>JAABUZ0100000690.1_pt1 | contig 78018 bp, 83 predicted proteins | sample 5562091 | NCBI WGS metagenome assembly JAABUZ01 (sample SAMN12813069, study PRJNA571459) | rock metagenome | isolation source: Antarctica rocks | place: Antarctica: Victoria Land, Linnaeus Terrace sud | collected 2015-12-21
TGATTCTTTCTCGTTGCTCTCGAGCCCACACGCAGACTCACGCCCACGCCTAGACCCTTTCCGTACACGGGGTCTCGCTTCCTTCCTTCCCACTCTGCTCTTGTTCAGGTGCCGACGACTCGGCAGCTCTCGCCGCCGTGCCGCGCTATCTCGCTCTATTCGCTGTGACTGTCCGCGTCGTCGCCGCTAGGGCACAAAAAACCCGAGGGCCTCATCGGCTAGCTCGGGGCTTCTCACAAACCTGCCTACGTGGCGCTGGCTTGCCTCGTCCCTATTGGCTCCTCTCTGCTGTCACCAGTATCTGGTTTTGCAAAGTCGCGGGCCGGTCGGTTTGCCCGACCAGCACAGAGTATCTTAGTCCTCGCCGATCCCCCTGTCAACCCTTTCTCGCGGGTTGCCGCGGGGGAGAAGCAGCGGCGGGCGCGGCGCCCGGAAGGACCGGGCGCCGCGCCACGCCCAGGGCGCTACGCCCGCGTGCCGGCGCCGGTGTCGGCGGTGGCCTCGAGGTGCGGCCGCAGCTTGTTCATCAGCTGGGGCTTCGGCATGAAGCCGACCAGCCGATCGATCTGCTTGCCGTCCTTGAACAGGATCATGGTGGGGATGCCTGTGATGCCAAACTGACGCGGCGTCTCGGTGTTCTCGTCGACGTTCAGCTTCACGATCTTCAGCTTGCCCGCCTGCTCGGCGGCCACCTGCTCGAGCACGGGGGCCACCATCCGGCACGGGCCGCACCACTCGGCCCAGAAGTCCACCAGAACCGGGGTGGAGCCCTGGATCTCCTGCTCGAAAACCGCGTCGCTAATCTGTGTCAGATGTGCCATCGTGGCCATCCTCCTCGGGGACGTTCGGGGTCGGTCCCGTCTTGTCAGGCGAGCGCCCCGCATGGCGGCCGTCTCGGCCGATCGAGCGACGTCCCATAGTCTGCTCCCGATTCCCAACACGGCCTTGGCACCTGCTATTCCAGCCTCGCGCCGCCGCGTCGCCGGTATATACTGGGTGTCCGCGCCGAAGTGGCGGAATTGGCAGACGCGCTACGTTCAGGGCGTAGTGGGAGTACTCCCGTCAGGGTTCGAGTCCCTGCTTCGGCACCCTAGTACGGCTGCACCGTAATTTCGAGTTCAAAATTGGAACGCACGTTCGAGATTCCTGGCTCGCTGACACCAATTTTGACACCAACCCGGCGCGACACCATGCGACCATATGCCATGGCCTAGCTTGTTGCCCCGCTTTCCAGCCGGGCGCGGGCGAACACTTCACCCAGGCGGCTGACCGCCTCCCGGGTGGCGGCCGGCACCGAGCTGGTGTACGTGTCCAGGGTCATGTCGCTCCGCGCGTGTCCCAGCAGGTCCTGGGCGATGCGGACGTGACTGCCGAGTCCGAAATGCAGCGTGGCGTACGTGTGCCGCAGGTCGCGCAGCGTCCGGGGCGGATCGATGCCGGCCGCGGTCTGGACTTCCTTGAACAGCTCCAACACACGGTTGTTTCGCAACGGCAGGCCGCCCTCGTTTGGGAAGACCAGGTCGTTTGGCGTCCAATCGGCTGCCGCACCTTTGAGCTCCCTGCAGCGGAGCTTCTGGCGCTTAAGCGCCTCAGCGGTGTCCGCCATCAGCGGGATCGAGCGCTTCCCCTTGCGCGACTTCGGCTCCTTGAGCAGCATGCCACCCTTGACGCGGGTCGCAGCCCTGCGGATCGTGACCTGCTCTTGGCCGGGTTTGAGACTCACGTCTGCCCAGCGCAGACCGGCGGCCTCGCCCCAGCGCACGCCAGTTCCGAGCACGAATCGCCAGGCTGGCTCGTAGGGATGACCGGCGATCGCCTGCAAAACGACGCGCAGATCGTCGACGTCGAGAACGCGATCCTCGGCATTGGGTCCAGGCCGCCGGGGCGGTCTGACGTCGTCCAGCGGGTTGCGAGCGATCAGCCGGGTACGCTTGGCGGCCTCGAGAGCCAGGTGCAACACATTGTGCGTGAAATTCACGGTCTTCGGTGCGTAGCGGTCGGCCAGGTGAGCATAGGCTCGCTGGATCAAGCCGGGCGTGGCAACCAGCTGATCCAGCCGTCTCGAGCCGAGCTCAGGTTTGATACGCAACCGTACTGCGCCTTCGTAGGCTTCGTATGTCCTCGGGCTGTCCTTCGTATTCGGCTTGATCTCGTCAGCGAGCCACTGGTCAAGCCAGTCTGCCAGCGAGCGTCGGCTTGACGTCACCAGGTGACCCGCGCGTCGGTCGGCCAGGGCCGCCGCGAGCTTGTCGGCAACATCTTCGCGCGACTGGCCGTAGAGCGCTTTTCGCGTGCCATCGGGCAGGCTGACGCGAGCCATCCACCGGCCGTCAGTTCGCCGATTGATCGTGCCTTCGCCGTTACCCCGCTTGCCCACTCGGCTGCTATCTCCTCCCTGGACGCCAGTCTAGACGGCCCGCCGATGGCGGGAGAACGCGGGCAGCAGCCGGCGGTCGCGCTCATCGTCCGCCATCTCAGCCAGATAGTGCTCGAGGTCGGAAACGCGCACGCGTGGGCTGCGTCCGAGCCGAAGCACGGGGATCGGCAGCTCACCCCGCTGCAGCAAGCGGTACACGGTTGCTCGATCAATGCGCAGGTGGGCTGCGAGCTCAGGTAAGGTCAGCAGCAGTGGTCCATTGGGTACGAGCTCGGTGTCCGATGTGGGGTGCCTGGTCATATGAATCTCCGTGGTCTACTCCTCACGCCTATTCGTGACCGTTGCACGACCGGGAGAGGGCGGCTTCGTGCTCAACAGATTCCAATGGCGCTCACGCTGTGGCGATGAGCGGCCATGATCGACGTCGATTTCTCTCCACGTCGCGCCAGACCCAGCCCAGGGCACCGTCGCGACACGCTTCGATCCAGTCCAGGGTTCTGAGTCGCAGGGGTGACGTCGGCAAAGGGGCCACGTTGGAGAAGGCCTCGGAGAGGTCACCGCGTCACGTTCCTCGCCCACGACCATCCCGACTCGCGGTGAGCTTTGCTCCGGACCCACTGCTGACGCCCCGAGCGCGGCCAGGACTCGCGAGCCAGGTCCTGGGGCGTCCGCCAGATCGGCCCCACAATGCCTTGAGGGTGGCCAGCGATCCACCCCGTGGTGGTGACCAGAATCGGCAGCGTCGAGCCGGGGCGCGCCACGGACGCCGCGCGAGCACTGCGCAGCACCCGCTCCTCCGGGCCTGCGGTCACGACCAGGATGGTCGGGAAGCTGGCGTAATCGGCGGCCGCCCGACCACTGTCCCGATAGGCGTAATACGCCGCCCACTTCGCGGCGTAATCGCGCGCGCTTTCCGTCCCGCGGTCGTATTCGAGGAAGAAGCCGAGGTCTTGGCCGTCGAGCCGGCAGATCCCGTACCCATCTGGCCGGCAGCGGCCGCGCATCGAGGCGGCGGCGTTGTCCCAGCGCACCAGACCGTTTCCACGGCCGTCGCTGAGCGCCAGGTGCAGCGCGACGAAGACCGCGTCGGCCCCCAACGTGTGGGTCAGGGCGCGCACGAGTGCTCGGCGCGAACGGGTAGGCTGCTCCGGTCCGCCGCCAGCCAGTCCATGCAGCTGTTCCGCCCTGGCCAGGGTCAAGTCGAGCGACGCGGCGAGCTCGCGTAGCCCCTCCCGGGTCAGCTCGGACAGCTCCAGGCGGGCCAGCTCCTCGGGCGTCAGCCCCAGCGGCAGGTGTTCGGGGTCGTCCCTCGTCCCCACCCAGCGCACCAGTCCGGCCGCCGCCAGGTGCTCGAGGCGGACACGCGCGTCGCGGGCGCGGATGTCGAGCAGGGTGGCCAGCTGCGTGAGGGGCAGGAACGGGTGCCGCCCGAGGAGCTGGAGTACCGCCTGCTGCTCGACGCCGGCGCCGTCGAAACCGCGTGTCACGGTCCGCGGCGACAGACCCGTGGGATGGCCGGCAGCCTCTGCCGGCTGGCCTGAGCTCGGCCCGCTCTTCAGCAGGGTGCCAAGCCGACGCTCGCGCACCTCGGGCCAGGTGACCACCAGGGCCGGCAACGGCGGCTCACCTCGCTCCGCCGCGACCCGTTCGATCAGCTCCCGCCAGATCTCCACGCGCCCCTGCGCCGAGACAGTCCCCACGACGAGCGTCGGGAAGAGGTCCTCGTGCGCGGCAGCGCGCAGCGCAACCAGGGAGGCCAGCCTGCGCCGCTGGAGCGTCACTGGAGCCCAGCCCAGGTCGGGCAGCAGCAGCACACTGGTGGGGCGCGTCCCACCGCTCGGGGCCGCCAGCAGGGCGGCCGCGGGCAACTCCACGCTGCGGAGGCCAGACCGCGCCGAGGCCACGCGGCGCCAGGGTGTCTCCAAGGCCTCGAGCGCGATGCCCCTGCCGTCGGTCGAGAGACCGGCGGCAAGCGCGCCCAGCAACTCGTAGGTGGCGACCAGCCGAGGCCACTGGCGGGGGAGCCGCCGCCCGGGGCGCCCCCGATCCGACGGGGCCAGCAGCCTCTGGCCATCGGGGGTGAGCTGCCAGAGCGTGAGGGGTCGCCCACCGTGGGTCCCCTGGCGCGGAACCCGCAGTGGTCGCGCCAGGCCTCGCTCCTCAAGCAGCCGGAGCCGGCGGTAGATAGCCGACGGGCCGCTGCCCCCGAGCACCTCGCCCAGCACGCGTGCCGGCACGAATGGCAGCCGCGCGAGCAGGCTCAAGACCTTCCGATCCGGGCCGGTCAGCACTCGCGCAGCCCCTCCTGCTCCTCTGGCGCGACAGGCTCTACGGGGTCCGGCGCGGGCGCGCCCGATAGGCCTTCGGGCGCCACGCCGGCATCGGGCGTGAGCAGGACCGCCTGGCCGGCCGCGGCTGCCGCGGCGCGCTGCCGGACCGCCCGAGCGGGGCGGCGCCGGCTCGCCCCGGCGCCAGTGGGACCAGACGAGCCGCGGTCCGCTCGGGCGGTCGGCGTTCCGGCACCCGCACTTGCCCCGACCAGCAGGCCAGAAGACGCATGCAGCGACTGCCCCACGCGGGCCAGCCCATCGCCGGGCGCCACGCTGGCCGCGCGGATCAGCGCCGGCCGGTCCAGGGCTGCCTGTCGATCGGCCTCGACGGCATCCAGCGGGCGGCCGTACCGTTCGCCCGAGGCCCGGGCCAGCTCCCTCGCCAGGCTCCCATCCGAGGGTAGTGGGGGATCGAGCTTGACCAGGAACGCGGGCAGGCGCTCCCCGCCGCGCGCCCCGCTCCAGACACGGGCATAGCATTGGTAGTCGCCCAGCTCGAGCAGGTCCTGCGGGTCCAGCCCGCCGCCCAGCTCGGGCGCCAGATACTCCGCGTCCTCGGCCGAGACGTGGAAGGCGAAGAGGCCATCCAGGTTGGCGAACACCGTGGCCCGTAGGGCACGCGACCGGTCGGGGTCGAGCGCGTCCAGTCGGGCCAGGCTCTGCGTGGCCAGCGCCACGGCGGCGCCATTCTTGGCCAGCTCCGAGAGCAGCTCCTCGTAGTTGGCGCTGGGGATGGTGTGGAACTCATCGATCAGCAGGCTCACCGGTTTCCGCTGGTCGGGGGCCAGCTCCGCCTGTCGACCAATGGCCAGGGCGACCAGGTTGAGCAGGGTGCCTCCGACCAGGGCCGCCAGCTCCTCGCCGACCTCGCCCTTGGCCGTGCTCAGCAGTACGATGCGTCCCTCGCGGATCCAGGCGGCGGGCTCGATCGTCGAGCGCGGCTGGCGGCGAACGCGTGCACCTTGGTCTGGACGGGGTTGATGATCTCCAGCTGCAGCCGCCGGTCGAGCGCCTCAAAGTACGACGTGAACCAGTACGAGATCGTGGGATCGCGCACCTCGTGCAACACTGACCGCCGGAGCGGCGCGTCCGCCAGCATCAGGGGGACATCGAGCACCGTGTACTGGCGCTCGCGCCCACGGTGCGGGTCCCCCCGGCACAGGGACTCGTTGGCCTCGAACAGCGCCATGGCCGCGAAGCGGAAAGCGTCGGCCATGCGTGGGCCCCAGAACCGGTCAAACGCGCGCTCGAAGACTAGCAGCGTATTGGCGACGGCCTGGTCGCGGTTCCAGTGGAGGCCAGCGTCGAGCAGGTTGACGCCGAACGCACGGTCGCGGCCGGCCACGTCCAGGTACACGATATCCTCGCGTCGTTCAGCCGGCACGAGACCCAGGGCGCTCTCGGCCAGGTCACGGTGCGGGTCGACCAGGACCAGCGCGCCCGCGCCGTGCATGTGGTGCCGCGCCAGACGCAGCAGCAGGGTGCTCTTGCCGCGGCGGGTCTTGGCCACCAGCAGCAGGTGCCGTCGCAGGAGCGGCTCGGACAGCGCCACCGGAATTACCCGCCCCTGGTGCGCCGACACGCCGATGTGGCAGCCCCCTCCACCCGGGACCAGCGCCACGCTTCCCGGCAGGGGCAGGCGCCGGCGAGCCGTCGTGCGCTCGACGAGGAGGACGTCGTCCAGGGCCTGCGGCAGGTGCCAGAGCCCCGCCAGCTCGCGCAGGTTCAGGATGGGTAGGTCGCGGACGCCGCCGCCCAGCGGCCCCAGCACTCGCAGGTCGGAAGCCCCTCGCGCGGGGTCCACGGATCGAGGGACCAGGGCGTTGCCGGCGGCCAGGGTGAAGGGCCGATAGGCGGCCACCAGGCGGCCCAGGCGGGCCTGTACCTCCTCGCGCGGCGCTCCGACCGGCGCCAGGATGGCCAACCGGAGCTCGACCAGCCGGGCGTCGCGCCGAAGCTTGTCCTGGACGAGCTTCGGGTCGTGCAGGGGTCCAGGTCGCCGCAACCACGCGACTAACGCCGCGAGGCCGGCGAGGCCCAGGGCGGCGACCACCAGCACAGCGAGATGCGCCCAATCGCGGGCGCGATACCACGCGGCCGCCTGCAGACCCGCTCCCGCCAGGAGCAGCAGCGCGACCAGGACCAACACGCTGCCCAGCGAGGTGTCCGCCGGGGCGGCCTGGCGCTCCCCGGCCAACGGGTGTTCGAGTCCGAGCCGGATGTAGGGGCGGGACCAGTCCGCTGGCGCGGGGCGCAGCACGAGCTGGCTGAGAGTCCGCCAGCCCCTCGGCAGATCACCCATGGCGCCCAGGATGCCGAGCACCGGGTCGGCCTGAACGGCCCGACTGGCGTCCACCTCGTCATCGCGGAAGGTGCGCAGTGGCAGGTAGGGCGGGTGGCGTAGGACCAGCGTGCAGGCCGCCACCTGCTCGCCGGGTCGCACGGGTGCCGGGTCCTCCTCGACGGGTACCGGGCGGAGCGCCGCCTGCGGGTAGGCCGCCCCGAGCTGGCCGACGAGGTCGCGGCGCTCCGACGCGCTCAGGGCTCGCGCGAGGAAGCGCCGTCCGTGATGATCGCCGACGATCTCCAGGGACACCGTCGCTCCCTCGGGCGAGCGCGTCCCCTCGCCGATGGCCAACGCCCCGCACAGGTGCTCGGCCGGGGTGATAACCGCCGCGTTGGTGCGGGGCGTCACAATCTCGAGGAGCTCCTGGGCTGGCTCGGCGTCCGCTGGTGTCGGACGTCTCCGCGGCGGGACCATCAGCATGGCACTGTCCGGCGTGGCGGCCGCGCATCCACGCCGAGACGCGGCCGCGTCTCAGCCCGGATCGGCCGAGCCCTCAGCAGCGTCCAACGGACGTCGGCGAGCCGCTGCCCGATCGCGGGGTCACGCTGAACCTGCAGCAGCCAGCTCACGCACGCCTGGAGCAGCCGCAACTGCGCGGGGCTGACGGAGACCGTCCAGGCGGGCTCTCCGTCCGGTACAGGTGCTGGTGTAGGTAGCATGCATCTCCTTCCGGTGCCGCGCCCGATCTCCGCGCCTCTAGCGGGCACGGGCCGCCGCCACGAGCTCGAAGAACAGGGCCCGTCCGTCTGGACGTCGCCCGAGGTCGTTCAGGTCGGTCCCGTCGGGCAGTCCCAGCGGGCGCCAGCGCCGGCCGAGCGCCTGGCCGAACCGTTCGGCTCCCGCCCGCCCGGCCGAATCACCGTCCAAGGCGCCGAAGACGATCCGCGCCCGGGCCAACCAACCCAGGCGGTCGGTCGGCAGGTCGGTGCCGCAGGCACAGAAGGCCGGCAGCCTCCAGGCGACCGCGGTCAGCCAGTCGAAGACCCCCTCGATCAGGTACACCTCGCGGCGGCCGACAACCCGCTCGAAACCGAGGATCGGGCGCTCGCCCGGCAGGGCGAGGTACTTCATCCGCGTCTGCTGCTCGGCGAGCGGACGGCCAATCAGCCAGATCGGCTGGCCGCCGCGCAGCTCCGGGACCACAACCCGACCGGCGAAGAACTCGCGCAGTGGCCGCCCGCCCTGGCCTGGCTCGGCGCGCCGGAGCAACCCGAGCGCCTCGGCGATCCGCAGCCCGCCGTGCTGCCGCAGGTACGGTTCAAGGGACCGGCCATCCGAGTAGCCCAGCCCGCAGCTGCGCGCGACCCAATCGGGGATTCCGCGCGCGCGCACGTAGGCCCGTACCGGGGGCGTACGCCAGAACGCTTCGCGGTACAGCGTGGTCGCGGCGTTGAGCACTAGCTGCTCTTCGAGCGTCAGGCGGTCCCACCGCCGCTCCCGGCCGGGCACGTGCTCGAGCACACCGGCTCGGGCGCGGGCCGGCGGCGGTCCGCCGACGAGGCGCGCGCAGGCATCGGGGAAGCTCAGTCCCTCGCGGCGCATCACGAAGGTAATGACGTCGCCGTGTCGATCGTCCCGCCCGCAGCCGCCGAAGCAGTGGAAATGGTTGTCGCGTGTGTCGACGAAGAAGCTGGGCGTCTTCTCCGAGTGGAAGGGGCACAACGCCCAGAAACCGCCCCGCGGGCCCCGCTTCAGCTCGACGCCGCTGGCCGCGACGACGTCCGCCAGCGGGTAGCGCTGCTTGATCTCGTCCACGTCGTAGCGGACCTCGGCCCGGCCGAGCACCGTCACCGCGCACCTCCCGGCCGAGCAGATCCGTTGGCCCGCCCGCTCATCGGCTCGGCACGCTGCCCCGCCACTTCCGAGGGCGCGGTGGTCGCCAGGCGGTGCTCGGCCTGGCTCGCCTGGATGACGATGTGCAGCCGGCTGCCGCGAGCGAACAGCAGCCCTTCGCCCTTGTCGCCGGCCAAGAGCAGCCGCCGCTCGTCGTCGGTGAGCTTGAGCACTTCGGCCGCGCGGTCGATGCCGTCGCTGTCCTGCTTGAGGACGAGCTTCATCGGCGCGTTCTGGAACACGGCTTTGCCGTGGCGGTCGTCGACGAAGTCCGCCACCAGCTGTGAGATGGTGATCAGGCCAAGCCAGTACTTGCGGGCCCGGCGCGCCAGGCCCGCAAGGAAGGCCCCGCCCTCGGGATGCTCGAACAGACGCCAGGCCTCGTCGACGATGAGCAGCCGGGGACGGCGCTGCCGGCGCACGCGGTTCCAGACGTGACCGGCGATGAGCTGGATGGCCAGCGGCCGCAGCTCGTCGGCGAGCTGCTGGATCGTGAACACGACCAATCTCCCGTCGAGCTGAACGTTGGTCGGGCCGGCGAACAGGCCGGCCGCGAGCGACCCGTGGACGAACGGCTCCATTCGCGCCGCCAGGCTGACGGCGGCGTCGCCCGTCGTGTCGACGAGTACCGCGTGCAGGTCGCTCAGGAGCGGCGCTGGGTGGTCATGCGTGGATGGGTCAGCCGTGATGCCGGCCCGCGCGTACGTCTGGTACAGCGCGCGGTCGAGCATGGCCCGCTCCCGCGCGTCGGGCGGGCTGCCGCCGCCGGTGGTCAGCATCACTGCCAGCAGGCTGTGCAGCGCCGTGACGCGCTCGGCCAGCGGGTCCTGGCCCTCGGCGTCGTCCTGCACGCCGCGCGGGGGCAGGTCGAACGGATTGAGCCGGTGCGGCGAGGAGCTGGCGAGCTGGACGTACTGGCCGCCGGCCGCGGCGCATACGGCGCGGTACTCGTCCTCCGGGTCGATGACCAGGAAGTCCGTGCCCTGGATCAGGTTCCGCAGCGCCAGCAGCTTGACGAAGTAGCTCTTGCCGCTGCCCGAGGGCGCGACGACAACCAGGTTGGCGTTCTCGAGCGAGCGGTCGAAGGGGTCGACGATTAGCGGCGACTGCGTGGCCGGCGAGACGCCGTACAGCACGCCGTTGTCCATGGCCAGGCTCGCGCCGACCAGCGGCACGGTCATGGCCAGCGACGTGGTGTCCAGGTTGCGGTAGACCAGCAGCTGGTCGCGGCCCTCGGGCAGGCAGGTGTGGAAGCCGCGCTCCTGCTCCCAGATGGCCACCCGCGAGTGCGCCAGCATGCCGTCGAGGGTCGCCTCGATGCGGTGGGTGAGGTCGTCCAGCGCGCGCCGGGTGGCGGCCCGCACCAGGATGTACAGCCCGACGCTGAAGACGCGCTCGTCGCCCCGCGCCAGGCTGTCGCGCAGGCGCTCCGCGTCCTCGACCGCGACTTCCCGCTCGGGATCGGCGATGCGCTCCTCGCGCAGCTGCGCCAGCCGCGAGGACTGGAGCTGGACCAGCTTGAAGCTCAGCGCCCGCACCATCTCCGCGCTCTCCAGGGGATAGACGTGCAGGCTGACCTCGAGCGGCAGGTCCGACCGGACCAGGGGCCCGAGCCAGCCCGGGCCGACCGTGCGCGGGTAGCCGGTGACAGCCAGCACGCGGGCGTACTGCGCGTCGAGCCGCAGGTGGTCGCGCGCAACCTCGACGGCACCTGGCGCCACCAAGTCGGCCAGGGTGCGGCCGCCGCGCGCGAAGCGCCGCTCCTGCGGGCTCAGCGGCGGCAGCTCGGTCGCGGTCCGGCGATGGCGAGCAAGGAACGGCAGCTGCATGGGTTACCTCCCGCCAGTCGAACCGCGACCCTGAACGACCAGGGCCGTGTACTCGTGCAGCTGCTGCCGCAGGCGCTGGGTACGCGCCCGCTCGGGCGCCCAGCAGGCCTGGTACAGCTCGGCCAGGCCGGCATCGTCGAGGCGTCGGGCTTCGATGCCCGTCCGGCGCAGTTGCGCCGCGACCTCGTCGCAGCGGAAGCTGAGTTGGCGCATCAGGCTCGCCTCGGTGACGTCGGCGTCGCTCGCGGCCGCATAACGGCTGGGCCTCCGGCGCAGGGCCAGTCCTGGCAGTCTTCCGAGCGGCCCTGCGGCTGCACGGGGCTGGAGCCGCGCGGGGATGACGACGTAGAACCGCCGCTCCAGCAACGTGCGTTGCCGCGCCAGGCCGCGGACGAACGCCGCGTGATCACGGGCCAGGTCGGCCAGAGCCAGATGCAAATCCCCGCTGCGGGCCCGTTCCTCCTGACGCTCCAGGTAGCGGCGCAGGTCCATCGGCTGGGCGCGGACCAGGAGTTGGACGGGGAAGGCCAGCGCATTCAGGAACCCGCCAAGACCGGCCAGCACGACCTCCTGGCGGTCCTCGTTGCCGGAGGCGACCTCGCCACCGCTGAGCTCAAGCACGGCGCAGTGGTGGCCACCCTCGAAGCGCGCCACGCCAGTCTCGATCCCCTCCAGCCGGATGCGGGTCTCTTGCACGGAGGGTGCGCGCCTCTGGGGCGAGCTCACGAGTCCACCTCGTCCTCTTCGACGTCTGGGCTGGCAGCCCACGCCAGGCTGGGCGTGCGCTCAACCCAGCCAGACGTGCCCGCCGGCCGCCACTCGGCCAGGCTCGGCTCGAGGGCGGCCCAGGTCGTGCGGCGCGGAGCCGCCAGGTAGGCAAGACCCGCCAGCCCCCACTGCTCGAGGGGGCGCCCGCCCGGCCGGGCCAGGGCGAGCACCAGACCCACGAGCAGGCAGGTGACGGCCAGGGCGGCTCGTGCGGACACGGGCAGCGCTGGCCATTGGACCCACAGCCGGTAGCCGAGCGCGGCGCAGGCCATGAGCGTGCCGACCTGGCGCGCGCTCAGGCCGAGGAGGACCGTGTCCTCGACGTTCAGGTGAGTCGGGATCTCGTGCCGCATGGCTGCTTCAAGCCTCCCCCTCACTTCAGGGCCGAGCCGACCAGCGTCGCGACCACGGTGGCCAGCATGACGCCGGCCAGGCCCATCAGCGCGTTGGTCATGGCCGTCTTGCCGGACTCCATGCCGCGCGGGCTGCCGCCAGCGCTCATGTACTTGTAGGCTCCCCAGGCGAAGAAGAAGGCGCATGCTGGGATGCCAATCTCGATACCGATGGTGACCAGGTTCTGGAACAGGGTGACGACCTTAGTGGTGTCCATGTGGTGACTCCGGGAGGGTGTCCGTGCCGGTGAGGGCAGGAAACTCGAAAAGGGCGGTCGGTTGATTCGGGGCGGGCAAGGCGTCAGGGTCCCGGTGGGCCGCGCAGTCTGAGCAGCCTCATACGTGGACCCGTCCGCCGCCGTAGTAATGGGCGCCCCAGTACCCCGTGAACACGGGCTCGACGCGCACCACCGCGCCGGTGGTCGGGGCATCGACCATCTGCCCCTGGCCCACGTACATGCCGACATGGGAGACCCACTGGACCCCGTCCGTGGCCCAGAAGAAGACCAGGTCGCCGGGCTGCAGCTCGTCCTTGCTCAGGCGGGCGCTGGCTTCGTACTGGGCCTGGGCGGTGCGCGGCAGGGAGATGCCGATCTCGTGGTAGGCCAGCCAGACCAGCCCCGAGCAGTCCAGGCCGGCCGGGCTGGTGCCGCCCCAGAGGTACGGCACCCCCAGGTAGTGCAGCGCGTGCTGCACCACGCTGCCATCCAGGGCGGGGGGCAGTGGGCCGGAGGCGCCCTGGCCAGGCGTGGGTGGCGCGACGTAGCGGCTGGCCAGGGCGAGGGCGTCCTGGACGTAGGTATCAGTGCGGTGGCAGGTGCTGTCCTGCAGCGGGTTGCACCCGGAGTAGCTCCACAGCGCCTGCTCCAGGCTGCTGCCGGCGCCCAGGGCGCACAGGTAGCGCGCCATAGTGGGCAGGGCGTCGCGGTAGTTGTAGGGGTCGCCGCCCTGGCCGTATAGCGCCCAGGTGCCCGGCAGGAATTGGCCGTAGCCGACCGCGCCGGCCGGGCTGGTCGCCATGTTGCGGCCGAAGTCGGACTCCTGACGGGCGAGGGCGGCGAGCAGCGGCCAGGGCAGTCCACAGCCCGAGGCCTCGGCCGCGGCCTGCATGGTGAGTAGCTGGTCGGCGGGGATCTCGGCGAGGGCCCCACCGCCGGCCGGCTCGTGGCCACCACTGAACAAACCGAAGACGCCGCCCAGGACGACCAGGACAAACAGCACCGCCAGGGCCAGGACGAGCAGGCCGGCGAGCGCCACCCGGCAGGCAGCGCGCAGCAGGTCGTCGCCGCCCAGCGCCAGGCCGACGCTTGCCGCGGTCTGCATCAAGCCCTTCCCCCGTTCCCGCTGCTGGCTTTCCCGCCCCCCTTACCGGAAGGGGCTTTGCCGCCGCTGCCGCGGCCACCGCCTCCGCTAATGCCGAAGCCGCGGGCCATCGCCAGGCCCTCGAGCACGGTGGCGACCCCGCCTGCGCCGCTGCTTGGCCCCGGCATGTAGCGCGGCAGCTTCAGCACGAGTGCCAGCACGGCGATGCCCAGGAACGTCCGCACGATCTCCGCCGCCCCCTGCCCCGCGGTTCCGGGAGTGAGATCCTTCAACTCGGAGGCCAGAGACACTCCCAGTCTGAGGGCGAGCATCTGCAGCGACTGGACGAAGACCGTGCCCGTGAACAGGGCCGACCACAGGCGTGCCCACCCCTGCGTCTGCGGCAGCACCCAGCACAGCAGTGCCAGGGGTGCCACCACCAGCAGCACGTCGACCAGGGCCAGGCGCATCAGCATCTGCAGCGCGAGCAGCAGCCCCATGACGAGATAGATCAGGAGGGAGACGAGGTTGATGAGCGCCTGCCCGGCGCTGGGTGTCTGGTCGAAGCCGGGCGGCGTGACCTCGCCGACGGCCGCGCAGAATGCGTTGTTGAAGTCGATGGCCAGGCGGCACCAGTCGAGGCTGGTGTTGGCCAGCACTGCACCCAGCAGGACCCGCGGCACCAGTTCCATGACGTCGTGGTAGGTGGAGCCGAAGTACGGGCGGACCATGGCGTTGAAGCCGCCCCAGGCCACCACCGCGGCCAGCGCGGCATTGGCGATCGTGCGCGTGGCCTCCCACAGGTTGCGTACCGAGTCGCTTTGATAGGACAGGTCGGGCGGGGTGCGGGAGACGAAGTTGAAGGGGCTGTCCGCCGCGAACATCTGACCGAGGAACTGGCTCAGCCCGTCGGCCAGCGCGGACAACAGGGCAGCAATGGCCTTCAGGAACACGTCGGCCAGCCAGCTCATGTCGATCGGCGGCAGGAAGGGAGCGGTCATGGAGCAGCCTCCCGGCCCGGTGCTGTGCCGAAGCGCACCAGCCAGTAGTCCGCGGGAGCGGTCGCGGTCAGACTGCCGCCGGGGAGCGCCAGCAGCAACTGCGCGTGCTCCAGGTCCCAGCGAGCCGCCAGGCTGGCGCCGCTCGAGGAAGGGGGCACGGCAAGCTCGGCCAGGTCCTCGGCCTGGCTGCCGGTCGGGTCGATCCCCCGTAGCACGACCGGGCCGTCGCTCTTCGGGCGGCTGAGGCCGAGGATCGTGCCGTCGTCGCGGATGGCGAGCCCCGTCGCGCCGTCGCCGCCCGGCAGCCGCTCGTCGTCCGTGCCCGCCGGCGAGCGGGCGCGAAACAGCCCCAGCACAGTGCGTGGGCCACCCATCGGCCGCAGGCCGAACAGCGGCGCGTCCTCCTTGGCCAGCGGCGCCGCGGACGCGGCGTACAGCGCGATACCGGCCGCGTCCCAGGCCACCGGCGCGGCGGCTGGGGCGGCGCTGGCGCTCCCGTCGGGGACCAGGTCGCCCAGATAGCGGAACGCGCTCGTCTCCGGCTCAAGCACACAGACGGCGGTTTGTGGGCCGCTGCCCGGTCGGGCCAGGAAGGCGGCCGCGTGACCGTTGGGCTCCCACGTGTAGCTACCGGGGACGACTTGGCCCGGCAGCGTGAGCAGCTCGCGCGGCTCGCCCCCGCTCAGCGCCAGCCACAGGAAGCGGGTCTGCTCGCCCCCGAGGCTGAGGGTCTGGCGCGTGATGACCAGCAGGTGCTCGGCGTCCGGCGACCAACTGAGGTCCACCAGGCGCTCGCCGGCGCCAACCAACCGGAACACCAGCCGCGGCGCGGCCTCGCGCTGGGCGGCCGCGACCCAGACTTCGTCCAGTCGGCTGTTCGGGGAGCTGCCGCCGAGGACGAGGCTCGGGGTAGCCGCGGCTGCCGCACTGGCGCTCGCGGCCAGGTAGGCGACCTGCGCGTCGTCGGGAGCGACAGCCAGGGCTGCCCATTGTCCGGTTGGCCCGATGCGCGTCAGCGTGCCGCTCGCGGGATCAAGCAGCCAGGCCTCGCGGCCGCCGCTGGGCAGCGCGATGACCAGCGCCAGGCGCCCGTCGCGCCCGAACGCCGCGGTGGCGACGCTGGCGCCCGGATAGGTCGGGCGCAGATGCGTCAGGCGTGGCTGGCGCGCCCACAGGCGCACATCCAGGCTGCCGCCGTCGGCGCCGACCGTCACCTCACGCCGGCTGGGGATGACCTCCGGACCATCGAGGACGACCGTGTGCCAGCCGAGAGCGACACCGATGCTAGCCGGGGTGCGGCCGCGTCCGTGGCCATCAACGTTGATCGCCGCGCCGGCTGGCTCGCTGTTGATGCGCAGCACCGCCGCGCTGGCGGGCTCCTCGGCTCGTCCCAGCCATCTGGCCAGCCATCCTTGCTGCCAGGCCGACCAGCCGAGCGCGGCGAGGACCAGTAGCGCGGTACACGCCAACGCACTCAGGATCAGGTGTGGGCGCCTGGACGGCGCGGCGAGCGCGAATGGTCGGGCCATGGCTGACCACGCCAGCATGCCGGGCGGCGCGTGACGCGGGCGTGACACCGCCATAACATGCGCGTGACGCGGCATGAATCTGGCGTGACGCGCCCGCGTCCTGGCCGCAGAACCGTGACACGGCCTGGATAGCCGTGACACGCCGATGGTGTGAGCGCTCTCACAACCCGACCGGAACCTCGGCCGTCCCAGGTCGGCGACGTTGGTGTGCAGCCTGAGAGCTGGCTAGCCTTTCATGGAGGCGCTGGTGGTCCGGTGCGTGTTCTCAGCATGAAGGCGCGTCGCCACGATCGTCGGGTATGGCCGTCTCAGCGGTCGGGGCCAGCGCCCTGGACACGTACGGTGGCTGGCGTACCAAGGTGCAACGACGCAGTGCGGGAAGCGCCACGCCCTTCACCCGCCTGTCCTGCGCTCCTTGGCTATCTCGGTGAGTCGGTCCCAGGCCGGCGACGACGCGCCGACCGATGTTGCTACCAGCCGGGCGATGGTCGGGTCCTGGGCCGACTGCGCTCCGACCTCGGACCTGCCGTACCGGTCGGCGATCCACCTGTGGGTGCGTTCGGCCAGCGCGGGGAGGCGCGGGTCGTCCGGGCGCCACTCGAACGCCGCGTCAGTCTCCAGATAGATGGCACGGAACTCGGGGTCGCCGAGCGCCTGGCGCTTGTCGGCGAGCCAAACGGCCGCCTGCCGCGGCGAGACCGCCTGCATGAGGATCCATAGGTCGCGCTCGGCCCGGATGCCGCGCCGGCTCACGCCCAGCTCGTGCAGCCGATCGATATAGTCGGCGACCTCCGCGGAGACGAGCAGCCGGTCGCCGGCGCCGAGCCGGGCGATCCGCTCGCGGGTGCGCACGAGCTCGTCGGCCCGTTCCTGCAGGGCGTGGTCGATCTCGGCGATGGCCGCTGCGAGCCGGTCGGAGTCGGCGCCAAGCAGCTCCTTGATGCGGGCGAGCGGCACGCCGGCCTCGGCGAGCGTCTTGACCTTGACCAGCTCGATGGCGTGCCCGGCGGCGTAGCGCCGATAGCCTGATGCGTCGCGCGGCGGCTCCGCCAGCAGGCCGCGGCGGTGGTAGTGGCGCACGGCCTTGATGGTGACGCCCGCGTAGGCGGCGAGCTGGCCGATGGTGATCCCGCGCGTCGGATTGACTGCGACCAGCTCGCTGCCCACGACGTTCATCATGTCACCGGGCCCGGATTCCAGGCCTACTAGGAGGCCGTCGGCACCCGTTTGAACAAACGGCCGGCGAGGTCGACGCCCACGGCCGCGCCACGCTCGTCGCGGGTGAAGAAGCCGCGCTGCCCCTTCAACCCGCCTTCGGTGACGATGTACTCGTCGGTGTCGCCGGGGAGCAGGCCGATCGCGGCCGGCGCGTAGTCCGGGGGCATCTCGCTGTCCGATGCCGCGCGGACTTCCGGTTTGATCCCGACCCCGAGCGCCAACCCCGTCTCGCCGTTGGCGATGATGAGCGTCATGACGTCGGTGTCGTACCTCCCGATGATCGCTTGGGCCCGCGCCTCGTCGTGCGGGGTCGGCTCCGGGTCCCGGTCGATCACGCCGAGGTAGCTCCGGAGAGCCCAACGCACGACGGCCTGGTTGAAGGGGATGCCGTCCGGGCCGGCGTTGGACAGGGAGACGACGGCGAAGTCGCGTTCGGGCACGGTGAGCAACTCGGCGAATTGGCCGTTCGCCGACCCGCCGTGCCCGACGGTGCGAACGCCCTCCACGTCGCGCAGGAACCAGCCGATGCCGATGGCGTCGCCGAGCGCGCTGCCCCGCAACGCGACCGTCGGCTCCTGCATCCGCTGCAGCACCTCGGCGGGGAGGATGACCCGGCCACCGCCCGCGGCGCGGCCGTCGCCGAGGTGGAAGCGGGCCCAACGAAGCTGGTCCGCCACCGAGGAGGCGAGGCCGGCGCCGGGATTGTTGCCGCGCCAGTGCTTCCAGAGTCGCGCGACGGACAGCGTTCCGTGCTGGCCTGGGTTGTGTCCCACGGCGAACCGCCGGGTCATGGCATCACCGGCGGCGTAGAAGCTGTGCGACATCCCCAGCGGCTCGAGCACGAGCGAGGCCACCGCCCGCTCGTAGGTCAGACCGGTGACCTTCTCGATGATCCGGCCGGCCAGGTTGTACCCGTCCTGGCTGTACGAGGCCCGGGTGCCGGGCGGCGCGATCAGCTCCAGCGCGCTCAGCCTCGCTACATTGGCGGCCAGGGCGTCGTCCCCCTCGCCGGTGTCGGCGAGGATCCCCCAGCCCAGTCCCGAGGTGTGGTTGAGCAGGTTCAGCACGCTGACCTCAGCGGCGGCCCGCTCGTCGGCGAGCCTGAGCTCGGGAACGTACCGACGTACGGGGGCGCCCAGCTCGACCTGGCCGCAGGCCACCAGGCGCATCAGCGCGGTCGCCGTGCAGGTCTTCGTGACCGAGCCCAGCACGAACAGCGTGTCCCGGTCGACGGGCAGCGGGTTGTCGATGCTCGTCACGCCGTAACACGCGAGGACTTCCTGACCGTCGGCCCACACCCCGACGGCGACGCCAGGAATGCCGAACCGTGTGGCCGTCGCCTCGACGAAGTCCGATAAAGCGTTCATGCCACGCATGCTCGAACACTGACCCAGGGTCAAGGTCAAGTCCAGTACCTGGCGCCCGCGCACGGGCACCAGTCGCACTCAGGTAGCTTCTGTGGCCGTGTACCCCCCAGAGACCAATCGCGGCGCGACGTTGCTCACGCCCAATTCCGCCGCCAACCGCACGTCGTCCGGGAAGCCGAACACGGCCAACTCCCGGCTGGATGCACACGATCACAGTGCGGGGGCCAAGTCGGGGGCAAGGCTCGTGAAGACGCCTGCCGCCGCGTTCGCCTCGGGCGAGCGATCGCTGAGCCCGGGTGCGGTGATGATCGCGCCCGCTCTCAGCAGATCCTCGACTGCGGGGCGCAGTGTCCGGTCAGGCCAGCGCTCACCAGCCACGATGACACCGACCGTCCCGCCCGCGGCGACCGCCGCGGCCGCGACTGCGCCGGCGTTCCGCAGACAGCCGGCAAAGATCACGCGGTGCAGGCTGGCAGCAATGCCCGAGATGGCCGAGCCGTAAGGTGAGCGCAGGACCAGACGGGTTTCCGCAGGCAGCGAGGTGAGCGTCGCTGGCGACAGCGAGAACGGGTGCTCCGCCGAGACCTGCCGTCGGTTGACTCGAGGGTCGCGCCGAGCCGGGCGGCGAAAGCCGCGGCCTCGTCACGGGGTCCAGACGGGTGAGGGAGGATGTGGGCGCCCCGTGCGACGGCGACGTCGAACGCCGCGGTGAACGAGAGGACATCGACCACGATCAGGATGTCGGTGATCGGAGCCAGAGCTCGAGTGCCGGCCGCGCCCCCCTCGAACCGCACCGCGAATCCGTGCTGGTCGATCGGCATCGCGGTACCAGACCCCGAAGACATACGCGACGCCATGCGTCCAGCGCCACTCGTCCCAATCGTGCTGGTGTTCGTCGCCCGCTAGGTTGTCTCGCGATTCAGCCTTACTCGCCGCGACCGGCAACCGCAAGACGATAGCGGGCAGACCCGTCGGCATTGCCACCATCAGAGCAGATGCCGCCACCACTCAAGTTCCGTGAAGGGCTATGATCCGTATGGAGTGTGTTGCTGGTCATGGCAAGCTCGTTCGGAGCAACTCGACCACGGCATCACGGTTGCCTGCGAACGCTGTCCAGACTGAAGCACACCATCGGTGAATCAAGGCGTCGCGCTCACGACCTGGGGGCTCAGCCATGACATCGCCAACCCGGATGGCACCCCAATGTTCCGGGAGCGCGAACACCGGCCAGGTCTTGCGGCCACCTCGGGCCAGCAGCGTGTGGACGTGTTGCACCTTCCGGCCTGAGTAGCCTTTCGCCGCGGCCAGGTACAGACCGACGAGGCTCATCGCCAGCGTGATCGGCTTCGTCGACGCGGTCGCCGTCTGCGCTGCGAACGTGTCGACGAGGTGCTGAAGGACAAAGTCAGGGTCAGCATGCGTAACCGCGTAGGCACACAGAAGATCGTACGTCTCGCGCTCTGTCAAGGCCTCGACGTGGGGTTGGCTCATCGCTCCTCGGATCATTGCACAGTCCAGGATGGCCAGCACCGTCTGTCGCTGAACAGGCAAGAGCCCCTGCCCGTTCGGTGACACGATGATGCCGTGAACCGCCTGCCGCGCTGGAGGGTAACACCACCCAAATGGGCGGACTCGACCGACGTGGCCCAGCCGCCTGAAGTGGGTTGCGCCGCCCCACGCTGTGCGCGACGATCCTGGACATATCGACCCGACCTTGCCGGGCTGGGCTGATCGTCCTGATCAGCCCAGCCCGGCAAGGCACCCCCGCCACGCCCAGCGTTGGAGGTGGCGGTCACATCCGCTGGGCAGCAGCTACCATGGCCGTCGTCTCGTCGATCGTGACGCTCAGGGCGAGCACGCTCACCGCCCTCATGTTGCGAGGACGCAGCTCGGCCTGACCCGTAGCACTGTGCAGCGCCGGCATCGGCACGGGAAGCTGCGTGCCGTCGCTGGTCCTGGGATCGACGCAACTGGTTGGTATCGGTTCAGGGTTTCTGACGTGGACGCCATGGCATCGCAGAAGGCCAGTTATCCTAAGTAGGAGTCTGCCAGCCACGCCAGCAAGCGGCCCTGCGACCAGCAGCGGCCAATGGCCTCGGCGCGCAGAGCCGACCGGTCGAACACCGCCAGGCCGATGATGCTGTGGCCAGAGGCGCGGCGATCGCCAAGTGTCGGTATCGTCGGCGCGACGCCGACCCCCTCCGCTGACACCCACGCCACCGCCCGGCCGGCCGCCGCTTCGTCGAGGCGGTGCAGGAAGCGCAGGCGGCTCTCGAGCGGGAAGTGCGACAGCGCCCACGTCGTGGTGACGACAGGCAGGGCGTCCGCGGGCACACGGGCGAAGGCGTCGAGCACCACCTCGACGGCGTCACCTTGCAGCAGCAGCGGCGGGGCCGTCGCCGCCAACGCTATCTCCGCTTCGAGCCGCGCGACCCGCTCCGGCTGATCCGGCCACAGGCAGGCGCGCAACCATCGGGCGTCATCCGCGTCGGTCACGTCGACCGGATCGAGGTCGACGCCGATCCGGGCGACGACCGCGGGCATCGCCCGCGTCGGGATGGGCCGGTCTCCCACGATCGAAGACGACAGCTGCACGGGAGATGACGGGTCGCCCAGCGATTGTCCGTTGCTGTAGGTGATGCCAACGCGATCGACATGGAGATTGAGCCCAGCCGAACAGCCTACGTCGATCAGCCCAACCGCATTCGCGCCTACCCGGCGCGCCGCCTCGGCAATGGCCGGATACAGCACGGCGCAGCGTCCGGTCTCGTTGGTCCGCGTCTGCCGGCGCACGGCGATGGCCACGACCGAGTCGGTCATGCGCAGCAGCGTGTCGATCGCCGCGCCAGCGGCAGCGTCGCCGTCCGCAGCGGCATAGGCCGCGGCAAGCGCCGGGGCGCGTCCGGCGAGGGCGAGGTCGTGCAGCGCGGCGAGGATCACCGTGGGGTGCCGCTTGCGCGCCGGCGCCGCCTCGATGGCGCGCAGCGCCTCGTCGGACTCACTCAGGGCGACGGCGACGCGCTCGTACAGCGGCGATGTTTCGGCGGCGTCGACCTCACCGAAGTGTCGGTACACCTGAGCGAGTGTGCGGGCCCTACCCACGGGTACGGCGCTTCCTGCGGTCGGTTCTGGCATCCCGACGATTCTCGCATTGCTGTGGTGAACTCGCCCGGTGGAGTACTACGAAGAAGAGCCGGCGTCGTCGGTCGTCTTGTCGAGCGACAGCATCGGCGTGGCGGGGCGACGTCGCCCGTGTCGGTCGCGGTGGCGATCGCGAACAGGCCGTGCTCAACGGTCCAGTCGTCGTGCACGCCGCGCGTCCCGACGTGACCGCCGCGGCACACAGCCACTCGCTGTACGGCAAGGCTTCTCCGCGCTGCGCAAGAAGCTCGACCCGCTGACCCAAGACGCGTGCACCTTCTACGGCGATCACGAGTTGTTCGACGACTACACCGGCGTCGTGCTGTCGACAGACGAGGGCAAGCGCATCGCCGTCGCCCTCGGTGAGGCCAAGGCGGTCATCCTGCGCAACCACGGCCTGCTGAACGTTGGCCACTCGGTCGACGAAGCGGTGTGGTGGTTCATCACCATGGAGCGCACCTGCCAGGCGCAGTTGCTCGCCGATGCCGCGGGCCCGACGGTGAAGATCGACCCGGAGATGGCCGCTATCACCCAGACCCAGGTCGGCGGTCACCTCGCCGGTTGGCTGAGCTTCCAGCCGAGCAGCCGGACCATCGAACGACTCACGGGCCTCAGCAACCGCGACGCCGCCTGGCACCCGGGACGCGGAAACCGGTCGAAACCGGTGGACGATCCCCCTACGCGACGGTCTCGGAGCGAGATGAGTGCTTCCATGTCGAGAAGCGCTGACCGGCTCCGCTCATCAGGTGAAGGGCCACGACAGGCGCGGCCCACGACACCAGGACACAAGGAGACCACCATGCCGAAGTACCTGCTCCTCAAGCACTGCCGCGGCGGCCCGGAGCCGCACCGTCCCGTGCCCCCTATGGACCAGTGGGCCCCCGAGGACGTGGAGGCGCACATGGCCTTCCTCAAGCACGTCAGCGAGCTGCTCGAGGAGAACGGCGAGTACGTCGACGCGCAGGCGCTCACCCCGGCGCGCACCTGGGTGCGCTACGGCGGCCCGGACGCTGCGCCGGTCACCACCGACGGCCCGCTGCCCGAGACCAGCGATCTCGTGGCGGGCTGGTACATGATCGACGTCGAGTCGCACGAGCGCGCGGTCGAACTCGCGGCGTACGTCTCCTCCGAGCCCGGCCCGGGCGGGGAGCCGCTGTACGAGTGGATCGACGTCCGGGAGGTCATGTCCGACGCGCCCTCGGAGGGCTGACCCGGCGTGATCGACGAGCCGACGCGACGGCTGGACGAGGGCTCGCTGCGCGCCCTCGTCCCTCGCGTGCTCGCGGGCCTGGTCCGGCGGGGCGAGGACTTCGACGCCGCCGAGGACGCGCTGCAGGACGCTTTGCTGGAGGCGCTGCGGGTGTGGCCCGAGCACCCGCCGCGCGACCCGCAGGCGTGGCTGGCGACGGTCGCGACCCGGCGGCTCGTCGACGCCCGCCGCAGCGAGGCCGCCCGTCACCACCGCGAGGAGGTGACGTACGCCGAGCCGCAGCCGGCCGCCGCCACCGAGGAGGGCGACGACACCCTCTTCCTGCTCTTCTGCTGCTGCCACCCCGACCTCGCGCCCGCCTCCCAGGTGGCGCTGACTCTGCGCGCCGTCGGCGGCCTCACCACCCGCGAGATCGCCGACGCCTTCTACTGTGCCGGAGGCGACGATGGCGCAGCGGATCAGCCGGGCCAAGCGTGCCCTGCAGGGGCGCCGCCTGGACCAGCTTGGCGATCTCGCCGTCGTGCTGCGCGTGCTCTACCTCGTCTACACGGCCGGCCACGCGGGCCGGCTGGACCTGGCCGGCGAGGCGATCCGGCTCGCCCGCCAACTCACCCTCGCCACCGAGGAACCGGAGGCGCGCGGGCTGCTCGCGCTGATGCTCCTCAACCACGCCCGCCTCCCGGCGCGACTCGACTCAGAGGGTCGCATCGTCACGCTCGACCGGCAGGATCGCGGCCTGTGGGACACCCGCGAGATCGCCGAGGGCGTGCGCGTCCTGCAGTCGGCGCTGGCCGCTCAGCGCCCCGGCCGCTACCAGATCGAGGCCGCCATCGCCGCCCTGCACGACGACGCGGCAAGTGCCGAGGAGACCGACTGGCCGCAGGTCCTCGCCTGGTACGACGACCTCGTCGCCCTGACCGACGACCCGGTGCACCAGGACCCCGCCGCGGTGCTCGGGCGCGCGGTCGCGGTCGGCCACGCGCTCGGCGCCGCCGCCGGGCTGCGCGAGACCGACCGGCTGCGCGAGGTGCTCGGCGAGCGGCACCGGTGGCACGCCGTCCGCGGCCATCTGCACGAGCTTAGCGGCGACCTCCCTGCTGCCGCCACGGCGTACGCGGGTGCCGCCCGTCGGGCCACGGACGTCGCCGAGCGCGACCACCTGGTCCGTCAGGCGGCCCGCGCGCGGGCCGCGGCGCAAGACGACTGGTCCATGGCATAGCAACGCCCGCAACCTTCCGCGGCTGGCAGCGGCCAAGAGGTTTACGCCCTCGACCGGCTGTTCAGGTTTCCGCAATCCATCTGAACCCTAGAGAAAGCCACCTGGAGGAATCCATGGCACGTTTGATCTTGCTACACGACTGCTGAGTTCGCGGACTGCAGCCACAACTGCATGAGGAGGAAAACATGGAACGCAATGATGTGATGCACGTATTGAACGATCCGCTTGCTCAAGAGTTGATTGGATCCAACATCCCCGCTCGGGTGGCCTACACCAGCGTCGACGGTTCCCCGCGTGCGGTCCCCCTCGCCTTCCACTGGAACGGCGCGCAGTTTGTGATCTGCACTATTCCCGGCTCTCCAAAGGTGCGAGCCCTCGCTGCTCACCCCCAGGTGGCGCTCACCACCGATACCGACACGTTTCCACCGCACGTACTGCTCGTGCGCGGCAGCGCATCGCTCGAAACCGTCGAGGGGGTGCCACCCGAATACCTTGAAGCGTCGCGCAAGCAGGTCGGTGAGGCAGGGATGCCGGCTTTCGAAGCCCAGGTCCGCGGGCTGTATCAGCAGATGGTGCGAATCACCATCGAGCCGCAGTGGGCGAAATTGCTGGATTTTGAAACACGCCTGCCGACTCCAGTTGAGAACTTAATCAAGATCAAGCGCATGGGCGCTGCTGCAGGCTGAGCCATGTTGGACTCGATCGCTTTCATCACCAGTCAGCGTTGCATGTGCCAGCAGTTCGACATGTCTCGACATCTGGCGTCATCTCCGCTGCCGGTTGGACCGACGGAGTTCGCACGACGCCACTATGCAGGAACAGTGGTCTCACTTGGCGTACTCCAGAGGCTCGCGTACCCAGCTATGAGCCGATTGAGCCGAGTAACTCGTCGCTGGCCGCTTCAGACCAATGGGCGGCGCGTTCCCACCAGCCGATCGGCAACCGAGAGACGCTGGAGCTCGGGCCGTCGCGTGCTACCGTCGAGCGCATGACGATCCAACGCATGGAGCACGTGGGCATCGTGGTCGACGACCTCGCGGCCGCGACGGCGTTCTTCGTCGAGCTCGGATTCAAGCTGCAGGGCGAGGGGCCGGTCGAGGGCGGGTGGGTGGACCGCGTTGTGGGGCTCGAGGGCGTCCGGGCGGAGATCGCGATGGTGGAGACCCCGGACGGCCATGGACGGCTCGAGCTGACGAAGTTTCACGCCCCATTGGGCCGGGGCGGCGACCGGCACGCGCCGCCGAACACCCCGGGTATCCGCCATGTCGCATTCGCCGTCGACGACATCGACGCCGTCGTCGCTAGATTGCGAGCCCGCGGCGCGGAGCTCGTTGGCGAGGTGGAGCGCTACGAAGACAGCTATCGGCTCTGCTACGTCCGCGGCCCGGAGGGGATCATCGTCGAACTGGCCGAGCAGATCGGCTGAGGGCTCCGGCCGTCGCCAACCGCCTCGCCAGCGTCAGTGGTCGTCCCGGGCAGGATCGCCCTACGGGAACCGCCTCGAGGCTCAACCTGTGCAATGGAAGAGGCTGAAACTCAAGTCTACGACGCTCAGCAGCGCCCAACTGCGGCCGGAGCGAAAGCCAGAGCTCCATGAGCTGCCGCACGCCCGAATCGCGCGTCAACTCGCTAGCAACGCCGCAATCAAAGCTGCTTGACTACAACTCGTAGGCGCCTCAACGGCGGGCGGTCAGCAGCAGTCCCTGTGGTCACGTCTGCAGGCCCCGCAATGTCCAACCCGCGTTGCGTCACCCACCTTGCGAGTTGCGCTCGGTTGCTGATTTCGAGCCGGTCGTAGATCCGTTCCAGGTGGGACTCAATGGTGCGCTGAGCCAGAATGAGGTGTTCCGCGATCGCGCGATTCTTGGCTTCCTGCGCCACCAACGTCGCGACCTCCCATTCGCGTGGACTCAGTGGTGCGAATGGGTGCTGGGTGCTGTCGAAACTCGTTCCGTCGCCAACGTCAACCGGTCCGCCGCGCGCTCCAGCTCTTGACGCGTCACGCACAGCGTGCTCGCCTCCTCGAAGATGCCGCTCCCGTAGTGCACGCGGAAGACGTACTGAGGGCCGCGAGTGGGCAGCACGGCCGAAGTGCACGGTGGTGGCTGGGCGCACCGGCCCGAGCGCCTGCTCTTGATCCGGCAATGCCGGACGTTGGATGACCACGGCCACGCTCACGGCCCGATCCCAGGTATTGGTCACGTTCAGGCCGTGTCGAGCCGGGGCGCAGGCTGCCAACGTCAGCAACAATGCGCCGCACGAGACAAGCCGGCTTCCCGGCGTCCTTGGACCCGGGATCAAGGCTCAGGGTCGGTAACGGCGGTGGCCGCCACGAGCAGGAACAGCGGGATGCGCGAGCGCCGTTGGAACTCCGTCGGCGAGGCGAACAGCTCGGGGCGCGGCCGAGCCTCGCGTAGGGAGTCCAGACGGAAGTCAGCCCGCTGCACCAGGCCGACGTAGTCCTCGATGGTGCGGTGGTACTTCACCACCCGCGCGCCCAACCAGTGGGTCTCCCGCCGGCCAGTGAGAAAATAGTCGTCGACCAGCCAGCTCCCGCGCGGGCCGGACTGGTCCCAGCCGCGGTCGCACGAGGTGATGACCGGATGCTCGATGGAGAAGACGAGACGCCCGCCCGGCACCAGCATCCGGTGCACGTGCCCTACGATGGCCGCGAGATCGTCGACGTAGTGCAGGGCCAGCCGCGAGACCACCACGTTGAGGCTGCCCGCTTCGGCCGAGAAGTCTTCGATGCGGTCGTGGCGCACCACGCCCGGTGTGCCGTGCAAGGTGCGCCGCGCGGCCTCGACCATATTCCGCGAGGCGTCCACGCCGACGTAGCTTCGGCACCCCTGGTCCAGGAGCCGGCGCCCGAACGCAGCGTCGCCGCACCCCAGGTCCAGGACGCGCAGGCCCCGCACAGGCCCGAGCAGCTCCAGGAAGGTCGGCTCCTCGACCAGATCGTTGGGGTTGGTCGGGCTCCGCCGATGGGCGCGGTAGGTCGCGAACACCGCGGGATCGTCGTAGAACGCGCCGCCCTCGAGCGCCGGCGGCACCGGGGCCGCGTCCGGGCTACTCAATGGAGAACCCCGCTGCTCGAAAATCAGCCGAACGGTGGGTCAACGGCTCACCTGCTGTGGCCCCCGGGAATCGGCCGGTCGCCACCCACCAGTAGCGGTCGTGCTCGGCACCGAGCACAACCCAAGCCCTTCGACGCTCGGGCGCGATAGACGCACCACCCGGCCGTGCTGCGCTCGGCATGCAGAACCGCCAGCTCCAGCCCGGTCTCCTCGCACAGGTCGCGAAAGCTGGGCAGGAACGGCGACAGGACCAGGTAGCACCCGAGCATGGCGAGGCCAGGCCGGGCGGCAGGCCGTGCTCGGAGCGCAACCGATCCAGCGGCTCGGCGACCAGCGGACGCCCGACGAAGGAGGCGGCGGCGATGACGAGCACGGCCGCGTGCGTCAGCCCCAGGCGCTCGGCGCGACGGCCGCCCCGAAGTCCAGCTCGTCGCGCACCAGCAGGTCCGGCCGCCACGCGGCGCACAGCGCCAGAATGCGGCGGGCGCTCTCGCGGGCGATCCGACCAGCGTAGCTGTCGCGCAGGACGCGATCCCACGTTCGGGGTCGAGCTTCGACACAGGCACCGGCTTCGGCAGGTCGCCGACCGTGGCGCCACCCGTGTCGAACGCGACGAAGCCGGCGGCCTCGACCATCGAGAACATTGCCGGTTGGCCGGCGAAGGCGACCGTGTGCCCGGCCTGCTCGGCGGCGCGGGCGATCGGCACCAGAGGACCGAGTGGCCGTGGCCGCCGGCGAAGGTGAACGGAATGCGCACGATGATCGTCCTTACTGGAGGCGATCGAATTCTGCGAGCACCCGGCGGAGCGCGGCAACCCCTTCGACCGGGTAGGCAGCACCACTCCTGGCGCAGTACGCCGGGCACACGTCCTCGTAGATGGCCAGCAACTTCCGTGTCGCCGCCAGGAGCTCGGCCGGCACGAGCCGCGGGTAGGTCTTGGCCAGGCGAGCGGCCAGCTCCGGGTCGAGCGTGCCGAGGTCATCGTCGGCATCCAGCGTCCACAAGCGCATCTCGATCAGCGACGCGCGCACCATGTGCAGCGAATCGGCCGCGGCCACCAGCTTGAACCATGCGCGCTCGCCGCCTTGGGTGCCGCGCTTGGTCCAGGCGTAGCTCTGGCGCGCCATCCACAGGAACCAGGTGACATAGGCCGGATCACCAGGGATGAAGTACCTGGGGTGGGCGCGAGTCGCCGGACGCTCATCGGCTCCGAGCTCACTCGCCAGGACAGCCCGCGGGTCGTGCAGGATGCGAACCCCAGCGGCCGTGTCATGGCGAACCGCTCTCGGCGGCTTGTACGTCAGGTCGAGCCGCACCCCATCCGCGAAGAGGTACAAGCCGTGCTGGTCATACAGGTAGAGCACGCTCAGCGTTGGTGCAAGCTCACTCACGCGCTGGTGGAGCATCTCCACGCCCGTCCTCGCCTCCTCGGCCAGGTAGCAGTCCAGGTCGAGATCGGAGAAGGCGTCGTTGGCGCCACGCGCGCAGGAGCCGAAGACGGTCAGGCCCAGCACGTGCGGATCGTTGCGGCACAGGCCGACCACGCCCCGCAGGAGGTCCTGCTGGCGGCGGCGGTGCTCGTCGTGGCTCATCCCTGTCCGAAGGCGGCCCGCAGCCTGGCCAGGTCCTGCCGGTCGCACTCGCGCGGCTCGTACCCGCGGTGGAAGCGGAGCTGCTGCTCGACGGTCAGGCACGGCACCGACCGGCCGGCGATTGAGCCGCTGGTGAAGGCATCCGGCGGATAGCGAAACACCTCACCGCGCAACCCGGCCTGGACGCCGCGCCCGTCTGCGTCGAAGCGGACCGGGTGCAGGTCCACCTCGTGCCCGTCTTCTTCGGCCACCGCTACGCGCGCCGGCCGATAATCGAGGACGACGTGGTAGCCGAGCCGGGCGAGGGCGTCGAGCAGCGTCGCCTCGTCCTCGGCGCGGCAAGCCAGGTCGAGGTCGGCGTGCTCGCGGGTCTGCTCGCCCAGCAGCGCGTCGATGCCCCAGCCGCCAGCGATCCACACCGGCGCGACCCGTTCCGCCGCGGCACCAAGCACGCGCAGCACGGCGTGGGCGTCCATCACTGCCCGGCGCGGCCTGGTGCGGGCGTACAGATAGACGTCCCTGGGCTCGTCGCCCACGTTCGGGTGCATGATGCAGCGCCGCAAGCGGCCCTCGCGCAGCAGGCCAGACCTTTCCAGCACGCGCGCCGAGGCCACGTTGTCGACGTCGCACACGGCCCAGACCCGGGCGACAGGCAACTCGTGTAGGGCCATCTGGGCGAGCGTCTGGACCGCTTCGGTCATGAGGCCCTGGCCCCAGGCGGGCCGGGCCAGCACGTAGCCCAGGCTGGCCTGGTGGCCGTCGAGGCGCAGCTCGAGCATCCCGATCGGCACATCGTGCTCGAAGCGGGTGATGACCCATGGGCGACGCGTCGGCCCGCGCCAGGTCTCGAGGCAGCTGGCGATGAACCGGCGGGTCTCATCCAGCTGCTGATGCGGGCGCCAGGTCAGGTGGCGCGTGACCTCGGCGTCCTGAGCCCACCCGTCGAATATCGTCTGGGCGTCTTCCGGGCGCGGCGGGCGCAGGCGCAGGCGCAGGCGAGGGGTGAACCAGACCACCGGTGGGCTCGCCACGCGCACCAGTATGCCGGGCTGACGTGGGGTCCCGTCTTCTGCGACACTCGTCCGCGTGCGGCCGGGCAGGGACTGGGACGCATGGCGATCGACGGGCGGGCCGGACGCGGTGACGCCCGCGCCCACGCTGCACGCGCTGTGCGGGCTGCCGTTCGCGGGCAAGTCCACGCTGGCGAAGCGGCTGGCTGGAGAGTCCGGGGCGGCGCTCGTGCGCCTGGATGAGATCAACCACGAGTTCGGGGCCGGGCTCGACGGCGCGCCGATCAGCGCCGAGCAGTGGCGGCGCACGTACGCCGAGGCGTACCGTCGCCTGGCCGCCCACCTCCAAGCCGGTCGCTCCGTCATCTTCGATCACGGGAACTTCACGCGGGCCGAACGTGACCAGGTCAGGGCCGTCGGTGCCCGAGCAGGTGCCCGGGTCCGGTTCGTCTACGTGCCCATTCCGGCCGACCAGGCGCGCCGACGCCTGCTGCTCAATCGGCAGACCCGTGAGCGGTACGACGTCCGCGACGACGACTTCGAGCTCGCGGTCGGCAGCTTCGAGCCGCCAGATGGCGAACCGGACGTGCTGGACGTCGAGCGCCTTGGGGCCGAGCTGCCGTGGGACCCCTGAGCGGGGCACCGTCGCGCCCCGCCGGACCGCGACTGCTGCTGAGCCGGTACGCTCACCAGGGTGACGCCGCCCACGCGAGCCGTGCTGCTGGACGTGGGCGACACGCTGGTGCACTGGGGCGTGCCCAAGCTGGAGCGGCTCGCCTGGGTGTGCGCCCAGGCCGGGTTCGCCCTGCCGGCCGATCCGGACCTCGTCCGCCGGGCTGCCATTGTCGGCGAGCAGCATCTCACCGCCGCGTTCGGCCGCTTCTCGCTCGCGTCAGTGGACGACTGGCGAGGCTTCTACGGGGCGGTGCTCGCGGTGCTGCGGGTGCCGAGCTCGGCGGCCGAGGCGCTGGCCCAGCACCACGTGACCTTGCGGGCGCCGTGGACTGTCGATCCCGACGCCGCACCCGTCCTGCGCGAGCTGCGCCGGCGGGGGTACCGCATCGGGCTGGTGTCGAACTGGGACGGCACCCTGGCTGTCCTGTGCCGGACCTGGGCATTCACGGATCTGGTGGACGTGATCGCCGACTCGAGCGTGGTCGGCTACGGCAAGCCAGACCCAGCCCACTTCCGGCACGCCCTCGGCGCCCTGCAGGTCAAGCCCGAGCACGCGCTGCACGTTGGCGACACCTATGACGCGGACGTGCTGAGCGCCCAGGCCGCCGGCATTCGGCCGGTGCTGCTGGATCCGCTGGGTCACGAGCGACGCCCGTGCGCCGACCGGATCACCTCGTTGCCGGCCCTGCTGGATCTCTGTCCTACGCTGCCGTGACGGAAGGTGTGCAACCATGAGCCCGCAGGCGTCGGGTCCGTTGTTTCGGAAGGTCGATTGCATCCGGATCCCGGTTCCCGACCTGGCGGCCGGCCTGGCCTTCTATCGCGATGGGCTCGGGCACGCCCTGATCTGGCGCACGCCAACTGCGGCCGGGTTGCGGATGCCCCAGACCGATGCCGAGCTCGTGCTGCACACCGAAGGGTCCGAGATGGAGACCGACTTGCTGGTGGCCTCGGCCGACGAGTCAGTCGCGGCCATCCGCCGGGCCGGTGGCCGAGTGGAAGTGCCGCCATTCGACATCTACATCGGTCGCTGCGCGGTCGTGGTGGACCCCTGGGGGAACCGCCTGGTCGTCCTCGACGGCAGCAAGGGATCGTTCGTCACGGACGTCGAGGGGGTGGTTCTCACGGACGTGAACGACATGCCTCGCCTTGCCCCCAGGTCCTCGAGCGAGGCATGACCGCACGCTGGCTACTCCGCGCTACGCCTGCGCTCCGCTCTCGTCGTCGGGCGTACGCACCAGACGCACCACGCTGTCCAGGCCACGCCTGGCGCCATTCGGCACCGGCGGCAGCAGCAGCGTCGTGATGCCGACCGCGACCCCGCCAGCATCGCGGCCGGGCCGGTCGCCGACCATGAGCGTGTCCGCAGCCTGAACGCCCAGCTCCGCCAGCGCGGCCGCGAACAGGCGCGCGTCGGGCTTCTGCCAGCCGTGCCGGAACGACAGCGTGAACGCGTCGACCAGGCCCGCCAGCCCGTAGTGGTCGAATACTGGACGCACGTCATAGTGGATGTCGCTGATGACGCCCACCCGTACGTGGCGCGCCTTCAAGGCGCGCAGCACCGGGCCTGTGTCCGGGTAGGGGAAGGTGGCTCGAAGATCGCCGTCGCGCTGCCACACCGCCAGGGCAAGGTCGGCGTCGAAGCCCGCCAGCCGAAGCTGCAGGAGCGTTGCCGCTCGATGGAGCTCGACCGAGCAGTCCGCCTGCTGGCGCGCCTGCCGCACCTGCGGATGCTGTTCTGCGCCGCTGAGCGCCGCCGCAAGAGCCTCGGCCTGGTCGTGAGTCAGGTGGCGCCCGATCGCCGCCGCGCTCGCCAGGATCCAGTCCCGGTCGCTCTCGTCGTGGAACAGCGTCCCCCGCCAGTCGAACAGCACCGCCGAGAAGCCGCCCTCGTGCATAGCGGCAGCAGGCTAACCGTTCGAGGGCGCGCCCGATCCGGTGACGGCTCTCGCCAGGGCGGGCCTCGCCGTGCCTCCTGGCGGCCAGCAGTCGGCGACAATGGGCTGCATGTCCCTGGTCGGCAAAGTGACCGCCCTGATTACTAGGCACGGCGCCGACGGTCCCGAGGTCTGCGTGTTCGATCATCCGCGGGCCGGGGTACAGCTGCCGGCCGGCACCCTGTTGCCGGGCGAGCACGCATACGCGGGTGCGCTGCGAGAGGGATTCGAGGAAACGGGGCTCGATGACCTGCAGGTCCAGTCCGAGGTCGCCGTCCTGCCCGCGGTGCGGCCCGGGACGGCCATCCTCAATCGCCCGAGCGAGCTTGGTGGACGGCTCATCCCCCGCGGGTCCCTCGCCCGGGTGCTCCACCGAGAGGCTCGCCAGGTTCACGTCGACGTCGAGGGAACGATGGGCGTCCGTCGATCTGGAGGCGTTGTCGTTCGACGCCTTCCGCCATGTGGTCCACCTCACCACCGAAGGTGCCGCACCCGACCAGTGTTTCGTCGTGAGTCCAGACGGGGGAGGCCAGTGCTGGCGCTGCCACTGGCTGTCGATCGAGGACACGGCCACACTCACCGCAAGCCAGCAGCCCTGGCTCGACGTCGCGCGTGACCATCTGCGGGAAACGCGTCATCCGCACGCCCGACGAAGACCCGTCGTCGACGCCGATGCTGAGAGCGATCTCACGATTGAGATCTTCTGGGCGCCGCCCTGGTCCGGCACGCGGGCGCTGGTGAGCTGGCTCGACACGGCGCGTGCGCCAGCCGAGGCGCTGATCCAGCGCGCCGAAGCGGTCGCCTTCACAACGGATGGGCACATCGTGGCGGTGGCCACGAGTGATGAACAGCTCTGGGAACTCCCAGGCGGCCGGCGTGAGCCTGGCGAGAGCATCGATGACGCGCTCCGCCGCGAGGTGCGTGAGGAAGCCTGCGCCCGCGTCGTGGCGAGTGAGCTGGTGGGCTTTCAGCGCTTCAGACACCTCAGCGGCGAGCGCGTCGGGCAGGTGGCCACCGATGCGCTGTTCTGGGCGCGGGTCGACCTGGAGCCGTTCGAGCCCCGCTTCGAGACGCGCGCCCGCCTCTTGTTGTCGCTGGCCGCTGCCCGCGGGCTGCCGCTGTGGGCCAACCCGCTAACCCAGCGGCTCCTGAGCCGTGCAGCCGACGCGGAACACCGGCAGATGACGCGGATCGACTGACGCCGCTGGCGGACTGCCAATCACGACCTGGTGCCCGTGCGCGAGCCCGGCTGACCAGACCGCATTGAGCTCGGGGCAGTGATCGTCCGCGTCGGTGGCGGTGATCATCGCCGCCTCACCGTCAGCGCGCCGCACCGGACGGGCGGTGCAGGACCACCTGGCTCGTCCGTCGGAAGCCGAGGCGCCGGTAGAGGGGAACCAGACCTGGCTCGCAGAACAAGCTGGTCATCTCGATGGGGCCGGCCTCCTCGAGGAGTCGCCGCAGCAGGGCGGTGGCGATGCCGCTGCGACGATGGTCTTGGCGCACGACCACGTCTTCGATGAAGGCCCGCAGCCGGCCGTCGGACACCAACCGGGCGAAGCCGACGAGGTCGTCCCCGACCCAGGCGCCCACGGCCCAGCCCGTCGCGAGCACTTCGGCCAGGTCGGCCTCGGTGCGTGCCAGCCACCAGCCCGCGTCATCGTAGAGCGCGCGCACCAGGCGCGGCGCGATCGGCCGCTCCCGAGCGCTACGAACCTGCCACCCGGCCACGTCGGTTCCCACCCAACAAGCATGCCGCACGGTGACCTGCAGGATTGGTGACAGTGGTCAACGCGCGGGCGACCTCGAGTCCCTCACGGGTGCGCATGCGGATGAGGTCGAATTCGATTATGTGGACACCGGTCTCCTGTCAAGCATCCTAGGGGCCACCGACCGCCCTCTTCTCCTTCGACTACTGCCTCGGACGCGCGGATCGCGGCGGTATCGGATGGCCGCGCTGCTCGCGGCATTGTCGCGCGTTCCGCGCGTGGTGCCCACATGGTCGCGTCCCGCACGCGGTGCGGCAGTTCAGGCCGACTTCTGCGGTGGTGACGACAGCTAGAATCGTTCCATCAAAGAATCCAAGACGGGAGTGGGCATGCAGATCATCCGGCGCGTGGTGGTGTTCGACGCCAAGAACATCGACGCCGAGAGTCGATTCTGGGCTGGCCTGCTTGGTGGCACGGTACATCGCGACGACGACTGGCACAGCATCGTGGTTGACGGCGAATGGGTGATAGGCGTCCAGCACGCGCCGAACCATGTGGCCCCCGAGTGGCCGTCCGGTCCCCAGCAGCAGCAGGTGCACCTTGACCTGCACGTGGATGACATTGAGGAGGCTGGTCAACGCGCAATCGCCCTCGGCGGGCACCAGCTCCAATCCGCGCGTAAGCCAGCCGACAACCCTGACGGTGACGAAGTGTTCGCCGTCTTCGCCAGCCCTGCGGGGCACCCCTTCTGTTTCGGATCGCACTGACACCGTCGCGCTCGAACGCACGACTTTCGGCATGTGCGGATGACCGGGCCGCGGTCGCGGGTAGCGGTGTGGCGTTCGACCTCTCGGTCCCATCCGCGGCTGGTGGCGTCGTCGATGAGTTGCTGCTCGACAGCCACGCGCGCGCGGAGCCTGGGTGCGTAGTCGCTGGTGGTGAGGAACTTCGAGCATGTGAGCATGAGGTCGCATTCGCACGGGCCTTCGGCTGGGGTGCGTAGGCAGTGGCCGAGTTCGAGTTCGGTCTTGAGGAAGTTCGTTTCCAACCAGGACACCGTGTCGGCGTCGAGGCGGTGCTCACGCAGTGCATCGGCAGTTGGTCCGGCGAGGGTGACGTCGGGGCCGAGGTGGCGGTCGAGGGCGTCCTGGTACTGCTGTTTGACGGTGGGGTCGGACAGGCTGGCGTAGATGATCGACATGTTCGGAGTGCGATGCCCGAGCACGGCCATGATGGTTTGGATGCGGGCGCCGCCTTCGGCGAGTTGGGTGCCGATGGTGTGCCGGAAACGGTGCGCGGTGATCGTGGCCCTCCCGGCCGAGTCGACCAGCCCGGCTGCGGTGCAGGCCTCGGCGAGGGCCTTGTCGAACAGCAGCGACCGGGACAGCAGCTTGCCGCGGACGACGAAGATGTGTTGCACCTCGCGGCCGGCGCTGGGGTCGTAGCGTCGGCGCCCTTGCTGTTGGCGGGCCTGGTCGATGAGCGGTTGCAGCGCGTGCGCGGCTTGCGGGTGGAGCGGGATGCTGCGTTCGGTGTATCCCTTGCCGACCGGGATCCGCAGCCGGGGGTGGCCGTCGGGGTAGGTGTCCAGGCAGTCCACGGCCAGGCGGCGGATCTCGTCGCGGCGGGCGCCGCTCCAGCGGGCCACGATCAGCGCGGCTCGCTGGTAGGGGTTGGGTAGTTGGTCCACGGCGGTCATCAGGGCGGCGAGTTCGTGGTCGGGGATGAACCGGGGTAATGGTTTGGCGATCTTGGGGATGTCGGCGCGGGTGAACAGCACCCGGGCGGGGACGTCGTCCCAGCTCCAGGCGGCGGTTTCGGTGACGAACCGGGTGATCAAGGTGACGACGGTCCGCCGGTAGCTGGTGCTGAGCGGGGCACCGGTCTGTTGGTTGGTTTGGGTGCCGAGCCACCGCAAGAACTCCTCGGCGTGCTCGCGGTGTGAGTCGGCGAGGCTGGTAATCTGCGGGTGCGCCTGACCCATCCAGCTCGCCAGGCGGCGTAGTGCGTCGCGGGCGTGGCGGACGGTCTGTGGCCGGTCGAGGTTGGCGTCCAGATGAAGGCGGAGGTACCTCTCGAGGACGGCGCGGATCTTCGGTGGTGCCTCGTCCGGGGCGAGGTGGTTCTTCCAGCTGCCAGCGTCGACACGTCCGACCGGTGGTAGGTCCATTTGGCCACGGTCATAGAGCAGGACGTGGGCTGCGTGGACGCGAGCGATGGCCGTGCGCAGGTACACGTGAGTGGTCACGGCCGGTGCTCGCTCACCCGGTGACCTGGAGTAGAAGTCCCTCATCGGGTCCAACCGAAGTCGGGCGGCGAACGCGTCGATCGCGGCACGAAGCTCGTCGAGGTCTTCCCCGGTGAGCGCGTTCAGGTCGGGGTTCCCGCGGTGGAGAATCATCCGACCCAACGGCCAGGTCAGCTCCGAGCGCGCACTGGCATAGCCGAGTTCGGTGAGCCTGGCCACATGCTGCTCGAACAGGTCCCGGTCGACGCCGAGGCCGCCGTGGCGCTCCTGGTGCTTGAACGGGCTGGTGAAGGTCCGCACGAACAGCAGGGGGTAGTCCAGCCTGACGCCTTCGACCAGCGAGAGGTAGCTCAGGTACGGCATGATCACGCTCGCGCCGCCGTGCGGATGTTCGCCGCGGACGCAGTCTTCCTGGTCGAGCAGTCGTTGAGGCAGCGGCGCGTTGAACCAGTCCGGCAACGCAGGCCACCGCTCGACGAACCGGTCGTAGGCATCCATCCGCGCCCACCGCACTCCATAGCCGGGGCAGTGCTCATAGACCCAGGACTTGTACTCGGCCCGGTCGGTGTGGTCATGTCGTGCTGGACTTGGTTGCGGCGCAAGGAGGCTCAACCGGTTCGGGGCGCTCACGCTCGGCTCCGTAGTGCGGCGTCGTAGTCGGCGAGGACTTGCTCGTCCGACACGCGGGTATAGATCCGGATCGATTCCGGGGAGGCGTGCCCGAGACGTTTCTGCAGCGCCAGCTCCCGCATCCCGCCCTCCCACATCGCCGTCGCGTGCGTGTGCCGCAGGGCGTGCGGGGTCTTGTCCGGGGTGCGGATCCCGAGCCGGTCCAGACGGCGGGCGAAGCCACGCACCACCGCCTGGTAGCTCAACGGCTCGCACCGTCGCGCCCCGGTTCCGCCGACCAGGAACACGAACGGGGTGTCCGCGTCGAGGGGGCGTTCGTGCAGCACATAACGATTGACCGCGTCCAGGGTGCGGGGGTCGTGCAGGTCCACGACCCGCTCGTGGCGTGCCTTGGCGCGGGCCCCCCGGGGATGGTCGTCCCGTTTGCGGATCATGACCCGTCGGCGTCCGTAGGAGATGTCGGCCAGCTGCACGCACAGAACCTCACCCGGCCGCAGGCCACCGTCGAGCATCAACAGCACGATCGCCAGATCCCGCAGCGTCGTCAGACTCCCCAGCAATGCCTCAATGTCCTCGCCGCTCATCGGCCGTGGCAGTCGCAGGGGAAGCCAGACCCGCACCGTGCGGCGGATCGGCTGCTGGCGGCTCGCGGCGCCGACGAACGGTTGATGGCGCTCAGGCACTCGACCCAGCGCGTGATCGATCTTGCGTTGCATCGGGTTCTCACCCGCCGTGTACTGCTCGGCGGCGATCGCCCAGTCGAAGAAGCTCGACGTTGCCGCCAAGATCCGCTGCACGGTGGCCGCCGACAGGAGTCGACCCTGCTCCGTCGCGACCGTCAACCCCAGCCGCTGCGCCGGACGCTTGGAGGGCACCCGCCGCAGGTAGCCGAGGAACTCCAAGGCCGTTGGCGGGCGAAAATCGTTCCACCCCAACGACTGCTCGTCCAGGAACTCGGCGAGATGGCGTAAGTCGTACGCGTAGGCGCACACCGTGTTCGGGCTGTAGCCGCTGTCCGTCAGATGCGACAGGAACCGAACCACCGGTTCGACCTCGGCGCCGCTGTCATCGAGCACCCTGACTCGACGGACGACGCCGCCCTCGACCTCCCTGACCACTCGCACACCGGCCTCCCTCGCCGGTGCTCAGTTCATCAGGCTGCTGCCATCGCCTCCGGGAGGAAGCCACCGCACCGCGTGTCCAGATAACAGAGAACTCGGCGACCATCGCCAGGACGTTGAAGAGGAGCCAGCCGACCGGGTCAGTGGGGTCATGGACCGACCCACCGAGGTTGAGCTTCACCTTCCGCGTCGTGAGCTCGTCGACGATGTCGCGCGCATCGGGCAGCGAGCGGGCCAGCCGGTCGAGGTCGGTGACGACGAGCATGTCCCCGGACCGGCACGCCGCAAGCGCCTCGCGCAGCCCCGGGCGCGCGCGGTCGGTGCCCGTGAGGCCGTGGTCGACGTAGATCCGCTCGGGCTCGACGCCAAGAGCTTCAAGCGCGTTGCGCTGTGCCTTGAGCTCCTGCGCCGTCGTCGAGACGCGGGCGTAGCCGATCTTCAGTTCGCGCACAACAGGCGGGACCGTGCACTCTATGGTCGGGGTCAGTCAGACATGTGAGAGCCCTCCGGGTCCGACCCGCGGGTGAATCGCTCCCACGCGACGAACCTCTGAGAGTCGGCAACGGACTCGACCCGTTAGCCGATCTGCTCCGCTAGCTCGATGATGATGCCCTCCGGGCCGCGGACGTAGCAGAGCCGGTAGCTGTCCTCGTAGCGCTCCAGCTCGCCAACGAGTTCAGCGCCGCGGGCTCTCAGGCCGGCAACGACGGCGTCGATGTCCTCGACGGCGAATGCGACGTGGCGGATACCCGGCGTGTTCGCCGGCGCGTGCCGGTTGTCGCCCTGGTTTGACGGCGAGTGGAACTTCGTCAGCTCGAGTCGTCCGTTGCCGTCCGGAGTTTGCATGATCGCAATGTCCGCGCGTACGCCCTCGAGCCCCACGACGCGGTCCACCCAGCGACCTTCGACGGGCCCCTCGCCCTGCAGCACGAGTCCGAGCTCGACGAAGAACTCAGTCGCCGCTGCGAGGTCGTCAACCACGATGCCGACGTGCTCCATCCGTTGGATAGTCATGTGTTCGATGGTAAGGAACCAGATTCGGGCCGCGGTGCCAGGCACCGGAAGAGACCTGAAGCCGTCCTCATCTCGACTACCGCTCGTCCGACACGCACGCCCCGCAAGACGAACGTCAATCGGAACCGGCCGGGCCGCCTACAGGCGGTTCGGTGCGAACGGGTGGTCCCATGTCCCAACAGACCCGTCCGATTTGATTCCCGATGAGGGGGCGTCATACGGCACACCCTCGATCGCCGATATCGGCCGTCCCACTTCCTTCCTCAGCCTCGGCAAGTTCATATCGCCGAGTGGTAATATGATCGGATGAGCGCCTACGCCGCGCTGGCCGAGCCGCACCGCAGACAAATCCTCGACCTGCTGCGTGATGGCGAGCGGCCCGCCGGAGAGCTGGTGAAGCGCCTTGAGCTCAGCCAGCCCGGCGTGTCCAAGCACCTCAAAGTGTTGCGCGAGGCCGGGCTCGTCGTGGTGCGCCCGGATGGCAAGCGGCGTCTGTACGCGCTGCGCCCAGAACCCCTCGCCGAGGTCGACCAGTGGCTGGAGCCCTATCGCGCGTTCTGGTCCAAGCGCCTCGACGCCCTCGAACGACACCTGGAGGAGAACCCATGACCGACGGAACCCTGGAGACGATCGACGGTCGCCCAGCACTGCGCTTCGAGCGCACGCTCGCCCACTCGGTCGAGCGCGTGTGGCGGGCAATCAGCGAGCCGGCAGAGCTCGAGCGCTGGTTTCCCGCCGCCGCCGACTGGACACCGGCAACGGGTGAGACCTTCGAGGCCTACGGAGCGACCGGCGAGGTGACTGAGGTCGATGCACCCCGTCGCCTCGCCTGGACCTTCGGCGGCGAGCAGTACAGCTTCGACCTCACCGCCCATGAAGGCGGCTGTCGGCTGGTCTTCACCCACGTCTTCGACGACCGCGCGCTCGCAGCGCAGACCGCAGCCGGCTGGGACGCCTACGTCTCGCGGCTTGAGCCGCATCTCGCCGGCGAGTACCTCTCCGAACAGGACGCACACGAGCCGTGGGAGGACGTTCACGAACGCTACGCCGAACGCTTCGGCGTCGACCCCACTCCGGGCCGACGCTTCTCAGCGGCTCAGCGTGCTGGTCAATGATGAGCCGGTAAGCCCGTCCCGGATGCTAAATCCGTGGACGTCGGACGGCACGGCTACCGTTGCGCGAAGCACAGACAAAGGTGGCCCCGGCGCGGCTGGAACCGCCCGGGGCCTGGCACAGGAGGTATTGAGCTCCCATGCACCAGACAGCTTCGCAGCGGTCCGTTGTTGACGATGAGAACCGCATCGACCACGCGATCCTCACGCTCCTTCTTAACGAGCACTCGCAGCCGTGGGCCGGGGAGGAACTGGTCCGCGAGATCGGCGACGCGATCGAGGTCACCGACTCCATTCGGCGTCTCCACGCGGCCGGTCTCGTCCACCGCCTTGATCAGTTCGTGTTCGTCAGCCGGGGCGCGCGCCGCACCGCAGCGCTCCTCGAGTGACCTGGCGGGCGCTGTGCGGTCAGCGCACGTCGTGCGCGGCGCAGAGCGCCGACAGGCGCTCCATCGCGTCCTACGGCCGGTCCGGCAGGACGTTGAGTGCGGCGATCGCCAGCTCGATGGCCTCGAGCGACACCTCGCGAGCCTCCAGCGCGAACCGACCCGTCCACCGCACTGCGGCACGTTCGAATCGGTCGGGATCCCCGTCGCGCAGCAGCAGGCAGACGCGTAGCGCGTCGTGCAGTCCGACGCGGGGGAGCTCCGCCGCCGCGGCGACAACAAGATTGAGGTTCCCGGTCGCCAGCGAGCGCTGGAACCTGGTGTAGGCAGACCCGTCAGACGTCATCGAACATGCGTTCGCATTGCTGTCAAGAGCAAGGTTCCGCTCGCCGCCGAAGACCGGCGCCTCGGCGCCTCGATCTGGCCCCGAAGAAGGGGAGGGGATGGCAGGGCCCGTGTGGTCCGTGCCTCCCGAAAGTCGTGTGAGTTGCGGGAGGTTTCCGTCTGGGGCGAGTGGGACACTTCAGGGTGTGTCGTACAAGGTCCGCAACCGTCCGCGCCGCGGCCGGCCCGATCTCGGGCACGCCGTCCTCGCGGTGGAGATGCAGCGCGAGCGCTGTGCCCGCGGCGAGCATGATCCGTCGGGGGTCCCGGCCGATCGTGGCGTCTACGCGCCCGGCGGCCGCAGGCGACACGTCGCGGAGAAGTACTGCCGCTGCTGTGGTCGGACCCTGGCGGCAGATCCTGATAAGCGGCCCCGCACCGGCGGGAACCGGCCGGGGCCCGACACCGAGGAGGGTTCCCTCGATGCGTCTGAACCGTAGCCAACCTGTGCTCGAGGAGCCGGTCCCTGTCGACGGGCTCCTGCGCACCCACTGGGTGCTTGCCGTTTGCGTCGTCTGTGGCCACGAGCAGCCCCGCGCTGAGCACGCCCGGAGCAGCTGCCCCGGGTGCGGCGCGCAGCTCCGACACTTCCCGCTGTTCCGTGAGCTCAGGGCCTCATGAGTGGGCGTACAGGGCGTCCCCGGAGGCTGACCAAGCCTCAGCGTCAGCGTGCCCGCCGCGTCGCGGCCCGGGCGCTGCGCGGCGCCGAGGCGGCCCTCAGGGTGGCGACCCACGTCGCCAGCAGATCCGCGACCTCGGCCACATGGTCCGTGAATACGTGGTCGGCCCCGTCGATCACGTGCGTTTCGATGCGCGGGGCGGCGGTCGCATGGCGTCGGAGCACGTCCAGGTCGGCTGCCGTGCAGACCTGGGTGTCCTCGGCCCCGATCACCGCCAGGACCGGACAGCGGACTCGGGCGAGGCGGGGCTCGGGTGTGGCGCGGCCGAACTGATCGAAGCCGACGCGATCCAGGGCCAGGTAAGTCTGGGCACTCACCGGACCCCACGGGCCCTCGAGCAGCGCCTCGGGGTGGCCAGTGCGCACCAGTCGTTCGGCCTCGACCAGCGCCGCGGGATGAGCCCGCGTGTCCCAGATTGGCCGCAATGGCGGGGCCGCCAGCACGAGGCCCAGCACGCGCGCATCCTGCCGATCGGCCAGGTAGTACGTGGCCTTCACGGCCCCCAGGCTGTGGCCGAGCAGGACCGCCCCGGAGAAGCCGTACTCGATGGCCCACGCGACCCAACCGGCGAGGTCGCGGGGCGACTCGTCGAGCTGCTCCCAGGCCGCGCCGCCCCAGTAGGGCGCCCCCGCCCGCGGCTGGAGCAGCGTGGCCAGGTCATGGCCGCGCGTGTTGGCGACCGCCGAAGCCATGCCGCGCGCGGCGAGCGCCCGAGCAATCCGCAAGTACGGGGGAAACGAGAAGTTGGCACCGAAGCCGTGGATCCACACCAGCACGGGCCGTTGCGTCTGATGGCCTGGCCCGATGAGGACGCCGTCGAGCCGGACGCCGTCCTCGGCCTCAGCGGCCACCAGTTGCTCCCGGACTTCGGCGGGCACCAGGTCAGGGTAGCCCCCGTCGCGGGCTGACCGTCACCGGAAGCCTGGGCAGGCCCGGAGAGGTCGCCCGCCGCGGTCATCCTGCGAACGCGTCCGCCAGCTCGCGACCGACCCGCGTCAGGCGTTCCCGCCCGTCGGCCGCTTCGGCACCGGCGACGACCCGCGTGGCCGCCGCATCGTGCGGGCTGAGCCGAGGTCGAGCACCGAGCCACGCTCACGGGCACGCGGCCGCTCTCACTGCCTGGTGGCGTGCCCGGGCGCAGCGATGGCGCGAACCCAGCATGAGCGCACGGCTGCCCGGCCCTCGAGCCTGCCCTGTCCACCCCGGGCCGGGGCTGGACGCCCAGACCCGCGTGGTGTCCCATGCGTCCATGGTGCGGGCGGTGCTGCTGGATGTGGGTGGCACCCTGTGGCCCGATCGGCCCACGCCGCACCCGGGCATCGATCCATGCCTCGAGCCGCTCGCGCGGCTGCTGCCGGGCATCGACGCCGCGCACGCGCTGGCCACGCTGCGCGAGCGGCTCCGGCAGGAGGACGGCTCGCTGGTGCAGGACACGCACGGGCTGCTCGCCCGCACCCTGCGCGAGTTCGACCTCGATCCGGCCGAGCCAGACGTCGCCGCGGTCCGCCGCGCCCTGTGCGCGCCGGCCGTCCCGGGCGTCCGCCTGTTCCCGGGCGCCGCCGACTTCCTGGCGGGCTGTCGCCAGCTCGGGCTGCGGTGCGTGATCGTCAGCAACGTCCAGGTCCGGGGTGCGACCGAATACTGGCGCGACTTCGCCGACCTCGGTGTCGCGGTCCTCGTCGATGCCGTCGTGACCTCGCTCGACGTCGGCGCCCGCAAGCCGCACCCGCGCTTCTTCGCAGCCGCCCTGCGTGAGGCGGGCTGCCAGCCGGCCGCGTGCGTCATGGTCGGGAACTCGGAGGCGGGCGACATCCGGCCGGCGGTCGGACTGGGCATGCGCGCCATCCGAGTCGCCCTCGAGGAGCCACCGCCGGCATTGAGCGCCGCGCACGCGGTGTCCACCAGACTGGCGGAGGTGCTTGGCTGGGTGCGACGGTGGGTGGCAGCCGATGAAGGTCGGCCCGAGGCGACGGACTGAGCGTGTGGTGACGAACACCTGCGGCTGTCGACTGCGCTGCGCGCGGCCTCCCAGAGGTTGTCCGCGGCCGCCGTCGACGGCCCGTCCTCAAGGTCGGGCTGCCTCGGCCCGTCCTGGGGTCACCGCTCGCTCTGACGAGCGATCCAGCCGACGACCTCGTCCACCACCACCGGCAGCGGAGGCGCGGTGTCGACGATGAGGAGCAGCGGGAGGGTGGGGTAGCGCACGCGCGGCCCCGCCTCGGCGAGGTAGCGCTGCAACCCGTCCCAGGTGGTCTGGTGGTGGGCCGCCAGACCGAGCACCCCCCGCTGCTCGATCCGCTGCCGCCAGAGCGCGGCATCCTGGCAGCGCGTCTCGATCACCACCAGCATTGTCTCATGCGAGGTGGCCATGTCCCTGGCGACGCGGTACGCCTGCTCGAAGGCCAGCGGGCTGTCGCAGATGACGGACAGGCCCAGCGCGAGCTGGCGCCGGGCGATGCTGAACATGACCTCGTAGGCCAGACCACCAGCGTCGGGGCTGCGTCCGTCGAGGACGTCCTTGATATCGTCCTTGTCGATGACCGGCCAGCTGAGCGCTCGCCCGAGTGCACGGCTCAGGGTGCTCTTGCCGCTGCCAGGATGGCCCTTGAAGGCAACCAGGACGGGACCCATCACACTCAGTAGACGCCGGCCGCGTCGCCGTCGCGTCCTCTCCCACCCTGGGCAGGCTCGTCGGCCCCTGGCAAGCAATGGATGAGCAGCGGGAGCCTGCGGCCAGGGATCGCGTCGGACGGGACTTCGCCAACCCGTGGTGCTCCCATCGCCCGGTAGAAGCCCTCGGCGAAAGGATCGGACGCGATCAGCACCCGCCGGGCACCCAATGAGCGCGCCACCTGCATCGTGTGCTGCCAGAGCTGCTTGCCGAACCCGCGACCCATCGCGTGCGTCTCGATGAACAGGTTAGTGAACTCGGCGTCGGCACCCTCGACGCGGAGCCCGGCGAAGCCGAGGACCGTTCCGTCCTCCTCGCGGGCGAAGAACGGCTCGGTCGCGAGCCGCGATGCTCACGACGACCGCCTCGCCGAGTGTGGTCTGTCGTCCAAATCGGTCGGCTGCTGCCGGCCGGCGCAGAGCCTGCCGCGAAGCGTGGGCCAGCACTGGCCATCTCAGTGACCAGCCTCCCTCGGTCGGCGTCAGCCCACAGCGGCCTCGCCGCGCCACACGGCCGCCCCCGGTCGGCCTGGCGTAGGCTTGCCGGCATGGCGCTCGACCGGCCGGACTGCGTCTCGCTGAACCATCAAGGGCTGACCGGCCTGCCCGAGTCGCTGGTCGGCCGGGTCGACCTGCGCCGACTGCACCTCTGGGACAATGCCCTGACGTCCCTGCCCGACTGGCTGTGGGACCTGCGGCACCTGGAGGAGCTGGTCCTGGCGGGCAACCACCTGCGCTCCCTTTCGCCGAAGATCGGGCATCTGCAGCGCCTCCGACTGCTGGACCTCGGCCACAACGCCCTGACCGTGGTGCCGGAGGAGCTGGGCCATTTGACCGGCCTGAGCGGGTACCTGTACCGGCACGACAACCGGCTCGGCCAGCTCCCGGCCTCGCTCGGCCGGTTGGCCAGCCTGCCGTATCTCAACATCAGCGCCAACCGTCTGTCGAGCTTGCCGGCGACGATCGGTGGCATGGTCACCCTTGAGGAACTCCGTGCCTCGGGTAATCAGCTCACGACGCTGCCACCGTCGATCGGCGAGCTGGGCCAGCTCCGCGAGCTGTGGCTCGAGGACAACCGGCTGGCCGCCCTGCCCGACGCCGTCGCGGGGCTGGGCCGCCTGCGCGTGCTGAGCCTCAGGAACAATGACCTGCTGAGTCTGCCAGCCTGGCTGGACCGGCTCGGCAGCCTCAGGCACCTGGACCTGCGGGGTAATCGCCTGGCCGCGCTGCCGGCCAGCCTAGCCAGGCTGGGGAGCCTGGAGAAGCTGGACCTGCGCTGGAACCCGCTCGAGAAGCACCCGTCCTGGCTGGCCAACCTGCAGCAGCGCGGCTGCACCGTCTGGCGGTGAGTCCGCTCATCCGCCGCGCCGAGCGGATCGTCCCGGCATGACCGGGGCGCTCGGGCGACCACGCCGCCTGCGGATCGTCCGGTCGTGGGCTAGCGAGCCGATCGGTCCCCGCCGGCCCCGGCGCCGAGCCCACCGCAGGGCGTGGCCCAGGCCCGCGCCGGGTTCGGCGCCCACCACGTCGCAGCAGCTCACCAGCCACCCGTCCGCTGCGCGGAAGACGTCGGCCGGCCCGTAGACGTTGACTGAGTCCACGCCGACCACCAACGGGCCCTCCAGCACGTCCGGGGCGGGCAGCTGCAACCAGGTTGACCGATCAGCGCGTGACCTGTCCGGTGCGCCCTGCCCCCGCTCAGGCCCAACCCCATGGCCCGCGCCAAGTGTACGGAGCCCGCATAACGCCCCGGGCCCTCGGGCCAGTCATGAGCAGGCACCGCCCCGAGCGTCGCCGTGGCTAGCGCAGGCTGGGCGCGCGCTCGAGCTCTCTCAGCAACTGCTGATACAGCTCCCTCGTCGTCCCGCGCGGCTCGCCATCCGAATCCTCTTCCTGCAACACCTGGCAGAGTCGACGCCAATCGCGTTCGAGTGCGACGCGGTCTCCCATGCGCGCGAGCAGTCGGAATAAGGCCGACCAGAGCCGCTCGTTGGCGGGGTCGAGCCGCACCAGCTCCTCGTACAGCTCCAGCGCCCGCTCGGCGCGGTCCGGATCGTCGGCCGTCGCCGCGTACCGCTCGGCCAGCATACGGGTAGCGTCCTGGTACATCTGACGGTACTCCTGGAGCAGGCTCGGACCCGAGGGACCTGGGGCCACCGCCCAGGCATACGGTTGCGCCGCGGCCCGATCGAACAGGTCGCCGACGTACAGCGCGCGCATGGCTTCGTAGGCCGGCTCGGGATCGCGGCGCCCCTTCGACTTCGCCCAGCGATCCAGTTCCAGGAACCGCTGCACGTCGCTGCGCACCAGCCGAGGGTTCAGGCGCCACATCCGCCCGCTGTCCTCGAACAGGTCCTCCTCGGGCTGGTCGGGGACGAGCCTGCCGAGCGCGGTGCGCACGCGCTTCCGCCACTGGCGGAGGGTCCCTGCCGGATCGGTGCTCTCGTCTTCGCCGAGCAGCCCCTCAGCCGCCTTGTCCCGATCCACGCCCTCGGCCGAGTGGGCAGCCAGAAACAGCAGCAGTTGGAACGCCTTCTGCTCGCGGTTGGGAGCGGCGGCCGGCCAGAGCTCCTCATTGTCGCGCAGCAGCCGCGGCCCCGCGAAGCAGCGCACCTCCAGAAGTGCTTCAGGTTCCGTCGGGAGCAGACCATCGCAACCGTTCGGCGTGACTGTGCTCGCCAGAGCCTCCACGCTGCTGGCCTTCCCATGGCCGTTGCCGAGCGGTTCTGCAGGCCGTCGGGACACGATCACCACGGGTTCCTCTTCCTGGATGACCGTGCCGTGACCACCCTCGTCCGTCACCACCGTGAGCTCTTTCCCATCATGGTTGCCCGCCGGTGACGATGGCGCCACGGGCCCGCGTCGGTTCGCCGCCGCGCCATAGGCGGTGGTCATCACCTCGACGAGGCGGTCCAGGTCGGCGGGCGCCACGCGATACGCGTACAGCTCCACAGGCGTCCGCTGCTCCACGCGGAACAGCAGCCGTCCGCCCCCGCCAACATACGCGGCGTCGGCCGTCCCCAGGAGGACCACGCTCTCGTCCTCGTCGGCGGTCCGCTGGACCAGGCGCGTGCTGAAGTCAGGGAGCAGCGGGTGGGCAGCCAGTTCGCCACCCGGCCGCGTGCTCGCCGCCAGCAGGCGTACGCCGCAGTCCGCGCCCCGTTCGCCCAGCTGGCCCAGCAGGCCGACGTAGGGCTCGAGGTCCATCAGCTCGGCGACGACGACAACCAGCTCGGGCTGGCCGGTGGACGAGCCTGCCAGGAGCCGCCGATCCAGCTCGGCCCGCAACGAGGACAGCGCCTCGGCCATGGCGTCCTGGTCCTGCGGGTCGACGGCCGGCCCGAGTTGATGCGGCAGGCCCAGGACCGCTGCCGGGAGGGCTCGCGGGGGAGCAATGATCCGTACCTGGAGTTCGGCCGGGGTCCGCAGGGCGGCGACGCGCGCCAGCACACTGGTCAGGATTGCCGTCGCTCCGGTGCCCGTCGGGCTGGCCACCAGGACGTGGCCAAGCGCCCCCCAGTTCGCCGAAAACTCCTGTCGATCCGCCAATACTCCTACGGGCACCAGGGTTGGTACGGTCCGCAGGATCGCCTCGAGCGGCCGCATGGCTCGCGTGAGCTGCAGGCTGGCCTGGCGTAGCCCGCGCACGCGCAGGGCCACGTCTCCGGCGGGGGTGAGTTCCGTCTCCGCGGCCACCCCGGGCCCCAGAGCGCTGCCCACCTCCGGTGCAAGAGCGAGGAGCCGCGGCTGCTGGGGGAGCGGGGTCGCGAACTCGAGGGTCGTCGAGGACCGTCCGTGGCGCGCCAGCAGCACCTGCGTCTGGGTGGCCAGTTCGTCGCTGCCCCGCTCCCGGAGGAAGCGCGCGACATGCGCGACGAGCAGGGTCACGGGATCGCGCTCCGCGAGGTCATGCCCAGTCAGGCGCTCGGCGAGGTCCCGACTCGGATCCGCCCGGGCGAAGCCTTCCTCGACCTTCACGTCGCTCTCGGGCACGTCGGCCAGGGGCTCGAGCCGCCGCCTGCGGCGCACCAGCCCCACCCCGACCAGCCCACCGCCGACGGCGAGCGCGCCCAGGCCGGCAGCCAGTGGCAGTGCCGCGGGTGGGGCCTCGGCGGGAGCCGTGCTCGGTGCCACGGGCTCGAGCTCGACCGCCGGCGCGTCGGCACGTGTGGCTGCCTCATCGGACGGATGGACGAGTATCTCCGTCGCGAGCGGGGTCGCGGTTGGCAGAACTGGCTCCGCTGTAGCCATCGGCGGCACGACCGTTTCCGTCGGGGCTGGCGCGGGCGTTGGGGGCTCGGGCGTACTCACGATCGGGGCGGCCAGCTGTGGTGGTTCCTCGGCCGGAGCGCCCGCGTCGTCGGCCGGACTTTGGCTGTCCGCGGCCGCGTGGGGTGGCAGCACCAGCGGCAGGTCGGGCCAGATCAGATTGGGACTCGTGAGTCGATGACGGCCGTCAGGAGTGCTCGCGCCGCGACTCAGCTCGAAGATTTCCGGCCACCGGCCAGCATCACCGAGTAGTCGGGCCGCGATGCCGCTCAGGCAATCGCCGGGCTGCACGACGTAAATGTGCCGTCCGTCCTCGGTCTGGACCATCTCGCGGTTGGGCTGCGGGATGCGTAGCACCCAGCCAGGGTGGATCACCCCGCGCTCGTCGAAGACGCGGCCGTCGGTCATCCGCCGGCCGGCGTTCGCTGCAATCAGCAGTGGGTACTCATGGCCCGTGCCATATATACGTTCGCTGATCGACCAGAGGGTGTCGCCGTCCTCCACCGTGTACGTGTCCGCGTCCTCAGCCTGCGCCGGCGTTTGCGCCGCGGTCACGACTGCTCCGTCTATTGGCTCCACCTGTGCGGGAGTGGCGGCCGCGTACGCGACCGTCGCGGCTGGCGCGGCGCCCAGGACGGGCGCGACGGCACGCACGCCCAGTTGCACGGTCAGGCTGACCGCGACGGCGTGGCGTGCCAGTGGCAGCGCGACCCGGTTGGCCAGGCCACGCAGGGACCTGACCCAACCGGCACTACGGGCCGGAGTCGCCTCTGCAACCACGAGCAGCAGCTCCAGCAGCAGTGAGGCGGCTGCCCAGGCCCAGACCAACCACGCGGCATCACGCGCTAGCGCGACGATGCTGTCCAGCGGCGCGCCAGGACTTTGGAGCCAAACCTCGAGGGCGAACGGGCTGGGGAGACGGTCAGGAAGGGTCGGCACCTCTGGCCGGCCGATCACCAGTACGAGGGCCGCCAGGCTGCCCGCCAGGAACACCAGGTAGCCCAGGAGGCCTGCCCAGCGGGCGACTCCGCGCGCCTGCTCGGCCGCGGCTGACGTGCGAGCGCGGTAGGTTCGAACATCCACCCGTGACGGTGCGCTGGCTCGCCAGCGCCGCGGTGTCACGCCCATGTGCCGGCCTCACTGCCCTCCCAGAACCTCGCCGCCGCGCGCCCGGGGACCTTCCGCGCGCGACGTCGGCGCAGCCAGTCTCGCTCCTGGTGCGTGACACCGGCGTGACACCAACGTGACAGCTCCAGTCGAGGTGGCGTGGCAGTTCGAGGAGCGTGACATGGGCGTGACAGTGCGCCAGGCAGCTCCTCGCGTACCGTCCGCCAGATCGCCCTCAGCACCCGAGGGGCCCAGGGTGCCCTGCGGACAAACCTGACTACCACCGGCGTGCTGCCTCTAGCAGCTGTCTGAGGGGCACCGCACCGCCTGCGCTTCGCGCACCGCGTATGGCAACCGGTAGGTGGTGCGCCGTCCGCTCAGGCCACCCTGGCCTGTCGCGTCGCCCGACACGCTCCAGTCGCCCACCCAGTCAACGTCCAGCCCAATCGTGTACAGGTCCTCCGGCTGGCCCAGGCTGGTGTCCCGGTAGACGTGCTGCACGTCGGACTCGGCCGGGTAGGGCAGGCCGAGCGAGCCCGTGTCCAGCCGGCTGCGATCGCCGAAGCTCCAGACGTAGCGACCGGGCTGGAAGCGCACGCTCAGCGAGAGGTGGTAGGTGCCCTCGTCGTGGTGATGCTCGCACTGCGTCTCCCCCGTCTCCTGATCGGTCGAGCAAGTGTCCCAGTCGTGGATCCACGGCAGGTCGACGCCGGCGACCCCGGTCACGGGCCCGCCGCTGTACCCAGCACCATCCGCCCACAGCCACGTGGGCACGCGCATCAGGCCGCGCTCCGGGTTGGCATGCAAGGTCAGCTGCGGCAGGCCCAGCCCAGCTCCCAAACCGGCCGCCCGCGACCGAGCCTCGCCGCACAGGTCGATGTACGCGTCCGATGGGCCGCTGCAGCCGTCACCCGGCACGCCGGGCCGCGTCAGCGGCGCGGGTGACGTCGTCGTCGACACCGGTGGAACAAGGAGGGGAGGGTTGTCGAGAGTCGATGGTGGCGGTGTCCCGTCCGTTCCTGGCCCCTGACTTGTCCCTACGGAAGGGGGGTCTGTGGTGGGTTGCTCCACGCAGGTGCCGTCGGGCATGCGCGGCAGGCCGCCATAGCACAGCGGGCCGCCCGTGGGGAACAGGTAATCCTTCTGGAAGGAGAAGTCGCCGTCGAGCACCAGCGTCCACGACCCGTCGGGGTTGAACCGCGGCGAGTAGTTGCGGTACAGCTCGTAGCCGCCAGGGCGGGTCTCGACGGACGGCGGGTCGGTCGAGAAATCCTGCACGTCCACCGTGTACGGGGTGTCAACGCCGGCTTTGACGCGCGGAACATTGTCGAGAAACTCTCCAGTCAATTGCGCGTCCGCTGGGAAGGGCCCATCATCGGGCGTTGCCCAAGGACGCCCAGTTGACGCCGAGCGATAGACGGGTAGGATGACTGGGTCCGGCGTAGCCATACCGTTTGACCCAGCCACCAAGAAGGCATTCACTCGTTGCTGCTTGATCATGCCGCGCCAAAGATCGGTACTGGTGAAAGCTAGGTACTCAGGTTGGCTCCAGTCAGGATCAGGACGAAGATGAAGGTATTTGGGCGCGTCGTCGACAAGCTCCATCCACAGGTCGGTACCACCCGTGTCGCCAACGAGCTGCACCAGCACGAACGTGCTGGAAAATGTCGCGGCCGCGCTCTTGCGCAGCCAGGTATCTCCGTTCGTGTCAACGAAGGTGAAGTCGTTGGTGACCGAAGACTGGTCCCGTGACTTCCACCGCATGCCCGGTGGCGGCGTGATCTTGATCCAGTCGGGAGCCGGCTGAGCGAACGCCGGACCCACCAGCCAGAGCGCGGCGAGAAGACCGCAGCCAACTCGTGCCAGGGGTTTCAGCGAGCGCATCACTGGCGCAAGGACCCGTTCGAGTTCATCCAGGGGTCGTACGCGACGACGGCCACGAGGCTGTCCTGATAGTTCACCGGTTGGTACGTCTCGACTGACCCCGGCGCCAGGCGCTCGAGGGTCTCCTGCTCGAATGGCAACAGCGGCACTGGAGGGTTGGCAACGTTCACTCGTCCCGCCACGCCGAAGAGCCGGAACCGGTCGAAAGGTGTGCCGCGCCACACTTGCGCCTTCAAGTAATTGTCACGCGTGAAGAACGGCTCATCGGGACGTGCCGCGGTCCAACCGGCTGGGACGCGGTTCTGCCAACTGTCGAGCCATCCCTGCCAGAGGTCGTCGGGGACGTTCCAGTACGCATTGTGTTGCCGGACCACCTGGTTCGACTCCGGGCTCTGGAGAGCTGCCTTTGGCTTGACCAGCCCCGAAGGCGGTGGCTCCAGCGGCTCGTCGAGGAACGTGTGCAGCTCATTCGCCGCTTCCCAATCCAGGTAAGGATCACGGCTCACGCCCGGAATCCCCCAACGGTCCCGATATGCCTGCTGCTCGCGCAGCCAGCGGCGAGCGATCGCCTGGTCGGCGTCGTGGCCCATCTCGGGGGCGGGTCCCCACTGGGCGATGACCGCTTGTGTGTCGACGTCCACCTGCGGTCCCGGCGTCGGGGCACCCTGGTCGGAGCCTGACCCGCTGCCGTCGTCGGCCTGATCGGACAGAGCCGTCCCCGCACTACCGGCGTCTGGCGCCTCCTGCGCGAAGACAGGAGCCACGGCGAGCAGCAGGGCGAGCGCCGCGACTGCCCTCAGCAGCAACCTTTTCATCGACATGCGGGGTCCTCCACCTTGCACACTAGCGGTAGCTCACCGCGGCGACGACGACCAGGTCCGGCAAGAAACCAGGCTGGATCCGTTGGGCGACGCCGGCCGCGACACCCAACGCCTGGGTGTCCCGGGGCAGCGCCGAAAGCTTCACAGTGTTCGTCTGCGGCAGGACCGTCACGACCTCCACGCGCACCGTGGCGCCGTCCCGGCTCAGGACATCGCCCTGCGGGTATCCGCGCTGCTGGGCGCCGGCCAGCTCCTCGCCGAGCACGCGCCGGGCGAGCTCATCGAGCGCCGGATCGCTGCCGACGGGCCGCCTGACGGCCGTCCGCGCTCCCTGTGCCAGGACCTGGGCGAAGCGCAGAGCGCCGGGTGCCGTCACGCCGCCAGGCCCCACGGGGACGAGCGAGCCACCCAGATTGGCGCTCCGGGGCAAGCCCGGCCCCTGGCCTGGGGCAGCCACCGCAGCCGCCATCGGCTCGGTTTCTGATGCTGCTGGCTGACGATCGTCACCTGTCGGCGCGTCGCCAACGTTCACCGCTGCACTCTGCCCGAGCCCAGTCTGCCCCTGGGATGGCCGCGGTGCCGCCGAAGCTGCCGCGCTTCCCAGTTCACCCGGCACGGGTATGCTTGCCGCGGGCCCGGTGCTGCCCGCCAGCTCCTGCTGGCCCACTGGAGGGGTCGCCAGCCTGGCAACTGGCACAGTTGTCGGAAGCGACGTGGCGCTCACCTGAACAGTGGCTCCTGCGCGCACCGCGGCGGCGGTAGGCTGCGCGCCCGATGGCGAGAGACGCTCAGTGGTGGCGGTCGCCACCACGCCCGCGCTGGCCCCCGCCCCGCCAGCTCGTGCCTGGGTCAGCTGGCCCACCAGAAGACCACCACCACCCAGCAGCGCGAGGATTGCGATGGCGAAGATCACCAGCGCGCGGAGGGGCGAGAGGAGCGGCTCCTCGCTCGCTTGCTTCTGCTCACCCGGCAGCTTGCCGTCAGCCGCCATGCCCAACCCCTTCGGCAGCGTAACACAGGGTGTTTGCCCGCTTCCCGCGTCCGCCCGCGACGTCTGCACGCTACGACTCCGGCCTCGCCACGCCGGCCCGCGCCCGCGCTGCGCTTCGGGCCTCCACGGGCATACTCGTGATCCGCAGCACCCGCAAGAACGAGGTCGGCACGGTGCGCCCCACCCGTACCTCCACGTGACCCGCGTCCGCGCTGATCTGCTCCGGTACCACGCCCTGGTAGACCGCGTAGGCGTAGGCCGCCTGGCGGGCCGCCTCGGGCCTCAGCACCACCCTGCTGTCCGCCCGTAGCTGGTCCAGGTTGACCTGGGCAGCACCGGCGCGCGCCGCCGCGTCGGCCACATCCTGCAGGTCGCGACGTGCGCTCAGCAGCAACGCGCCGTCGAGCGCTACCCCGACGATCGATAGCAGGAAGGGCAGCATGGCCGCCAGCCAGACCACGGCCTGGGCCCGCTGGGAGCGCCGCCAGAGCCCGAGCTGGCTCACCCGCCGCCTCCACCCGGCGCGAATTGGCGGTACACGTCCACGGGCGCGGCGTGCTGGCGCTGCACGGGCATGCGGACCCAGCCCACGAGCGGCAGGTCGCCTAGCTCGACCGTGTAGGCCGCGCTCGCCCAGACGGTCCCACCGGGGCCGAACTTGCGGGCGTCCACCGTCAACTGCACGCCGCGCAGGCCCAGTCCGACGGCCGTGTCCAGCCCGTGCGCCATGCCCCGGCTGCTGGCTGTTGCGGCATCGGGCGCCACCGCGGCCGCCCGCGCTGCCTCCCGCGCCACGGCGCCGACGCCCATGGCCGCGGCGGCGATGCGGTAGCCACCCAGCACGCCCATCGTCAGCAGCAGCACGAGCGGCAGCGCGACCGCCGCTTCGACCGCGGCCTGGCCGGCCTGTCCGACGCGCGCTGGTCGTCTGCCGCGCCGCCGGGCTGGTCGCCGGCCGGCGCGCTCGACGCCGGTGAGGATCGCGTCCATGACACGCTCTACGTCGCTGTCGCTCAGCCGTGCTCCTGTCGGGTAGATCCGCACCGCCTCGGCGAGCTCGCGGACGCTGAAGGCGGGCACGCGACTGCCACTGTCGTCGAAGATGGCCTTGTCGCTGGCGAAGACGATGAAGCCCGTCGCACACCGATCACCGCAGCCGCCCGCGCGCAGCAGGCCATTGATCCGAGCCACCAGCTGCTCGACCTGCCTGGTCGGGTCGCCGATGAACGCGTCGTAGCACCCGCCGCGGCGCCCGTACCTGGTGCGCGACCACGTGCCATCCTCGCACACCATATCCCCGGTGTACGCCTTGGTCTCCAGCACGAAGATCCCGCTCTGGCCGATCACGATATGGTCCACGTCCCCACTACCTGGCAAGGCCAGGCTGTTGATGAGCACGTATCCGTCGGGGAGTTGGCGAGCCAGCGTGCGGACCACCCGGTCCTCCGCTTCCAGACCTGCCTGGATCCGCGCCCGTTCGTCCCTGTCACCTCTGCTCACCGCACACGCGATCCACCAGATCACGAACCCAAGCACCGCCCCACTAACACCCGCCTCCTCGATCCGACGCAGCGGCGCCGCTGCGTTCATGAGGTAGGCCACTGTGCAGCCTGCCGTGAGGCCCCCGACCACGAGCACAACGAGCGCGCGCCAGCCGAGCCCGTTGCCAAGGCTCCGCAGCCGCTCGGCCTGGAAACGCGGAAAGTCGATCACGCTCGCGGTCATGGCACGACCGATCCGCCTCGCGGTCGGAAGCCTTCTCTGGTCGCCCGTGCTCGGGCCTGCAGGGGCAATGAGAGGCGGCTGTCTCGGCGATTGGGCCCGAGGCCGGGCAAGACGAGCGGGAACTGGCCGCTTGCCGAGACGATCACGACGTCCCCACCCTCAGCCGTGGCTCGGGTGGTGATGTCGCGCGCCCCAGCCCCGAGGCCGGCCTGCAGCACGGCCTCGGCTCGGTCCATACCGTCCTGGAGCGTCGCCCCATCTTCCGCCGCCACGCGCGCCCCGTCCATGGCGGCGCCCATGACGACGCTCTCGGCGTGGGCGAAGAGCGCGAACTCGACCAGGGCCAGCGCCGCCACGACCAGGAAGGGGAACGCGAGCGCCAGCTCCAGGCTCACCTGGCCTGGCTGCCGCCTGTCGCCCCCCGCTCCCCGTCGCACGGCTGCCGCTACCCCATCCCGCCGAGGCGAATGCCGAAGCGGTTGAAGACGCCGGCCACCTGCGGCCCGAACGCGGTCAACGCCACGATCACAGCCACACCGAGCAGCCCCGCCAGGATGGCGTACTCGATGAACGCCTGCGCTCGCTGCTGCCGAGGCAACCGTCGCGACGTCATCACCGTCATCAGTTGCTCCTGGGCCCACATCAGACCGAGGGACACGTACCACGCGATCCACTGCGCCCGGGCACCTGCCGAGCGTCCAACTCCTGCCAACATCTGCATGCGCCGAGCACCTCCATGTGCACGCACGTCCCGCACTTCGCTCCGCACTCCGCTCCCACGCCCGTCCACCTACAAGCCGGCCACCTGCAGCAGCTGCGCGCCGGCCGGGACCAGCACCACGACGAACAACACCGGCAGGATGCAGAGCGCGATCGGCAACACCATGCGCACCATGGCGCGGCCGCTCTCGGCCACGAGCCGCAAACGCTCCTGCTCCCGCAGTTCTTCTGCCCCCGCCTGGAGCACGGCAAGCACCCGATCGCCCTCGCGGTAGGTCCCGCGGAGCTGTCCCACGAGCACGACCAGCTCGTCGACGTCGTTGCGCTCGGCCAAGTGCTCGAGCGCGACAATCAGATCGGGCTCCTGGCCCAGGGCCACGGCGCGCAGCGCTTGCCGCAGCTCTTCGGCCAGGACTCCTTCGGCGGTGGCGGCCACGTACGCGAAGGCCTGCTCGGGGGAGGTGCCCGCTGCCAGGGCGATCACAAGCAAGTCGAGCACCGGCGCCAGCTCGAGCACCACGCGTTCGCGCCGCGCCTGCACCCGCCCACGCAGGTCCAGGCTTGGCCACAGGAAGCCCGGCACCCCCAGGGCCAGCCAGAGCCAGGGCGGATACGGGAAGGGGTGCAGACCGAGGGCGGCGAGCATGGGGAAGAACAGGAAGCCGCCGAGGCCGACGGCCGCACGTTCCGCGTGGAACTGCGCCACCGTGACGCCCGGCCGGACCAGATCGAGCTGCTTCTGGAGCGCCGCGTCGCGGGCCAGGCCCAGGCGCCCGAGCACCGCCTGCAGGCCGCGGCCAAGCGCCTCGAAGGCAGGCCGCAAGAGCTGCTCCAGCAGCGGCGAGTGGAACAGCCGCCCACGTGGCGCGCCGAAGCGCGCCCGCCGCTGTGCCTCAGCATCTTTGAGCAGCACCCGCACATCCATGCGCCGCAGGCGCTCGGCCAGGTCGGGCCGGGGTCGCCAGACCACTTGCTGGCCGGTGGCCACCAGGTAGACGCCGAGGCCGAGCAGCGCCGGCCAGAGCAGCACCGCCGGGCCGCCGATGGACACGGTCCGGCCCAGCGCTGCGAAGAAGGCGTCCAGCTCTCCCGTCACGCCGGTACCTCGCCTATGAGCACCCGCGGCTCGGTCGGCAGGCGGCCCAGCCACAACATCCAGCGGTACCCGACGACCACCAGCACCGCGCAGCCGGCCAGCCCCGCCTGCCCGACGACGCCATCGAAGATTGCCAGGTAGCCGGGCGAGGCCGCCCGGATCAAGACCAGCACGGCCAGCGGCACAAGCGCCACGACCCGCGCCGACCAGACCACGCGGGTCTGCGCCGCGGCGGCTTCCTGCCGGCACCGCAACTTGCGGCGGCTGGTCGCCGTGAGCTGCTCGAGCACGCGACCGAGCGCCTCCCCGCCCCCCAAACGCTCGGCCAGCAGCAGGGTCGCGACCAGCGCGTCCCCGGTCGGGTCCGCGAGCCGTTCGCGCAGCACCAGGAGCGCCGGGTGCACGCCGGCCAGGCTTGCCTCCCGCGCAAACTGCCCGAAGGCATGCCGCAGCGGTGGCGGCCCATCCACGGCCAGGCCGGCCAGCGCATCCTGGACCGTCCGACGTGCACCCAGGCCCGCGCGCAGCTGGCCGATCGCGTCCACTAGGGCCGCCTGGGTCCCGGCACGTCGTCCGTCCTCGCGCTCGGTCCAGTACACCACGGGGGCCACCAGCCCCAGCGCCGTGATCGCGGCCGTGACGGCCGCCCACCCCAGCACTGTCTGCGCGACGATCCCCGCCCCCAGGCCGCACACCAGGCACTGCGTGAGGAGCACCTCGGGCGTGAGCGAGCGGCCCACGCGTCGCCCGAGGGCGGCGATCAGGCCGCTCCTCCAAACCGGCCGTGCGGCCGCGGGCCGGGTGACGCCGTCGTAGGCCAGCGCCACACCCGCGGCGAACAGCACCGCCAGCACGACGATCATCGGTGCACCGCCCCGTTGCCCATTACCGTGCCGTCGGCAATCACGCCACCCTCGAGGGGCGGCAACGCGTACGGCACGCCGCGAGGCAGGATCTTGGTGTCCAGGCACAGAGGGCGGAGGCCGGTCCAGCGCAGCGGGCCGCCCGACGCGTCGCGCAGCCACAGATCCTGCCCGCGGATCGTGCTCTCGCCCAGCCGGGGGTCGATCTCGAAGATGTGGGCCACGCGACGCTCGCCGGTGATCTTGTTCAGCGTGACCTGGACGACAGTCTCGACCGTGCGCATGACCATGGGCAGCACGGCCTCGTACGAGATCCGCTCCTCGGCCATGAGCGCGAGGTTCGCCAGCCGCATCACGGCATCCCGCGGCGAATTGGCGTGGATCGAGCTCAGCGAGCCATCGTGGCCCGTGTTCCAGGCCAGGAGCATGTCGAATGCCTCGCCCCCTCTGACCTCTCCCACCACGATCCGGGTGGGGCGCATCCGCAGACTCTCTTTGACCAGGTCGCGCATGGTCACCTCGCCCTGGCCCTCGACGTTGCTCATGCGCTGGACCAGCGGCACACAGTCGGGGAGCTGGCGGTAGAGCGCGAGCTCGGCGACTTCCTCCACCGTCACGACGCGCTCATCCACGCCCAGCACCGACGCCAAGCAATTAAGGATGGTGGTCTTTCCGCTGCCCGTCGGGCCGCTAACCAGGATGTTCACGCCCGCGATCACGGCGGCGCGCAGGAAGTCCGCGGCGACCTGGGGCAGCGCATCGAGCCGCACCAGCTCGTCGAGGTCCTGCACGGCCAGGAGGAACTTGCGGATGGCGAGGCAGGGGAACAGGCTGCCGGGCGGGATCACCGCCGTCAGCCGCGAGCCGTCCGGCAGCGCGACCTCCGCCCAGGGGTGCGCCGCGTCCAGGCGAGCGCCGGCCAGCCCGACCTGCCGTTTGGCGAGGCGCACGATCTCCTCGTCGTCAGGCATCAGGTCCTGGATGAGCTCCTTGCCGCGGTCCCGCCAGTGGACCCACACGCGCGGGCCGTTCACGGTGATCTCTTCGGCGTTCGGGTCCTCGATGAACGGCTGCAGGAACGCGAGCTGGATGAGGTCGGCGATCACGCTGCGCTCGGCCCGCGCGGGGTCGTGCAGCTGGGGACGGTTCTCCGCAGCCGCGCGGCGCTGGTAGGCCGCCACGTGCTCAGCGACGATGGCGCGCACGCGGGCCTCGTCCTCGGGGCTGGGTCGCAACAGGTCGCGCCCACCAGGCAACGAGCCGAGCGCCTCGCGGACCCCGTCGGCGATCGCGCGCACGGCCGTCCGATCGGGCCAGCTGACCCGGCCGACCCCGGTCCTGAAGCCGTCGGCTCCACTCATGGGAGCTCCGCCTGCGAGCGGGATGGCCCACTCCCCATCAGCCGACCGAAGACCACGGTCGGCAAGACGCCCGAGAGGCGCCAGCGCCGCCCTCCTGGATGGCCCGAGGCACCTCGCGGCTGGCCGGCAACGACGCGTGACGGCGCCGGCGCGATCTGGCCGCCATCGGTGATGACCGCGCCCAGTTCCATGAACGCGCGTGTGGCACGGCCGCGAGGCGCGACACTGACCAGCGGCTGCTGGTCCCGCAGCGCGCGCTGGGCCGCGCGGTCCTCGGGCACGACGGCTGCCAGCGGAGCCTCGAGCACGCGGCCTAACTCCACCCGATCGTGGTGGTTGCGCTGGTCGTGCCGATTCGCCACGACCAGCAGGCGCCCGTCCGTGATATCGCCCTCGATCCCGATTCCGCGCAGGCGTTCGAGCGCGACCTGGGTCCGCTGTAGGCTGACCAGATCGCAGCCGGAGACCAGCAGCAGCTGGTCGGCCGCGCCTAGCACGAGCCGCTCGCTGCCATCCAGGCCACCCGTGAGGGGGATCACGCCGGCATCGACGACCACGAAAGCCCAGCGCAGCCGGGCCTCGTCCAGGAGTGCCTCGACGAACGGACGGCCGACCTGGAGGCCGGGCAGGGTCGTAGGCAGACCGGCCAACACGAACCCTCGCGGGCTGCTCTGGTGCAGCGGCTGCACTTCGAGGTCGAAGGCGCGCTTCCAGGCAGCGGTATCCGCAGGCGCCGCGTACGCCAGCATGTAGAGGTTCCGACGGGCGTCCAGATCCAGGGCGGACGCGACGCTCGCCGCCCCCATGCGGAGGTCGATCAGCAGCGTCGAGGCCACGCGGCCCAGCAGGGTTGCCACGTTGATCGCCGTCGTCGTCACGCCGACACCACCGGGCGGCCCCAGCACGCCAACGAGTCTCCCGAGGGTCGCCTCTGGCCCGTTCACGACGGCCGGACCGCTCAAGGACGCACGGTCCTCCCGGACCGATGCCGCGCTTGTCCGCGTCGCTCGGCCCGTGGGACGCACCCCCGGCGCGGCAGCCACGGCGGCGGCGACGGCGCTCCGCACGAGCGCGGCATCGAGGGTGCGGCCGGCCGCGAGAACCCGCGCCGCCGGCAGTCGCTGGCGCCACCAGTCCTCGCCGCCCGGAGGCGCGAGCACAACGACCGGACGGCCCAAGTCGCGCAGCGCATCCGCGACGTCGGTCCCGAGCCCCTGCAGCCCCGTGCCGACCAGAACGGCGTCCGCGTCCCCCTGGCGCAAGCACGCGAGCACCTCGGCGGCGGTCATGCACCGCCGCGCGATGCTCACCTGTTCGTCCGCGGCGCTGCCGTCCGGGTCCAGCGCCGCGAGCACCTGCCGCTCCAGGCTCGGGTCGCCGAGTCCGACGACCACCGCGGGCGGGAGGCCCCTCGACGCGCTCATGGACGTACGGCCCCCGGGCCCGGCAGCAGAACGATCTCGAGGTCGCCATTCCAGCGCGCCGTCGCCAGGGTTTTGGCCGGATCACCAACAGGCACGATCAGTGTCAGGGAGCTCAGCGGTGCGCTGTCTTGCCGACCGGGCGCGTCCGATCCGCTGCCGGTGCCGAACCCGCTTGGCTGACCGGCGGCGCCGCCACCCACCACCAGCGGACTAGTGCCCCCTTCGCCACGGCCGACCAGGTAGACGATCGCATCGGGCAGGACCAGCTCGGTGTGCACGGTCGGCTTGCCCTTGTCCAGGGTGGCCAGCACCGCGACGTGATCGCCCGGCCGCAGCGTGTTGACCGCGCTGTCCGACCGGGCAGGGATCGTCATGGCCACCTGGTCAGCCCCGAGAGCCGGTCGATCGGCCGGCTGCAGCTGCGCCCGCGCCAGGACCTGACCGGCGTAGGCGGGCGCCGCCAGCACGCGGCCGTCGACCGTGTCGAGCGCGTCACCGGACAGCGCGGCGCCGTACACGGTCTCGTCGACGCCGACGCGGCTCACGACGACGTCGCCCGCGGCCAGCCGCGTGCCGGGCGGGAGGTCGCGCGCGACGACCAGCACGGTACGGCTCTCCGGGATCAAGCGGACGGCGAAGACTACGAAACCGCTGAAGGCCACCAGCGTAAGGAGCAGCCCGGCCAGCACGCGCAGGTTGAGCCGTCGGGGTGTGCCAGCCCGGACCCGTTGGGCTGTGCCGAAGTGTGTAGTCGCGCTGCCTATCACAGGTCTGCCTCCCTCCTTGGCCTGAACGTTCGAGATCCGAAACGGCGGACGGGCTGGATTGGCAGCTCGCCCCGCCTGGCAGTGACCCCGAGGTCCCCAAGACCGGGAATGCCCGGGGCTGGCGCCTCGCCCGCGACCGGCGTCCTCCCTGCCCTCCGGGAGCCGAGCCGGTCCTCACGGCGCACGGCGGTGCTCATGGCTGATGTTCGCCAGCAGCCAGTGGACTCTGGACGCGACAGGTACTCGCAGGAATCATCCGCCAGTTCTCGGCACGGGACCGGAAGCGTTGCCCCCGAGTGCGGTGGCCCTGCTCCCGCCCATCACTTGCTCTCAGCAGAACCCATGGTGCTGTACCATCCGGCCCGCTGTCAACACTATTTTCGATCTGTTTTGAAAACTTGTCCAACATAATGGCGCACACGACGGCCGGCCCGCGCCTGCCGTTCTGACCATCTGGCCGATGTCCGAGCCCCCACTTCCAGACCCCATGGCCCGGTTCCAGGCCCGGCTCGACCACCTCTTCCGGACGCTCCGGGCCCCTCATGGCGGCGAGTACACCTATCGCGAGGTCGCCGGTGCCATCGAGCAGCTGGTCGGCTACAAGACGTCGCCCAGCTACCTGCAGGTCTTGCGCACCGGGGTCCGCATCAATCCGTCCATCAAGCACCTGCATGGCTTGTGCGCCTTCTTCGGCGTGCCCGTCGCGTACTTCTTCGACGATGACGTCGCCACGCAGCTCGACGCACAGCTCGAGCTCGCCTCCGCCTTGCGCGACCCCGCGGCTCGCGAGCTCGCCAACCGTGTCGTGGGGCTGTCCGCGGAGGCGCTGGAGACGCTCACGCGCGTGGTCGACTATGTCCGCCGGGTGGAGGGCGTAGACGCGGGCCCGGCTACCAGCACGACGTCCAGCGACGGCCGACCACTCTCCGGGCCATCTCGGCGCGGGCGCCGTCGCCGTGCACCCGGTGGCCAGACCCCTTCTTCCGGGAGCCCGCCCGCGGACGCGTCGTGATGCCAGGCGGGTGCTGCACGCGCCCGTGTCCGACGGCGTGCGTGTCGCCGGCTGCGGGTGGCCCCACCAGCCGGACAGGTGCACGCAGGCCTGCATGACGCACGACACCAGCCCACGCTACCGAGCGGACCGTGACATCGGCGTGACACCGGCGTGACAGGGCCCAAGAGAGCACGGCAGCATGCCCGGGTGGCAGCGCCGGTGGCCGATAGCCCGCGTGACAGCGCCCCTGAAGGTCCTCACCTGACGTGACACCAGCGTGACAGCCGCGTGACACCCGCCGTCGTCGGCGGCTCGGTCGGCTGCGCACGGGCGCTCGCTCGGCGTCGTCCGAGCCGGTCGCCGCAGACCAAGCCCGCGCACTGCCGCGTGGCTCGTCCGGGTCCAGGCCTCGCGTGCGCAGCTGGCGCTCGAGGCTGCCATGGGCAGCGGCCTGGGCAGCTCGCTCCTGGTAACCCGCGATGAAAAGTCTCGCCCTATGCCGCCGCCGTCGCCGGAGCCACCGTCATTCTGACCCTGGCCTTGGGGAAGGCCGCACTCTGGGTGGCTCGGGAGATCGTTCCGACCAGCTGGGGGCGCATCGCCGTGCCCGACCCCACGCCCATCCGGGCGCCGGCGGACACAGTCCTCGGCGCCTTCATCGCCCCGCCCGTGCTCTCCCGCGTGGGGGAGCATGTTTGTCACAATCATGCGAGGGCACCATGACCCTCGAGACAGACCCTTCCCGCTACTCCGAGGCGCTAGAGCAGCAGCTCGCCTTGACCCGCCGCCTCCTGTCGCCGCTCGGACCGTCGCTGCTGCAGGACGCCGCCGGCGAGCTGCTGGTTGGCAGCGACCTCGGCAAGGACGCCAGGTGGCGCGCCGAGATCCTGGCCGGCGAGGTCTCGCACGCCATGCCCTTCTTCTGGACTGCGCCGATCGCGCGGGCCATCCGGGAGGCGGTCGAGAGCATGCCAGCCTATACCTTCACCGAAGACGGCTTCCCCTGCCCGGTCGGGTTCATCTGGTTCGAGCAGCCCGTTCCGCTCGACCGGGGCGAGACGGGACCAGGCGGCTTATGGGCCATCAGCTGGCGGGTCGGCCCGCGCCTGTCGGGCCAAGGGGTGGTCGCGCTGCTCAACGGCTGGCTGGCCACCAGCGAGCGGCCGGGCCTGGTGCTCCGCGTGCGCGAGTCGGTCGACATGGGCTGGACCCTCGAGCAGGCGAAGGGGGCGGCAGGCGATGCCCTCAGGGTCGCCCACGGCGCTGCTGAGCCGCCCGCGGTTGAGGCGACGCTGGTCGACGTCTTCCTCCGCTTCGTGACGGGCTGTCTGAGCTTCCTCGAGCAGCGCATCGTTGTCGCCGACCGTCGGCCGCCCGCCCGGCCTCTCCGGCGCCGCTTGGAGCGAGAGCGGTACCGGGGCGAGGCGACGATCGGGGTCATCGCGCTGCGTCGGCGCGAGTACGCTTCCGAAGATGCCGATGCCACCGGCCAGGGCCGCGACTGGCAGCATCAGTGGATCGTGTCGGGGCACTGGCAACAGTTAAGGCACGTGCCTGTCTCGGCCACACCGACCTCTCCCGGCGCGATGTCAGTTGCCTGAGTGCCATGCGCGAGTAGCGCATGGCCAGAGCTGCGGTTCTGAATGAGCAATCGGCGGGCGTCGGATCATCGTCTTGGTCGATAACGGGGTGCCCGCCGCCGAGTCCGTGCAGGCTTTTCCCTGGTCAGCTGAGCACGGGCCAGGGACTCACTCACGGGCGTCACGCTGGGTAGCACCGGGTGCGCGAAGTAGCCAGCCTTGTGGCGCTGCAGCAGCACCTCCCCGTCTCGATCCCACACGAAGCGGGGCTGCCGGAGGATTCGCCGGAACACCTGGGTGGCCTGCTTTGGGTCGCGATCCGCCAGTCGGCGCAGCACGCGCGGTGAGATGCTCGCGTCCTGTAGATAGCTGAGCACCACCTGGCGATGCTCGGGCTTGTCGGCCAGCGACGGGTCAGCGAACGTCTCCTCCACCCGGCCGAAGTCCCGCAGGAAGTTGAGCCCGTCCACCTCATCAAACAGCAGCCCGACCGTCTCGGCTTCGCTGAGGTCCTGAGGCAGCTCGACCTCGGGAACCTTGGGCACGACGCCGTACGTCTTTCGGGCTCGATCGGCGGCCGATTGGCCCTGCGCATCTCGCACATCCTGGAGGCGGAAGCGGTGATACGCTCGCAGGCGCTCCGCCACGTCGTGGCCGAACACGACGATCAGATCTGAGCCGAAGAACTCGATGAAGCTGCGTCGCTCCTCACGCTGGAGTTGCCACGCCTGCTCCAGTTTGGCCGGATTGCGGAAGACCAGCGAGGGGTGCTGTTGGGCCAGCTCCGCCGCCCAGCGGTAGACTTCGTCGCGGTCGGCCGCCGGCAGCGTGCTCGAGACCCCACTCAGCAGCCACTCGTCCTCGACGGGGACCAGCCGCGCGATCAGGAAACCGCCCGCTGGCATCCGTTCGAAGACGGCCGGGCCCATGTTCGAGTGGATGCGATAGACCTGCTCATCCACCAGGTTCTCGCCCAGGAGCGCGTCCCCGTCCCGTCCACGGATGGCAAAGATGCCCTCGACCACGTCCTGCCAGCCGCGCAGCATGGCGCATTCGCGCTCGGGCAACTCGGGATGCGCCGCCACGAAGTGGTCCACCACCGTCCGCCCGTCGGCGAGGCGCTGCTGGAGCACAAAGGCGTCCAGGAAGTTGCTGAAGGCGTCCTCCTCGATCTCGGGGACAGGCCCGAAGCGCTCCAGGAGGGCTTCCTCGAAAGCGCGCGCAAAGCGTCGCCCCTGAGCGAACTCGAGCAGGTCACGTTTGAGATCACCGCTGCGTTCAATGAGCTTGGGACTAGCAGGCATGGGCTCCTGTGCCGGACGGCTGTTGCGTAGCCGCCCGCCTTCGGCCAGGGTACCGCGCAGGCTGTAGACGTCCGCCCCAGAGCGACGTAGACTGCCCCTGAGGATAGAACTTTCGTTCTAAATCCTGCCGGGGGTCGCGTGGGTCCTGGACATGGTCGATACTGGTTCACCCCGCGGCCGCGGGGCGTCATGCACGGGTACCCGGTGCTCGTGTTCGACACCCGTGACCACATCAGCTTGCCGCTGACGTTGTTTGCGCGGGAAGTGCTGCGAGCGAAGGCGGCGGGGACTGCCAGCGCGTACCTCTACGCCATCCTCCCCTTTCATACCTTCCTCGAAACCGATCCGTGGCAGCAGCGGGCGGGACGATGCTGGGATGGGCCGACCAACCAGGTGCGACTCGCCGTCGCCGACTACTTGATGCAGTGGCTGGCTTGCCGGGTGAGTGCGCATCGGCGCGGCTTCCAACAGGTTGATCTCACCGGGGACACACCCCGTTCGGTCGGCGTGTTCCTGAGCGGCCTCAAGTTCTTCTACCGTGTCATGCAAGCGCAAGGCCTGTACGCCGACGACAGCCCGCTGGTGGACGTCACCGCCGGTGCGGTGCAAGACATCCTCGACGACCTTGACCAGCAGGACGAGTACCCACACATGCCAGCAATCAGCGGCGTGGCGAAGCCGCGGGCGCGGTGGCGGCTCACGGATAGCTACTTCTGCTTGAAGGGCGACCAATGGATCCCTGCGGTCATCGACGACCCGACCTTCCCCAGGCGGGTGCTGGCGGGCGGACAACGGACGGGCTGGCACCTTCGCGAGCAGATCGTCACGCGCGTGCTCTTCGACAGCGGTGGCCGCATCTCGGAAGTGGTGGGACTCACCCTCGGCGACTGGGACGCCAGAGGTCGTTCGGTGACCGCCACCGCCTTCTCGAAGGGCAGCCATGGTCGGCGCGTCAAAGTGCTGCGCTTTGCGGCAGACACGGCCAAGCTGCTGGCTCACTACTTCGACGGCGAGCGTCGCACGCACGATCCCGCGCATCGGACGATCGCCGACTACTTGAGGCTGCGCGACGCCGGGCGCGTGGGTCTGTACGACGTGCCGCTGTTCCTCAGCGCCCAGGGAACCGCGCTCACGGCCAAGAACTACCGCGACAACTACTGGCGGCCGGCGTGCCGGGCAGCCGGCATCGACGGGGACGTGCACCAGGCGCGGCACTGGTTCGTGACCATGTATATGCGCGAGGTCTATGAGACGGTCGACAAGGACGGCGAGGTCGCGCGGGCCAAGGGCGACCTGATCGCGTATATGGGCTGGCGCTCGGGCGAGGCGACGCTGGCGGCCTATGAGCACCACTTCCAGGCGGCCCGCGCGGCCCAGGTCCAGGACCGCGTCCATGCGCGCATGCGCCAGGCGCTCCGGGAGCGGCCCGTCGGTCCCATGCGCGCCGCCACTCGTCCGTCACCAGCGCCACCGTCGAGCGGCACCGCCGACGCGGAGCTGGCGTTCCTCGAGCGGGCGCTGCGATGAGCGGCTACCGCGTGCTGGGTGCGGCCGGGGCGTGGCGGCGCCTCGAGGGCCGGGTCGCAAGTGCCGTCCTGCACGCGCCCAAGACGGCGGGGGACCCGGCAGGAGCGGACGGGTGGCCGGAGTTGCACGAACGTTGCGTCGTCTATGTTGAGCGGCACGTCGTCGGCACGTTCTGGGCGGACCACCTAACGCTCGCGGCGGCCGTGCTGGCCGCCCGCCGGATGGAGGTCCAGACCGTCACCACCCGGCTGCGCGTGCTGCACACGGTCTTCCGCGAGCTCCTGCCCGCGCTCGGGCTCGACGATCTCGCGCAGGGGGATCCCGACCGGCACCTGCCGGCCTACTTACGGGGTGATGTGCTCCCGCACCACAGCCCGTACCGGCGCGCCCTCTTCCGATCCGACTACAGCGCGGTGACCGGCCATTTGCGCGTGTGGCTGCGGTCACTGCTTCCGGCCGACCAGGCCGCGTACCGCGCGCTCGTCCTGCCCTCGCCGCATCCGTGGAGCATCCAAGGCTTGGCCCGGCAGGACGAGGTCCGCCGCGAGGGTCAAACGGCGCGTAAGGCCGAGGTGGCCGCCCTGCTGCCGCACTTCCTAGACCTGCGGGCCCAGGCCCACTTCCGCTTCAACCGTCTCCGACGGCTGCGGCAGGCGTACCAGGCGGCCATCGCGGCCGTGGAGCACGACAACGTTGGCCTGCCGTTCGCGTTCAGCTACGAGGAAGGTGGTGATCCCGCCAGGGGCGTGCCGCATCGGGAGCACCTCCACTTCCGACTCTGGGATCGTCGCTCCTTCGTCCTGCACCATCCGGAGGCGTATGGCAAATACGTCGTGGTCGACGCCCGCCTCCGGCGGCGCGGCTTCGTGGACGAGCACAACGGCTTCTACCTGGAACTCGTGCGCACCGAGTCGCTCGACGGCAGCCCACCTGACGCTCTCTGGTTCGTCGACCTCGTGCGACTCGGGCTTCTCGGTCGCGGGCCCGCGGATGGCACGCCCGGGGAGGTCGCCGCCAAGCAGGCGTGGCTACGAGCTTGGGGCTACGGTGAGAAGGGTGGAAGCCCGTGCCAGCCCTTCCAGGTGCCCCACGCGGGCCTGCTCACCTTGAGCAACGCGGATCGGTGCGGCGACGGGCAGTTCACGACCATCGCCCAGCAGCGCGCAGAGGGGGTGCTAATACCCGTGGAGCCGCTCTACGCCGCCGCGCTCTTCGGATTGCTCGCCGTGGAACTGTTCAGCACGACCGGCATGCGCATCAACGAGGCGATGCAGGTCCGCATGGCCCGCGACTGCTACCTGGAGATGGACGTCCCCGCGCCGCCCGGCGCGGCCGATCAGCACCCCACGCGCAAGTGGTTCTTCCGCCTCATCCCGAAGGGCGAGCGCGCCGACCGCCCGCGCGACTACCACGTGGACGAGGAGACGCGGAAGGTCATCGCGCGGGTGGTCTGGTACCTAGCCAAGGAGCACTATGCGCTGCCTGGCGATGAGGGGCTGCCGCTGGTGCCCTTCGCGCAGGGGAACGCCCGGGCCCACCGGTTCCGAGGCCGTGCGCCATATCTCTTTCAGTACGGGCGGCGGGCGCTCGAGGCCGAGTCGATCACCGCCTGCTTGCGCTTCCTGCTGCACGGGCTGGTGCTCGCGACGGCGGATGGACGCCCCGTGAGGTTCTCCTCGCACCACTTCCGCCACCTGGTTGGCACCTACCTCCTGCAGGTCGAAGAGGTGCCCCTGGACATCGTCGCCGAGCTGCTCGGCCACGCCGACTGGCGCGTCACGGCCTATTACAGCAAGGCCCCACCCAGCGTGGTGCACGAGCGCATGGCCGGGTTCATGAGCCGCTTCGCCACCTACATCAACCTCGGCGAGGCGCTGGGCCGCGCCCCTGCGGAGGTCCAGCACCAACTCGACGAAGCGCGCGGGCGCATCGGCACACTCAACCGGGTCAAAGGCGGCCGCTGCGTGCAGCCTGGCTTCTGCCCGGCCAAGAGCGCCTGCATCGGCTGCCCGTGCAAGGCTCCCGAGCCCGAGCAGCGCGCGGACGTGGAGCAGGAACGAGCGTGGGCGAGCGCTCAGCGCGAGATGGCCGTGCGCGACGGACGCGTGCTCGACGTACGGCGCATGGAGCAGCTCCTGCGGGACTGCCAGACCGAGCTGCGCGAGATGGATCTCATCGAACAGTGGAGGCGTGATGAAACGCGGGATGGGCAACTCCAGGACAGGCATGAGCATGCTGCCGGCGCGATCGGCTCGTTCATCCCGCTGGCTGACCTCTGACCGCGACCGGGCGCCTGCTGCCCTGGTCCAGGTCTATGCCGCCAGACGGGAGCGCACCTACCGGCTCGTGGCGCAAGCGGTGGACGCGTTGCGACAGGCGCGGGCGCGCATCTCGATCGCGACGATCGTCGCCAGGTCGAGGGAGTTCGACCCGGATGGCAAGGGCGTGAGCAAAGACGCCATCCTGGGCAACGCCGACGCCCGGGCGTACTACGAGGCGCACCGCACCGAGCAGACAGCAGCGCGTCGGTCGCCGAGACGGCCGAAGTTGCTCCGGCCCGACGACGAGCAATCCGGCAGCGTGCCCATCCTCGTCAGAGCCGACCGCGACCTGGTGCGCGTGCGGCAGCGGTACAGCCGACTCACCAAACGGGAGCTGGTCGCCCGCCTGGTGGACACAGAGCAGGCCTTCACGGCTGAGCGCGAGCGCTGGCTCGGGGCCAACGACCTCGTCTTCTGGTGGATGCACGCCTTCGCCTGGGCGGTAACGGAGGTTGCTGGCGAGCCTGGCAGCTACGCTCCCGCAGCTACGGAGCCATAGACTACGAGTGCATGGCAATACGAGTTGTTGGGAGCCCTTGACCACACATGCGTCGAAAGCGCAGGCAGTTCTATCCCGCATCCAACGCTCACAAGCCCGCTACATCGCCCCGTACCTGAAGGGACCGGTCGACAAGCCACTCAAGGCCCCCGACGGAAGTGTCTTCGCCGTCACCCGCTGATTGTGCGCTGGCCTGCTATTGCCGCGCAGTAGAGAATATGGCCATGGCCGAGCCCAGCCAGCGCCCGCCGGTCATCCTGGTGCACGGGGCTGCGAACTCAGCTGCCGTTTGGAGATTCTGGCAGCAAGAGTTGGCCCGTCTCGGTTGGCGATCGCACGCGATCGATCTCCGCGGTCATGGAGCTAGCCCACCTGCCGATCTCTCCACCGCCAGCATGTATGACTACGTCGATGATGCCGCCCGCGCCGCCGAGCAGTCGCCGACCAGGCCCATCATCATCGGCTGGAGCATGGGTGGCCTGGTGGCCATGATGGTCGCGGCCCGTGGCCTGGCCGCCGCCTGCGTCGGACTCGCTCCGAGCCTGCCAGCGCAACGCGAAGATGACACCGTGCCGTTGCGCGAGGGGGTCTTTGGACCGGAGGAGTACGGGATTGTCAGTCACGACCCTGCCCTGCAACCAGCGATGCCCGAACTCGACCTCGAAGAGCGCATGGTCGCACTCAGCTCCTTGAGCGCCGAGTCGCGGCGTGCCCGCGATGAGCGGAAGCGCGGCATCGTGATTCGCGGCCTGCCGTGCCCGCTCCTCATCGTGACCGGGGGCGAGGATAGGGGCTGGCGAGGACCGACGTACGCCCGCACGGATCTGTCGGCCGAGTATCTCGACGTCGAGGATTGCTCGCACTGGGGCTTGGTGCTGAACCGCCGAGCGCTCGCCCGAATGGTGCCGCAGGTATCGCGCTGGATGGCGCAGGTGGCCCGTGCCTGACTGGGTCACGCTCCATGGCCCAGGCCGCGGTCGATCAACGGCAATGTGTCCTCTCTCAATGTGGTTGTCCGCTTCAACCTGCAGCGGCTAGGCTAGGGGACCCGGTATTGGCCACGGCGGGCTGGCCCGTCACTACGCCTGCAGGCCGACTACAGTGGGGGGGATGCCTCCCGGCCCGACTGTGGGGAAGGTGACCGCCCTGGTGACGAGGGACGGCGCCAGTGGCCCGGAGGTCTGCGTGTTCGATCACCCGCGGGCCGGCGTGCAGCTCCCGGCGGGTACCTTATTGCCCGGCGAGGACGTCCGCGCGGGCGCGCTGCGGGAGGCGTTCGAGGAGACGGGGCTCGAGGACCTGCGGGTCCGGTCCGAGATCGCCGCCCTGCCCGCGGCGCCGCCCGGGACGGCGATCATCGGCCGTCGGATCGAGGTTGGTGAGCGCGTCATCCCGCGTGGTTACCTCGCGCGGGTCCTGGAGCGAGATGCCCGCCGGGCGCATATCGACGTAGATGGAACCACCGGGGTCGTCGACCTCGACGCGTTGTCGTTCGATGGTCTCCGCACCCTGGTCCACATGGTGACCGAAGGTGCCGCGCCCGACGAGTGGTTCGTCATGAGCCAGGACGGGGGAGGCCTGTGCTGGCGCTGCCACTGGCTGCCCCTCGAGGACACAGGGACGCTCACTGCCGGCCAGCAGCCCTGGCTTGATGTGGCGCGTCGCCACTTGCGGAGGGCGGACCACCCGCTGGCCCGACGCCGGCCCGCCGTCGACCCCGACGCCCAGACGGACCTCACCATCGAGCTGTTCTGGGCCCCGCCATGGTCGGGCACACGGGCGCTGGTGAGCTGGCTCGATCCCGCGCACGGCCCGCCCGACGAGCTGGTCGGGCGCGCGGAGGCGGTCGCCGTCACCGAGGAGGGGCACATCGTTGTCGTGGCGGACAGCGATGAACAGCTGTGGCAATGTCCGGGCGGGCGGCGTGAGCCGGGCGAGAGCCTCGAGGACACGCTCCGACGGGAGGTGCTCGAGGAAGCCTGCGCCCGCGTGACAGCGAGCGAGCTCGTGGGCTTCCAACGCTTCAGGCACCTGACCGGCGGACGTGCGGGGCGGGTGACAACTGACGCGATGTTCTGGGTACGTGTCCAGGCCGAGCCGTTCGCGCCGAGGTTCGAGACGTGTGCCCGGCGCTTGCTGCCGCTCGCAGCCGCCCGTGACCTGCCGTTGTGGGCGAACCCGATCACCCAACGAGCGCTCACCGCTGCAGCCGACGCAGACCGACACCGTGCGCCCTGAGCGGGTGGGACCTTCAGCTCAACCAACGGTCGAGCGCCGTATGGCAGTAGCGTCTCGAGTCGCGGTGGCGCGACGGCGAAGGTAGCCTGTGCGAGCCGATCTAGCAGTCTCGGCCAACGGCTTTGGGCACCGCGGTAGGGTACTGTGGACGGCGGACCGAGCATGCCTACGTTCGACCGAGGAGTCATTCGGGCGCGCGTGAGCCGCGATGTGCTTTGCCGGCTGGTCGCGCTCTTCCTGGGCGAGACGACCATGCTGTCCTGGGTGGAACTGGGCGGCGGTAGTTCCAAGCTCGCTTACCGCGTCGAGACCCCAACGCGCACAGTGGTGCTGTACATCTTGCCGCCGACGATCATCGGCCTGTTCGAGCGGGCCGCCCACGACGCCGCGTACGAGCTGGCGTTTGCCGGCGCCCTGGCCGGGGGTGGAGTGCCCGTCCCGCGCCGGTACCCCGCGCTCGACGGCCAGGGCTTCGCGACCGCGGAGATCGGCGGCATTCCGTGCTTCCTGTCGCTGCACGCATTCGTCACCGGTCAGATCGTGCCGGTCCTCGACCGAGTTCGGTTGCAGGCGGCGGCGGCCACGGTCGCGCGCGCCCATGTGGTGGGCCGTGGATTGCGCCTGGCGCCGGCCCGAATGGGCGGCTTCCATCTGGCCGCCCGCATCGCGTCGGAGGCCTGGCGACCACACCGCCCGCCGGCGGAGACCGCCCTCACCAAGGACGCTCGCGACCTCCTGGGGACGTTCGCGGAGACGGCCACCGCGGCGCGGGCGCGCATCCTGGGCGCGCACGTCGAGACCGAGCGCTTCCCCATCCACGGCGACCTCGGCCCGCGCAATCTGCTCTGGGACGGCCCGCGCCTGGCCGGGGTCCTCGACCTGGACGAATGCCACACCGACGGCGCCTGGGTGGATCTCGCGCTCGCCCTGGAGGACCTGTGCCGCCACGATGCCGACGGCGTGGCCGTGACGGCGGCGAGCTTCTTGGGGGATTACGCGCAGGTCGTGGAGCTCCCGCCGCTCGACCTGGAGCTGGCGCTCCAGTTCTGGCTGTTCCGGCAGGCCGCCGGCGGCTACGACCGACTGGCTGGCCTGGTCGGGCCAGCTGTGCGGACGCCTGACCGTCTCGGGGCTGCCGAGCGCAGGCTGTCCGTGGTGCACCAGATCCGGGCGTTCCTGGCGGAGCGGCACCACCTCGGCCGCGGGTGATGTCCGGGGTGCGCGCCGGTTGCGTCCTGGGTAGCCTGTCGGGGTGCAGCGCGTGCTCCTCACGGGGATGTCGGGGACCGGCAAGTCGACGGTCATGACCGAGCTCGCCGCGCGGGGCTACAAGGCCGTCGACACCGACGACGGCGACTGGCATGTCTGGGCGGATGTTGCCGGCGAGCCGGACCGCGTCTGGCGTGAAGATCGCATCCGGGAGCTGCTCTTGAGCGAGGACGTTGACGTGCTGTTCGTCAGTGGGACGGCCTCGAACCAGGTCGAGTTCTACCCGTGGTTCGACCATGTCGTGCTGCTCAGCGCGCCGGTGCCGGTGATCGTCGAGCGGTTGGCCCGCCGCACGAACAACCCCTACGGCAAGCGCCCGGACGAGCTCGCTCGGGTGCTCGGGCATGTCGAGACCATCGAGCCGCTGCTGCGGCGCGGCGCGACCCTCGAAGTGGACACCAGCGTCCCGCTTCAGGAGGTCGTCGAGGCCATCCTGCGCCTCGTGCAGGACTGAGGCTACATGGCGCCGCCCGAACTCCGTCCCGGTGTGCGGCAGGCTGCGGCACGACATGGCTCAGTTCGCTGAGCTCACCGCCCGCGAGATCCGGCGCCTCGCCGAGCAGGGCTGTCTCGTGGTACCGACCGGCTGCACCGAGCGGCAGGCCGCACTTACCCGTCTCGTTCGACACCTGGTTGGTCGAGACGATCGCTCGCGCCGCGGCTGACAAGGCCGAGCGTCGCTTCGGGGTGCGCGTGCTCGTGCTGCCGGCGCTGCCCTTCGGCCCCACCCCGGAGCACCGCGGCTTCGGCAGCGGCTTCGTCGACTTACCGCGGGACCTGCACGAGGCGGTGATCGGCCACGTATTGGGGTCCCTGGCGGACCAGGGCTTCCGGCGCATTGTCGATTGGCGCTGCTGCGGCGGGCACGATCTACAGCCTGCCGTCGCCCGCTTCAATTCGCAGTACGCCGGGCGGGCGCGGGCCTCCGTGCCAGAGCTGCCGTACGACACCATCTGGTGCCGACTTGGCGATGCTGCCAACCCGGGCGGGCACGCCGACGCCTTCGCCACCTCGCTTGGCCTGCATCTGCGCCTGGAGATGGTTCGACGCGAGCTGATCGCCAACCCGCCACAGGTGCCGGTGGACTGGAGCGACCCTGAGCTGGACTTCACCCGCCACTCGCCCACAGGCGTCATCGGCGACCCGACCACCGCCAGCGCCGAGCTGAGGGCGCGACTCTGGGAGGCCGTGGTGGCCGAGGTGGCCCGCGTGCTGGTCGACCTCGCTAGGACGGAGATGGCGAATACCTGATCAGCCAGGGGTGGACGATTGCCGGCACACCCGAGGCGCTCAAGAGCGCTCGACCTCAGGAGAGGACCCGTCGCACAACCTCGCAAAGCGGATGGCAGCGATCAGGCACGGGCGCATTGTTAGGGCCGGCATCACGGCACGGCCGCGACGAAGAACCCGTAGGCCTTCGGGTCGCGAAACACCCCCTCGCGCTGGATGACTACTTCGGCGCGTTCGCGCACCAGGCTGAGCAGCTTCGGGCGATGGCTGCCATCCGATGGCCTGTCCGCGAGACGGTCTACCGCGCCCGAGGCATAGTAGCGCAGCAACGGTTCGGCCTCGTGAAAGACCAGCGCGTTGTGAAGCACGTGCCGCTCGGCAGTGGGGAACATCTCCTGCACCAGTGCCAGGTCATCCATGGTGAAGCGGTCCCCGTCACCTTGGGTCGGGTGGTAGCCGAGGGCCAGGGCTGCCTCGCGGTGCAGGCTGGACAAGCGGGAGAGATAGTTCGCCCCGTTGGTCACCAGCACCACCCGTCCACCCGGCCGCAGCACCCGCCGCAGTTCGCGCAGCGCCCGCACTCGGTCGGGCACGTGGTAGAGGATGTGCGCGGCCAGCGCGCGGTCGAAGCTCGCGTTGGCGAACGGCAGTGCCTGCGCATCCGCCTGCGCCACGGACGCGGGATAGCGCTGGCCCAGCGCGGGCGCCCGGGCCTCGCGAACCATCCCGAGCGAGGTGTCGACGCCCACCACGCTGGCACCGCCAAGGGCGACCGCCGCGTGATAGCTGCCAGGGCCGCAGCCGACGTCCAACACGACCAGCCCAGGTCGGAGGTGCAGGTGCCGCAGCAGTTCCTCGGCCAGCCGAACCGGGCCCGCGCTGTACAGGCGGTGCGTCTCGGACCGGACGCGGAGCTTGGTCGAGTCGTCGTACTGGTAGCGTAGGTAGGCGGAGTCCGTCGCCTTCAGCATCGTCCCTCCTGAGGTGCGCCAGGCAAGCCAAAGTGGCTGACGATCTGTTTGGCGGCGACGCTCGGCGGCGTGCCTGTCGTGTCGATGCGCAGACCCGGCTGGAACGGAACGGTCGCGAACAGATCGAACCGCTCGGACAGCTCCAAGGCCCCGGTCGGGTCAGTGAGCTTTCCCAGCGCCTGCCGCGACTCCTGCTGCAAACGCGACAGCCATTCGTCGTGCGTACAGGTCAGTTGCACGTACAGCACGGTGCCGTTGCCGATGTAGATCGGCTCGAGCATGCCGCGAATCGCCGCGTCATGCTCGGCCCCACCTCGGTACACGGCGGTGCACACGAGGTCGACGTTCTCGTGCACCGCCTCAGTGAAGACATCGCGCCAGATTCGGCGGATCAGGCGGAAGTAGGGCGCCGACTCGTGCGGGAAGACGTCCGGGTAAGATTCACGGCCAGGTGGTTGTGGAATAGCTTGAAGCCGGTCAAAGCGACGAGCTCCCGTGCCACGGTCAGCTTGCCCACTCCTGGTGGGCCATACAGGTAGACGAGCTGCATGTGCCTTACCTTCCCTCGCGGAACCCCGCCGACCGCCCGCAAGGGGAACGTCCGATGACCACCAGCGTGACGGCTGGCGGGGGCCCGTGCCCGCAACAGGCAGGCACACGGGTCCGGGTGGGTGGGCGCCGACGTCGGACGTCTGGCCGAGGAGCGGCTATGGCCAGCCCCACTCGATCCCGGCGTCGGGTGCTTGGAGCAACCAAGACTTCTTCTAGCCCGGGCACTCCGCCGGCACCGGGCGGCTCATCGCCACGCCGTACCAGCCTCGACCGGCGCCAGCCACGCGGAAGCCCGCGCGCACGTACAGCCGCACCGCGGGGTTCAGCAGGTGCACGGTGAGCGTCAGTGCGTCATGGCGACCGGCCGCCTCCCGCGCGAGCGCGTCGACCAGGCGCGTACCAACGCCCCGCCCGCAGACGTGCTTCAGGACGGCCACGACCAGCTCTGGGAGGGCACGGCCGTCGGCGTCGCGCAGGAGCGGGGGCGCGTGGACGTGCCACCAAGCGACCCCGACCGGCCGCAGGTCGTCGTCCGAGGCGATGAGCGCGCCGCTCCCGTCCGGGAGCACGGCCAGCACCTCGGGGTCGTCGGCAGGCGGGAGCGGGCGGTCGGCGAGCGTGCACGCCAGCCGCGCTATCTCGGCCAGGAAGGGCCTGTCGGCCTGGTCAGCTCGTCGCACGTGGACCATCCTATCCATGGTGCACCAGAGGGGTGAGTAGACGAGCAGGGCAAGGGCCGTGGCGTCCCGCCTGGCGCGGCGCGCGCCGCCGTGACGACGCGTCGCGACGCCGCTAGCCTGGTGACCATGGCAACGGCCGAGACACCCGCCTGGCGCGTGCTCCTCATCGGCGGCAACAGCGGCAGCGGCAAGACGACTGTGGCCTCGCAACTGGGCCGCCGCTTCGGTGTCGCCTGGGCGCAGGTCGACGACTTCCGGCTCGCCCTGCAACGCGTGACCACGCCGACGGATCGGCCGGCGCTGCACTTCTTCGTCACCGAACGGGTCTGGGATCTGCCCGCCGAGCGCCTGTGCGTGGGGCTGATCGGCACCGCCGAGGTCGTCTCGGAGGCCATCCGCGTCGTGATCGCCCACCACGTGCTCACGCCCCATCCCCTGATCCTCGAGGGGGACGGGCTCACCCCGGCCGTGGCGGCCGCGCACATGTACGCCGACGCGGAGACCCGCGGCCACGTGCGCGCCGTCTTCCTGTGCGAGGACGACGAGGAAGTCCTGCTCGGGTCCATGCTGGCGCGCGGGCGCGGCTTCCGGGAGCGCAACGAGGCGGAGCAGCGGACGCAGGGGCGGGCCAGCCGCCTGTACGGGCAGTGGCTGCGCGCGGAGTGCGAGCGGCACCGCATCCCCGTCTTGCCGGCGCGGCCGCGCGAGACCATCCTGGGGCGCGTGCTGACCGACCTGGGCCGAGGGACGTGATGTGTGTCCGCGCCATCGAGCCCGAGCCTGACGTCGGTGCTGCGCGAGGCGCGCTGGAGGCCCACCGGCGCCGGCGTGCGGGTCCCGAGCCACTCCAACGAGGTGTGGCTGTTCGAGGACGTCGTCGTCCGCATCTGCTGGCGCGGCGATCGTCGGCGGCTGGTCCGCGAGGCCGCCGTCCTGCGGGCGGTGGCCGGCCGCCTGGCCTGCCCCGAGGTGCTGGCCGCCGGTGACGACGGGGAGCTGAGCTGGACGCTGACCCGTCGCGTGCCAGGCGAGCCCCTCCGTCCGGGAGCGGGCGGCCTGTGCCGCCGACGTGGGCGACCCGTTCCCGCTCAGAGCCCGAACGCCTGCGTCACCTGGCGGGCCAGTTCGTCCTCGCTCATCGCCCTGTCGATCTCGATGATCGGCATTTCGAGACGCTTCGTCTCCTCAGAGAGGCGATGGGTGAACATCCGGTCGCGCTCGAGCAGGTTGTGCCGGGCCCGCTGTGGATCGGTGGTCTTGCGCGGGATTTCCCACGCCGTGCCACGACTCCGAAAGGCAGCCCGACGGAACTCGGACGTCGGCAGGAGCCAGATGGCGTGGCCGGGCTCGGCTAGCAGCGGCTTCACCAGGTACGGCAGCAGACGGAAGCCCTCCGCGATCACGCCGTTGTCCGCCGGCAGGCGCAGCAGGTCTTCGACGATCAGGCCGAAGCCCTCGCCCCGGAACCAGTGGAAGGTCTCGAGCATCGTCTCCGGAGACCGGTTCACCCAGCGCTCGTCCATGTCCATGGCCTTGAAGCTGCTCAGGTACGGAGCCCCTTCTGGCAGCATGCGGCCGGCGTGGTCCGGCTGATTTCGATACCTTGGAGTGGCCCAGAGTGATGCTCGGGAATGGCCCACCTGTCGTTGGCGCACGACCTACGCTGCCGACCAGCAATGGTTGGGTGGAGGCAGGGTGCGCAGGAGGAAAGCGACG
>JAABUZ0100000692.1_pt1 | contig 77998 bp, 71 predicted proteins | sample 5562091 | NCBI WGS metagenome assembly JAABUZ01 (sample SAMN12813069, study PRJNA571459) | rock metagenome | isolation source: Antarctica rocks | place: Antarctica: Victoria Land, Linnaeus Terrace sud | collected 2015-12-21
GGTCGGGGCTGGTCGCCGGCGCCGCCCCCTCCGGCTCGTCGGCGGAGGGGGTCGTCGTACCGGTCTGCTCGAGGGTGGTCGTCATCTAGTACTTGCGCTCCATCGGGAGGTAGCGGGTCTGCACGACGGGTTTGTACTCGAGGCGCACCTCGTGACCCACGGGCGAGTCGACCCGGTAGGCCATGGTGTGCCGCATGAAGCTGGTGTCGTCGCGGTTGGGGTAGTCCTCACGGGCGTGCCCACCACGGCTCTCGGTCCTGGCCCGGGCGCTCACGACGAGCACCTCGGCCAGCTCCAGCAGGAAGCCCAGCTCGACCGCCTCGAGCAGCTCGGTGTTGAAGCGCCGGCCCTTGTCCATCACCGAGATCCGGGCGTAGCGCTCCCGCAGCGCGGCGATGTCGATCTCGGCCTGCTTGAGCGTCGCCTCGGTACGGAAGACCGACGCGTTGTCGTCCATCGTGGCCTGCAGCTCGGTGCGGATCGCGCCGACCCGCTCGGAGCCGGTCGAGCTGCGCAGCCCATCGAGCAGAGCCTGCACCCGGTCCTGCGCCGCCTCGGGCAGCGCGGGGAAGTCGTGGAAGGACTGCGTGTACGCGGCCGCGGCCAGCCCCGCCCGCCGCCCGAAGACGTTGATGTCGAGCAGCGAGTTGGTGCCGAGGCGGTTGGCGCCGTGCACGCTCACGCAGGCGACCTCACCGGCGGCGTAGAGGCCGGGCACGACATCGTCGTTGTTGCGGAGCACCTTCGCGTCGGTGTCGGTGGGCACCCCGCCCATCGCGTAGTGCGCGGTGGGGTAGATCGGCACGCCTTCGGTGTAGGGCTCGACGCCGAGGTAGGTCCGCGCGAACTCCGTGATGTCGGGCAGCTTGGCGTCGATGACCTCGCGCGGCAGGTGGGTGAGGTCGAGGTAGACGTAGTCACCGTGTGGGCCAGCGCCGCGGCCGGCCTTCACCTCGTTGTAGATCGCCCGACTGACCATGTCGCGCGGCGCGAGGTCCTTGATGGTCGGGGCGTAGCGCTCCATGAAGCGCTCACCGTCCTTGTTGCGCAAGATGCCGCCCTCGCCGCGCGCGGCCTCCGAGAGCAGGATGCCGAGGCCGGCCAGACCGGTCGGGTGGAACTGGTAGAACTCCATGTCCTCCAGCGGCAGACCCCGGCGGTAGGCCACGCCCATCCCGTCGCCGGTCAGCGTGTGCGCGTTGGAGGTCGTCTTGAAGACCTTGCCGAACCCGCCGGTCGCGAGGATGACGGCCTTGGCGTGGAAGACGTGGATCGTGCCGGTCGCCAGCTCGTAGGCCACCGCGCCCGAGGCGACCCGCTCGTCGCCCTCACCGGTCATCAGCAGGTCCAGGACGTAGAACTCGTTGAAGAACTCGACGTCGTGCTTGACGCACTGCTGGTAGAGCGTCTGCAAGATCATGTGACCGGTGCGGTCCGCCGCGAAGCACGACCGTCGTACGGGTGCCTTGCCGTGGTCCCGCGTGTGCCCGCCGAAGCGGCGCTGGTCGATCCGGCCCTCGGGGGTGCGGTTGAAGGGCAGCCCCATCTTCTCGAGGTCGAGGACGGCGTCGATGGCCTCCTTGCACATGATCTCGGCGGCATCCTGGTCGACCAGGTAGTCACCGCCCTTGACCGTGTCGAAGGTGTGCCACTCCCAGTTGTCCTCCTCGACGTTGGCCAGCGCGGCGCACATGCCGCCCTGGGCGGCGCCGGTGTGCGAGCGGGTGGGGTAGAGCTTGGTCAGGACGGCGGTCTTGGCCCGCTGACCTGACTCGAGCGCGGCCCGCATGCCGGCCCCGCCCGCCCCGACGATCACTACGTCGTAGCGGTGGTAGAGCACGCCGGCCGGGAAGTGGTGCGGGCCCGGGGTCGGCTCGGGGGCGACGTCGCGCACGGGTGCGGTCGCCGGGAGCGCAGCCTGCTTCTCGGCCGAGATGGGCTGGCTGGTCGGCGTCGCCGTGGTGGCGTCCGTGCTCATCGTCATCGGTGCCTCTCGGATCAGCGCAGGTTGGGGTCGAAGGTAAAGATCACGATGGTGCCGAGCGCGATGGTGAGCGCCGAGGACGTGTAGAGCAGCATCTTGAGCCAGAAGCGGGTGCTGTCACGGCCGGCGTAGTCGTTGACCACCGTGCGCAGGCCGTTGGTGCCGTGCAGCTCGGCGAGCCAGAGCTGCAGGAGGTCCCAGGTGCGCCAGAAGGGCGAGGCGTAGCGACCGGCCACGAAACCGAAGTTGAGCCGGCTCACGCCACCGTCCAGCATCGTCGTGATGATGATGTGACCGATCACCAGGATGATGAGGAAGAGACCGCTGACCCGCATGAAGAGCCAGGCGTACATCTCCCAGTTCGTGCGCCCGGCCCGGCGCTTCGGTGCCCGCGTGCGCGGCGCCTCCAGCAGCTGGGACAGCCGCGCGACATCCTCGCCGGGGGTCGCCTCCCCGGCGGTGCCCGGATCGAGGACCGCCGTCACGAGGTGCTGCCGAAGAGCGTGCGCACCGTGTGCTCGAGCATGAAGTAGGTCGCCGGCACCATGAGGACCACGAAGGTGGTCAGCTCGGCGACCAGCATCTGCTTCTGGTAGCGGGGACCCTTCTCCCAGAAGTCGATGGCGATGATCCGCAACCCGTTGAGCGCGTGGAAGAGCACCGCGGCAGCGAGCCCCACCTCCATCAGATTGATGATGGGGTTCTTGTAGCTGTCGATGACCTTGTCGTAGCTGTCGGGGCTGACCCGCACGAGCGCCGTGTCGAGGACGTGCGTGAAGAGGAAGAAGAAGATCAGCACACCGGTGATGCGGTGGGCCACCCACGACCACATGCCCTCTTGACCCCGGTAGAGGGTCCCGGCCGGCGCCTGCGGCAACGCGTGCCTCCTGGATCTGGGGCGGGTCGACACCGCCGCTGCTCGTACCCCGCCGAGCCTAGGGCCCAGCTGTGGCGGCCACCCGCCGTGTGCTCAGGGCGCCGCGGTGAAGCTGCGGGTGATGACGCTGAAGGGCAGGTCACCTGCGCTCGTCGTGCCGCCGAGACCCACCCACTCGCTGTCCGCCGAGGTGATCTCGAGCACGGTGAGGTGGCCAGTGGTGCGCACGGCGGTGACCCGGTGGTGCAGCACGACCGAGCCCTGGCGCTTCGTGTACTCCCACGTCGCCCGGTCGTCGTCACCGCCCAGCTGCAGCTGGGTGTAGGCGCCGGTGGGCGTCGTGCTCGGGGAGGGCGTCGCCGAGGGGCTCGCCGACCGGCTGGCCGACGCCGACGTCGTGGTCGCCACCGGCGAGGGGCTGTCCGAGGTGGTCAGCGAGGGCACCGCGACGTTCGTCGTGGACGGTTCGTCGACGGTGCTGGGCGACGGGCTGACCGAGGTGACGTCGGTCGGGGAGCTCAGCGGCCCGACCCGGCTGGGGGACGGGCTCGGCGAGTCGACGGTCGTCAGGCTCGGGCTCGGTGTCGACTGCGGGCTCCGGCTCGTCGTGGGCGACGGGCTCGGTGACGGGCTCGTCTCGCCCGGCCGTCCCAGCGGTACGACGAACGCCGAGCGTGTCGCCCCCGCCGCGTCGGCCAACGTGCCGAGGTAGGCCCGGGCCGGCGTGGGGCCGAGTACGCGGACGTCGACGCCGGTGGTGGCGTCCCTGGCGTAGCGGTCCGCCCCGTCGGCCGCGGAGTGCTGCCACCCGTCCGGGATGCCGACGCTCCAGCCGGCCGCCCCGACCACCTTGGTGAAGCCGGTCGCCGGGATGGCCGACCCGGCGCTGCCGCTGCCGCCACCGCGGGCGACGAGCACACCGACCAGGGCGCCGACGGCGAGGACGGCGAGGACCACGGCGGCGATGACGCCCGTGCGCCGGGGCGCCGGGGCGCCGTGCACCGGCAGCCCCTGCTCGACGACGCGGACCGATGGCATGGCGATGGTCGTGTCGCGCAGCGGCGGCAGCGGCTCCGGCGGGAGGTAGGAGGTGCGCTCGGGCACCGGGCCCGGCGCGTCGGTCACCCGGGCGAGGCGCCCGCGGACCTCGGCCGCCTCGGGGCGCTGCTCGGGTGCGGAGTCGAGGATGTCGACGAGCAGCGAGCCGAGGACCGGACCCGCCCGCTCGGGGTCGCGCCGGCGCCCCTCGACCACGGCGGTGAGGGTGCCGAGCGCGCCGTCGCCGTCGTAGGCGGGGCGCCCCTCGACCGCGCTGAAGAGCGTGGAGGCCAGCGACCAGATGTCACCGGGGGGGCCGCCGGCGGCACCGCGGGCCCGCTCGGGCGAGATGTAGGCGGGGCTCCCGACCAGGAAGCCGGTCTGCGTGATCGATGGGTCGCCCTGCGTGCTCGCGATGCCGAAGTCGGCGAGCAGGACCCGACCGGGGGAGCCGTCGTGGTCGTACCCGCTGATCATGACGTTGCCCGGCTTGACGTCGCGGTGGACGACCCCGACGGCGTGCGCGGCCTCCAACGCCCCCAGCACGGCGAGACCCACCCGGGCCGTCTCCGCCGGGTCGAGCGGGCCCTCCTCGCGCACCACGTCGGCCAGCGTCCTGGCCTCGACCAGCTCCATCACGAGGTACGGCGTGCCGTCCTGCTCCACGACGTCGTAGACGGTGACCGCGGCAGGGTGCCGTACCCGCCCGGCGGCGCGCGCCTCCCGGAGCACCCGCTCGCGCAGCAGGTCCGCCTCCCGCTCGTCGACCAGCTGCGGGATCACCACCTGCTTGACGGCGACGGTCCGCTCGAGCACCTCGTCGCGGGCGCGCCACACGATGCCCATCCCACCGCGACCGACCGGTGCCTCGAGGCGGTAACGCCCGGCGACGGTGTCGCCGGCGGCGGGCAGGGCAGGGCCGTGGCGTCGCGGCGCAGGCATCGCCACCGTGGGGTCGTACGCGTCGCCGGACATCCCGCCTTGTCTACCGCAGCGGCCCGGAGTGGGCACACACCTTGCGTCCGCCGGACACCCGATCGTCACCCTCGGGCCGGGTGTCGTGGCCGGTGGGCGCGGGTGAGCGCCGTACCGTCCGACCATGGCGGCCCGGCCCACCCCGGAGCAGCTCCGCATCGCGCCCAAGGTGCTGCTGCACGACCACCTCGACGGGGGGTTGCGCCCGGCGACCGTGGTCGAGCTCGCCGACGCGTGCGGGTACGACGCCCTCCCCACCCAGGACCCCGAGCAGCTCGCGAGGTGGTTCGCCCGGCAGGCGTGGAGTGGCTCCCTCGAGCGGTACCTCGAGCCCTTCAGCCACACCGTCGCGGTGATGCAGAGCGCAGGCGCGCTGGCCCGCGTCGCGGAGGAGGCGGCGCTGGACCTGCGTGCCGACGGCGTCGTCGCGGCCGAGGTCCGCTTCGCCCCCGAGCTGCACACGGACGGCGGCCTCGCCCTCGACGCTGTGGTGGCGGCGGTCGTCGACGGCTTCGCGCGCGTCGACGGGATCGCCGTCGGGACGCTGCTCACGGCGATGCGCCACACCGCCCGCTCGGTCGAGATCGCCGAGCTGGCGCTGCGCTGGCGGGACAGCGGCGTCGTGGGCTTCGACATCGCCGGGGCCGAGGCCGGCAACCCACCGACCCGCCACCTCGACGCCTTCCAGCTGCTCGCCAGGGACAGCGCGCACTTCACGATCCACGCCGGCGAGGCCTTCGGGCTGCCGTCGATCTGGGAGGCGCTGCAGTGGTGCGGCGCCGACCGCCTCGGCCACGGCGTGCGCATCGTCGACGACATCGCAGTCGACGAGCTCACCGGTGAGGTCCGCCTCGGGCGCCTCGCGGCCTACGTGCGCGACACCCGTGTCCCGTTGGAGCTGTGCCCCACCTCCAACGTGCAGACCGGCGCGGTGCCCTCGGTGGCCGAGCACCCGCTGGGCCTGCTGCGCGCGTTGCACTTCCGCGTGACGGTCAACACCGACAACCGGCTGATGAGCGGGGTGTCGCTGTCCTCCGAGCTCGCGGCCTGCGTCGAGGCCTTCGGCTGGGGCTGGGAGGACGTGCGCCGCGTCACGCTGAACGCGGCGAAGTCCCTCTTCCGCCCCTTCGACGAGCGCACCGCTCTCATCAGCGACGTCATCCGCCCCTGGTACGACGCGGTGGTGGCCGGGTCCGTCGTACCCAACGCGCCCTCGGCCCTCGCCGGCTGACCGCTCGCCGAGTGACCTGCTCCTGCCCGCGCCGTTCCTGACGGTCGCATGATCGGCAGAGCGCAGGTGCCGACGTCGCTGACCGACGTCCGCAGCGGCAGGCTGCCGATCACCAGGACTGCCGGTCGACCGGGGTGGGTCAGGAGCGGTCGAGGTCGCGAGCAGGCGGGTGGCCGCGACCGAGGGAGGGTGCCGCGCGTCGACGTCATCGCCGAGCCGGCTGAACCACCCCTGAACCACCCTGAACCACCCTGAACCACCGCCCGTCGCCGAGGCCGACAGCCTGGCCTCGAATCCTACCAAGGCCTCAACGGATGTATGGTTTAGGGGATCTGGAGGAGGTTCGGGTGCGGAGCTTCGACGCGGGAGCGGCACTGCTCGACAGGGTGCCGGGGCCGGTGGCCCGTGCGCTGTCCCGTGCCGATGTCGGCCGCGGCGCCGAGGCGATGCACACGGCTCAGCTGCCCGCGCTGCTGCAGCAGCTGGCGCTACGCGCGCGCGTCCAGTCCATCAAGGCGTCGTCCGCCCTGGAGGGGGTCGTCGTGGCGAGCGACGACCGAGCAGATCGCATCATCGGCAGCAGCGGCGGCCCCCTACGGACCCGCTCGGAGCAGGAGCTCGCCGGTTACCGCGACGCGCTCGACTACGTCTGGCGGCCCGGTTGGGGCCCCGTCGACGTCGGTCTGGTGTTGCACCTGCAGCGCCTGCTGCTGGCGCACACCGTCTCGGCGGGTGGGTCCTTCAAGACCGAGGACAACCTGGTCGTCGACCGGGCGCCCGACGGGAGCCACGTGGTGCGCTTCCGACCGGTGAGCGCCCGCGACGCGCCGTCGGCGACGGACCAGCTGCTCCGGGCCTTCGTGGCGGAGCGCGACGCCGACCGCCACCACCCCTTGCTCCTCATCGGGCTGACGGTGCTCGACCTGCTCGTCATCCACCCCTTCGAGGACGGCAACGGTCGGGTCGCTCGGGTCCTCACCAACGCTCTACTCTCCGATGCCGGGTACGGCGTCGCGCGGTATGTCAGCCTGGAGCAGCTGATCGCCGACTCGGCGGACGAGTACTACGCGACGCTGCTTTCATCGACGCACGGCTGGCACACGGCGGAGCACGACCCCTGGCCGTGGCTCGACTACTTCGTGCGGCAGGTCGGCCTGGCGTACGCGCACTTCGCCGAGCGCGTGGCGAGCACGACGGGTGCGGGCGCTAGCAAGCGCGCCCGGGTCCGGCGCTTCGTGCTCGAGCAGGCGCCGGGCCGCTTCCGCATCTCCGACGTTCGCGCCGTGGTGCTGGGCGTCGGCGACGGCACCATCAGGAACGCGCTCAACGACCTGCGGGCCGAGGGCAAGGTTGAGGTGGACGGCCCAGGCCGAGGGGCGATGTGGACGCGGCTCGGCTGAGCCTGGTCATCCACGCGGGCCGCGCCGATGACCCCGGAGCACAACGTCATCTCCGAACCCGGCTGATCGGCAGAGCGCAGCCTCCGCCGTCGTTGACCGACGTCCGCGGCGGCAGGCTGCCGATCAACAGGACTGCCGATCATCAGGGCTGCGGGTCGACCGTGGGTCAGGTGCGGTCGAGGGCGGCGAGCAGGCGGCTGGCCGCGACCGAGGGAGGCATGACGCCCGCGCGCACCTCGGGCTCCAGTGCGGCAGCGAGCCCGCGCACCGCGACGTTGCCGTGCAGGCGGTCGACGAGCGCGTCGGTGACGAGCGACCAGGTCCAGGCGACCTGCTGCTCGCCGCGGCGGCGCTCCAGCTGACCGTTGGCGACGAGGGACGCGCGGTGCCGCTCGACCGCCGCCCAGACCTCCGGCAACCCAGTGCCTTCGGTGGCGCTGCAGGTGAGGACCGGTGGCACCCAGGCCTCGGGCGCCACGGTGAGCATGCGCAGGGCGCCGGCGAGCTCCCTGGCCGCGCGGCGCGCGTCGACCTCGTGCGGACCGTCGGCCTTGTTGACCGCGATGACGTCGGCCAGCTCGAGGATGCCCTTCTTGATGCCCTGCAGCTGGTCACCGGAGCGGGCCAGCGCGAGCAGCAGGAAGCTGTCGACCATGCCGGCGACGGCGACCTCGCTCTGCCCCACCCCGACGGTCTCCACGAGCACGACGTCGTACCCCGCCGCCTCCATGACCACCATCGACTCCCGCGTCGCACGGGCCACCCCGCCGAGCACGCCCGAGCTCGGTGACGGCCGGACGAAGGCCTGTGGGTCGCTGCCGAGGCGGGCCATCCTCGTCTTGTCGCCCAGGATGCTGCCGCCGGTCCGGGTGCTCGACGGGTCGACGGCGAGCACGGCGACCCGGTGCCCCCCCCCGGTGAGCATGGTCCCGAGTGCGTCGATGAAGGTCGACTTCCCGACCCCGGGTACGCCGGACAGCCCCACCCTGACCGCCGCCCCCGCGTGCGGTGACAGCCGCTCGACCAGCTCCTGCGCCTGCTCCCGATGGTCGGCGCGGCGCGACTCGACGAGGGTGATGGCGCGGGCGATGGTGGCCCGCTCGCCAGCGAGCACCCCGTCGACGTAGCGGTCGACCAGGGCTGGACCCGTTGCTGCGGAGGGGGTATCAGCCGGCACTCGACGGACCGCCGGTTTGCTCGCTGCGCGCCGCCAGGGTCGCGAGCAGGTCGAGCGCCGCGGTGGGGATGACGGTGCCAGGGCCGAAGATGGCGGCGGCACCAGCCGCCCGCAGCTCGGCGAAGTCCTGCGGAGGCACGACCCCGCCGACGACGATCATGATGTCGTCGCGGCCGAGGGCGTCGAGCTCCTTCACCAGGGCGGGTACGAGGGTCAGGTGCCCGGCGGCCAGCGAGGAGACGCCGACGATGTGGACGTCGGCCTCCACCGCCTGGGCGGCCACCTCCGCGGGGGTCTGGAAGAGGGGGCCGACGTCGACGTCGAAGCCGAGGTCGGCGAACGCGCTGGCGATCACCTTCTGACCACGGTCGTGGCCGTCCTGCCCCATCTTCGCCACCAGGATGCGGGGCCGGCGCCCCTCCGCGGCCTCGAAGGCCTCGACCGCCTGCCGGGTGCGCTCCACGTCACCGCCGGCACCGGCCTCGTCGCGGTAGACGCCACTGATGGTCCTGATCTGCCCGACGTACCGGCCGTAGACCTCCTCGAGCGCGTCGCTGATCTCGCCGACGGTGGCCCTGGCGCGGGCCGCGTCGATGGCCAGCGCGAGCAGGTTGGTCTCCGGCCGGCCGCCGGGCTCACGGGCGGCGGCGGTGAGGGCGGCGAGGGCGGCGCCCAGCGCGGCCGGGTCGCGATCCGCGCGCAGTCGCGCCAGCTTGGCCAGCTGTTGCTGGCGCACCGCCTGGTTGTCGACCTTGAGCACCTCGATCGGGCGGTCGTCGTCGGGCCGGTGCTTGTTGACGCCGATCACCGGCTGGCGGCCCGAGTCGATGCGCGCCTGTGTCCGCGCGGCCGCCTCCTCCACGCGCAGCTTCGGGATGCCGGCCTCGATCGCCTTGGCCATGCCGCCGGCCGCCTCGACCTCCTCGATGTGCGCCCACGCCTTCTTGGCCAGCTCGTAGGTCAGCCGCTCGACGTAGGCGCTCCCGCCCCAGGGGTCGATCACCCGGGTGGTCCCCGACTCCTGCTGCAGCAGCAGCTGCGTGTTGCGCGCGATGCGGGCGCTGAAGTCCGTGGGCAGCGCGAGCGCCTCGTCGAGGGCGTTGGTGTGCAGCGACTGCGTGTGCCCCTGCGTCGCCGCCATCGCCTCGATGCAGGTGCGCCCGACGTTGTTGAAGACGTCCTGCGCGGTGAGCGACCAACCGCTGGTCTGGCAGTGCGCCCGCAGCGACAGGCTCTTGTCGCTCTGCGGGTCGAAGCCCTTGACCAGCTTGGCCCAGAGCAGCCGGCCGGCGCGCAGCTTGGCGACCTCCATGAAGAAGCTCATGCCGACGCCCCAGAAGAAGGACAGCCGCGGCGCGAAGGAGTCGACCGTCAGGCCCGAGCCGAGCCCGGCGCGGAGGTACTCGACCCCGTCCGCCAACGTGTACGCGAGCTCCAGATCGGCTGTGGCGCCGGCCTCTTGGATGTGGTACCCCGAGATGCTGATGGAGTTGAAGCGGGGCATCCGCCGGGACGTGTAGCCGAAGATGTCACTGATGATGCGCATGCTCGGTGCCGGCGGGTAGATGTAGGTGTTGCGGACCATGAACTCTTTGAGGATGTCGTTCTGGATCGTCCCCGTCAGCTGCTCGGGTGGTACCCCCTGCTCCTCAGCGGCGACGACGAAGAGGGCGAGCACCGGGAGCACCGCGCCGTTCATCGTCATCGACACGCTCATCTCGCCGAGCGGGATGCCGTCGAAGAGCTGCCGCATGTCCAGGATGGAGTCGATGGCGACGCCGGCCATGCCGACATCACCGGACACGCGCGGGTGGTCGCTGTCGTACCCGCGGTGGGTGGGCAGGTCGAAGGCGACCGACAGACCCTTCTGGCCCGCCGCGAGGTTGCGGCGGTAGAACGCGTTGCTCGCCTCGGCGGTCGAGAAGCCGGCGTACTGCCGCACGGTCCAGGGCTGGGTGGTGTACATCGTCGGGTACGGCCCACGGAGGTACGGCGGGAGCCCCGGCATGGTGTCGAGGAAGTCGATGCCTTCGAGGTCGGCCGCGGTGTAGAGCGGCGCCACCCCGATGCCCTCCGGCGTCTCCCACGTCGCCGCCAGCGGCAGGCCGCCGTGACCGGCCTGCTCAGCGGCCAGAGCCGAGGCCCAGACCTCCTGCGCTGCAGAGGGTGGCGTGCCCGGCCCGAGCTCGACGGTCGTGAAGTCTGGGATGGGCCCGCCCAGGGTCGCGCCGGCGTCCGGGACCGTCATGTGACCTCCAGTGCCGCGAGGGTCCGCTCCAACAGCGCGAGCGCGTCGCACCCGGCGAAGAACGTGTCGACGATGCCCGCCTCAGCGTAGGAGGTGTCGCCGCGCGGGGGACGGCCGGCGAGCACGACCCGGGTGGCACCGGCAGCGGTCAGGGTCTGGGCGGCCTGGACTGCTTGGGCCAGGTAGGCGGCGTCCGCTCCGGCGAGGACGGCGACGCGCAGACCGGAGGACCGCAGTGCCTCGTCGAGCTCACCGTCCGCGACCTGCACGGAGATGCCGCCGGCGGCGAGGAGGTTGGTGGCGAAGCCGACCCGCGCGGCAGCCTCCGCGCGGGTGCCGAGCTGGCACAGCAGCACCGTCGGGCGCTCGGGCGCTGCGTCGGCCCGGTCGCGCAGGACCTCGTAGGGCTCGGCGTACCGGTGGCGTGGCAGCCCCGGCGCGGGGGGCTGGTCCACCACCGTCGGCAGCGTGGGCGGGCGGTCGAGCACCTCCACGAGCTGGGGGAACTCGCTCACCCCGGTGATGGCCTCCGCCCGCGTGGCGATGCGCCGGAGGCGCTGTGCCGCAGTTGCTCTCAGTCTCCGAGCGAGCGCGCCGGAGGGCAGTGCGGCCGGGAGCCCGCCGGCCGCCTCGAGCTGCTGGAAGGCGGCCCACGCTGCGGTCGCCAGCTCGTCGGTCATCGACTCGACGGCCCAGGAGCCGCCGGCTGGGTCGAGCACCCGGCCGAGGTGCGACTCCTCCACCAGCAGCGCCTGCACGTTGCGGGCGATGCGACGGCTGAAGGGGTCGGGCTGGCCGAGCGCGGCGTCGAAGGGCAACGTGGTGACCGCATCCGCGCCGCCGACGCCGGCGGCGAAGCCGGCCAGCGTCGTGCGCAGCATGTTCACCCAGGGGTCACGGCGCGTCGTCATGGCCCAGGAGGTGACGGCGTGCTGGCGCTGGCCGCCTGAGGCCGTCGGCGCGCCGGACGCCTCTGCGACCCTGGCCCAGAGCCGGCGCCCGGCGCGCAGCTTCGCGATGCCCATGAGCTCGTCGGCGGTCACGGCGTAGCGGAACTCCAGCTGGTCTAGTGCGGCGACCAGGTCGAGGCCGCCGGCCACCATCGCGCGCAGCGCCGCGACCCCCGCCGACAGGGACGCCGCCAGCTCGTCGACATCGGACCCACCGGCCTCGTGGTAAGGCAGCGCATCGATGACGAAGGCGCGCAGGTCTGGGTGCGCGGCGGCGCACCGGCGGGCCAGCGCGACGGCGGCGTCGATGTCGCCGGGAGTGCCCGTACGCGCCAGCTGGGCGACCGGGTCGGCGCCGAGGGCGCCGGTGACCACGCTGCCCCGTGCGGCAGCGAGGTCCAGAAGTGCCTGGGCTGCCTGCACAACGTCGTCTCCCGCGTCGAGCACGACGGGAGCGAGCGCCAGGTCGACGTCCGCGAGCACCTCGGGCAGGTCGGTGACGGCGATCGCCCCGGGGCCCAGGCGCAACCACAGCGAGGAGACGCCGCCCTCGAGGTCGGCGAGGACCGCGGCGCGGGAGGCTGCCGGGTCGGGGTCGGCGTGCAGCTGACGGCGGTCCCAGCCGTAGGGCACCCGGCCGGTCGCGGTCCGCCCGCGGGTGAAGGGCGCCACGCCGGGGTACCCGCTCGCCCCTGGTGAGGTGCCGCGTGCGTACAGCGGCTCCAGCGCGAAGCCGTCGTCGGTCGCGCTGCGCAGGACGTCGGAGGCACGGCCGGGGTCGCTGTCCTCGGGCAGCCGCCGCGCCTTGGTGAGCACCCCGGCCACGAGCGCCTCCCAGGCGGCGTGCGTGGGGGTGGCGAACTCCGCCGCGAGGGACAGCTCGGCGACCGGGGCGACGTCGGCCGGTGGCGGCGCGGATGGGGTGAGGCGCTCGGTCACACCCCGAGTGTCGCGGACACCTGCGCCACCGCCGGCTGCTGCTGCCTGACCCGGTGCAGCAGCAGCCAGGCGTGGGCGTCGTCGGGGGGTAGCGGTCGGCTGTGGAGGTACCCCTGCACACGGTCGCACCCTAGCTCGGCGACGCGCGCGAGGGTCTCCTCGTCCTCCACCCCCTCGGCGATCACGCTGAGCCCCAGCCGGTGCCCGAGGTCGGCGACCGAGCCGACGATCGCGGCGTCCTCGTGCCGGGTGGTGACGGCGGCGACGAAGCTGCGGTCGACCTTGAGCACGTCGAAGGGCAGTGTGCTGAGCATCTGCAGCGAGGTGAACCCCGTACCGAAGTCGTCGAGCGCGAGCCCGACCCCGAAGTGGCGCAGCGCCGAGAGCGTCTGCGCCGCCACGGCCGGGTCGTCGACCAGCGCGCTCTCGGTCAGCTCGACGGTGATCCGGTCCGGGGGGCAGTCGTGCCGGCGCAGGGCGGCCGCGACGAGGTCCTCCGCCGACCCCGCGCCGAGCACCGGGCGTTGAGGTTGACAGCGATGCTGACGTCGAGCCCCCCGACCGCCCAGGCACGCTGCTGGCGGACGGCCTCGTCGAGCACCCACCAGGTCAGCGCATGGATCGTCCTGGTCTCCTCCGCCAACGGGACGAAGGAGTCGGGCGGGAGCAGGCCGAGGTCCGGGTGCTGCCAGCGCACCAGCGCCTCCACGCTGGTCGCCGCCTGGACACCGGGTACGGGCAGCACGGGCTGGTAGTGCAGCCGCAGCTCACCCGCGGCGATCCCCCGGCGGAGGTCGGCGAGCAGCACGAGGTCGCTGGCGCGCACGCCGTCCGCACAGCCGGTGACGGTCCCCACCCGGTCGGTCGATCGGGGTACGGCGTGCGCCGCGCGGCGGAGCAGCTCGTCGGCGCCCGTGCCGTCCCGCGGCGCGACCGCGATCCCGGCCGTGCCCTCCACCTCGACCTCGATGCCCTCCAGCCGGTACGGCCCCCGCAGCGCGTCGAGCACCTCGGCACCCAGCCGGCGCAGCTGGGTCTCGATCGGGCCGCCGTCGACGGGTGACCCGGCGAGCGGCTGGACCACGGCGAAGGTCCCGCCGCTCAACCGGTAGACCCGGGCCCATGACTCACCCTCCTGGCGCAGCTGGGCACCGACCTGGCGCAGCAGCTCCTCGCCGCGCAGGTGCCCCAGGGCCTCGGTGACGCCGCCCAGGCGCTTCAGGTCCAGCACCGCGACGGCCACCGGCGCCGCCTCGGTCGCCGCGGCGAGGACCTCCGACTCCTGCTCGCCCAGCAGCGCGAGGTTGCCGAGGCCGGTGAGGCTGTCGTGGGTCAGCCGGTGCTGGCGCTCCGCCTCGACCGCGAGGCGCTCGGTGACGTCGCGCAGCACGGCGGTGTAACCGGCGCGTCCGCCGCGCTGCCACGCAGCCAGCGTCACCTCGACCATGATGCGGGAGCCGTCCCGGTGGACGGCGGGCAGCGTGACGGGCGCGCCGCCGACCAGCCGGCGCAGGCCGCCGGCGGACACCCGCGTCACCCCGGCGCTGTGCGCCTGGCGCAGCTCGGGCGGGACGATCAGGTCGGTGACCGAGCGCCCGAGTGCCTGGCCCCGGGTCCAGCCGAGGAGGCGCTCGGCCCCCTGGCTCCACGACAGGATCCGGTCGCCACCGTCGATGCTGACGATGCCGTCGACCGTCGCCCAGGCCTCCTCCAGGGTCGCCTCCGCCTGCCGGCGGGCGCCGATGGCCTCCACCCGCACCTGGAGCATGTGAAGCTGGCCATCCGGGTCGCGAAGGGCCTCCCAGGCCTCCTGCACCAGCTCGGTGCCACCGTCCGGGAGCAGCAGCCGCTGCTCTCGTACCAGTGTGTCGAGGCGCCCCGCCCGCGCCTCCCGGACCAGCTGCTCCTCGTACGCGCGCTCGTCGGTGACCGTGGTGTCCGCGTAGGGCAGGCCGGGGATCGACTCCAGCGGGCGCTGCAGCAGCCCGGCCATCGCCGGGTTGACCGCCGCCCAGCAGCCGTCCGCGCCGATGAGTCCCAGCCCGACCGGCGTGGAGTCGAAGACCCAGCGCAGCCGCCGGTCCGCCAGCGTGCGCGCGGTCTGCTCGACCTCGACCTGCTCCAGTGCAGCCGACAGCCGTTCGCCGGTCGCGCGACTGTCGAGCAGCGAGGCGGCCGTCCTGGACAACGAGCCGAGCGCTTCGACCTGGCTCGGGGAGAGCTCTCGCGGGCGGGTGTCGAGGACGCACACCATCCCGACCGTGCTGCCGTCCTCCACCTCGACCGGGGCACCCTGGTAGAAGCGCACGTGGTCAGGCCCGGTGACGAGCGGGTTGTCCACGAAGGTCGGGTCGAGCAACGCGTCGGGGACGAGCATGCCGCCCGGGCGGTCGATCCCGTGCGTGCAGAAGGAGATGTCCCTCGGCATCTCGGCCGGCAGCGGCCCCACCCGCGCGGCGAGCAGCTGCCGGTCACCGCCGAGGAGCGTGACGGCCGTCATCGGCGTGCCGCAGATCTCCGCGGCGATCTTGACGATGTCGTCGAGCAGCAGCTGCACGGCAGGGTCGCGCGCGGCCTGCGCTTCGAGCTCGGCGAGGCGGCGGAGCTCGACCGCGCTCTCCGTGTCACGGGGCAAGGCACGTACCCATCGTCGGGGCCGGGGTGCATCCCCGTCGCACAGTGGAGGCTCGGGTCCCGAGCCTGCGACCTTGAGCCAGCAGCGTCCTGGCAGGGCTGACAGGGTCAGCGGGTGGCCCGTGACCGCACCACCCGCGCCCGCAGGGTCGTCGACCGGCACCTGCTCCCCGGCGAGCTCGTCGAGGCAGCCGTCTACGGCGCCTTCCGCGACCCGCTCCGTCGGCTGTCGCCGCTGCAACGGCTCGAGGGGTTCTTCGGCGTGCTGCTCGGCAAGGCCGGTGTCCTCGTCCTCACCGACCGGCGGCTGCTCGTCCTGCCCGCCCGGGCCAGGGAACGCCCGGGGGACCGGTGGCTCACGGCGCAGCTCAACCGGCGCGGGGTGCTCGCCACCGCGGTGGAGGAGCTCGGGGGTCTGCTGGAGGTGACGCTGACGACCGGCGTCGGCGCCCGCCGGCTGCTCTTCCGCCGCCGCGAGGTGGCCCTGGGCAAGGACCTCGCCCGGCGGCTGGGCGGCCGGCCCTGACGCAGGGCTCGGTCGGGGTCCAGCGGTCCTCGAAGCCGAAGCTCCGGAACCCGAGCGTGCGGGCGTTCTCCGACACCGTGCGCACCTTCGCCTCGTCGAAGCCATCAGGCGCCGTCGCCTGCACCTCGTCGGGGCCTGTGCCTCTGGCCGGGCATCGGGAGTCGCCGGCGGCGGCTCGGCCCCATCGTCAGGCGGCGGCGACAGCGGTGAGGGAGCGGGACGCTGGTCGATGGCGACGGGTACTGCGTCGTGAGGTCCCACAGCACCCGGACCTCGATCCACCCCCGGTCGCGCCACAGCTGCGGCAGCGGGCCACGCAGCTCGAGCCCCAGGCTCCGGGGTCCATGTCGGTGAAGAGAGCGCCGGCCGAGGCCCGCCTGCGGTTCACCCGCGCGGCGAGCTCGTCGTCGGAGCCGGCGCCCTGGGCGACCGCGATCGTCGCAGGCCGGTCTGCCTCGGGCTGAGACGGCTGCATGAGCCACTGCCACGCCTGCGGGATGCGCAGGGAGACATCCCGCTCGGCCGAGGCGCGCCCGGTCTCAGCCAGGTCGGCCTGCAGGTCCTCCGTCAGGTAGGTGCGGCGGAAGAAGGGCATCGGCTCGAGGTAGTCCACGCTGCCTTTGCCACGGTGCACCATCGCGAGGTTGGCAGCGAACTCGGCCGCGTTGAAGGCCCCGTTGCGGACGTCGTCGTGCGGGCGCACACCTCGCGCCACGGCTTGAGACCCATGCCCTCCACGCCGGCGGAGCGGGTCACGGCGCTGGCGGCCCGGCGGGTCTGGGCGAGGAGATCAAGGCCCCCGCGGACGCGGTCGAGGTGCGTGACAGCCACCCGTCGATCCTCACCGATGAGGCTCGACGCGAGGGGCGGCAGGCGTCAGCGCTGAAGCACGAGCCGCACGCGCTCAGGGAGGGAGAGGTCGTAATCAGGCGGTGTGCCACCCGACACCCTGCTTGGTCCGGCCGTAGACCTCGATGTCGCTGGCGTCCAGGTCGATCGTCGGATCGCGCAGCACCAGCGGGGCCTGGACACCCGCCGGGACCACGCCCAGCCAGCGTGTACAGCTCGGACAGGACACTCTCGATGCCCCTCAGGTGCGCCGGACCGAACCGGCTGGCCAGCCTGGCTGCGGTCCGCTCGGCCCGACCGGCGCCTCGGTCAGCAGCGCGCTGCCGGCATCAGCGCGGACCCGGTCCAACCCGCCCAGGCAGTCCTGCCCGGCCAGCTGCGCCGTCGCCATCCCGACCAGCAGCGCACCGCCGCCCAGGCCCCGGTCACGCACCTTGATCGGGCCGATGCCCCGGTCGAGGACCTCCACGATCCCCACCCTGGTGATGAGCTCATCGACCGCGCCCAGCCCTGCCCACCCCGTCAGCGTCGTGTCCGGCTGACCGATACCGACACGTCCGCAACGCTTCGCCGAACGCTCATGACGCCGTAGTCTGTTCACCGAGCAGGTGCCCTTCTGGTAAGGCCCGAATCGAATCAGGTCGTGGTAACCCCGATTCCCCTTACCTGACAGGGCATCTGCTGCTTCAACACGCCAACGACCCCAACGCTACTGGCGGATCTCGGTCAGATCAGCACCCACTGGTGCCGTTACCCAAGCCGAGGCGGCAGAGGCCCCGGGGCGCTTCAGCTCGCCGTGGAATTGGACTGGCGCAAGCGGACCCCGCAGATCATGGAGCATCGAGGGTAACGCTGCCTTTGTGTCAGGTAATTGCATTTGGAATGTCACCGAAAACCGTCAGGTTGTCACTTGGATGAACTTCCATGAGCTCAAGAGACGCGTCAGCAGCAACTTTGTCAATCAGGGCCCGCGAACCCCCTAAGAGAGTCGAGTCAAAGTCTATCTCAGTCGCCAGAAACCAGCTCCGGTCGGACGACCATAGGATATTGGGCGACCGCCATAATGCAGATACTGACAGTAACCTCTGCTGCAATAAGCCACCTAATGAACTCTGAAGTACCGTGTAGCTCCGTTGTGGCAAATCAAGGTAGCTGGCGCTGGTACCAAAGACATCGGTATCGCCCGTTGTAGAGGCGGTCGCCCCAGATGGACGGAACGCTCCCTCGCGGCTCAGTCGTGGGAGGAGATCACGAAGGATAGCCCAACCCCGCCACCAGCCAGCTGAACAGTCATTTTGGCTGCCCTGCACCAACAAGCTGCGAACAAGCCCTCGGAAGGTGTGCAGTGGCAAGGACCCCACCTCTGGGTCACCGTCCGGCCAAACTCCACCGAACCGGTCAGTGCGTATGCTCTGCCACTGCATCAGGCTGTGGGCAAACTTGACGTTGTGGTGACAGACTTCGCGCCAAGTGTGGATCTTGGCAGGCGTGCTGCCTTGCACCGGATGAAACACTCGCACATATGCTTCGAAGGTAGCCGGCACGCTACTCCCCACTAGCCCACACTCTGGCTCGAGACGGGCTCTTATCCACTGTTGATCGGTCACGTCCTGCCAATGCAACCGCGTCTGGGCGCGCTGTTGCGCCGGGCCCGCGCTACCCCTGCCGCAGACGCTGTCAAATCAACCATGCGGCCGTTAGGTCCCGCCGCGACGAGCTGACCTTAAGCTCCCGAACTGCCTGCTCCGTGAGGTGCCAGGAAGCGAAGACAACGACGTACCGAAAGCTGCGGCTGTAGGAGAAGATAGTCTTTAGGGTGCAGGGTGTCGACGACTGCATCTGCGAATCGCAGAGCACAAACGGGGCGGCGGCGCTTCCGTCCGGAACTCCGTTGGGAAGCAGCCGTGCGTACGCACGGAGCTCTACACGTGAAGGCGGTGTTTTCGTATCAAAACTGATGCTTTGAAGGCCATCTTGCATGCCTGACGTTAGTGACGTCGGCCATGGAACCGGCTCCGTCGGAGCCATGTCAGCGCGGGGTACTATCCAGTGAGAGACGTACGCCTGCACAGAAAAAGCATTGCCTGTCGCTGCGCGGATCAAGCGCAGACTTGGAGGGGAACTAGGTGGTAACCCGAGTTGAGCAATGGTTTGTGATTCGTGCTTGGTGCGAGGCATCTGCTGCATTGCGTGTATCGGTTGCGTTGTCGTGCCGCATCCCGCCAGTGCTGAGAGGCAAACCATGACTCCCAACTGGCAGACAACGCGTGCGGCCTTCAACACTGGTGGGCATAGAAGGAAGTGCTCGACGAACTGCCGGAATACCTGTTTGCCCCCTCGACCGAGAAGCCGTCAGAGGTACCTCTGTACTCCGCTGTTACGTGGCAGGTGTAAGCGGCGTTAGCAGTCACTTTGTACTTGCCAGTCGATTTCGCGCTACCCGAATTAAGTTCATTCCATCCCCACCAGCGGTTTTCCCAAAGCTTAACCGTGACGTTGAGCGCAGACACATTTCTGCTGCAATAAATAGAATCTGTAACATTAATGGTCCCAGGTGCGTGACCCGAATTATGCGGGTAATCTGTCGAAACCTTGCAGCCCGCTGGACTGGGTTGCTGTCCACAAGAGAGGAAGCAGTCCGGACTCGACGCGGTGCTGCTCGAGCCGTTCAGCGGAACGCATGGTGAATCACAGCCGAGGGAAGACTGATTATTCTGCTGCCTATCGGGTGGGGCACCTACTAGCGTATCGGCGGCACCGTCAACAGGACTGGCAGCGGGTGAAGGTATTGCGTCTATCGGTCCGTCGTCCACCCCTGAGTTGTCGATCTCAACTGTGGTCCCGCTGCCACTCGTCCCTGGATCGACGCTCGGCGAAGGTGGATTTGGCACATTGCTTGCCGCATCTGTAATCGCATTATCCGTGGTGAGCGGAAAACTCATACCGGGGTCATTGACAGAGTGACTTGACGATACATCCATGTACGCGGTACTCGTTAGAAGATAGTCACTGGGTATCGACTCGCCTGCAGGCACCAGATAGCTGAAGGTGTAGGTTTTTGATGCTAATTGAGGTCCCTTTAGCTCATCAGCATTGAATTGGGTGAGCTGCGAACCGAGAGTGGACGATGACGCAACCCCTACTGCCCAATCCGAATACGCATAGAGCGTAATTACTGCCCCAGGGGCATAGTTCGGAAGAGGGGTCGGCCGGGTTATGCTCATGGAGACTTCTCTTGCTGTGGTCTGATCGTGGGCCTGAAAACCAACATCAAAGTGGAGGAGTATGCGATAACCACTGCCCAGTGAATCTGTACCCGCGCCCGGGTCTGCGACAGTCGTGCCGCCGCCTTGGTCCTCGGCCGTAAGCGAAGCACCCACGGATAGGTTTACCGGGATGACTGCAGCTTCCGCGGCACCTGCCACTGCGGTCATTAGCAACGGAAGCGAGAGCTGTGTTGCAACGGCAGCTATGACGGCAACGCCAACGCGAATCCGCACTGATTCCCCACAATTGAGAGCGACGACATTAAGCCGGGTCGCGACTGTCACAAAGTTACCAGCTGATGCCGATTCTTGCCGACGACGTTCACAAAATACTCCAAACGTGCACACATGTCAACAATTCGCGTGACTGGCAGCCAGGGTGTGCCGTTGGCGAGCCGGCTGAGCGCGTCGTAGAGGTTGATGTTGTGTTTGCGGGTGGTGGCGGTGTAGGAGCGGATCGCGGCGAACTGCCGTGCGCCGGTGAGGGTTCGTCGGCAGCCGGAGATCTTCTGCCGGATCTTGACCATGCGGATCTCCCGTTCCGCGGCGTTGTTGTCGAACGGGATGTCCGGGTGGGTCGCGAACGCGAGGTAGGCGGGGAGCCGGTCGCGGATCCGTCGGGCCAGGGCCGGGCGCTTGGCGGCGAGCGTGCCGGGGGTCGTGGTGGCGGCGGCGATCGTCGCGGCGTCGCGGCCGCCGGGTGTGTTCGGCCAGGACGGCCGGGTTCGGCTGGCGGCCGGCCGCGTGGGCGGTCCCGGCGTGCTCTTTGATCCTCAGGAGGCTGTCGGTGACCTGCTGGGCCCAGGACCAGCCGGTTCTGTCGCTGCTGTCGGGGGTGTCGATGCGACCCGAGCGCGCAGCACAGCAAGTTCCCCTGGCGGTTGATCGCCTCCAGCGGTAGGGTGACCTCGATCAGCTTGCGCTTGGGCACGGCGGGGGCGCTCACGCGGCCACCCTGCCAGTGCCGGACCGCTACCCACCCAGGCGTGCTCCCCTCGTCGGGCGCGTGCCGCGGTCGCGCTCGCGCCCCTGTCAGCTCGGCGAGACTCCGCGCGACCAGTAGCCGCGCCAGGCCTTGACGAGCTGGTCGTCCCGAAGCCTGGCGTCGGCTCATCCGCGAAGGCATCGACGAGGTAGCGCACCCAGTCACCGGCAGGGTCGTCTCCGACCTCGACCAGCGCGAGGCGGTGCTGCGGCCCGTTCTGCTGGGCGAAGAGGACCTCGCTGACCGTGATGGTGAAGTCCTCCGCGCCGGCCACCCGGCCCTTCACCTCGATCCAGACGAGGTGTTCATCAGCGTCCAGGCTGAGGATGTCGTAACCCTTGTTGTTGTGCGGCATCTCGTGGGGCTCACGCCCGAGCGCCCGCTCCGCGGCCAGGACCGCCTCGACGGCTCGTCGCTCGACCGCTCGGTCTCCCGCGCGTGCGCCTGGCGTTGCGCGCTCGCCACCCCGGCCATGCGGTCGAGCAGCCCCTGCGGGATGATCAGCGCCCCGCCCGCGAGCACCGGCGGCCGCGGTTGCAGTGCCTCCTCGACGGCGAGCTCGGCCATCCGACGGGTGAGGCGCTGCTCCAACCCGCGGGCGCGGCTTAGCGCGGTCTCGGGGCTGGTCCGCAGCTTGCGGCCGGCGTCTCGATCGTCGGGCAGGGTGGCGTACCTGGTGTCCCAGTAGTTGATCTCGTTGAGCAGCCGCGCCCGCACCTGCCCTCTGACCTTGCTGACGCGGGCGCGTGTCTGATCGCGCAACAGCGGGAGCAGCGTGTCGAGCGTGTGCTCGATCGCCCAGTCGAGGGCGCGCTACTCGAGGTCGGTGCTCAGCCAGCCCTCGGCGAGCACGGCGGCCGTGTTGGAGCTCCCGCTCGCTGGCGACGTCGTAATCGAGGTAGGGCGCAGGATCGGCATCCGCTGCGCCGCCATCGCGGGTGAGCTCGACGAAGCCGAAGCGACGCAGCACCGGGCGGGCCGGCAGGGCTCCATCGGTGATCTCTTGGGTCACAGCCACCAGTAGGCGCGGCTCGTCCTTGAGGTCGCTGCGGTCGATGAGGACCGTGCCCTGCTTGAGCAACGAGCTGTGGCGGTCGCGGACGAGGTCGACCCGTGAGTCGAGGAGCGGGTGCCCGGGGGCCAGGAGCGCGGCCTGCACCTGACCCGCCGGCTTGATCGCCGCGGTGTCGAAGGTGACCCGCTCATAGCTGGGGAGCACAGGGGCGCCGTACCGGCCGATCACCCGGTCACGGGCGCGGACGTCACCCGGCACGTGGGTGATCTGCCAGCGGCCAGCCTCCCGTGGCCGCGCCATGCCCCCGAGCTGGCGGAGTGCGGCCAAGGCGAAGGCCTCGCTGCAGCGCGGCTGGAGGCGCCGGGCTCGGGCCTCCTCCAACCGCAACCGGAGCTCCTGAACGTCGGCCTCGTCCAGCACCTCGCGCGACAACGCGCGCTCCGAGAGCAGGGCGTCCAGGTCGCGGCTCACCCCGACATCGACGATCTCGTCGAGGCGCGCCTTGGTCTGCGGGTCGTCGCCGTAGCGGACGGCATCCATGAGCAATGTGCTCAACGGCTGCTCGGTGAAGGCCTCGCCGAGGACGTCGATGATGCGCCGCCCGTAGGCCTTGCGCTGCTCCTCGACCTTGTTCAGCAGCGTGATGAAGACCTGCCCCTCGCGGGTGTCTGCCGCCACGAGGTTCCAGAGGTGGCAGACCTCCTCCTGACCGATGCGGTGGATGCGGCCGAAGCGCTGCTCGATCCGGTTGGGGTTCCACGGCGGGTCGTAGTTGACCATCAGGTGGGCGCGCTGCAGGTTGAGCCCCTCACCGGCGGCGTCGGTGGCGACGAGCACCACAGGCAGTCCTCGTCCTGGGTGAAGCGGGCCTGCGCCGTCATGCGCGCCTGCCGGCCGTCGGAGCCGGAGATCGTGACGACCGCCTCGTCACGCCCAAGGAGCCCCCGGGGTAGGCCAGCGTGTCCTTGTGCTCGGTGAAGACGATGAGCTTGCGTCGGGCGGCGGCCGCGTCTCGCATCAGGGGGTTGTCGAGCAGGATGCTGCGCAGCTGCCGCCACTTCGCGTCCGTCCCAGCGCGCTCGACCACCCGGGCCAGCTCGACGAGCTCGCGCAGCACGGCGAGCTCGAGGTCGAGCTCAGCCAGTGTGCGCGCCGCCGACGCCGCGTCGATGACGGCGTCCTCGACCTGCTCCTGCTCCTCGCCGGTGAGGTCGTCGAGGGCGTCCTCATCGACATCGGGGCGGTCCTTGTCGAGGTAGTGGGACAGCCGGTCCTCGAGGGTCTCGCTGCCCGTCGAGCCTGAGCGCAGCTCCACGCGCCGGCCCCCGGCCGGCGGACGCGGCGCTCGAGGCTGGCGAGGATGGCCCGAGGGCTGTTGGCCAGCCGTCGCTGCAGCACCGTGAGGGCGAAGCCGACGGTCCCGGCGCGACGCGTCTCGCCGTCTTGGCGTAGAGACTCCGCTGCGCTCATCTGCTCCCGGACGTACTCGGTGACGCCGTCGTAGAGGTCGTGCTCAGGGCCGGAGAGGTCGTACTGGACCGTGTACGCTTTGTGGTCGGGGAAGAGGTGCCGCCCGTCGATGGTGAGCAGGTCCTCCTTGACCATGCGCCGCATGAGGTCTCGTACGTCGCTGGTGTGCACGCCGTCGCGTAGGGCCCTCGAAGCGGTCACCGTCGAGCAGGGCCGCCACAGCTGGAAGTCCTCCGGCTTGCCGCTGTGCGGCGTCGCGGTCATCAGCAACAGGTGCCGGGTCACCCGGCCGAGCTTCTGACGGAGCAGGTAGCGCTTCGTCGCCCGCAGCTCCCCGGCGCCCTCCCAGTGCGGCCATGCGGTGCGCCTCGTCCACGACGACGAGATGCCAGTCGCTGTCGGCGAGCTGGTCCAGCAGCTCCTCGGAGCGCGAGAGCTGGTCCATGCGCGCGATCAGCAGCGGGTTGCGGGCGAAGACGGTGTCATCCGGGCCCGTGGCCACCGTCGCGTTGATGAGGCTGCGGTCGAGGATGGTGAAGTCGAGGTCGAACGTGTCCTTGAGCTCCTCCGCCTACTGCTGCACCAGGCTGCCCGGGGCGACGACGAGGCACCGGGCCACTCGCCGCGCAGCAGCAGCTCTTTGATGTAGCGTCCAGCCATGATCGTCTTGCCGGCGCCGGAGTCGTCAGCCAGCAGGAAGCGCAAGGGGCTGCGGGGCAGCAGCTCCCCGTAAACCGCCTTGATCTGGTGGGGGAGCGGACGCATGTCGGACGTCGAGAGGCCGATCATCGGGTCGAACCTCCGCCGCCATGCTGATCCGGAGGGCCTCGAAGGCGAGCTTGAAGTCATCCCCGTCTCCGTCGAAGGCGAAGGCCCGCGACGCGCCCTCGACCGCGAGCCCCGGCTCGCGATCGCGGTCGAGCAGCACGCTGTCCGTACGACCTGCCTCGTCGCGGTACGTGACGTCGACGGCGTTGCGCCCCATCAAGCGGACGGGCACGATGCTCACAGCACCCGAGAGCGACCCCTCGGACCCGGGTGCCGGGCATGCCCTGCTCCAAGGTCGCGCCGGCTGGCGAGGTGGTCACGGCCGCGACGGTAGGGCGGGCCGTGCAACCTGCCAGGGGTGCGCCGGCGTGAGAGGGGTGTGCGGACGCCGGGTGAGGACTTCGACGCCTTCGTGTTGGGCAGCTCGCCGGGGCTGCTGCGCGCGGCGGTCGTGCTCACCGGCGACACCACCGCGGCGGAGGACCTGCTGCAGGACGTGCTCGAGCGGCTCTACCTGAGGTGGGGCCGGGTCGAGGACCCGCTCCCGTACGTTCGACGCGCGCTGGTCAACGGCTCCCGCAGCCGCTGGCGTGCCCGGTCCCGGCGCCCCGAGGTGACGCTCGCGGCGCGGCACGACGCGCCTGTCGCCGACCGTACGGAGGACCTCGCCGACCACGATCGCGTCGTGCGCGTGCTCCAGCAGCTGCCGCCGCGCCAGCGTGCGGTCGTCGTCTTGCGCTACCTCGAGGACCTCTCCGAGGCCGACACCGCACAGCTGCTCGGCTGCTCCGTCGGCACGGTCAAGAGCCAGGCCTCCCGCGCGCTGGCCCGGCTGCGCACCCACATCGATGAAGCGATCCTCGACTCGCCCAACCACCGGAGGACCTGATGAGCACCGACCTCGAGACGACCGTCTCCGACGCGCTGCACCGGACGCACCTCGGCGCCACCGACACCGCCCTGCTCCTGCGGGTGCGGGCGGGCGGTGCGAGTCGGCTGCGACGCCGACGCCGTCTCGTCGCTGCCGGCGGCGCCGCGGCGGTGCTCGTGGCCGTACCCGGTGCGCTGGCTGTGACCTCGGCGCACCACCACCCCGGTCCGGTCATCCTCCAGCCAGCCGGTGCCGCACCCGCCGCGGTCGACTGGCGCCAGCGCTGGCCGCTGCTGACGGCCGGCGCGGCGTGCAACAGGGGCTTCGCCACCCGGTCGACCCCGCGGCAGCACCCGCGGCTGCTGTTGCTGCCCCCCGGCCCGGTCGCCTCGGCCTTTGTCAACGCGACGACCTCGACGTGCCCGACGAGCCACACCGCGCTGCTGGCGCAGCGGAGCACGACCGCGGGTGGCCACGTGGACGGCGGGCTGGTCGTCACCGGGCCGGACGCCCCCGACCCCGAGCAGGACGGCGCGGTCGGCGCAGGGCTGACCTACGGCGGCCGGACCGGTCACGAGCCGGTGCAGGGCCGCCCCGCCCTCACCGAGAGCGCCGGCGGCGACACGACGATCTGGTGGGCGACGGCTGACGGCGCGCAGTGGAAGGCTCGCTCGGCCGGCCAGACCTGGCAGCAGGCCCAGGCGCTGGTGGACCGCCTCACGATGGACCCGCAGGCCGGTACGGCGGCCCTCGCCCCCGCGGACGCCGCCTGGACTCCCCTGCCGGCGGCCGCCGACGTCCCCTCGGGCCGGCCCGCGGGGATCGCCTACGCCCAGTGGCGTGACGGGTCGGCCACCGTCGACCTCGAGGTCCGCGACCGCGAGGAGAGCGACGTCCAGGTGCTGCACGCCCCGAGCGGCACGGCCGGCGACGTCGGTGGCCACCCCGCGGTCGTGCAGGTCGACGGCACCCAGGTCATCGTCCTGTGGCCGGTCGACGACGGGGTGTCGGCCGAGCTCACGGTGCAGGGCGCCACCCCCACAGCCGATGCGCCGACCGCCCTGCGCATCGCCCGCTCGCTGACGCTCGCGGACCCGGGCGACCCCCGCTTCACGGACCCGGGCGGCGGGACGCCGAGCGCCACATCGACCGGCTGAGCCCGGACACACCGCCTCACTAGGCTCCGCGGGATGGAGATCCCCTTCACGTCCTCGGCGCGGGCCAGCCTCGGGGTGGAGTGGGAGCTGCAGCTCGTGGACGTCGAGACCCGCCAGCTGCGCAGCGGTGCGACCCGCATCCTCGGCGCCATGCGGCCGCCGGGCGCGCCGGAGGGCTGGGAGCACCCGCACGCAAAGCACGAGCTGCTCGAGTCCTGCATCGAGATCGTGACCGGGGTGTGCGCCGACGTCAGCGAGGCCGAGGCCGACCTGGCGACGAGCGTGGCGACCATCACCCGGGAGGCGGCGGCCATCGGGCTCGCCCCGCTCGGCGCGGGCAGCCACCCGATGACCGACTGGGCGACCCAGGAGATCAGCCCGAACCCGCGGTACGCCAAGCTCATCGAGGATATGCAGTGGCTGGCGCGGCGGCTGCAGATCTTCGGGGTGCACGTCCACGTCGGCGTCCGCTCACCGGCCAAGGCGATCCCCATCGTCAACGCGCTCACCGCCTACGTCCCGCACCTGCTCGCCCTGTCGGCGAGCTCCCCCTACTGGATCGGTACGGACACCGGCCTCGCCTCCTGCCGCAGCAAGGTCTTCGAGGGCCTGCCGACCGCGGGCCTGCCGTACCAGCTGTCCGGGTGGGACCAGTTCGAGGGGTTGATGGGCACCCTCATCGAGAGCCGCACCATCTCCTCGATCAAGGAGATCTGGTGGGACATCCGCCCGCACCCGACCTACGGCACGGTCGAGCTGCGGATCTGCGACGGGCTGCCCTCGCTGCACGAGGTCGGGATGATCGCGGCGCTCTCGCAGTGCCTCGTGCAGCGCCTCGACGCGCAGCTCGACCAGGGGTACACGCTGCCCAGCCCGGCCGGCTGGATCACCCGCGAGAACAAATGGCGCGCGGCGAGGCACGGCCTCGACTGCGACATCATCGTCGACGATCGCGGTACGACCAGGCCGCTGCGCGACGAGGTCGCCGACCTGGCGGCCGAGCTGGCCCCGGTGGCGCGGCGGCTGGGCTGCGAGGAGCAGCTGGGCCGCGTCGAGGGACTGGTCGCCCGCGGCCCGAGCTACGCCCGCCAGCGGCAGGTGGCCGCGGCGTCGGGTGGTGACCTCACCGCGGTCGTCGACGCGCTGCTGGCCGAGATGGCCTCCGGGGTCCCGCTGGCGGCCCCTGCGCTCACGCTGGTGGCGTCCGTACCCGTTGCGGTGCAGCAGGTCACGCTCTCGTGACGGCGCTGAGCACGCCGCTCGACGTCGCCGCGTCGTGGCTGGCGGTGCACGGTGCCGACCTCGTCGCGCTGCGTCGCGACCTGCACGCCCACCCTGAGCTGGGCCGCGAGGAGGTGCGCACCACCGCGGTGCTCACCGAGCGGCTGCACGCCGCGGGAGTGCCCACGCAGCCCCTGCCCGGCGGCACCGGGCTCTGGTGCGAGGTGGGGACGGCCGGCGGCCCCGTCGTCCTGCTCCGGGCCGACATCGACGCGTTGCCCCTCGACGACGAGAAGGACGTGCCCTACCGCTCCACCCTGCCGGGCGTGTGCCACGCGTGCGGTCACGACGTGCACGCCACCATCGCGGTCGGGGCGGCACTGGCGCTGGCGGCCGCCCACGAGCGTCTCCCCCTGCCGGGCCTGGTGCGGATCGTCTTCCAGCCGGCCGAGGAGCTCATGCCGGGCGGCGCGACCGACGTGGTGGCGGCCGGGTTGTGCGCTGACGCCTCGGTGGCGCTGGCGCTGCACTGCGACCCGACGCTGGACGTCGGCCGGCTCGGGGTCAAGGTGGGGGCCATCACCTCGGCTGCCGACCGGGTCGAGGTGCTGCTGCGCGGGCCCGGTGGGCACACCTCCCGCCCGTACCGCACCGTCGACATGGTGTCGGCCCTCGCCGCCGTGGCCACCGAGGTGCCGGCCACCCTGGCGCGCCGGCTCGATGCGCGCGCCGGCGTCTCCCTGGTCTGGGGCAGCGTGCACTCCGGCGTGGCCAGCAACGCGATCCCCGACCGGGGTGCGCTGGCGGGCACCGTGCGCATGCTCGACATCGACCTCTGGCGGGAGGTGCCCGGCGTGGTCGAGGAGCTCGTGCACCAGGTGGCCGTGCGCTTCGGCGCCGAGGTGTCGGTGACCTACACCAGGGGCGTGCCGCCGGTGGTGAACGACCGCCGCGCCTCCGGGCTGCTCTCCCACGCCGCCGATGCCGTCCTCGGCCCCGGCAGCGCGGTGCCCACCCAGCAGTCGCTCGGCGGCGAGGACTTCTCCTGGATCCTCGAGGCGGTGCCCGGCGCGATGGCCCGGCTGGGGGTGCGCCCACTCGGGTGGGTCGGCCGTGACCTCGACCTGCACCAGGGCCGCTTCGACGTCGACGAGGCCGCCATCGGCATCGGCGCGCGGGTGCTCACCCGAGCCGCGCTCGACGCCCTCGACGTCGACTGATCCTGACCGCGGCACAGGTGCGCGGCCTGCCGCCCCTGCCGGCCGACCTGGTGCTGCCCGCGCCGACACCCGAGCCGCCGTGGCACTGCCGGGTGACCGCGGCGGTGTGGTGGTACCGCGCGACACCCGCTGCGGTGCAGCGGCTCCCGTCGGCCCTGCGGGACGTCCGCCACGGTCCGCGGTGGGTGACGGCTGGTCCTTCACCGCCGACGGGCTGCCCGGCCGGCTCCCCCCGCTGCCCCGTCGGGCTCCCGCTCGGCGCGGTGCACCCCTGGCCCGACGGCCGCGTGCTGCGCAACGCGACCCGGTTGAGCGGTTGGGCCCGACCGGCTCGGGTGGAGGTGGCGTCGACCGGGGCGCTCGCCGGGTGGGTGCGGCCCGGTCGGCACAGCGGCGTCGTGCTGCGCGACGCCCTCCTGGTCGTGGGGCGGCCCGGGGGCTGACCCGGCTCAGGGTCCCAACAGCTCGAGGTAATCACCGCTCGCGTGCACCGAGCACCCCAGCACCAGCAGGATGCCGCTCAGGCTGAGCGACAGGCACAGCCGACCGCGCCACCCGCCGAGGGCAGGGGCCAGCAGAGCCTCGACACGCAGGGCGACCGAGGCCCTGGTGAAGGCGGCGGCGGCCGGCGCGGGCGCCGCGGGCAACGAGAAGAGGGCGGCCCTGGCGACGGCGCTGGCGACGACCGAGCGGGCACCGGCGACGGCTGCGGCGCGCTCGTCCGCAGCGCGCTCGCAGCAGGTGTCCAGCAGGGCCGGCAGCCGCCACAGTGCGGGGTGCAGCCGCGCGCAGACCGTCACGACCGCCCGCAGCAGCGCGTGGCGGCCCTGCAGGTGGGCTCGTTCGTGCGCGAGCAGGGCTCGTCGCTCCGCCAACGGCAGGGCGGCGAGCAGGGGGCGGCTGACCTGCACCTGCCCCCGGCGCAGGCCGCCGAGGGCGTGGGCTGTGCGGCCGCTGTCCAGCAGCAGGGTCCGTGGACCGGCGCCGACCGCGCGGTCCACCGCCCGCAGGCCGGCGAGCTGCCCGAACGCCGCGGAGCCTCCGCGGCCCAGCGCGATCAGCAGGCCGGCAGCGGCGAGGCCGCCGACCACCCACGGCACCGGGTCGGCGGCTCCGCTCACCGCCCGTGCGGCGGGGAGGACGAGCGTGGCGGCCAGCAGGGCCAGGCTCCACAGGCCGCACCCAGCAGCCGCCACCGCGAGACCGCTCACCAGCGCGACGGCGCGGCCGGGAGGTGCACTCCGGAGAGCCATCGGCACCCCGAGGGGCAGCAACACGGACAGGAGTAGGGGCACCCACACCCCGTAGGTCACGGGGCGGAGTCCGAGGAGCGCCGCAGCAGATCGGTCAGCAGCTGCTCCTCGTCGGGGGAGAGGCCGTCGACGAAGCGGCTGAGGACAGCGTCGCGCCGGCCCCCCGTGCCGAGCAGCGCCCGCATGCGCCACGCCGCGGCATCCGCGGAACCGGCCGTCGGGCGGTAGCCGCCACGCGGGCCGGGCAGCCGCTCCACGTGGCCCTTGCGGTGCAGGCGCGCCAGCGTCGTGGCCACGGTGGTGTACGCCACATCGATGCCGGTCTGCACCAGTGCCGCCTGCACGTCGGCGGGCCCGAGCGGCTCGTCGGCGGCGCCGAGCGCCGCATCCTCCAACGAGCCGGCGCGCCGTCGTCTTGGCCTGCTGCACAGGTTATCCGAGGCCACTGAAAGACTACTTCGGTCGTCGGGTGGAATGCAGCACGGGACTCGTACCCATTCCTGGAGGACCTCTCGTGACGACCGTGACCCGCTCCGCCGCCCGCCGTGACGACGCCCCGGCTGTCGGCGCCGCCCGTGCCTCCCGTGCCTCCGCCCCGCTCGTCGGCCTGACCTCGCTGGCCATCCTGGCTCAGTCGCTGATGGCGGGTGTCTTCCTGCAGAGCGACCACCGCGACGACCACCGGTCCTGGATCGACGCCCACGGCATCGGCGCCGATGTCACCACGCTGGTGGCGCTGGCCAGCGCGGTCGTCGCCTTCCGCGCCTTCCGCCACCGCACCGACCTCGTCGCCGGCTCGGCGGCGCTCTTCGTGCTGCTGCTGGCGGAGACCGGCCTGGGCCACCTCATCAACGGCTCGATCGGCAGCAGCGAGCACCCCGGCCTCACCATCGTGCACATCCCGTTGGGCGTGGCGCTGCTCGGCCTCACCGTCTGGCTGGCCGCCCGCGTCGCCTCGGGCCGCCGGGCCGGCAACCTCTAGCCCGCTCGCGGCCAGGACGGCGTGGGTCGACCTGGACGCGCGGGCACCGCGCTCAGACGCCCAGCAGCTCGCGCTCCCGATCGGTGGTCTCGAGGTCGGGCTGCAGCGGAGAGGGTGCCACGCGCAGCGGCCGGGCCACCGACTGCGGCAGCGCCCAGTTCCACCGACCGAGCAGGGCCACGAGGGCGGGCACCAGCAGCGCGCGCACCACGGTCGCGTCGAGCAGGATGCCCGCCCCGAGGCCGGTCGCGAAGATCTTGATGTCGGTGTCCGGCCCCTGCGAGAGCGCCAGGAAGGCCAGGAAGAGGATGAGGGCAGCCGAGGTGACCAGCCGCCCCGTACGGCCCACGCCCTGGACGATCGCAGCGGTCGTGCTGCGGCTCTCGTCGTACTCCTCCCGCATCCGGGCGAGGATGAAGACCTCGTAGTCCATCGACAGGCCGAAGAGGAAGGCGAAGACCATCAGCGGTACGAAGCTGGTGATCGCCCCGGTCGCGGGGATGCCCCAGATGGCTTGCGAGCCGTGCCCCTCCTGCCAGACCAGCACCAGCACGCCGTAGGTCGCGCCGACACTGATCAGGTTGAGCAGGACGGCCTTCAGCGGCAGGACCAGGGATCGGAAGGCCCTGGCCAGCAGCACGTACGTCACGATCACGATGATCAGGATCATGATGGGGAAGCTGCCGTAGACCGCACTGTTGAAGTCGCGGTTGCTGGCCCCGACGCCACCCACCTCCGCGCCCAGTGGCTCCAGCGCGCGGCGCAGCGGCGTGACCACATCCACCGCGGTGGTCTCGCGCACGGGGATGACGTCGACGACGGCGGCGCCCGGCCGCGTGCCGCTGACCGCGGCGCCTCGGATGCCGGGGACGGCGCGGGCGGCGGCGAGCACCGGGCGCGTGTCGCCGCTGGGGACGAGGACCTCCAGCGGGGTCAGGGCGCCGCTGCTGATGCCACTGCGCTCGAGCGCACCGAGGGCGGTCGCCGCCGGGCCGCCCTTGGACAGCGAGGCGGCGTCAGGGTCGCCGACCTTGATGTTCAAGGCCGCGGTGCCCAGGGCGATGAGGATCGCCAGGGCGGCGGCGGTCGCCAGCCAGCGGTTGCGCACCACGAAGCGCGCCCACGCTGCCCAGGGGCGGCTCACGCCGGGGTTGCGGCGCAGCCGGGGGCGGTCGAGGAAGGGTCCGGCCTTGCTCAGCAGCACGGGCAGCAGCGTTGTTGCGACGGCGACGCTCACCAGCGGGATGATCATGCCACCGTATCCGACCGAGCGGAGGAAGGGCACCGGCAGGAAGACCAGCGCGAGCAGCCCGACGGCCACCGTCACACCGGAGAAGACCACCGAGTGGCCGGCCGTCCGCATCGCCGTGACGACCGCCTCCTCGTTGCTGGACCCGGTCAGCCGCTCCTCGCGCCAGCGGGTGACCACCAGCAGCGCGTAGTCGATGGCGACCCCGAGGCCGATCAGCGCGATGAGGAACTGCACGATGAAGCTCACGCTCACCACGGTGGTCAGCAGCGTGACGATCGCGAAGCAGGTCATGATCGCGACCACGGCCATGAGCAGTGGTAGCAGCGCGACGAAGGAGCCGAAGACGAAGGCGAGCACGATGAGCGCACCGGCGCCGCCGAGCAGCGCCTCGGTGAGCACGCCGGCGCCGCCGCCCTTGCCGGCTGCGCTGTCCTCGCGCAGCGCGGCCAACCCGGTGGTGCCGACGGTGCTGTCCGGCGGGAGGAGCGCAGCCCTGGTGAAGGCGGCGTTGATGGCGGGGACCGGGTTGTCGGCGCTGAAGCCGACCGGGCGCGGGACGAAGACCAGCGCGAAGGTCGTGTGCCGGTCGGCCGACACGAAGGCCGGATCCCGGGCGGAGGGGTAACCGACGACGCGGTAGGGCGGCAGCGTCCGTTTCGCCAGCGTGGCCTGCGCCGCAGCCGATGCCGCCTTGATCAGACCTGGGTCGGAGACGGCGGCCATGCCGCGCGCCACCGCGGCGACCACGGTCGGGTCGTCCGTCGTGGTGCCCGCGGGCAGGTGGACCACGACCACCTGGGCGTCGGCGTCACCGCCGGTCCCGTAGGCCGCCAGGATCTTGAGGTTGGTCTCGTACCCCTTCTGGCCCGGGAGCGAGAAGGTCTTGTCGAGGCGGTCGGCGAGCCCGCTGGAGGTCGCCAGCCCGCCGAGGGTGAGCAGCAGCCAGAAGGCACCCACGATCCGCTTGTGCGCGAGGCACCAGCGCGTCACCTGCTCCACGGCTTCCTTCCTCGCCAGCACGCCACCCGTGCCGTCTGCGGGAGCATCGCCGGTCGGTCCTGTGCCTGTGCTGAGACGGGAGCAGCCCGCGGTGCGTGCTCAGTCACCGATGGAGCGCGACGGGCGCACCCGGAGGTCGGCGAGGTAGTCCGTAGGAGCTCCGGCGCGCTCAGCGGCATCGGCCATCACGCCGAGGTAACGCGCCGAGGGGAGGCCGCCTTCGTACCCGTCGAGGACGTAGGTCCAGGCCAGCGTGCCGGTGATGCCGCTCGCCAGGGTCTGCACCCGCACTCTGATCTTGGTGTAGAGGCCGGCATCGGCGCTCTCCCACGCGTCGAGCGCGTCGGCGTCGGCATCGAGCACGTCGTAGAGCAGCACGAAGACGTGCGACCCCGCCTCCTCGACCACGGTCGCGAGCGCGCCCTCCCACCCGAGGTCCTCGGCGCCGAAGGCGATGCGCCACCCCTCGAGCCACCCCGTGCCGACCGCAGGGCTGTGGGGGCAGCGGCTGTGCATCTGCTCCGGGTCGAGGTTGCTCCCGTAGGCGGCGTAGAGGGCCATCGTGGGAGATTGTGGCGCACGGCCGCGACGACCCTGCGCGGCTGGCTGCTCGAGCCGGAGGTCCTGTGCCGCGCATCGTCATCGTCGGCGGCGGACCCGGCGGGTACGAAGCAGCCCTCGTCGCCGTCGAGCTCGGCGCGGAGGTGACCCTGGTCGACCGCGACGGGCTGGGCGGCGCCTGCGTGCTCACCGACTGCGTGCCGAGCAAGGCGCTCATCGCGACGAGCGACGTGCTGACCGGGTTGAGCGTGGCCGGCGAGCTCGGGCTGCACCTGCCGACGGGCGGCGGCATCGAGGTCGACACCGCGACCGTCTTCGGCCGGGTGAAGGCCCTCGCGCTGTCGCAGTCCCTCGACATCGCGCAGCGGCTGGCCCGCGAGGGCGTGGACGTGGTGCAAGGCACCGGCCGACTCGTCGGTGCCGCCGGCGTCCGGGCGCAGCACCGGGTCCTGGTGCAGCGCGGGGGTTTCGACGGGGAGGGGCGCGACTCGGCCGGGCGGGTCGAGCTCGCGGCGGACGTCGTCCTGCTCGCCACGGGATCGACGCCTCGCGTGCTGCCGGGCAGCGAGCCGGACGGGGAGCGCATCCTCACCTGGCGCCAGCTCTACGACCTCCCGGCCCTGCCCGAGCGGCTCGTCGTCGTGGGGTCAGGTGTGACCGGTGCCGAGTTCGCCGGCGGCTTCCGGGCGCTCGGTTCGGCGGTGACGTTGGTCTCCTCCCGCGACCGCGTGCTGCCCGGGGAGGACAGCGACGCGGCGACGGTCATCGACGAGGTCTTCCGCCGCCGGGGGATCACGCTGCTCGACCGCTCGCGGGCGGCCACGGTCGCGCGGAGCGCAGGCGGTGTCCTCGTCACGCTGACCGACGGCCGCGAGGTGCACGGCTCGCACGCGCTCATCGCCGTCGGGTCGGTGCCGCAGACCGCTGGCCTCGGGCTGGAGGAGGCCGGCGTCGACGTGGACGCAGGTGGTTTCGTGCAGGTCGACCGGGTGTCGCGGACCTCTGTGCCCGGCATCTACGCCGCGGGTGACTGCACGGGCGTGCTGGCGCTCGCCTCGGTGGCGGCCATGCAGGGGCGCATCGCGATGTGGCACGCGCTGGGGGAGGCGGTCGCCCCGCTGCGCCTCGGCGCGGTCGCCTCCAACGTCTTCACCGACCCGGAGATCGCAACGGTGGGCGTGAGCCAGGCCGACGTCGAGAGCGGCGCGGTGGGCGCGATCTCCGTGCGTCTGCCGCTGGCCACCAACGCGCGCGCCAAGATGCAGGGCCTCTCCGACGGCTTCGTGAAGCTCTTCTGCCGCAAGGGTTCCGGGACGGTCCTCGGCGGGGTGGTGTGCGCCCCCCGGGCCAGCGAGCTGGTGCTGCCGCTCTCGCTCGCCGTGCAGAACGGCCTGCACGCCGACCAGCTGGCCTACAGCTTCAGCGTCTACCCCTCGCTGTCCGGCTCGCTCACCGAGGCGGCCCGTCAGGCCATGCAGGCCAGCGCCGGCTAGCCACCCCGACCGCCGCTTCCGTCGAGGCCCCCACGCGCCGCTCCCGCCCCCCCTCCCGCTGCGCCCGCCCACCCTCCCGCGACCAATCGATCATGTTCTCAGCCCCCTGAGCCGCCCAAGTCATGATCGAGTGTGTACGGGTGCCGCCGTCCGCACAACCGATCATGCGCACCGGCCTTCAGCGGCGCGAAACCATGATCCGTTGGCGCGTTGGCGCGTTGGCGCGTTGGCGCGTTGGCGCGTTGGCGCGGTGCGCTCGGCGCCCCGCGCGCGGGGCGGGGCTAGTAGCGGTAGGGCCGCTGCTCGCGGTGGTCGGCGTCGGGGTCGCGGGGCACGGGCAGTCCGTGCTGACGCAGCTTGCGCTCGCGCAGCTGGTCGGAGGCAGCCCCGATGGTGATGAGCATCGACAGGAAGATCAGCGCGACCAGCAGCACGCGCGACAGGGCGTCGATGCCGGGCAGCAGCGCGAAGACCACCGCGAAGGGCACGAGCAGCAGCGCGATGCGCCCGAGCAGGCGCAGCCGCCAGCCGGCGTCGGTCAGGTCGTGGCGGACCCACTCGCGTTGCGCTGCAGGCAGTCTGCCACCGACGGCGTAGCGCAGCCACTGGCTGCGGGTGGGGTCGTCCGGCAGGCGTGCCATCCCCCGCCTCAGGCCTCGGCGGGCGTGATGGTGGCCAGCACGGTGCCGGCGGTGACCACGTCGCCGACGGCGGCGGACAGCCCGCTGACGGTGCCGGCGTGGTGCGCGGTGACCGGGTTCTCCATCTTCATCGCCTCGAGCACGAGGACGAGGTCACCGGTCTCGACCATGGCGCCGTCCTCGACCGCAACCTTGACGATGGTGCCCTGCATGGGCGCGGTCAGGCCGTTGCCGCCGGCGGCAGCGCTGCTGCCCGCGCCGAGACGGCGGGGTCCGCCGCCCTTCTTCGCCGCCGGCCGGCCGGCGCCCAGCGAAGCCGGCAGCACGACCTCGACGCGGCGGCCGCCGACCTCCACGGTGACGCGCTCACGCGACTCCTCCTCGGCCGCGGCCACGGCGCCGGTGAAGGGCTCGACGGTGTTGTGCCACTCGGTCTCGATCCAGCGGTTGTGGACGGCGAAGGGCTGCGCCGGGTCGGCGGGGGCGAAGGCCGGGTCGCGGACGACTGCGCGGTCGAAGGGCAGCACCGTTGCCATGCCCTCGACGACCATCTCGTCCAGGGCGCGGCGGCTGCGCTCGAGCGCCTGCCGCCGGTCGCTGCCGGTGATGATGAGCTTGGCCAGCAGGGAGTCGAAGGCGCCGCCGACGACCGAGCCGGTCTCGACGCCGGTGTCGACCCGCACACCGGGGCCGAGCGGCGCGACGAAGGAGGTGACCGTGCCCGGGGCCGGCAGGAAGCCACGGCCGGCGTCCTCGCCGTTGATGCGGAACTCGATGGAGTGCCCCCGCGGCCGCGGGTCCTCGACGCCCTCGAGCGTGGCGCCCTGCGCGATGGCCAGCTGCCAGCGCACGAGGTCCCAGCCGCTGACCTCCTCGGTGACCGGGTGCTCGACCTGCAGGCGCGTGTTCACCTCGAGGAAGGAGATGAGGCCGTCGGGCGCGATGAGGAACTCGCACGTGCCGGCGCCGACGTACCCCGCCCGGCGGCAGATGTCCTTGCTCGCGGCGTAGAGCGAGGTCTCCTGCGCGGCGGTGAGGAAGGGCGCCGGCGCCTCCTCGACCAGCTTCTGGTACCGCCGCTGCAGCGAGCAGTCGCGGGTGCCGACCACGACGACGTTGCCCTCGGCGTCGGCGAGCACCTGGGTCTCGACGTGGCGCGGCCGGTCGAGGTAGCGCTCGACGAAGCACTCGCCCCGGCCGAAGGCGGCGGTCGCCTCGCGGACGGCGCTGTCGTAGAGCTCAGGGATCTCCTCCCGGGTACGGGCGACCTTGAGGCCGCGGCCGCCACCGCCGAAGGCCGCCTTGATGGCCACCGGCAGCCCGTGCTCGTCGGCGAAGGCCAGCACCTCGTCGACGTGCGCGACCGGGTCAGGGGTGCCAGGGGTCAGCGGGGCGCCGACCTCCAGCGCGATGTGCCGTGCCGCGGTCTTGTCACCGAGCGCCGCGATCGCGGCCGGCGGCGGCCCGATCCACACCAGCCCGGCGTCGAGCACCGCCTGGGCGAAGTCGGCGTTCTCCGACAGGAAGCCGTACCCAGGGTGGACGCCGTCGGCGCCGCTGCGCGCGGCGACGTCGAGGACCTTGTCCATCGCGAGGTACGAGTCTCCGGGCGTGCTCCCGCCGAGGGAGTAGGCCTCGTCGGCGGCCCGCACGTGCAGGGCGTCGCGGTCGGGTTCGGCGTAGACGGCGACGCTCGCGAGCCCGGCGTCACGGCAGGCGCGGGCGACCCGTACGGCGATCTCGCCCCGGTTGGCGATCAGGACCTTCGAGAGCGTCGGCACGACCGCGGAGCCTATCGGCGCGCCCACCGACGGTGGTCAGCGGGCTCGGAGAGCCTGCCGCTCAGCAGGAGTCGCTCGCCTGGCGGCCGACCTGGCCCAGCGCCACCAGGTCGTCGGGCCCCCAGTCGGTGCCCTTGGCCACCAGCGTCGGGTACATCACGTCGGCCGTGCTCCCGCTGTGGGCGAGGCCGACGGCGTGGCCGAGCTCGTGCATGAGGGCGCGGGTGAGCAGCCCCGCGCCGAGGTGGCCGCGGCGCAGCAGCACGAAGCCGGTGGTGATGCGCAGCCGGCCGTCCCGGCTGTGGAGCGTCGACTCGTGCCACCCGCCCTCCCCCACGACGCCGCGCGGCAGGAGCGTCGAGCTGTGCCGGCCGCTCGCCGCCGGCCAGGCGATGGTCAGCGGCGGCCAGCGCCCGGACCGGTCGCCCGTGCTGCCCCACTGTCCGGTGGGCAGGGCAGCGGTGGTCCCGCCGTAGACGAGGTCGAGGCCGGTGGCGGCCTCGACCTCGGCCGCCGCCGTCCGGACGGTGGCCAGCGCACCCACCGGTGCGCCCGCGAGGTTGACCTTGTAGCGGACCGGCTGGCAGGGGTCCCACCGGACGAGCGAGCCGTCCGGGTTGGCCAGGAGCATGTCGCGCACCGTCGCCGGGGTCACCGGCACGACCGGTGCCGAGGGGGCTCCCGCCGCCGGCATGCCCGGCAACGGGGGGACCGGCACGGGAGCCAGCAGGGGCATCGCCATCGACAGGGTGCGTGTGCCGGCTGAGCCCGAGACCGGTGGCAGCGGGGCGACGATCGCGCCGGCCAGGGCGGTGACAGCGATCAGCGAGCGGCTTGCGGCCCGCTCCCGGCGCCCGCGCGCGAGGCGATGGTGCGCGAGGCGATGGCGACCGGGGCCGGACGGGCGGGTCGCGAGGCGGACGGGGGGTCGGTGGAGCGGCACCGGCATGGCCACACCATGACCCATCCGGGCTACACCGTCAGTCACCCCGAGTGAGCGGTTCCGCAATCACGGGGCTCGTGGAGCCGTGATGTGACCGGGATCACTCTGTCGAGACGCATACCTCCGCGGTGCGCCGACCAGCCGGCCACGCCGATCAGCGCAGCGCCGAGCCCCAGGCGCCGGGGCCCGCCGCGAGCGGCCGGCGCACGAGCGTGCGCGGGTCGCCCCAGCGCCCGACGCGCGGGCGGGGGGCGGGTGCGTCGACGGCACCGGCGGCGCGGGCGGCGACGACCGCGACGAGCGCCGCGAGCTCCTCGTCGTCGAGCGTCCCGCGGACCACGCGCAGCAGCGGCGCAGCGTGCTCGGGCGGGGTCACAGCGGGATGTTCCCGTGCTTCTTCGGCGGCATCGACTCGCGCTTGGTGCGCAGCAGGCGCAGCGCGCGCACCACCTCGAGCCGGGTCTGCGACGGCTCGATCACCGCGTCGACGAAGCCGCGCTCGGCCGCGATGTAGGGCGTGGCGAAGGTGTCCTCGTACTCCGTGATCAGCTCCTTGCGGGTCGCCTCCGGGTCCGCCGCCGCCGCGATCGCCTTGCGCTGCACGATGTTGATCGCGCCCTGCGCACCCATCACGGCCACCTGCGCGGTCGGCCAGGCCAGCTCGACGTCGGAGCGCAGGTGCTTGGAGCCCATGACGACGTACGCGCCGCCGTAGGCCTTCCGCGTGATGATGGTGATCTTCGGCACGGTGGCCTCGGCGTAGGCGTAGAGCAGCTTGGCGCCGCGGCGGATGATGCCCGCCCACTCCTGGTCGGTGCCGGGCAGGAAGCCGGGGACGTCGACGAAGGTGAGGACCGGGATACTGAAGGCGTCGCAGGTGCGTACGAAGCGCGCGGCCTTCTCGCTGGCGTCGATGTCCAGCGTGCCGGCGAGGCTGATCGGCTGGTTGGCCACCACGCCGACGCTGCGGCCCTCGACCCGGCCGAAGCCGCAGACGATGTTGGGGGCGAAGAGCTCCGCCACCTCGAGGAAGCTCTCGGGGTCGAGCGTCGCCGCGATCACTGTCTTCATGTCGTACGGCGTGTTCGCGCTGTCCGGGATGAAGGTGTCGAGCTCGGTGGCCGGGGGCTCGTCGACCGGGTCGTCGACGTCGAAGACCGGCGGCTCCTCGAGGTTGTTGCTCGGCAGGTAGGACAGCAGTGCCTTGGCCAGGTCGAGGCAGGCCTGCTCGTCGGGGCTCATGAAGTGCGCGACCCCGCTGCGCGTGTTGTGGGTGCGCGCGCCGCCGAGCTCCTCCATCCCGACGTCCTCACCGGTGACCGTCTTGATGACGTCGGGGCCGGTGATGAACATGTGCGAGCCGCCGTCGACCATGAGCGTGAAGTCGGTGATGGCGGGGCTGTAGACGGCGCCGCCCGCGCACGAGCCGAGGATCAGCGACAGCTGCGGGATGACGCCGGAGGCGAGCACGTTGCGGTAGAAGATGTCGCCGTAGAGCGCCAACCCCATGATCCCCTCCTGGATCCGCGCGCCGCCGCCGTCGTTGAGCCCCACGACCGGCACCCCGGTCTTCAGCGCCAGGTCCATGATCTTGACGATCTTCTCGCCGTACACCTCGCCGAGGGAGCCGCCGAAGACGGTCGCGTCTTGGCTGAAGACGCACACCTGGCGGCCGTCGACGGTGCCGTACCCGGTGATGACACCGTCGCCGTACGGGCGGTTGCGGTCGACGCCGAAGTCGCGGGCGCGGTGCCGCGCGAGCGCGTCGGTCTCGACGAAGCTGCCCGGGTCGAGGAAGGCGTCGAGGCGCTCGCGGGCGGTCATCTTCCCGCGGTCGTGCTGCGCGTCGACCGCGCGCTGGGAGCCCGCGTGCACGGCCTCGTCGGTGCGCTCGCGCAGCAGCGCGAGCCGCCCGGCGGTCGAGTGCGGGTCTGGGCTGCTGGCCGTCTCGCTCGGCAGGGCGCTCACGGCCCGCGAGGCTAGTGCCCGGCTCCCAGCGCGTGCGCCCGCTCGTCCGAGACCTCGACGAGGCGGTAGACGGTGCGCTGCACCTCTTCCACTGCGGGCACGTCACGCAGCACCACCTGCCCGCGCTCGCCGGCGCTCTCGATCGTCAGGGTGCCGCTGCGGAAGAGACGCTCGACCAGCGAGTGGTCGAAGGTCACGTCGTTGACCCGGCTCAGCGGGATGTCGCGGCCGCTGCGCGCGAGCGCGCCCTCGCGCACCGCGACCCGCCGGGTGGTCACGACGTAGTGCGTGGTCAGCCAGCGCAGCCACGGCCGCACGCTCACGACCAGCAGCACCACGACGGCGACACCGAGCAGGCTGAGCCGGACCGGCGTGGCCGCCGACCCGTCGGCGAGCGTGCCGAGGAAGACGGTCACCCCGATGACGACGGGTACGGCGAGCGCCGGCAGCAGCAGGGCGCGCCAGTGCGGGTGCAGGTCGAGGACGACGTCCTCGTCGTCGTCGAGCAGCCGCTGCGGGTAGCCCATCCGCCGAGTGTGGCAGCCGGGCCCCTCAGCGTCGTGGGGCGTGGCGCAGGTGTGTGACGTCCCCGGCGGAGTGCGGGACGCCGTCGACCAGCAGGCTCCCGTCGGCGGCGATCCCGTCGGCGGTGCCCTCGACCGGCGCCCGGCCGATGACCTCGACGCGCACCCGGCGGCCCAGTGTCAGGCAGGCCTCGGCGTAGGCGCGCTCGACCGGCTCGCGGTCGACGTGCCAGGTGTCGTAGGTTCCGGCCAGCTCGCGCAGCAACCCGCGCAGCAGCGGTGACCGGTCGGTGGAGCGGGCTCCCTCCCACGCCAGGCTGGTCGCCCCCTCCGGCAGCTCGGCCGCCGTGGTGGTGACGTTGAGCCCGAGCCCGAGGACCACCGCCGGGCCATGCGCGCCGGTCGCCGGCAGCGCCTCGGCGAGCAGGCCGGCCAGCTTGCGCTCGCCCGGCCCGGCGAGCAGGTCGTTGGGCCACTTCAGCCCGACCGGTACGCCGGTCTGCGCCGTGACCGCGCGGGCGACGGCGAGACCGCCGAGCAGCGGGAGCCACCCCCAGCGCGCCGGCTCGACGGTCGGGCGCAGCAGCACGCTCACCAGCAGGCCAGCGCGCGGGGGGCTGGACCAGCTGCGCCCCTGCCGCCCCCGGCCGCCGGTCTGCGCCTCGGCGACCACCACGAGGCCCTCCGGCGCGCCGGCTCGGGCGGCCTCGGCGGCGACCCGGTTCGTGCTGTCCACCTCGGTCAGCAGCCGCACCTCGCGCCACAGCGCCCCTTCGGCGGTCAGCCGGGTCAGGCTGCGCCGGGTCAGCGGGGGGCGGGTGAGGTCGTCGTACCCGGAGGGGTGCACGGATCGCTCCCTACCCACGCAGGGCGGTGTCGGCCGGCAGCCAGCGTCACAGCGGGGTCACAGCGGGGTCTCAGCCTCGCATGAGGTGGGCCAGGGATCGTGGCGTCCATGGCCGACGCACCCGAGAGCGAGCGCAGCGCCGACACCGCCGTGGACCACCAGCCGGGCGAGCCCCAGCCCTGGTGGATGACGCCCGCGGAGCCGAGCACGCCGCCGCCCGCCGCCCACGCAGCAGCTGCCCACCCCACCGCCGCCTTCCCCACCACCGCGCTGCCGACGACCGGCACCACCGAGCTGGCCGGCTGGGGACAGCCCGGCACCGAAGTGCCGACCAGGCACCACGAGCACCGGCGCGGCCGCGGGGTCGCGCTCGTCGCCGCCGTCGCGGTCGTCTCCGGCGCGGTCGGTGCGGGTGCGGTCGCCCTCGCGAACGGCGGCAGCACCCCCATGCGCACGGGCACCGCCACAGCGGCCCCCGCCACGCCCTCCGGCCGCGGCCTGCCGAAGGCGCAGACCGGCGCGGCTCCGACGGGCGACACCGGCGGCACGGTGCGCAGCGCCTTCGGCACGATCAAGGACAGCGTCGTGCTCATCAACACGACGACCGGCGGCAGCGGGTCCGACGGCTTCAGCGGCGGCTTCCCCTTCAGCGGGGGCAGCGGCGCCGCGGCGGGCACCGGCATCATCCTCACCGCTGACGGCGAGGTCGTGACCAACGCCCATGTCATCAGCGGGGCCACCAGCATCAAGGTCACCGTGCCGGGGCACGCCCCGGTGAGCGCCAAGCTGCTCGGCGCCGACACGGTCAAGGACCTCGCGGTGCTGCAGATCAGCGGGCTGAGCGGGTTGAAGCCGGCCGGCTGGGCCGCGGACAGCACGGTCAACGTCGGTGACAGCGTCGTCGCGGTCGGCAACGCCGAGGGCTACAACGGCGACCCGACCGTCAGCACCGGGATCGTCTCCGCTCTCAAGCGCAACCTCGATGACACCTCGAGGGGGAGCAGCTCGCTGTCCGGTCTGATCCAGACCGACGCTGCGATCAACCCCGGCAACAGCGGCGGACCGCTCGTGGACACCGAGGGGCGTGTCATCGGCATCAACACCGCGGTCGCCCGCGGTACCTCCAGCGAGCCGGCGCAGGGCATCGGCTTCGCCATCCCCGCCGACACGGTGCTCGCCGCCGTCCCAGCGCTCAAGGCCGGTGGCGGCTCGACCGGGGGCAAGGTCACCCCGGGTGGCGGTGCCTACCTCGGCATCAGCGTCGGCGACGCCCAGGACAACAGCGGCGCACCCGGCGGCGCGGCGGTCGGCGCGGTGAGCCCTGGGGGGCCGGCCGACACCGCCGGGCTGCAGCAGGGCGACGTGATCACCGCCCTGGACGGCGCGTCCGTCGACTCCTCGCAGGCACTGATCACCGCGCTCCGGTCGCACAAGGCTGGCGATCGGGTCACGCTGACGGTGGTGCGCGGTGGGCAGAGCCAGAAGGTGCCCGTGACGCTCGCCGCCAAGCCGAGCACGCTCGGCTGATCTGCCGACAGACCCGACCAGCCGACGACCTGATCCACGAGAGGCAGTGACCGAGATGGGGACCCCGATGACGACCCAGCGGAGCAGCGGTGTGACCGACGCCCGACGGCCGGCACCGGCCCGGCGCAGCACGCGTACCGGGATCGGCCCGGGTGGGACTCCCGTCCGTGCCCTGGTCGTCGACGACGAGCCCAACCTGACCGACCTGGTCGGCACGGTGCTCCGCTACGAGGGGTACGAGGTGCGCGCGGCCGCCACCGGTCACGGGGCGCTCAACGCCGTGCGGGACTTCAAGCCCGACGTGATCGTGCTCGACGTCATGCTGCCCGACCTCGACGGGTTCGAGGTGCTGCGCCGGCTGCGCGACGGCGGGGTCGACGTCCCCGTCCTCTTCCTCACCGCGCGGGATGCCGCGACCGACCGGGTCGCCGGGCTGACCATCGGCGACGACTACGTGACGAAGCCCTTCTCCCTCGAGGAGGTCGTCGCCAGGTTGTCCAACCTGCTGCGCCGCAGCGCGATCGCGGCCGCCACCGCGCCCTCCCCGACGCTCACCGTCGAGGACCTCACGCTCGACGAGGACAGCCACGAGGTCCGGCGCGACGGCACGCTGATCGCGCTGACCCCGACCGAGTTCGAGCTGCTGCGCTACCTCATGCGCAACGCGCGCAAGGTCGTGAGCAAGGCCCAGATCCTGGACCGCGTGTGGCACTACGACTTCGGCGGCCAGGCCAACATCGTCGAGCTCTACATCGGGTACCTCCGGCGCAAGATCGACAAGGAGCGCTCGCCGCTCATCCACACCGTCAGGGGCGTCGGCTACGTGCTGAGGGCCGCGAGCTGAGGCGGCTGCGCAGCCTGCCGCTGCGCACCCGCCTCGTGCTGGGGCTGCTCGCCACGAGCACCGTCGTGCTCGGCCTGGTCGCTCTCGTGGCGACGACCGCGGTGCAGTCCTACGTCTCCAGCCGCCTGGACGCGCAGGTCAAGCAGGCGCAGGGCGCGCTCATCGGTGTGCTGGTGACCGTGCCGGTGACCGGCGTCGCCAATCGCAGCCTGCCCAACGGGGCGATCGGGTTGGTGCTCAGCAGCGACGGCCGCAACCTGCTGACCTTCGGCACCGGCCCCGACGGTGACGAGCTCGTCGCGCCGTCGACCGCCACCACCCGTCTGCTGCTCCCCGACAGCGGCGGCCGCACCTACGACGCCGACCTGGCCACCCTCGGCCGCTACCGCTGCGAGAGCAGCTCGGCCATCCTCAACGGCGCGCCGGTCACGGTCGTCACCGCGCTGCCGGTCGCGCCCACCCAGCTCATCGTGCACCGCCTCGTGCTGGTCGAGGTGCTCGGCGTCATCGGCGCCCTGCTGGTGCTCGCCGGCGCGGGGACGGCCGTCGTCCGGGTCGGCCTACGCCCGCTGCAGCGGATCAGCGCCACCGCCCGCCGGGTCGCCGCACTGCCGCTGGACCAACCCGGCCAGGCGATCACCGAGCGTGTCGCCGACGCCGACCCCGCGACCGAGGTGGGGCAGGTCGGCGCCGCCTTCAACGCCATGCTCGGCACCGTCGACGCCGCGCTGATGTCGCGCGCGGAGGGGGAGGAGCGCCTGCGCCGCTTCGTCGCCGACGCGAGCCACGAGCTGCGCACCCCGCTCGCCAGCATCCGCGGTTACGCCGAGCTCGCCCGGGGGTCGGGGCGCGGTGACGCGGTCGCCGTCGACCACGCGCTGGGCCGCATCGAGTCGGAGGCGCAGCGGATGGGCGGCCTCGTCGACGGCCTGCTGCTGCTCGCCCGCCTCGACGCCGAGGCGGCCGGCAACCGGCAGGCCCAGCCGCTGCTGCTGGCCGAGGTCGACATCGCGCTGCTGGCCGCCGACGCGGTCGCCGACGCGCAGGCGGCCAGCCCCGACCGGCCGTGGGACCTCTTCGTACCGCCTGAGCCGCTGGAGGTCAGGGGCGACGAGCAACGGCTCCGGCAGGTGCTGGCCAACCTGCTGGCCAACGCCCGCGCGCACACCCCGGCGGGCACCCGGGTCGGCGTCAGCGCGAGCCGCGAGGGTGGGCCGGGTCCCGACGGGTGGGTGGTCCTGGAGGTGGCGGACGCCGGTCCCGGCATCCCCGCCGACGTCCTGCCGCACGTCTTCGAGCGCTTCGTACGCGCCGACCGCGCCCGTGCCCGTGCGAGCGGGGGCTCCGGCCTCGGTCTGGCCATCGTCCAGGGGGTGGTGCAGGCCCACGGCGGCTCCGTCGAGGCACTGAGCGGGCCGGGGCGCACGGTCTTCCGCGTACGCCTGCCCGCCGACCCGCTGGGCGTCGCCCAGCCCGAGCCCGTGGAGGACACCGTCGCGGGTGGGCTCGAGGCACCGGCCCAGCCCTAGCCTCGCCGGCGTGAGCGCCGACCCCCGCACCACCGGCTCGGAGGACCTGGAGCGCGTCTTCCTCGGCGAGCCCGTGCACCTGTCCGCCCGCATGATCGAGGAGGCGACCGGCGCGGAGCGGGAGATCATCGACGCGCTGTGGCGGGCGCTCGGCTTCGTCGAGAGCGAGGACGACCTCGTCGCCTACACCTACCTCGATCTGCAGGCGCTGCGCACGTCACTCGGGCTGCTGCAGGGCTCGGCTCTCGACCTGCCGGTGCTGCTGACGCTCACCCGCGGCCTCGGTCAGGCCATGAGCCACCTCGCCTCGTCGCAGGTGGAGACCGTCGCCGAGGCGATGGCCGCGGACCCCGCAGTCGTGGCGGCCGCCGCGCAGGACCCCGCGGCGCTGGTGCGCGCCGGGCTGGCGACCGTGCAGACGGTGGGCGCACCGGTCGAGCAGCTGCTCACCTACGTCTGGCGCCGGCACCTGCTCGCCGCGACGCAGCGCGTCGTAGGCACGGTCCTGGGCAGCCCCGAGCACGCCGCGGTCGGTGTCGGCTTCGCCGACCTCGTCGGTTACACCGCGCTGACGCGGGACGCCACGGCCGACGAGCTGCGCCAGCTGGTCGACTCCTTCGAGACCCGGGCCTTCGACCACGTCATCGCCGCGGGGGCCCGGGTCGTCAAGACCCTGGGCGACGAGGTCATGTGGGTCGCCGACGATCCGGGTACGACGGCCCGCGTCGGCCTGGCGCTGGCGGAGGAGTTCGGCGCCGAGGGCGATCGAGTGCCCCCGGTCCAGGTGGGGGTCGCGTGGGGGCCGGCGGTGCAGCGCGCCGGCGATGTCTTCGGCGCGGTGGTCAACATCGCCAGCCGGTTGACCGGCATCGCGCGCCCCGGCACCGTGCTGGCCGACCGAGAGCTCTCCGACGCGCTGGCCGCGGACCCTTGGCTCTCGCTGCACCGGGTCTCGCCGGTCAAGGTCAGGGGCTACAGCGCGCTCGTGCCGCATGTCGTGCGCCGGGGGAGCGGCGGCTGACCCCCTGCGCATCGGTGGCGGAACGGGAGCCGTCGACCCGTCGACCCGTCGACCCGTCGACCCGTCGCCTCGTCGGACGGCGAGGCCGTACCCGGTCAGAGGGGCCCGTCGGTCTGGCGCCCGTCGCGGTAACCGTCGCGGATGTCGCGGGGCAGCTTGACCAGCCGGCGGGCGAAGCGCGAGGCCACGACGCCCGCCTGCCCGACGGTGCCGACGACCAGGTCGACCGCATCCGTCGCGAGCTCCGCCGAGGCCGAGCCGCGGCGCTCGGCGGCGTCGATGGCGTCCATGCCGAGGCGGAAGACCTCAGGGTCGCCGCCCGCGTCGGGGTGGGCCTTGCGGACGAACTCGCGCCGGGCCCGCCGGGCCTCCTCGGGGGTCACCGCGGCATCCTCCCAGCCGAGGCCGGGCCAGCGCCCCGTCTCACACCTGGACGACGAGCTCCTGCTCGGTCCGGACGTCGACCGGCCCGTCCAGGGTCTTGAAGACGAACCGCTTGTAGGTGATGAAGCGGAAGATGGTGCCGATCCCGATGCCGACCACGTTGGCCAGGTTGGTCGCGATGGCGCTCTTCTGGTCGAGCACGTAGTAGGTGAACCCGAGCACCACCTCGGCGATGGCCAGGCCGACGACGTTGAGCCCGATGAAGACGGGCAGCTCCTTGCGCACCCCGACCGACTGGCTGTGCCGGAAGGACCAGTGCCGGTTGCCGAGGTAGGCGCAGAGGGCGGAGACGAGGGTCGACAGCGCCTTCGCCGTGATCGGCCCGACCCCCCAGGCGTGGTGGAAGACGTTGAAGAGCAGGAGGTCGAGAGCCGCGCAGAAGGCACCGACGACGCCGAACCTGGCGATCTCGTGGGCCATGCCGCGCAGGGTCGACGACAACGACCGCAGCGCCTGCACGGGCCGAGGGTACCCAGCCGAGCCGGGCCGGGCCCCTGATGTGGCGCGCGTCGCGTCCCCACCCCTCGAGGCGCCCGGCGCCCAGCGGCAGGGTTAGATGGACGGGTGCCCACGCTGTCGCTCCTGGAGCCCTTCTGGCCCAGCCGCCGCAGCCACGTCACGGACGAGCGGTGTCCCCGGCCGCGCGCGGCCACCCCCTCCGCCTGACCCTCTCGGTCTCCCGCGCGCGGCGCACCACTCGGCGACCACTCACCCCCCGCGCTCACCGAGGAGCCCCATGTCCGTCACCGACGAGTACCTCGAGAACAACGAGACCTACGCCGCCTCCTTCAGTGGCCCGCTGCCGATGCCCCCCAGCAAGCACGTCGCCGTGGTGGCGTGCATGGACGCCCGCCTCGACGTGCCGCGCATGCTCGGCATCCAGGAGGGGGAGGCGCACGTGATCCGCAACGCCGGCGGTGTCATCACCGACGACGAGATCCGCTCGCTCGCCATCAGCCAGCGCCTGCTCGGCACCACCGAGATCATCCTGGTCCACCACACGGACTGCGGCATGCTCACCTTCACCGACGCGGGCTTCCGCGATGCGATCGAGAGCGACACCGGCAAGCGTCCGACCTGGTCGGCGGAGCCCTTCACCGACCTCGACGCGGACGTGCGGCAGAGCGTCGCGCGGATCAAGGACAGCGGCTTCGTCCCGCACACCGACAGCATCCGCGGCTTCATCTTCGACGTCGCCACCGGCCGGCTCGCCGAGGTCTCCTGACCCTTACGGACAGTCCCTACGGCCGACCGAGCGCGCGGTAGGTCCAGCCCGCCTCGCGCCACTGCACGGGGTCGAGCGCGTTACGGCCGTCGACGAGGTTGCGGCGGCGCACCACAGCCGAGAGCGCGGCGGGGTCCATCTCGCGGAACTCCGCCCACTCGGTGAGGTGCAGCACGATGTCGGCGTCGGCGGCCGCCTCGAGCGCACTGCCGGCGTAGGTGAGCTGCGGCTCCTGGACCCGGGCGTTCTCCATCGCGGCGGGGTCGTAGACGCGGACGGCCGCGCCCTGGCGCTGGCAGGCGGCGGCGACGTCGAGGGCGGGGCTGTCGCGGATGTCATCGCTGTTGGGCTTGAAGGCCGCGCCGAGCACGGCGACCCGCGCCCCGGCGAAGGAACCGTCGAGCAGCTCTCGCGCGAGGTCGACCGTACGGGCGCGGCGGCGCAGGTTGATCGCGTCGACCTCGCGCAGGAAGGAGAGCGCCTGGTCGACGCCGAGCTCGCCGGCGCGGGCCATGAAAGCGCGGATGTCCTTGGGCAGGCAGCCTCCTCCGAAGCCGAGCCCGGCGTGCAGGAAGCGGCCGCCGATGCGGGTGTCGTAGCTCAACGCCTTGCTCAACGTCGTGACGTCGGCACCGGTCGCCTCGCACACCTCCGCCATCGCGTTGATGAAGCTGATCTTCGTCGCGAGGAAGGCGTTGGCGGCGACCTTCACCAGCTGCGCGGTGGCCAGGTCGGTGATGACGACGGGGGTGCCCGCGTCGATGACGGCGGCGAAGGCCGCTCGCAGGTGCGCCTCGGCGACCTCGGTGCGGACGCCGAAGACCAGCCGGTCGGGGCGCAGCGTGTCCTCGACGGCGAAGCCCTCCCGGAGGAACTCCGGGTTCCACGCCAGCTCGGCGGCGGCCCCGACCGGCGCGAGCTCGGCGAGGCGGTCGGCGAGGCGCTCCGCCGTACCGGCCGGGACGGTCGACTTCCCCGCGACCAGGCACGGCCGGGTGAGCAGCGGGGCGAGGTCCTCGATGGCCGCGTCGACGTAGGTGAGGTCGGCCGCCATCTCACCCTTGCGCTGCGGGGTGCCCACGCAGAGGAAGTGCACGTCGCCGTGCTCGGCCACCTCGGCCAGCGAGGTGGTGAAGCGCAGCCTGCCGGTGTCGAGGGTCTTGGCGAGCAGCTCAGGGAGCCCTGGCTCGTAGAAGGGGACCTCACCGGTCGACAGCTTCGAGATCTTGGTCTCGTCGACGTCGTAGCCGACGACGTCGAAGCCGAGCTCGGTCATGCAGACCGCGTGCGTGGCGCCGAGGTAGCCGGTGCCGATCACGGTGAGACGGGGCAGGGACATGGCGGGGAGCGTACGAGCCAGGCGTGTCGTCGCGACCCGTCTTAGCGTGAGGCGGTGACCACCGACCTCTTCATCCCGACGGAGGAGCACGAGCTCCTGCGCAGGACGGTCCGCGACTTCGCCGAGACGGTCGTCGCGCCGCGCGCCGCCGCGATCGACGTCAGCGGCGAGTACCCGTGGGACGTCCACCGGGCGCTGGTGGCCGCGGACCTGATCGCCTTGCACGTGGGTGAGGCCTACGGCGGAGCCGGCGCGGACCCGCTGGCCTGCGCGATCCTGTACGAGGAGCTGGCCCGCGTCGACGCCAGCGTCAGCCTCATCCCGCTGGGCAACAAGCTCGGCACCCAGGGCTTGATCCTCGCCGGCTCCGAGGAGATCAAGCAGCGGTACCTGCCTCTGGTCGCGCGCGGAGAGGCGACCTTCTCCTACGCCCTGAGCGAGCGCGAGGCCGGCTCAGACGCCGCGGCGATGCGCACCCGGGCGGTCCTCGACGGCGACTCGTACGTCCTCGACGGCACCAAGGCCTGGATCACCGGCGCGGGCGTCTCGACGCACTACACGGTCATGGCCGTCACCGACCCGGACCGGAAAGCCAACGGCATCAGCGCCTTCGTGGTGCACGCCGACGACCCCGGCTTCAGCGTGGGCACGAAGGAGCGCAAGCTCGGGATCCACGGCTCGCCCACCCGGGAGATCCACTTCGAGTCCTGCCGCATCCCGGCGGACCGCATGATCGGGGCGCCGGGTACGGGCTTCAAGACCGCCCTGAAGACGCTCGACCACACGCGGCTCACGATCGGCGCGCAGGCGGTCGGCATCGGTCAGGGCGCGCTCGACGCGGCCATCGGCTACATCAAGGAGCGCAGGCAGTTCGGCCAGCGCATCGCCGACTTCCAGGGCGTGCAGTTCATGGTCGCCGACATGCACATGCGGGTGGACGCCGCGCGCCAGCTCGTCTACGTCGCCGCGGGCAAGGCCGAGCGCGGTGCCCCCGACCTGACGGTGGCCTCCAGCGCGGCCAAGGTCGTCGCCTCCGACGCCGCGATGAGCGTGACCACCGACGCGGTGCAGCTCTTCGGCGGTGCCGGGTACACGATGGACTTCCCGGTCGAGCGGATGATGCGCGACGCCAAGATCACCCAGATCTACGAGGGCACCAACCAGGTCCAGCGGATGGTCATGGCCCGGGCCCTGTTGAAGTAGCCCGCCTCGGCTGCGCCTTCGTGCGGTCGCACCGCCACTCCGCGCTGGTCGCACCCCAGGCGGCGGACCGAGCACCACCACGCGGAGGCGTGCGCCACCCGCCCGGGTCGGCGCAGCGTCGAAGCGGAGGTCGGGCGGGGTGCGTGGCCAGCCGCCGGTCGGGTCGCCGTCGAGCGCGCGTGTGTCCTCGGCCGGACACCCTCAACGGCACGGCTGCTGGTCGGCGCGTCGGGCACTCCGGGTGCGTGTCGTCCCAGGGCAGCGCTGATGGAGCGACAGGTGACGACCACTGACGCTGCCGGTCGCCGTCGGGGCCGGGCCGGCCGGTGCCGGGGCCCAGACCGCGGGGCTCCCGGCGGCATCTACGGAACATGCCAGCGCTGGCATGTTCCGTAGATGCCGCGGCAGGAGGTCTTACCGCGGAGCTCGGCGAGGTCCGCGGCTGGACGCTGGTCTCACCCGCCGCCGAACGTCTGCGCGCGCGTTGCAGCGGCACGGTCACGCTGGACCCGCACGGGAGCTCCGTCGAGCAGGGCGGGGCAGGCGTCAGGGCGTCTGGGGCGCCAGGGCGTCAGGGGGCCAGCTCGGCCAGCTCGGCCAGCTCGGCGGTAGTCGGTGTAGCCCTGCGGGCCGCCGCTGTAGAAGGTCGCCGTGTCGGGCTCGTTGAGCGCCGCACCGCTGCGCAGCCGCTCGACCAGGTCGGGGTTGGCGAGGAAGCCGCGGCCGATGCAGAAGAGGTCGGTCAGGCCCTCGTCCACCGCCTGCTGCGCGGTCGCGAGGTCCGACGGGCTGCCGAAGCCGGTGTTGTAGAGGAAGCTGCCCTTCCACTGTCCGCGCAGCACGCGGTGGACGGGCCCGGCGAGGTCCTCGGACACGTGCAGGTAGAGCAGGCCGAGCGGGTTGAGCCCGTCGAGCAGCGCGGTGTAGGTCTCCTCGACCTCGGTCTCGGCGATGTCGTTGAAGGTGCCGCCGGGGGAGACGCGGATGCCGACCCGCTCGGGGCCGATGGCATCGGCGACGGCGGTGGCCACCTCGATGACGAAGCGGGCGCGGGCCTCGGGCGAGCCGCCGTAGGAGTCGGTGCGCTGGTTGGTGTTGGCGGAGAGGAACTGCTGCAGCAGGTACCCGTTGGCCGCGTGCAGCTCGACCCCGTCGAGGCCGGCGGCGACGGCGTTGCGGGCGGCGGCGACGTACTCGGCGATGACACCGGGCAGCTCATCGGTGGACAGGGCCCGCGGTGTGGTGAAGGGCTCGGTCCCCGTACCCGTACCCGTGAAGACCTCGCCGGCCGGGGTGATGGCCGAGGGGGCGACCGGCTGCTGACCGGTGATGGTCGGGTGGCTGATCCGGCCCGCGTGCATCAGCTGGGCGACGATGCGGCCACCGCGGGCGTGCACCGCGTCGGCGACGAGCCGCCACCCCGCGACCTGCGCCTCGGTGTGCAGCCCGGGCGTGTGCGGGTACCCCTGGCCCACCGCGGCGGGCTGGGTGCCCCTCGGTGATGATCAGCCCGGCGCCGGAGCGCTGGGCGTAGTGCTCGGCGGCGAGTGCGGTCGGCGCCTCGCCCTCGCCGGCCCGGTTGCGAGTCAGGGGCGCCATCACCAGGCGGTTGGGCAGGGTCAGGTCGCCGAGCTGGTACGGCGCGAAGAGGTCGGTCATGTGCACGTGCAAACACCACTGCGCCGGAACCTTCCGCGCACCGCTGTGAGCCCGGCCGCACGCGCGGAGGGAGGGGTCCACGACCACCGTTTCGGACTACAGCCCCCACCCCCCTCCGTGACGAAGATGGAGCGGTGGACCCTCAGCCCGACCCAGGCGCCTCGATGACCGCGCTCGAGGAGACGGTGCGCGGGCTGGGTGCGGAGGACCTCCTGCTCTTCCGGCGGGTCGCCGCTGACCGTCTGGTCCACCTCGGCGGCTGCGGCCGCGGGGAGGGCTGGGCCGGGATCGTCGAGGTCGCGAGCATGGGGTGGGTGACGGACCCGCCGGGCGCCGGCGGCGGTGCACCCGAGGTCCGGCGGTTGCGCTTCGACGCCCCGCGGCAGGTGATCGGGCCCTACCACGCGGACGCCGCTGTGGTCGTGCGGCGGGCGGACGAGCTCGTCGTCCTGGGCACCCGGCACGGCGGGCTGCGCCTGGACGCACCCGACGCCGACTTCCTCGCCGCCGCCGACGAGGCGGTCGCCGCGGTCACGCACGTGTCCCCCGCCAAGCGCCTCGGCGACGAGCTCGAGGTCCTGCACGCGGTGCAGGAGCTCGCCGCCATCGACACGGCGCGGCCTGTGGTCGAGGTCCTGCAGGCGGTGGGCGAGAGCGCGGCCGCGGCGCTGTCCTGCGAGATCGCGGTGCTGGCGGTCGCGGGTGCAGCGCCGGTGGCCGTGGGCGACCTGACGCTGCTCGACGGGAGCGCACTGCGCGCCGACGCGCTGGTCACGGCGCTGCGGACCTTGCTGGTGGGGGGCGACCTGCCGAGCTGCTCGCAGGAGGCTCTGGACCGGCCACTGCCGGGGGTGCCCCGGGGGGTCCGCTCCTGGCTGCTGGTGCCGCTCGACGAGCGCGGCGAGGCGGGACTGCTGCTCGTGCACACCGAGCGGGTGGCGCGCGGCTTCACCCAGCTCTGCCAGGAGATGGGGCTGCGCCTCGCCGACGCCGCGCGCAGCGTCATCGCCACGGCGCAGAGCCGGGCCCGGTTGGTCGAGGAGAGCCGGGCGCTGCGCCAGGCGGTGGAGCGCGACGTCCTGACCGGCCTGGGCAACCGGGCCGCGTGGGAGCGCAGGCTCGACGAGGTGGCCTCGACCGCGGTCGTCTCGACGCCCGGCACGGGTGAGGTCGGGTTGGGCGTCCTCGTCTGCGACCTCGACGAGCTCAAGGTCACGAACGACCGGCACGGCCACGAGGCCGGTGACGAGCTGCTCCGGCGCTTCGCGCAGCTGCTCCGTGACGCCTGCCCCACCGAGGACCTGGTGCGCCTGGGAGGTGACGAGTTCGCCGTCCTGGTCCGCGGTGAGGAGTCGGCAGCGGGCCGCTGCCACGACGCCGTCGTCGCCGCGCTCGCCGCTGACCGGGCGGAGGACGCCCTGCGCGTCAGCGTGGGGTGGTGTTGGACCGCGGTCCCCGAGGAGCTGCGGGCCTGTCAGCGCCGCGCCGACGAGGCGATGTACGAGGCCAAGCGCAGAGGCCGGAGTGCGCCGGTGCCGCTGCCCCGCTCCGATGGCCGGCCGGACGACCCGCGGTGGGTCGCCGAGCACCTGGTCGCCGCGCTGGAGATCGGCGCGGTGACGGTCGCCTACCAGCCGCTCGTCCACCTCGGGACGGGCCACGTGGTCGGCGTGGAGGCGCTGGCGCGCTGGCACCACCCGCAGGTGGGTTGGGTCCGGCCCGAGCGCTTCGTCGCCGCCGCCGAGCAGGCCGGCGTGATCGGCCGGCTGGACGAGCACGTGCTGCGCGTCGCGGCGCAGACGGTCGCCGGCTGGCGCCGGAGTGGCGCGACGCTCACGCTGTCGGTCAACGCCAGCGCCACCAGGGTGGGCGAGCCGGGCTTCGCCACGCGCCTGCTGGACGTGCTCGCACCGACCGGGCTCGACCCGGCGGCCCTGCTGCTGGAGACCACCGAGTCGGTGCTGACGTGCGGCGAGGCCGCGGCGGCGGCCGCGCTCACCTCGCTGCGCGAGGCCGGAGTGCGCCTCGCCGTCGACGACTTCGGCTGCGGTGGCTCGACGCTGGCCCGGCTCGCCTCTCTGCCGGTGCACCAGATCAAGGTGGACATGTCCCTGCTGCACGCTGCGGTGCGCCACGACACGGCTCGTCGGCTGCTGCTGGGTGTGGTGCGGCTCGTCGACGGGATGGGGCTGCAGGCGCTGCTCGAGGGCATCGAGGACCCGGTGCACCTGGCGCTGGCGCGGGAGACCGGTGCCGAGCTCGGGCAGGGTTTCCTGCTCGGTCGCCCGATGGGCGCCCTCGAGTTCGGCCGGCTGCTGCCGGTGCCGACGACCGCTGGCTGACGCGCCGCCGCGACAGCGCGGCCCTACCCTGGTGCGCGTGACCAAGGACACACCCCGGCTCCCCGCCGAGCTGCGCCGGGTCAGCACCCTGCGCGCGCTCGCTGCTCCGGTCGGGGACGTGGCGCTGGTGCTGCTGGCGGTGGCGGCCAGCATCACCCTGCACCGCTGGTGGGTCGACGTGCTCGCCATCATCACGGTCGTCCGTGCGCAGCACGCGCTCGCCATCGTCATGCACGACGGGGCCCACCACAGCTTGCTCGCCGGGCGTCGGGCCAACGACGTCGTCGGGCGCTGGGTGGGTTACCCCGTCGGTGTCTCGATGGACGTCTACCGCCGGGTACACACGGCGCACCATCGCGCTGAGCTCTCGGCGAGTGACCCCGACCTGCCGCTAATGGCTGGTTACCCCGCCGCCTGGCGGCTCTGGCGCAAGGTCGCCCGGGACCTCACGCTGCAGACCACCGGCCGCAACGTCGCCTACATGCTGCGCGGCACGTCGCGCAACGGCTCCGCGGCCACCCGTGCACCGGCCGCACCCCGCGCCCGCCGCGCCGGGTCCCCGCGCCTGCCGCTGCTCGCCGGCATCGCGGTCGCCCAGCTCGTGGTGCTCGGCGCCTTCGCGCTCGCCGGGCACCCGTGGCGCTACCTCGAGCTGTGGCTGCTGCCCTACGTCGTGCTGCTCCCGCCGATCCTGCGCGTGCGGGCGGTCATGGAGCACGGCGGCAAGGTGGCCTCACCCGACCGGCGCGAGACCTCGCGCTCGGTGCGCCGCGGCCTGTCCCCACTCGGGTGGCTGCTCGCGCCGCACCACGTCGGCTTCCACGTCGAGCACCACGTCGCCCCCTGGGTCCCGCACTACCGCCTGCCCGCGGTCCGCCGGGTGCTCACCGCCGCCGGCTGGCTGCGGGAGCGCGACGTCGTGCGCGGCTACCTCCCCGTCTGGCGCGAGCTCTCCGCAGCCTGAGCCGCGCGCGCGAGCAGAAGGTCGCGCTCCCGCTCGTTGCGGGTGAGGCTGGCCGCCCGGGCGAGCTCGCGCCGCGCCTCGCCGGGGCGTCCGAGCCGCAGGAGCAGGTCGGCCCGCACGCTCGGCAGCAGGTGGTAGCCCGCCAGCACCGGGTCCGCGACCAGTCCGTCGACCGCGGCCAGCCCGGCCTCGGGCCCCAGCGCCAACGACACCGCGACCGCGCGGTTCAGCGCGACGACGGGCGAGGGACGCCGCAGCATGAGCTGGTCGTAGAGCTCGACGATGCGCCGCCAGTCGGTCTCCGCGGCCGTGCGGGCGCGCGCGTGGCACGCGGCCAGCGCCGCCTGCAGGGCGTAGTCACCGTGCCCGCCGCCGAGCCGCTCGGCGCGGGAGAGGGCGGCCAGGCCGCGGCGGACCAGCAGGTGGTCCCAGCGCCCTCGGTCCTGGTCGAGCAGCAGGACCGGCGCACCGTCGGCACCGACCCGCGCGCGCAGCCTGGACGCCTGGAGCTCCATCAGCGCGACCAGCCCGTGCACCTCGGGCTCGGCTGGCACCAGTCCGACCAGCACCCGCCCGAGGCGCATCGCCTCCTGGCACAGCGCCGGTCGCGCCCACGTGTCACCACTGGTCGCGACGTACCCCTCGTTGAAGATGAGGTAGACCACGGCGAGCACCGAGCCGAGCCGCTCGCCGCGCTCCGCGGCCGGCGGCAGCGCGTAGGGGACATGCGCGGCGCTCAGCGCGCGCTTCGCCCGCACGATCCGCTGGGCGACCGTCGTCTCCGGGGTGAGGTAGGCCCGGGCGATCTCGGCGGTGCTCAACCCGCCGAGCAGGCGCAGCGTGAGCGCCACCCTGGCGTCGGGCGCCAGCACGGGGTGGCAGGCGGTGAAGACCAGGCGCAGCAGGTCGTCGCCGAGGTCGTCACCGGCGACGGCGTCGAGCACCTGATCGAGCTCGGCCGCCGCCGGGTCGGCCGCCGTCGCCGCCTCCTGCGCGAGCACCGCCTGCTTGCCCTGCAGCGCGGCCCGCCGCCGGAGCAGGTCGACGGCCCGGCGCCGCGCGGTGGTCGTCAACCAGGCCCCGGGGTTGGCGGGCACCCCGGAGCGCGGCCACTGCTCGAGCGCCGCCACGAGCGCGTCCTGCGCGAGCTCCTCGGCCGTGCCGACATCACGGACGAGCCGCGCGACGCCGGCGATCAGCCGCGGTGACTCCATCCGCCAGACCGCGTCCAGCGCCCGGTGGACGTCGCCCTGCGCCGCACCGTCGGGCCTGCCCTCCGCCGGCTCAGCCGTCGGAGCCCTCCAGGCCGGCGCGCAGCTCCTGCTCGCGCGCGACGGCCCCGGGGGGCATGACGTCGGCGAAGTCAGCGGCCTCGAAGACCTGCCGCACCTCGACCTCGGTGTCGCGGAAGGGCGCCCGCTGCAGCCATCGCACCGCCTCCTCCCGCGAGGACACCTCCCAGACCCAGTAGCCAGCGACGAGCTCCTTGGTCTCGGCGAAGGGCCCGTCCACGACCGTGGAGGCGCCGTCGGAGCCGAAGCGCACCCTGGCCCCCTTGGCACTCGACTGCAGACCGTCGGCCGCGAGCAGCACCCCGGCCGCCGCGAGCTCCTCGTTGAAGCGCCCCATCTCTGCCAGCTCAGCCGCGTCGGGCAGCTCCCCGCGCTCTGCCTCCGCGCTCCCCTTCACCAGCACCATGAACCGCATGTCGGACCTCCTGTCTGACGCCGGGCCCCACGCTCGCGCGCGGTGCCAGACCCGCTCGTCACCACTACGTCGAACGGCGCAGGCCTAGATCGACACCCGACCCCGGGAGGGTACGGAGACCAGCCTGCGGTCGGTCAGCCGTGCCCCTTGCCGCCATGTCCCTTGGTGTGGCCCTTGGTCTCGGGTGCTGGGCCGGCCGTGGGCGCCGACGGCACGTGCGTGCTCGCCCGGGCGGCGGCGGTCGTCGCGGGCGGAGCGCTCGCCGGCGTCCTGCTCACCGGCGCGGGGGTCGTCGGCGCCGCGCTGGCTGCCGGTGTGCCGGCGACGAGGGCGGTCGGGGTGGTCGCCGGTGACCGGACGGGGGCGGGGGAGCCGCCGCCTCGGCTCAGCAAGGCGCTGCCGCCGCCGGCGAGCAGGAGCAACAGCAGCGCGGCGAGCGCGGCACGCAGGGACCACCGGCGCCGGGCGACCGGCCGCGGTGGCGCCGGCGGCGGCGTCCCGGGGAGCGGCGGCAGCACCGTGGTCGCCGTGGGCATCAACCGGGTGGGTCCGGCACCCACGGGTCCCTCGGCCAGCGCGGCGAGGGTGGCCTCGGCGGCGCCGGCGGTCGGGCGGTCGGCGGGTGTCCGTGCCGTCATCGCGGCGAGCACCCCGACCCAACCCGCACCGAGGCCGGTGGGGAGCTCGGGCTGGCGGTGCAACCGGGCCACGGCGGCTTCCACCCCGCCGCCGGAGTACTCCTGGTGGCCCGTCCTGGCCTCGAGGAGCAGGAGGCCGAGCGCATAGACGTCAGCGGGGGGCCCGACCTCCGCACCCAGGACCTGCTCCGGTGCCAGGTAGGCCGGTGTCCCGACGGCCCAGCCGGTCTGCGTGTGCCGGGTCGCGTCGGCGAGCCGGGCGATGCCCAGGTCGGTCAGCTTCGCCGCGCCGGCCGCATCGAGGAGCACGTTGGCGGGCTTGACGTCGCGGTGCACGACGCCGGCGGCAGCCACCGCGGCGAGCGCGCCGGCCAGCTGGGTGCCCAACCGGGCTACCTCCGCCGCGGTCATGGGCGGACCGGTGCGCAGCCGCGCCGCGAGCGTCGGGCCGTCGACCACCTCGACGACGATCAGCGCCGGGCCAGGGGCCGGCGGCAGGGAGGCGTCGAGCAGGTGGACCAGGTGCGGGTGGTCGACGCGGGACAGCGCGCGCACCTCGTCGCGCTGGCGCGCCCACGCGCCCGGCTCCGTCACCCCGGGGCGGAAGAGCTTGACCGCGACCCTGGTCTCGCGCACGGAGTCCCACGCCTCGTGCACGTCGGCCATCCCGCCGCGACCGAGCAGCCGACCGAGCCGGTACCGCCCGAGCAGGAGCGCCTCGGGCTCAGGGATGACGGGGTCGGGCGGCACGGGACCAGTGTCGCCCGGACAGGGCGGCGGATCCGGGAGATGATGCCGCGCATGCGCGCCCGGCACCGACGTCTGCCGCTGCTGCTCGCCCCTGCGCTGGTCCTCGGCGGCGGCCTCACCCGGGTGGCGACCGCTGCCGCCGACAGCCCGCCGGGGCCGCCCGCGGCGACCGCGCCGGCCCGGCCCGCACCGAGCCCGAGCCCCGGCGCCGGAGCGCGGGCCGCCACGCCCGGCCGCCCGGTCGTCGTACCCCCCGGCGACACCCCCGCCCCGCGCGCGCCCTACCCGTTGCCGGCCCGCGCCGCGTACCCCTCGCCGTGCCCGCCGCCGAAGCGGCGGATCACCGAGGGGCCCACGCCGCGGGCGCCGCACCCCGTCGTCCCGGACCGGGCCGTGCCCCCACCGGTGCGCGTCGCCCTGCGCACCCCCGATCTGGCCGCGGTCAGCGGCACGGGCGTCTGGGTGACCGTCTTCAAGGGTGGCAGCGTCGACGCGCCGGCGATCGTTCGCCAGGCCGCCGCCGCGCGGATGACGAGCATCTGGGTGCGCAGCGGCTCCACGCACGACGGGTCGTACGCCGCGAGCGTGCTGAGCCGGCTGGTGCCGCTCGCGCACGCCCGCGGCATGCGGGTCATCGCCTGGGACTTCCCGACGCTGTCCGACCCCGTCGCCGACGCCGCCCGGCTGGCGCAGACCGCGCGGCTGTCCTTTGCCGGTCAGCGCGTCGACGGTGTCGCGGCCGACATCGAGGCCAAGACCGAGGGCGTCTTCCTCTCCGCCGCGCGGGTGCGGGCCTACCTGTCCCGAGTCCAGGTGGGTATGCGGCTGACGCCGACCGACGCGCGGCCGCTGGTGGTCACGACCTACCGCCCCAGCGACTACTGGTGGACCGGCGCCGGGCACTACCCGTACCGCTCCGAGGCGCCGTACGTCGATGCCTTCGCGCCGCAGGTCTACTGGTCCTGCCTCGAGCCGGGCGCGCCCACGGCGCAGGCGGTCGACCGGCTGCGGACCCTGGGCAAGGCCGTCGACGTGGTCGGTCAGGCCTACGACATGGGGCCCGCCGGCGGGCGCCCCGGCACCCCGCGCGGGGACGAGGTCTGGCGCTTCCTCGACGTCGCGAAGCGCCACGGCGCGAGCGGCGCTTCGCTCTACCTCTACAGCCAGATGACGCCGGCGATGTGGCGGGCGGCGACGGCGTACCCCTGGAAGCGGTAGCCGCTCAGCCGTCCACTCGCTCCAGGCCGGGTACGGCGAGGCCGGCCACGTGGGTCACCCGCTCGTCCTGGACCCGGCGCGCTGCGGCCGCGAGGTCCAGCGGCCCGGTGAGCAGCACGATCGAGCCGCCCGCGGCGAGCGGCCCGAGCAGGCCCCACCACACCCCTGGCGCGTCGTCCCACGGGAGCGCGCTGAGCACCCGCGCGGCCTCGGGCAGGGACGGTCCGGCGGGTACGTCCACCCCAGGCCCGCGCGGCGGCAACCGGTCGGGGTGGGCCAGCGTCGCGGTGCCCCAGTCCAGCGTGCCGGCGGGCGCACCGCGCATCGGGCCGCCGAGAGGTGCCAGGGCGAGGCCGACCACCTCATCGGCGGTGGCGTCGGCGAGCAGCGGCTGGTGCACGAGCGCGACGCCGCCCGCGCCGCTGCCGAGGACGGGCACGGCGCCGACCCACCAGCAGGCGAGCAGCGCGACAGCGGTCTGCCAGTGCGCCGGCAGGAGCAGACCGACCTCGTCCCCGGGCTGCACCCCCAGCTCGTCGACGAGCAGCCCGGCCCCCTTGGCGACCCCGTTGGCCAGCGTGGTGGCGGAGAGCTCGACCCGGGTGCCTGCGACGTCGTCGTAGTGCGTCAACAGCGGGTCGGCGGGTGCGCTCGCGAGGCGGGCGGCGAGGGCGGCGGCGGGGTCCACGCCCCCACCTTGGCCGCGACCGGGCGTCAGGGGCCGCAGTCAGGGCCGCTCGTGCTCGCCTGCACGTCCGCCGAGGCGCTCGGGACCGGGGTCGCTGGGACGCTCGGGGTGGCCTGCGCCGGCGGTGCGGTGGTCGCCCGACCAGGCGCGCCGACCGTGACGGGGCGGACCCCGGTGTAGTCGGTCCCCACGACCAGGACCAGCGCGTCGGCGCCGAGCGTCGGGTCGGCCGTGAGGGTCGCGCCAGGCACCGCGGCGGCCACGGTGCGGGCGCTGTCACCGCGGTTGGGGCCGTACCGGACCGTGGTCGTGGTGCCGCCGGTGGCACGCGCCGTGGTGGTGGAGGTCACCGTGAAGCCCAGCCCGCGCAGCGCGGTCGCCGCCTTGGCGCCGAGCCCGGTGACGCCGGCGCCGTTCTGCACCGCGAGGCTGACCGCGCTCGGCGCGACGGTCACCGTGCCGGGGGCAGCCGCCGGGCCCGCGCTGGTCGTCGGGGCGGCGATCGGTGTCGGGTGCTCGGGGTCCTGGTCGTCGGCGATGGCCTGGAAGATCGCCTTGTCCCTTGTCTGGTCCGCGTAGAGCACAGCGCCGAGCCGGGCGAGCTGCGGGCCCTCGTTGACCGGCACGGTGAGGTACTCCACGCTGCCGCCGGCGAGGCCCTTGAGCCGGGTGCCGAGCGTGGTCAGGTCGGTGAGGCTGGTCTTGTTGTCGGTCTTGATGTCGGAGGTGATGGCGCTGAGCACGTCGTTGAGCTTGATCGGGTTGAGCAGTGTCCCGTTGCTCTTGAGCTTGCTGAAGACCGCGGCGAGGAAGCGGTGCTGACGGGCGATCCGGCCGAGGTCGCCGCCCTGCAGGCCGTCGCGCTGGCGGACGTACTGCAGCGCCCGGAAGCCGTCGAGGTGGTTGACCCCGGCGGGGGCGGCGAAACCGGAGCCACCCGAGTCGGCCGAGCCGGGGTCGCGGGCCGGCACGCTGAGGCAGACGTTGACCCCACCGAGCGCATCGACGATCTTGGAGAAGCCGAGCAGGTCGACGGAGACGTAGTGGTCGACCCGCAACCCGGTGAGGCCCTCGACCTGCTGCACGAGCAGGCTCGGACCCCCCACGGAGATCGCCGCGTTGAACTTGGCGGGCTGCGCGGGGACCGCCGTCCCCGACTTGGTGGTGTACGCGGGCGTCTGGACCAGCATGTCGCGCGGGAAGGAGAGCACCACGACGCGCTTCGTGTCGCTGCTGATGTGCACGAGCAGCGTCGTGTCGGACCGCTCACCGCCGGTGGTGTCGTTGGCCGTGCCGGCCAGGTCGGTCCCGGCGACGCCGGCGCGCGAGTCGGTGCCGACTAGCAGGAAGTTCTCGGTCGAGGCGGCCTCGGCCGGGCGCGTGTAGGTGCACCTGCCGAGGCAGAGCACGTTGCTGAGCCTGGTGATCTTGCCGTCGAGGTGCCGGACGTAGGCCCAGGTGCTGGTGGCGCCGACGAGCACGAGCAGGGAGGTGGCGAAGGCGACCCAGCTCAGCGCCCGGCCGTAGCGCAGCCAACCGGCGCGCGAGGAACGGCGCGGGCTCAGCGCGGGGGGCAGCACGGGGCCGGCGGGCCGGGTCAACAGGTCTCCTCGCGGGGGCGGCGCGACGCGCCGGGTGGACGCACGGGGGCATGCCGTCCGGCCAGAGGGTAGGGGGACGGTCTGTGCCCCAGCCGTGCGCCACGCGGTCTCGGCTAGCCTCCCGCCGGTGAAGGGGATCGTGCTGGCCGGTGGCAGCGGCACCCGGTTGTACCCGATCACGCGGGCGGTGAGCAAGCAGCTGCTCCCCGTCTACGACAAGCCGATGGTCTACTACCCGCTCTCGGTGGCGATGCTCGCCGGCGTCCGCGACGTCCTGCTCATCAGCACCCCGGTCGACCTGCCGCTCTTCCAGCGCCTGCTCGGTGACGGCCGCGACCTCGGCCTGTCGATCTCCTACGCGGCCCAGCCCCAGCCCAACGGCCTGGCCGAAGCCTTCATCATCGGCCGGACGCACGTCTCCGGCGGCCCGTCGATGCTCGTGCTCGGCGACAACATCTTCCACGGGCACGGCCTGTCGGAGCTCCTGCAGGCCGAAGCCGGCCGGGTCGAGGGCTGCACGCTGTTCGGCTACGAGGTCCGCGACCCCGAGCGCTACGGCGTCGCGGAGGCTGATGCCAGCGGGCGGCTGCTCTCCATCGAGGAGAAGCCCGCCCAGCCGCGCTCCAACCGCGCCGTCACGGGGCTCTACTTCTACGACTCCGACGTCTGCGAGATCGCCGCATCGCTGCAGCCCTCCGCCCGCGGCGAGCTGGAGATCACCGACCTCAACCGCGTCTACCTCGAGCGCGGCACCGCCCGCCTCGTCGACCTCGGCCGCGGCACCGCCTGGCTCGACACGGGTACGCACGACAGCCTGCTCGAGGCGGGGCAGTTCGTGCAGGTGCTGGAGCACCGCCAGGGCGTGCGCATCGCCTGCCTCGAAGAGATCGCGCTGCGGATGGGCTACATCGACCCGGCCGCCGCCTACGCCCTCGGCGAGAAGCAGGCCAAGAGCGGGTACGGCGCCTACATCATGGAGGTCGCGCGCTCCCTCGGCGCCTGATCCCTCCCGCCGCGGTGGCGGCGTCGCTCCTCCGCCCCCCCGCCCCGCCCCCGCCCCCGCCTCCGCCCCTCCCCGGTGATCCACACAATGGCGCCGCGGGCGCAGCGACGCGCCGGCGTGTCGGGGTGTCCGCGGCCGGGTTGTGTGGATCACCGGCACGGTGGACGGCGGGGGTCGCAGGGGGGCGTCGGTGCACAGATCCACGGCGGCTGGCAGCTCAGGGCCTACGAGGCAGCACCGTGCGCACATGCTCGGCGTCCGCAGCCACCACAGCGCCGCCCGCGACTGGGGCATCGAGCTCCTGGACGACGACGGCCAGGAGCACCGCACCGTCCGGAGGTCGGACTGGCGCATCGGCGTGGGTGTGCGCCTGCACCGCGTCGACCTGCCGCGGGGAGACGTCAGGTGTGGGAGCACGACACCGCTGCGTACGGTGCTGGACCTCGGGAGACTGCTGCCGCGCGCGGCTGCCGTCGTCTCCCTCGACAGCGCGCTGCACAACAAGCTCGTCCGCCGCCACGAGCTCGAGCGGCGCGCCCAGCAGGCTCGCGGTCCGGGCAGCGCCGCGCTCCGCCGCGCCGTGGCCGACGCCGACGGCCGCGCGGCCAGCCCACCGGAGACGTTGCTCCGCTTGCTCTACCGGGATGCGTACGAGCCCCTCGGCCTGACGGTCAGGCCGCAGCTGCAGATCCACGGCGTGGGGCACGCCTACGACGTGGGGCTCGAGGAGGTCCAGGTCGTGGTCGAGGTGCAGAGCCTGCTCCACCACCGCGGGCGCCCTGAGCTGGAGCGCGACGCGGACGTGGGCAACCAAGCCCAGGCGCAGGGCTGGCACCACCTGCAGATCACCGTGCCGCCGCTGCGCGCGCACCCCGACCGCGTACTGCTGGCGACCGACCGGGCTATCGAGCAGCAGCGGCGCATCCTCCGGGCCCTGGCGGCGTGACGCCGGACGGCGACCACCGGCACGTCGTCAGCGCCCACAGCCCGGTGATCCAGAGCCCCCGGTGATCCAGAGCCCCCGGTGATCCAGAGCCCCCGGTGATCCAGACAGTGCAGCCCGCTCAGCCGTGACACGCCGGCGCGTCGCCCTCGCGAGCCGCCCATTGTGTGGATCACCCGCAGCGAGGCGGAGGCGGAGGCGGAGCGGGGCGGGGCGGGCGGCGGGGAGCAGGTCAGCGGCCGAGGCGGGAGCGGGTACCCCAGACGGTGACCTTCCACAGTGCTTCGCGCACGATGCCGCCGCTCATCTTGGAGGCGCCGGCGGCCCGCTCGACGAAGGTGATGGGGACCTCGCGGACGGTGGCGCCGTGCTGGACGGCGCGCCAGAGCAGGTCGACCTGGAAGCAGTAACCCTGCGAGGCGATGGTGTCGAGATCGAGCGCGCGCAACAGCTCAGCGCGGTAGGCGCGGTAGCCGCCCGTCGCGTCGCGCACCGGCACCTTCAGCGCGGCGCGGACATAGGCGTTGCCGCCGCGGGAGAGCAGCTCGCGGGAGCGGGCCCAGCCCTCGAGGCGCCCCCCCGGGACGTATCGGGAGCCGAGCACGAGGTCAGCGCCCCCGTCCAGCGCGGTGAGCAGGCGGGTCAGCTCCTCCGGGCGGTGGCTGCCGTCGGCGTCCATCTCGACGAGGACGTCGTACCCGCGGTCGAGGCCCCAGCGGAAGCCGGCGACGTAGGCGGCGCCGAGCCCCGCCTTGCTCGCCCGGTGCAGGACGTGCACGCCGGGGTCCACGGCGGCGGCCTCGTCGGCCAGCGCGCCGGTGCCGTCGGGGCTGCCGTCGTCGATGACCAGGGCGTCGGCGGAGGGCACGGCCGCGCGCAGCCGGGCGAGGGTGCCGGGCAGGCTCTCCCGCTCGTCGTAGGTGGGGATGCAGACGAGGACGCGCCGGGCCACTAGCGCCGCGTGACCTGGTGCGCGGCGATCGCCGCCTGCGCCAGGGCGGGGACGAAGGTCGGGGCGTCCACGGTCCCGAGGCCGGTGGCCAGGTCGTACCCATGGGTGGCCACGTACCCGTGTGTGGTCACCGTCGCCCGCCGGCCCGAGGGCTGGTCGACGACGGTGTTGGTGCCGTGGGTGACGTCGCTGAGGCCGGCCAGCGGGTGACCGCCACGGCCGCGGTAGAGCAGCGGGTCGATCCAGCCGATCCGCCCGCCCGCCTGCTGGTCGGCGAGGGCGACGATGCCGGCCATCAGCGGGGCGGCCTCGCTGGTGCCCGCGGCGATGCCCCACGGCCCGGAGCTCCGGTCGAAGGTTGAGTAGAGGTCGACGCTCGACTCGGCGGCGGCGTTCATGCTCACGTCGGGCGTCCCGCGGTGCGGACCGACCGCGCGCGCCACCCCGGACTGGTACGACGGACGGGCAAAGACGCTGCTCACGCCGCCGCCGCCCGCGCCGAAGCCCGAGCCGCCGCCCCACGCCGCGTCGGGTGCGGTGCGCGCACCCGAGGCGGCGAGGTGCAGGCGGGTGCCCCCGACGCTGGTCACGAGCGGGTCCGAGGACGGCCAGCTGTTGACCTTGGTGCGGTAGATGGTGACGCCGTCGAGCCGGTAGTCGGTCGGGCCGGTGTCGCCCGAGGACGACAGCACGGTCACCCCCTGGCTCTTCGCGTACGGCAGCACCGAGCGCGACAGCGCCTCGATCTGGCGGGCGCCGCTGAAGGTCTCCTCGGTGGCGCCGAGGCTCAGGCTGATGATGTCGGCCTGGTGGTGGCTGATCACCGAGCGCATCGCCTTGATGATGTCCGGGAAGCCGGTGATGCCCTCGGTCTCCGAGGTCGGCGTGGCCACGACGAGGATGGCGGCGCCGGGGGCCATCACGTGCGCCCACTCGACGTCGAGCGTGGTCTCCCCCGCCCAGCCGGCGCGGTCGTTGCTGCCGTCGTAGCGGGGGACCGGACCAGCGGGAGTGATCGTGCGCAGGCTCGGCGGGTCGGGCAGCCCGAAATGCCGGTCGAAGGCCGCCAGGTCGCCCGCGATCGTCGGCGAGCCGAAGCTGTCGACGACGGCGATCGTCACGCCGCGGCCGTCGGTGCCGGCGGCGTGCAGCCGGTCGACGCCGTAGGCCCGCGCGATCTGCGCCGGCGTGTAGCAGTCGACGGAGTAGGCGGCCCGGCAGCCGGCGTCCGAGGGCGGCGAGCGGAAGGACGCGAGCAGCGGGCTGCGGTGCCCGGCGGCGCGGGTCGGGGCCGCCCCCGCGGGCGCGGGCGCGGTCGCGACCAGCGGCAGGGCGAGCACGGCCGCGGACGCGGCGAGAAGGTGACGGCGGCGCATCATGACGGACGGCATCGTCTCACGAGGGGCTGGACCGGATCCCCCGATGGGAGCATGCGTCCCATGTCAGCGCGCGTGCTCGTGACCGGAGCGGCCGGCTTCATCGGCTCCCACTACGTCCGCACGCTCCTCGGGGGCGGGTACGAAGCCCTCGGCGACCGCGGCGACCCCGAGCTGGTCGTCGTGCTCGACAAGCTCACCTACGCGGGCAACCTGGCCAACCTGGCGCCGGTGGCCGACGACCCGCGTTACCGCTTCGCCCAGGCCGACATCTGCGACGCAGGGGCCCTGGACGAGCTGCTGCCCGGCATCGACACGGTGCTCAGCTTCGCCGCGGAGACCCACGTCGACCGCAGCATCCGCGGCGCGGCCGACTTCATCACCACCAACGTCGCCGGGGTGCAGACCCTGCTCGACGCCTGCCTGCGTCACGGTGTCTCCCGCGTGCTGCAGGTGAGCACCGACGAGGTCTACGGCTCCATCGACGTCGGCAGCTTCGTGGAGACCGACCGGCTGGACCCCAACAGCCCGTACAGCGCGGCGAAGGCCGGGGGCGACCTGATCGCGCGGGCCTACCACGTGACGCACGGGCTGGACGTGGTGGTGACGCGCTGCACCAACAACTACGGGCCGTACCACTTCCCCGAGAAGGTGATCCCGCTGTTCGTCACCAACTTGCTCGACGGGTTGCCGGTCCCCCTCTACGGCGACGGGCTCAACGTGCGGGACTGGCTGCACGTCGACGACCACTGCCGCGGGATCCAGACGGTGCTCGAGGGGGGGACGCCGGGGGAGTACTACAACATCGGCGGTGGCACCGAGCTGACCAACCGCGAGCTGACCGACCGGCTGCTGGCGGCGTGCGGGCGCGACGAGTCCTCCGTCACCTACGTCGAGGACCGCAAGGGCCACGACCGGCGCTACTCCATCGACGGGGCCAAGAGCGCAGCGCTGGGCTACGCGCCGGAGTGGGACTTCGCCACCGGGCTGGCCGAGACGGTGCAGTGGTACCGCGACAACGAGGCGTGGTGGCGCCCGTCGAAGCAGCGCGCGGGGCTCCCGGCATGAGGTTGATCGTGACCGGGTGCCACGGCCAGCTCGGTACGGACCTGCGGCGCGCGGCGGCCGAGCGCCGCGACGAGGTGGTGCTGGCGGTCGACCGGGACGCCCTCGACATCACCGACGCTGCGGCGGTCAGGCACGCGCTGGCCCGGCACCCGGCCGACGTCCTGGTCAACGCCGCTGCCTACACCGCCGTCGACGCGGCGGAGACCGACGAGGCCACCGCGCTGGCCGTGAACGCCACGGGCCCGGCGCACCTCGCCGATGCGTGCGCCGAGGCGGGGGTCCGGCTGCTGCACGTCTCCACCGACTACGTCTTCGCCGGCGACCGGGTCGGCGGCCCCCCGTACGACGTCGACGACGAGCCCGACCCGCGGTCGGCGTACGGCCGGACCAAGCTCGCCGGGGAGCGGGACGTGCTGGCCCGCGCGCCGGCCAGCGCGGTCGTGCGCACCGCGTGGGTGTACGGGGCCAACGGCCAGAACATCGTGAAGACGATGGCGCGGCTGGAGGGTGAGCGCGAGACGGTGTCGGTCGTGGCCGACCAGCAGGGCTCGCCGACCTGGTCGCGGCACTTGGCGCAGGGTCTGCTCGAGCTGGCCGGACGCCCCGACGTCACCGGCGTGCTGCACGCGACCGGCGGCGGTGACACGAGCTGGTACGGCTTCGCCCAGGCGGTCTTCACCGAGCTGGGCGCCGACCCGGCCCGGGTGCTGCCGATCGCGACCGCCGAGTACCCGCTGCCGGCCCCGCGGCCCGCCTACTCCGTGCTGTCGCCGCGGGCCTGGGCCGAGGCCGGCCTCACGCCGCTGCCGCACTGGCGCGAGGCGCTGGCCGCCGCCTTCGCGGACGCGACCGCCGGGCCGGCGCTGCGCGGCCGATGACACCTCGTGAGCGCCGGCTCGCGTCGGTGCGCCACCGAGCCGCACGGGGGCGAGCTCGCGGCTGAGCGCGCGCCGCTCGCGTCGGTGCGCCACCGAGCCGCGCGGGGGCGAGAGATCAGGCGCCGTGCTGGGGGCAGCGGCCGAAGACCTCGACGGTGTGCGTGACCTCGGTGAAGCCCGCCCGTTCGGCTACCGCGGCGGCCCACTCCTCGACCTCGGGCCCGTCGACCTCGACGCTGAGCCCGCACACGCGGCAGACCAGGTGGTGGTGGTGCCCGGTCGCGGCGCAGGCGCGGAAGTGCGCCTCGCCGTCGTCGCCGTGCACCACGTCCACGCCGCCGCTCTCGGCCAGCGCGTTGAGGTGGCGGTAGACGGTGGTCAGGCCGACCGCGTCACCCCGTCGGCGCAGCTCCGCGTGCAGGTCCTGCGCGCTGAGGAAGCCGGGCGCCGCCTCGAGCGCGGCGTCGACGAGCGCCCCCTGCCTGGTGGCGCGGACCCGCCCCCTCGGCCGCTCGACCGGCGGGCGCGGGCTCAGTGGTCGTCCCAGTGGCCGTCGTGCTCCGCGTGACGGTGCCCGTCGTGCACGAAGTCGACGTGGTCGCCGTGCGCAACGGCGGGGTGGCCGCAGCCGTCACCGTGGGTGTGGCCGTCGTGCTCCGCGTGCTCGACGTGCGCCGCGGGCTCGCACTCGTGCACGTGGTCCTGGTGCTGGACGTGCAGGTGGCCGTCGTGCACGTAGTCGACGTGGTCGGCGTGGGTGACGGCGGCGTGCCCGCAGCCCTCGCCGTGGGTGTGCGTGTGCTCCTCGTGCGTGGGCAGGTCGGTGAGCGTGCTCATGCTGACTCCTCCAGTGCCGGGGTGGTGCCGGCGGCCGGGGAGTGCCCGGACTCGTCGGCGTGGGTGATGGCGTCACGCACGATGTGCGCGACGTGGTTGTCGACGAGGCGGTAGGCCACCTCGCGGCCGCGGCGCTCCGGCGTCACGAGGCCGGCCCCGCGCAGCACCCGCAGGTGCTGGCTGACGAGGGACTGGCTGACGTGCAGCGCCGTGACGAGCTCGTGCACGCAGCGGGGCCCAGGCTCGAGCTCGGCCACGATGGCCAGGCGGACCGGCGCGGCAAGGGCGCGCAGCAGCTCGCTGGCGGCGGAGTAGCGCGCGGTCCCCGTGCCGGCCGTGGCGGCATCAGCGGCTGGCGCCGCGGTGAGCAGCTCGGCGGACGACGTGGGCACGCCTCGACAGTACCGCACACATGAGCGCATGCGCATGTCCGCATAACGACGTCTCGGGTCGGACGCAGGACAGCCCCGTCGGCACAGGGCCGGCGGGGCTGTCGGGGTCGTACGGGTGCTGAGCTACTTCTTCTTGCCGGAGACCGAGTCCTTGAGCTTGGTGCCGGCAGAGATCTTGACTGTCTTGCCGGCGGCGATCTGGATGGCCTCGCCGGTGGCCGGGTTGCGGCCCTCGCGGGCGGCACGCGAGCCCTGCTCGAAGGACAGGAAGCCGGTCCAGCTGATCTTCTCTTTGCCGGCGGTGACCGTCTCGGTCACGACGTCCTGGAACGCCTCCAGCACCTTGTCGGCCTCGCCACGGGCGACGCCCGCCTTGTCGGCGACGGCGCCGACCAGCTCGCTGCGGTTCACGGGTCCTCCCGGATCGTGCCGCCGACGGTCGGCGGCTCGACGCGACAGTAGCGCCGGGGCGCCCGCAGCCCCGACATCTCGGCGATCTGCGCCCCGGGGGCGTGTCGGCGGCGCGGCTGTGAAGCGGCGGATCCGGCTGCGGCGCAACGCCCGCGACGCCGAGGCGGATGTGACACTCGCCCGCGGGACCGCCGACCCCCCTCCCAGGAGCCCCGATGCCCACGCCTGCCCTGCCGTCACCCGCCACCGGATCGTCGGCGCTGCCGTCGCGCCGCGCCCTGCTCGGTGCCGCCGCTGTGGCCGCCGCCGCCCCGGCACTGCTCGGTGGCACCGCGCTCGCCGCCGGCTCCGCCCCCGGTGTGCGCTCCACCCCGCTGCAGGGCGGGCGGTCAGCGGCGACCCCGGTGCGAGCCGGCGAGCTGGTGGGGGTGACCTGGCGCGACGTCACCCGTACCCCGGTGGTGGAGGCGCGGCTGCGGGCTGCCGGGCGCTGGGGTGCCTGGCGCACGCTCGCGCCGCTGGAGTCCCTCGCCGGGGTGGCGGCCGGCGGCATGCCGCGGGGGGGCGTCGCACCGCTCGGAGTGGCGCGCGACGGCGAGGTCGAGGTGCGGGTCACCGGTGCCGCCCCCGGCGCGCGGCTAGAAGTGATCGACCCGGGCCCTGACGTCGCGGTGGCCCTCCCGCACGCGCGGGTCACGCTGCCGGCGGCCGGTGACGTCGCCGCCGTGGGCATCGTCCCGCGGGCCTCCTGGGGGGCCAACGAGCGGCGCGCCTTCTGGACGCCGGTCTACGGCGACACCGTCAAGAGCGTCGTGGTGCACCACACCGTGACGTCCAACGCCTACTCGGCAGGGGGCGCTGCGGCGCAGGTCAGGGGGATCTTCAGCTACCACGCGGTCAGCCTCGGGTGGGGCGACATCGGCTACCACTTCCTCGTCGACCGCTTCGGGGTCGTGTACGAGGGGCGCAAGGGCGGTTTGCTCTCCAGCGTCGTCGGCGGGCACACCTACGGCTTCAACCACGACACCATCGGCATCGCGCTGCTCGGCACCTACCAGGGCAGCGCGCCGAGTGCCGCGCAGACCGCCGCGCTCGAGCGGCTCGTGACATATGTGCTGGCGCGCTTCCACCGCGACCCGGCCGGCACCACCGTGCTCGGCGTCGACCAGGCCAAGAACCCGCGCTACCGCAAGGGGGCGCAGGTGCGGGTGCGCTCGATCGTCGCGCACCGCGACCTGTACCCCACGAGCTGCTGCGGGTCGGCTGCCTACCGCCAGATCGGGTCGTGGCGCCGCGCCGTCGACGCCGCCACCGGGCCGCGGGTCATCGACCCCGTCGTCACGGCCGGCGCGGTGGGCAGCAACGCCACCGCGACGCTCACCGCGGCGGTGCGCAAGGCGGTGACCTGGTCGGCCATCGCGCGCGGGCCGGCGGGCGACGTGCTCGGCACCTGGGCCGGGCCCCCGTCGGAGCAGGCCAGCCTGCTGTGGGGGCTGGCCGACCTGCCGTCAGGACGCTCGACGGTGGAAATGGTCGCGACGGACGCGCACGGCCGCGGCTCGGCTCCGGCGACCATCACCGCGAGCATCGTCAACCCGCTCGGCCCGCGCCTCGTGCTGCCCGCCGGAGTGCTCGCGGCGGGCGCGGACGGCACGACCTGGCTGGTCGACGACGTCGCCGGCTCACCCGGTGCGCTGTGCCGCCGGCCGGTCGACGGCTGGGTGTTGGCGACCTACCCGCGGACAGCGGAGCGGGTGGTGACCGAGTACGCCGGTGCCCTCGGCCAGCTGCCGCTCGGGCCGCCGGTGCTGCCCCGGGACGGCGCGGTCCTCGTCTCCGCCGACGACGGGAGTGCGTGGGTCGTCAGCGGGGCCACGGTGCGTCGGCTCGTGCCGGGCGCGGGAGGGCAGCTGCCGCAGGGTTTCTCCACCGCCGCCGCCACCCCCGCCACCTCGGCGCAGATCGCGACGCTGCCCCAGGGCGCCGACGTCGTCACCACCGCCGCGACGGCAGCGCACCCCAGCGGGTCGGTGGTCAGCGACGGCACCAGCAGCTACGCGCTCGTCACCGACGGTGGCGGGTCCGTACGACGACGGCTGGTCGCCTCGACCGCGGCGCGCCAGACCTGGGTGCCCGACGGCGCCGTGCTGAGCGCGACGCCCGGGGACAGGGCCCTCCCGCTGGACGGCTACGTCCGCGGGGTGGCGGACGGGTGGGTGGTCCAGGTCGACGGTGGCACGGTGGGCATCGTCAGCCACGGCCGGGTCCGCCCCTTCACCGCCGCCTCGCTGGCGCCGCTCGCGCTGCCTGCCGCGCTGCAGGTGGCCGACGGCGACCTGGGCCACGACGCGGGGGCCGCGCCGGCCGCCGGGACGGTCATGGACCTTCGTACGGGCCCGGCCAGCGCCTCGCTCGCCGGCTCCTGGACCAGGACGGTGCGCAAGACCGCCTGGTCGGCCATCGCGGTCGGCTCCGCCGAGGTGCCGCCCTCCGTCACGCTAGGCGAGCCGGCACGGCCTTGACGGACCCGGTCATGGCGGTCCGACGCCCCTCGGTGGGCTCGGCTGCGGCACAACCGGCATCGGCGAGCAGTGCGAAGTGCTCGCTGACGGTGGGCCAACACCTCATGTTGGCGGATTTCAGAGACTTCTTGCATGGTCGATAAGGGAAGGCGTCGACGTCGCCACCCCGGTCGGGGGGATGGTGACCGGCATCTTCGCTAGCCTCGCGGAGTACGAGAGGCTTCTGATCAATGAGCGAGCCCCCTCAGCGAGGGCAGCGGCCAAGCCATAGGTAAGCAACTCGGACGCAATCCAGCCCTCACACCCAGCTAGGCAGAAACGGCCCGGCGGATGCGCGAGGGTGGCTTCAACATCACGAGCATCGCCACGAAGCTTAACGTCAGCCGCGCGACGATCTACCGCTACACCGAGTCGGTGGCGCCGTGACGGTCGAGGACTGCACCGGCTCACGTGCCGTTCCCGACTCGGAGAGTACGACGATGCTTAGGCCCCTTGTTCAAGCTGTGTCATCGAGGCTGACGACACGTTCGCGGTCTGGCAAGCCACCTTTGCCGGGCGCGACGCTTGTCCACAGGCAGGGTCGGGTCTGTTGCGATCAGGCCCAGTGGAAGTACCATTGCAGCAGGCGGCGGATCTGCCTCAGCGGCTCGACCTCAGCGATGGAGAGGACTACGCGTGAAGTTCGATGTCATCCTGACGAACCCACCCTTTCAGGACTCCGTCAACCGCAAGAAGACCCCTCACAAGCTGTGGATCGACTTCACGCTAACTGTGTTCGACCGGTTGCTGGTGGACGGCGGAAGTCTCGTTCAGGTGTCGCCGGCCAGCATCTGCAGCCCGAGCAACGTCGTACTCAGCTTGATGGAGGAGAACCAGACCAACGTACTCCGGTTCGACACTGGCCATCACTTCCCGGAGATCGGCTCGACATTCTGCGACTACTGGATCAAGAAGCACGAGAACGACCCAACGCCAACAACCATCATCAAGGGCGATGAACGGTTCGTCATCGAGTTAGACAAGACGATGGCGTACCTGCCGAACGATCTCAGCCGGTTGTCGATGTCGATTCACGGCAAGGTGATGTTCGCGGACCGACCTCCGCTCAAGGTGGAATGGGACTACGTCGCCTGCCACAACATTCGTCGTTACGACCCGACCCCCACGCTGGTGGAGCAGCCGTCATCGGCTCATCTGCATCCCATCTTCCACACCAACAACATCACGTGGTGGTCCTCGCTCCGGCAGGACTGGGCGGGCGAGCTGAAGGTCATGTGGACAAGGTCTGGCTACACAAAGCCGTTCTTCGACGCCGGAGTCCATGGCGGCAGCGACATGGCCTACTACGTGCTAGTCGGAAGCGAGGCAGAGGGCCGGGCGCTAGCGGCCAACATGAACTCTGTGCTGATGCAGTACGTATACCGAACCGCGAAGTGGTCGGGCTTCGGGAACGAGCGGGTATTCGCTGGCCTGCCGGACCTACCACGCGACCGTGCCCTGACAGATGACGAGGTGTTCGCCCTCTTCGGGCTAACTGACGAGGAGGTGACCTATGTCCGAGAGTCTCTGGCCCCGCGTCGCAGAAAGACTCGCTGAACACGGCTACATGGCGGGAGTCGAGCGCACGGTCAATCGAGTACAGGCAACCGGCGAGGTCTTCACTCCCACCTCGCTTGTGCTGGAGATGCTTCAGTACATCGACCTCGACTTGCTGGCTCCTGGCAAGACAGTGCTCGACCCGGCCTGTGGCGACGGCCAGTTCCTCGTGGCCGCGAAGTGGGTCAAGATAATCCACCACGGCATGTCGGAGAGCGATGCGCTTAAGGACCTCTATGGGGTTGACATCATGCGCGACAACGTTGACCTTTGTCGGCGGCGGCTCGGTGGTGGCACCGTCGTCATGGGCGACTCCCTTAGGCCTGCCCGCGAGCTGGAGGGTCAGACCGCCAAGGAGCGGGAGCTGGTGCTGACTCTGTTCGACGAGGTTTCGACGAGGACTCGTAAGAAGCAGCGCGTCGCGGGAGCGAAAGCCCGGACGAAGAGGCCACGTCACATCGCGATCGACCTCAGTGACGACTCGTCCGAGCCCGAGCTGGCCCTATTCTAGCTCGCGTCATGCCAGGGCTAGCGTCGAGCTGTCACCCGAAGATACCGACCTTGGCGAGGTTGATGTAGGTGTTTGTGGAGGTGGCAATCTCCAGGCTCTTGTAGGGCCGGCGCTCGCCCCAAAGCAGGGCGCGGTCGTGGCCCTTGTCGTTGTAGACCTGTGTGCCCGAGTAGCGCACCTTGGGTCGGTACCAGGCTCCATTCGTGTTGATCGTGAACGGGACGTCGGTCTTCAGGACCAACTCGGACCCGCGGTGGAACGAGAACCGAATGTTCTGCTTGTGCTGCGCGGCGGTGAAGGTCGTGTTCTCATCATTCAGGCGTTCGAGCAACTGGTGGTAGGCCACGTTCGTGATGCTGTCGACGTAGCGGTCGGAGTCAAAGAAGAGTGACTCTTCCTTGCCGTCCATACCCATCCTGGCCAGGATGGAAAACCGGACCTCGTCGTGTCCTAACAGGCCGAAAATCGTGAGGACCGTCTCGATCCCCGGCTGCGCGATCCGGTTCACGACAGCCTTCACGCGGGCGGCGTCGTACATCTTGCAGTCCTCCGCGAGAAGTTCTGTACGCATCTCGAGCTGAAGCCGCTCGAGCACTTCCAGAGGCTCGATGAGCGCCGCGCGGTTGCGCAGTTCGGGAACGTTCTCCCGCTCCCACTGAAGGACGGCGTTGCGAGTCACGGCGTCACGTCCCAGAAAGACGGCACCCTTCCGGCGAGGATCGATGTACTGGCCAACGCCGATCCTGTCGAAGACGAAGCCGCAGGCGAACGACAGAAAGGTGCCGCTCGAGACCTGCGGGCGAGTGATGCCGCCGCCTCCGATATAGTTCTTCAGGCTGACAGCGATCTCCTCGCCCTCGCTAACGGAGATCAGGAAGTCTCCCTTCAGGCCCTTGTTGCGCATGGCTGCCTCGTCGTTGCGGAAATCGAGGGTTCTGCGCTGGAAGCGCGCGTGCTTCGCGAGGCGGCGCACGAAAGCCGGGATCTGAAGGTCGACGTTCGTCTTGTACTTGGCGTACAAGCCGGACTCGAAGTCCTCCGGCATAAGGCCGGCCCCGCTGAGGTAGGCGTCGAACTCTCGTCGCCGCGGGGCCGCGGTCTGAGTCCCCGCGATGCCGAGCCGCTCGGCCGTCTCCTGCATGACGGCGACGGCGTAGTGCTCGGCGGTGTCCTGCACGAGGTGCTGATTGCGCTCCATGGTGTTGCTCCTTCGTTCGGCGCCTGGCGACGCACTTAGCTTGGACATGACTTGGACAAGAGCTTGGTCTTGACATTTACTACGACGTTCGGTCCTGATCGACCGGCGTCAACACGCACTTCGGGCTAGGCCTCGATCTGACGAAACGGGAAGCGGTCCAGAACCTCGGCGTGCATGAACCGGCCCTTGGACCGCGCGGCGAGGAGAGCCGCGTACACGGAATCGGGGACCTGCTCGTAGATGTAGTAGCCAGGCGTGTTGCGGTAGCTGACCCAAAGCTCGGAGCGCTCGGGGACGTAGCCGAAGGCACGCAGGTTGGAGGAGAGCGTCTGGGTCATCTCGGGCCGGTCGGGCACGACGTGAGTCTCCGGCAGCAAGCCCCTCGACGCCAAGACTCGCCGCGCGAACAACGCCTCGCCGGGCGAGGTTGACACCTTCTGAACGCTCTGGACTCTGTCGTCATGACACAACACCGACGGCCCTCGGGCGGACAGAATCGCCGCTCATCCGTACTAGAGAGCATGCGCAGCAGCAGAGGTCCGACATGACGGCTTCTCAACGTTGAGCGGGCAACCCGCCTCGCGTGCGGCGTGTCGGTGACGTGATGGAGCCCGTGGCCCTCTTGGCTTCAGCTGTTCTCGAGGCAGCTGGTGCGGAAGCTCACGGGCTTGGAGCCAGACGCTAGGACAACCTTGTTCGACCTGCGCGAGTTGGCGGTGACGCGTGTCGAGCGCGCCCCTGAGGCACTCGGATCGTGCACGCGGTGACCGATGAGCCGATGGCGTCGGCGTGCCCTGGGTGCGGGGTGTTCTCCTCCGCGGTGAAGGAGCGCCCGGTGACCCGACCGAAGGACTTGCAGTGGGGGGAGACCCCGATCCGGCTGCGGTGGAGCAAGACCCGGTGGCGATGCCGGGAGCCGGCGTGTGCTGTCGGGGCGTTCACCGAGTCGACCCCCGAGGTGCCGGCGGGCTCCCGCACGACCGGGCGGCTGTGCCGACGCCTCGGCGCGCAGGTCGCCGGTTGTCGCCCGGGCAGCGCGGTTGCCGCGGAGCACGACCTGAGCTGGCCGACGGTGCAGCGCGCCGCCGACGTGCTGGCCGCGGGGGTGCTGCCGGTGGAGCTGGCCCCGACAGTGGCGTTGGGCATCGATGAGACGCGGCGTGGCAAGCCCACCTGGGTCCTGCAGTCTGAACCGCACCGAGTTGCGTGGAGGGTGCGGATCTGCGCGTGGGCAGCTCGTGCCTGTGCCCAGGGGGATGCTTCGACCAGAGCGTTGTCAGGGTCAACCGCATCCGACCCACGCGCCGAAACGCGCATCGAGCCTTGCGGCTCAGAGCAGGTCGTGCTCCGCGACGATCGCCCGCCAGCGCGCGCGGAAGGCGTCCTCGTCGTAGGCGTGGGCGCGGGGGACCGCCGCAGCCGACAGCCGGGCGCGCAGGCCGTCGTCACCAGCCAGCTGCACGGTCCGCTGGCCCATCTGCTGGAGGGTCTCGAAGCGGAAGCCCTCGACGCCGTCGCGGACGATCTCGCGCTGGCCGGCCCGGTCGATGACGACGGGTACGCACCC
>JAABUZ0100000693.1_pt1 | contig 77905 bp, 65 predicted proteins | sample 5562091 | NCBI WGS metagenome assembly JAABUZ01 (sample SAMN12813069, study PRJNA571459) | rock metagenome | isolation source: Antarctica rocks | place: Antarctica: Victoria Land, Linnaeus Terrace sud | collected 2015-12-21
GGAGACGACCACGCAGAGCGCCGGCGTGACGCCGATCAGACCGACGTGGCCCAGGACAGCCGCGAGCACGGCGATCCCGCCGAGGGCCGTCATTGCCAGCCCCACGGCCAGCAGACGGGGCAGCGGCACACGGTCCACGAGCCGCCCGTTGATCTGGCTGGCCGCCATGATCCCGAGCGCATTCACGCCGAACACGAGGCTGAAGAGTTGGGGTGAGAGGCCGTAGATGTCTTGCAGCACGAAGGGGGAGCCCGCGATGTATGCGAACATGGCGGCGAAGGATAACCCCGAGGAGAGGGCGTAGCCGACGAAGAAGCGGTCCGCGAGTAATCGCCGGAACGTCGCCAGGGTGGCCGGGAGCCCGCCGGTATGGCGGTCGGCCGGGGCCAGCGTCTCGTCGAGGCCGCTCGCCGTGGCCAGGAGGAGGAGCGCCCCGATAGCCGCCAGGACGACGAACACGCCGCGCCAGGAGGTGACACGGAGGAGTTGGCCGCCGATGACGGGGGCGAGGATGGGCGCGAGGCCGTTCACGAGCATGAGCAGCGAGAAATAGCGGGCGGCGGCGACGCCGGCGTATCGATCGCGCACGACGGCGCGCGCGATGACGATGCCCGCCGCGCCCGCGAGGCCCTGGACGAACCGCACCGCGACCAGCGCGCCGACGGAGGGCGCGAGGACGCACAGGAGCGAGGCGACCGTGTAGGCTGCAACGCCGACCAGGAGGGGACGGCGACGGCCCAGCGCGTCGGAGAGGGGGCCGGCGACCAACTGGCCCAGAGCAAGGCCGAGCAGGCAGGCGCTCAGGGTGAGCTGCACCTGCGCGGCGCTGACTCCGAAGCCGCGACCGAGCGCGGGCAGGGCCGGCAAATACATATCGATGGAGAGCGGCGCAAACGCGCTCAGGGCGCCTAGGATGAGCAGCAGACGGACCCGGCGTGCCATCCCTGCCGTCCCTATCCCTGACCACGGTTACGTCGCCACGCGGTGAACTCCGTCGCCACGATGCGCGCGCCGGTCATGCCATCGGACGCGGGGGAGCAGAGGTAGAGGATCGGTTCCGCCATCACGTCCGGGGACAGCAGCCGATCGCGCATCTCCGCTGGCACATCGTCGGGGATCATACCGGTCGCGGTGGCGCCCCCGGGCAGGAGCATGTTGACGTCGACCCCATGCGGCCGCAGGTCCTCCGCCATGATCAGCGAGAGCGACTCTGCCCCGGCGCGGGACGGCCCGTACGGGACAAAGCCGCGCCGGCGCATCGTCTCATGATTCATGCTGATGTTGACAATCTTGCCGTGGCCCGTCCGCAGGAACAGCGGGACGACGGCCGCGGCGACGCGGAAATAGCCGGTCAGGTTGGTGTCGATGACGGCTGTAAACCCCTCCTCGGACACCTGCCAAAAGGGCCGCGGGTCGGTCAGGAACGCGGGATTGACCGTGCGCATGCCGATGCCGGCGTTGTTGACGAGGGTGTCCAGGCCGTCCCAACGCTCCTCGATCGTCGCGACCGCACGGGCGATCGACGCGCTATCGCGCACGTCCAGGGGCAGGGCAAGAATGTCCAGGTCACGTCCGGGGAGCGAACGCCGCGCCTGGGTGAGGCGCGTCTCGTCACGGCCCCCGAGAGCGACGCGCGCACCGGCCTCCGCCAGTGCCCGCGCCATCGCCAGCCCAAGGCCGCTCGACGCCCCCGTCACCAGGACGCGGCAGCCACTGACATCCCACTCCGTTGTCATCGGAGGCGACCGCTCCCCGTTCTTATCGGTGCGGTGCCCGCGTTGATCCCACGCCCCGCGAGGAGCACACACGCACCCGCGCTGTGGATTACCACGGGACCTCCGACCCGTCGTAGCGGAGGAAGCGGCCGGCGTCCTCGGGTGTGAGCCTGTCGATGACGCTCAGCAGCCCGCGCCCCGACTCTTCCGGCTCAAGGTCGGCCTCCGCCCCACCCATGTCCGTTTTCACCCAGCCCGGGTCGATCATCACCGCGGTGATGCCCTGGTCGCGCACGTTCCAGGCGTACGTCCGTGTCATCATGTTGAGGCCGGCCTTACTCGCGGCGTAGCTATAGTCGCCGCTATGGGTCGCATAGGTCAGCGAGCCAGATCCCGACGAGATGTTAACGACGCGGGGGGTGGCGCTGGCAGTCAGCAGCGCCATGAACGCTTGCGCCACGCGCACGGGCGCGACGACATTGGTGTTGAATACCTCCAGCGTGCGGGCGTCGTCGAGCAATTGTTGCCCGTCTGGCCCCTCTACCGTGGCGTCACCTGGATTGGCGGCGGCATTGTTGATGAGGATGTCCAGCGCCTCGACGTCCTCGTGGGCGTGCCGGACAGCCGCCGTGAGCGAGGCGGTGTCGGTAACCTCCAGAGGGATGACGCTCACATGGTCGTGATGTCGGTCGACCAGCGCCCGTAGATCGGGGGCGCGTTCGATATCCCGGCACCCCGCCAGGACACGATCGCCGCGCTCAGCGTACTGCCGCGCCAGCTCCAGCCCAATTCCCCGTCCTGCTCCCGTGATGAGTACGCGTTGCACTGTTACTCTCCTCAGCTACGTGATAAAACGTTGATCGCGCATCCCTCGGCGCAACTCTTATGCCGTCGTGCGTCCGCTCGTTGCCTGAACGGGCGGGCATGGAATCGCCTGCAATGGTGTCGGCCGCGTCGTGTTCAGGACCGGCCTCGTGGAGCGTGCGAGCCTCTACCACCTCTATGATAGAGCAGCCGACGGAGTGATCGGTGTGGCGACGGCGTCGGCCGTGGACCTGCACGGGCTCGTTGATCCGGCCTGACAGACAGCATGCCCATGACGGGGTGCCCACGGCTATTCTATCCACACCCATGGTGCACAGGCAAGGCACGACCCTATGAAGACCGATTACAGGGGCGGGCGGCGATCGCGTCATGAACTGAACCGACACAAGCCACCTCAAGCAGCCGCTGCACGCGAGTATTGCGGCGGCGCGGGAGTATGATGGCCCGGACCGTGCAGGAGAGGTGTTATGAGGAGGGAGCATGCGTCTCGTGGACGCTGACCACTCTCGGCTCCGCGATCCTGTCGCAGCTCTCACATTCTTTACTACGATGATGACGAAAGGTGTAACACGACTATGGACTATCGCACGCTTGGTCGGACCGGGATCAAGGTCAGCCCGCTCTGCCTCGGAGCCATGATGTTTGGCCAGTGGGGCAACACCGACCACCAGGACTCGATCCGCATCATCCACCGCGCCCTCGACGCGGGGATCAACTTCATCGACACGGCCGATGTCTACGCCGCTGGCGAGTCGGAGGAGATCGTCGGCAAGGCGCTCGCTGGCGGGAAGCGCGAGGACGTGGTCCTGGCCACCAAGGTGCACGGCTCCATGGGCGACGACCCTAACAGGCAGGGCAACTCGCGCCGCTGGATCATCACGGAGTGCGAGAACAGCCTGCGCCGCCTGGACACCGAGTGGATCGACCTCTACCAGATCCACCGCCCGTCACCGGACACCGACATCGACGAGACGCTGGGGGCGCTGACCGACCTGGTACGGGCCGGGAAGATTCGCTATTTCGGCAGCTCGACGTTCCCTGCCCACGAGATCGTGGGGGCCCAGTGGGTCGCCGAGCGGCGGGGACGCGAGCGCTTCGTGTGCGAGCAGCCGCCCTACTCGATCCTGGTCCGGGGCATCGAGGCCGACGTCCTGCCGGTGTGCCAAGAGTACGGGATGGGCGTGATCCCCTGGAGCCCGCTCGCGGGCGGCTGGCTCTCGGGCCGGTTCGGGTCGGGGAAAGACAACTCCAGCCGGCGCGCGGAGCGTCTCCCCGATCGCTACGACATGTCCGACCCGGCCAACGGGCGCAAGCTGGAGGCGGTCGACCGGCTGACTGAGGTGGCCGAGGGGGTGGGACTCAGCATGATAGAGCTGGCCCTGGCCTTTGTCCTGACGCACCCGGCGGTGACGGCACCGATCATCGGGCCGCGGACGATGGAGCACCTGGAGTCGCAGCTCGGGGCTGCCGAGAAAACACTCGATGCCGCCACGCTCGACCGGATCGACGAGATCGTCCCGCCCGGCATCAACGTCAATCCGATCGACGCGGGGTACCAACCCGCGGTGCTGACCGACTCCCGGCTGCGTCGCCGCTCGTGACGAGCCCTGGGTGGCTATCGTGTCGCTAAGCGGCTAGGCGGTGTACGTTCGTAGGTTTTACACAGCGATTCCTAAGAATTTTGACCATCGACCCACTTAGCGACCGAACTAGAATCCGCTTCGCAGGTCGCTTCATCAGCCACGTGTGATAGTCATGGCGCGATCGTGCCATACCTGGTTTTGTTCACCGAACGTATCATAATGGATGCCCAGCACCACGCAGGGGCACACGACATGACGGTCGGCGCGGCATGACTGCCATGGGAGGCATGGATCGGCATGCCATACGGGTAGGGTGCGCGGGCTGGTCGATCCCACGTGAGGACGCGGAGCGGTTTGCGCCGGGGGAGAGCCATCTGGCGTGCTACGCGACACGCTTCGCCGCGGTCGAGATCGACTCGTCGTTCTACCGGCCGCACCGCCCAGCGACCTACGCGCGCTGGGCCGACACGACGCCGGACACGTTCCACGTCGCGGTCAAGGTCCCACGTACCGTCACGCACGAGCGTCGCCTGGTCGACACGGCGGAGCCGCTGGACCGCTTCCTCGCCGAGACCGCCGCGCTCGGGGCGAAACGTGGGCCGATTCTGGTGCAGCTGCCGCCGAGCCTCGCCTTCGAGCCAGCGGTCGCGGCTGCCTTCTGGCGGGAGCTGCGTGACCGCTTCGCGGGAGAGGTCGTCTGCGAGCCGCGCCACCGGAGCTGGTTTGGGGACGAGGCGGATCGACTACTCCAGACCTGGCAGGTGGCGCGTGTAGCCGCCGATCCACCTCCCGTCCCGCACGCGGACGAGCCGGCCGGCTGGGTCGGCCTCCGCTACCTCCGACTCCTTGGTTCCCCACGCATGTACTATGACGCGTACGACGAGGCGTATCTTGACCGGCTGGCCGGGCGACTCGTGGACTGGGCGCAGCACGCGCCCGTCTGGTGTATCTTCGACAATACGGCGGCCGGTGCAGCCACGCTCAACGCCTTCCAGTTGCTCGATCACCTGCACAGAGGGTATATCCATCCCTGACACACAGCGCGTCTCTGCATAAATGGTCTGGTGTGCAGTCGGCAGCCAGCTATCGGGTGGCCGGCCAATACGTACGCGCGTAGGCGGTCTTCTAGCGCTGCCCGGAAGCGATCCGCCGTCGCGTACCTCATGCCGACCGCGTCTCCGCCCCGAGTGCTGCCACGACCACACGGCCCACGCGCGGCCCACGCTCCTGTGCTGCACAATGGAACCGCGCCGCGTCGAGCCAGCCGCGTGCCAGAGCGGTCTGGATGCCCCGCTCGGTGTGCTCCAGGGCCGTGCCTGCCTCGACCATACCGAGGAGCGTCCGCTCCGGTGTCGTGAGCCGGACGCCCTCGCGGATCATCACCTCATCATCACGCAGGGGGCGCATTGTGGTGTGCAGCGTCACCCCGGCCGGCGGGTGCAAGCCCCGCTGGGCGCGCGGCACGATCAGGTGCACGGACGAGGGGATGAGGTCGGTCAGATCGTAGAGATCGAGCGCCGTGTCATGCGAGACGATGCTGCGATCAGGTCCGACGGCGAGCCATGCCGCGACCACCTCTTCGTAGAGTGATGACGGATAATCGCGGAAGCGATAGAGGCCGCGCCGCATCCGCCGGAATCGTCCGCGCGTGGCGTGATGTGTGAGCGCCCGCCAACTCACGCCATGCTCTCTCGCCTGTTCCGTTGTGAAATAACCCACTTGCGCGGAGGCACAAGCGTACAGCGCCTCTTAGGGACGTCGAAATACTTGTCTATCCCACCTATTGCGCTTAACTCGGGCTCTCCCAGTTGAGTGGATGGGATGCATATCTATTTCCACGTCCCTTAATCGGGGACAGACATGTCATTCATTACTTACGATTATAGTAAGTTTATAATGACGTAGCAATGCGGCGTTTTACATGGACCTGGAGGTGCGACGATAGGGCTAGATAGGGAGATATTGACTGGAGCCATCGCCGGGCCGTGCGTGGTTGTAGGAAACCTTTCAGGGTGTCGTGCATCGGTTGCGGCTTGCGCATCAAGAATGACGCTGATGCTAGGTTAGACGATGCCATAGAGGAGCGTGCGGCCGTCGGCGTTGGCAAAGGCAGCCGGCAATGTTGCCAGGAACCGGGGCGCTCCTCGGACGGCTTAAACTCCAAGAATTGGCCCTCGTCATCCTCGGCGACGAGCCGCCGCACCTCACGCGCGTCTATGGGACACCTCCACACGATAGCATGGAAGGATAGCAGCATCACCACCACCCATTGTCGCATCCCTCCATCGTCAACGGATATTGTCGCATACGACGAGCCGAATACCCGTCGGGACGTTCGGTAGACGATCCTGAGCCCCCCATGATGTCGGCACCGTTGCCCATAGATGCGTCTCGTTCCGTCACGCCGCATCACCGGTCCACTAGTCGTCGTTTATCGCCTCGTCCTCAAGGTACGTGGCCGCAATATAGTCCTCGGCGACCTTCGCCAGTCTCGTATAAAACTGATGCACCGGTCGTGAATGGACCCACCGCGCCGCGGCTTCGGATGCCTTGATCCGCAGGTCGACGTCCTCCGGGAACGGTTGCCCCGGATCACGAGACTTGCTACCCCCAATAGCAACGCCCTGAAGCACCGAGAAGACGCTAACGTAGCAGTGCTCTCCGACCGCATCGGCCCGCTGAAGAAACCGAGCCACAATATCATCGCGAGAGAAAAGGAGGCTCCGCGGCGCTTCTTGGAGGAGTATGCTGATGGCGACGAGCTTCTCCGCGTCGGCGGCATCGATCCATTCGTCCAGGATGCGCATGCCCTGGTCATCGTAACCTTGTGACGCTTGCCCGAACAATCTGGACAAGGGCTCGTCAATCTGCGGTGTCCGGCCTAGAGCGGCATCGCGGATATCGCGCAGGATAGCGGCATACTCGACGCTCTCTGCCAAGGCCTCCAGGCCACCATGGACCCCCTCGGGAGGGAAAGCCTCGTACCCTGGTCCGTCATCGTCAGCGCGCGTGATGCGCCGTAAGAGCATGACCGCAACGTGGCGGGGACAGCGTGCGCAGGACTCGACGATGAACTGGCCAACATGATATCCATCGATCGAGCGCGCACGCTCGATCTTTGCCAGGATGTCCACCGTGTCGTCCTGCCCGAGTGCTGTAGGCGGGATTCCGTACTGCGGATCGAAGACCTCGCACAGAACCTCGGCAAGCTCGGCGCTCTCGCCGATGTCCACCCCCCGCGCCAGCGATACCGCGCGCTGCGGCTCCCCTCGGCCCACGACACGGATCGCCCCGATGGCGTGCTCCTTGACCACCGACTCGGTGTAGTTGAGCAATCGCTCGACGATGCGGACATCGGCGGGGAGGAGCTGGTCTGCATAGTGGTAGAACTGGGCGACGGATGCCGCCAATATGACCTCGCCACTCTCGACCGCCCGTCGCGCTACCACGGGCGCATGCGTCGGGTCGATGGCCCTGAGGCACGAGAGGAGCGTGGGCAGATGCGGCGCCAAAGGGCGGTTGGGGTCATCCAGGATCGCCTCGCAGAGTCCCGCCACGTACTCTGGGCGCAGACGTGCCAATGCGACGAGAAGTGGGGCTGAGTGTGGGCCGGTTCGCTGATCGACGAATGCGTCCCAGCGCAACCGTTCGTCGATGGCGGCCGCCCCCTGCTCCGGCATCGGAAACTGGTCCAAGAACTCGTGGGCGACCCGATCCACCTCCTCCTCCCGGCGCTGCCGAGCGTGCTCATGCGCCGTGACGACGTCATCCATCTCCTCAAACATCCACGAGTTGTAGTCGGGGACAAACGCACGGGCAAGCCTCACCTCGAAGGAATCGGGGATAGACGTGATGATCGCGCGTGCCCGTTGACGGATGGCCTCAACCCCGTTGCGCGCGTGCCACGCAAGAACCGCTTCAACGCGCAGATACACGAGTGGATGTGTCGCTGTAGTCGCGACGCGGGCTACCATATCGAGCGTTGCAAGCTGCTCGGGTACCCAACTCTCGATGTCTTCCCGTGAGATGGTCTGGCCATACAAGGGCAGGGGGTTGGTCAGAGCCACCGCGACGCTCTTAAATGCTCGCACCATGACCGCGAGGTCCGTGGAGCCAGCGCAATCCTCGACGATGCGCATCGCCCGTTCGCGTAGCGGGCACGTGTTCTCGCGGTGAACCAGGAACGGACGCGTGATAAACATGTGCCCCTCGGCGTGGTGAGAGACTGAGACTTTGGCCAGTAACGGATCGAGGACGTCCAGGGGCGAGTGCGCATGTCGGTGCGCGTCCGGTGAGCACACCCACCGCTCAGTGGCCTCCAGCACGATCTCGTTGACGCGCAGCGGCGTGTCAAGGTCGTAACGGGCGAGGTCCATCAGGACGCGCATCGCATGCTCAGGGATCGGACCGGTCGGACGCCCATCGTCCTGGCCGAGCTGCCAGAGAAGGTCACAGCATCGCGGGAGGAACTTCAGCGTATACCCGATACCGCGCAGCACCGCTGGAAGCCTCCGCAGCACGGTATCGTGCGTATACTCCAGCTCTGGGCTCCATGGCATATCTGCCTCGGGGTCGGGCGATGCGGGATGACGCAGTGCCGTCTCCACGAGGGACAGGAGGCGCTCCGGTTGGTAGGGGGCAACCCACGTCAGGCGACCAAGGATGAGGCAGCGACCCGCGTGGGACGCCGCGCGAAATTCCGCGACGATCGACCGCCACAGGCTGTCGAGCAGGTCAGTCGCGCGACCGGCCGCGCGACTGATACGCCAATCGAGCTCAGCTAAGTTGACGAGCACCCCTTCGGGGCAAATCGGCGAGAACCGGTCGTACACCACCTGGGCAAAGCCAGTCGTCTGTCCGTGCGGTGTGACGCATGCGCGGTGGAGGATGTGGTCTGCCAGGACATCGGGCACGAGGCGCAGGGCATAGCCGCGGCGGAGCAGGATACCCGCTTCCTCCAGCGCGCCGAGCCCGACGACGAGCGTTGGCCGATCCGTACCAAGGTGCTCGGCAACAGCCGCTAGAAGTCGCTCGTCATCGGGACGGAACGGTGCGATAGCGGCGAGGAGGGGAAGGAGAGATCGGCAAAGTGTGACGTCGATGTGATCGCTGACCTCCCCGACTAGGACATCGTGAAAGCGGTCGAGCACAGCTGTGCGAAACTCGTCGTCCTGCTCGAGCTCGGCCGGCAACAGACGCCTCTCTGCCAAAAGGCGGCCGCCGACGACAGTGACCAGAGGACAATCGCGTGTCGCCGCGACCAACCGGTCGACGAGGTAAGCGTGTTCGTCGCCCAAGGCTTGTCGGGCTAGACTCCTCGCGTCCTCACGGTTCAAACCGCTCACGTCGCTGAGCCGTTCGATCTCACGGGCGTCGAAGCCAGTGTGCGCCAGGGTCGACCGCAGATACCCGACCGCGTGGGGCCGTGTCGCTAAAAGAAGCTTCACTGGGTAAGAGCTGTCGCGAGCCATGGCACACAGAGCCTCAATGTCCTCCCGGCGATGAGCGTCATCGACCACGAGGACGCACGGCCCTGCTGGTAGCTCATCCCGGCTGTCAGGGCTCATCGGCACGCCGTCCCGCAAGAAACGTAAGGCGACGCCGGGGTGGCGCGCCTCGAAACCGCCCGACAGCGCGTGCAAGATCTTGGTTTTGCCGACCGCACCGCGCCCTGGCAGGATAACCGCACGGTACTGCTTGGACTCGACGAACGTGTGAAGCTCGCCAAGGATATCCTCGCGTCCGACGAGTGTCCAAGCGTGATTGTAAAGGCGCGTCGGATCGATCATCCGCTGAAAGAATCTCTCGCCGGATGCGAAGGTACGCCCTCCATCGGACGGCGGTAAAGGTCCACTCCGTAAGAGTGCCACGGTATAGGCGGCCGCCACATGGCATGCGTATTCCCGCCACCTCTCGACCGCTGGGGAGCCTTTCTGGTCGTCGGCCAGATCGCAGACGCCCCGCACCATGAAGAATCCGACATGGGAGGCCGCCTGGGACGCGGCGGCAGCGACGCCGCCCGCTTCCATCTCCACGCCAATGAGCTGCGGCCAACTCTCGCGCAACTGGACAAGCAACGGCTCGTAGGCCACAACCTTGTCGCCGGTGGCCACCGGGCCGACGAGACGCTTGGCGCGACCGCGCATAGGCCGCCGCGCTGTGACCAGCGAACGCCAGTCCGCGTCGGGTAGGTTGCGGCTGGCCTCGAGCAGCCGCTGGTCCACGGGTGGCACCCGGAAGCGATACTGCGGGCCGTCCGCCGTCACTTTCTGCTGTTCGTAATCTACGACCTGGTCGGCGATGAGCACGTCACCAAGCTTGACGCCCCGCACGGAGACGCCACCGGCAATGCCGACGAGCACGATATAGCGAGGATGCCACTGGTGGATTGCGTCGGCCGTCGTGGCCGTCGCCGAGACACGTCCCATCGTTGCGAGTGACGTTAGAATGATGCCGTAGGTAGTCGCTTGGCCACCAGCCAACCTCACGGACAAATCGCAGCGGTAATACACCCTGACGTCATCTGTTGTAGGCGGCAATTGGCGGCAGTCGGGCAACATGGCGCGCATAGCCTCGCGCTCCTCCTCAAGCGCCGTGATGATGACGACATCGATCCCGGTCATCGACATGGCCGATTTCTCCTTTCGCAGAGCGGTCGCACGGGATAGGCCAGTCCGTCCGATGACGTGCCGCCACGTTGTTATAGCGTGATACGCTCTCCCTTACCCGACTCCATTCATAGTCATCCCTCTGTTACAGAACAAGTATTCCGGCGTCCCTAATCTCCTGGCGTAGTTTGTGCTTCCACCCACCACTGGAATCTAACGGTATGTACAACACACCACTATAATCCGATGGTGTTTCTACCCCTTCCTCCATGAACGCAAATACCTTACCGCGCTCACGTTTGCCGAGGAACAAACCTAACTCAAGGACGAGATTCTGTCGCGCCCGAGGCTTGAGATCTTCTGGGTTCGTGCGACCTGCCCCAATATCGTCCGCCGGGACCAATACAATAGTGGCGCGCATCGTTCGCATGGGCCTGGAACTTCTCGATGATCGTGCGCCCCTTATCCGATAGCTCATGCGTGTGGACCTATACACGGAACAGTTTGATGTCGCTCATAAGGTGCCAGACGCATCCGAGAATGAACGGTGTAAGAGCGTCTGAAAGAGGTGTTCCGCTTGGCGGTCAGCCTCGCGTTGCTGCCTGCGTAGCCGATCCACCCGTCGCACGACCTCCGCGAACCCTTCCTGTCGCTCTAACGGCGGGAAATAGAGCGGAAATTCCTTCAGTAAAGTTGGGCTGATGTTGGATTGACCTACCGCTTTCTTGCAACGTTCCTGAAAGAGTTTTTTATAGTGCGTTGTGTTCAAGAGCATCACAAAGAAATCTGGCAGAACGTTGTCTTTGAGGCGAAGTTTGATCAGGTACGACGCGAGTACGGCATCCGTTTTGCAGTTCCAGTGCGCTGTTTTCCCCACCAACTCTGTCGAGTTGGTGCGATTAAAAATTACATCACCAGGAATAAGCTGTAGTTCTTCAAACTCCTTGACGGAGAGGTCGGCATAAGATAACGAATCTAGAAGCAGTCTGCCGGAGTACGAGACATTGCCCATTCCAAGGATAGGATAACCACGTCTGTCCGTGTTGTTCTTCTTCGATGTGCCGTATTGTGAAGCGGCGACAGCATCGTTGATCGTTGCCGTGTCCCAACCGCATGGGTTTGTCAAAGGGTCACCGAACATCTCCAGAAAGACGGATTGCAGGAAGCCGTCGCTGAGGTCTTGGACGTAACGGCGGGATCGGCGTAGGCGGTCGGCTTTGTCGAGTAAGGCGGCGATGCGCTTCTGTTCGTCGAGCGCGGGGACGGGAATGCGCACACTTTCAAATGTCTCTTTGTTAATCTCAGCGAACGTTGCACCTCTGCCTAACGCGACAATCACGGGGGTCATGTAGCGGAGCGCGTAGTAGCCATACACGCTATCAAGGCGTTGGTTCGGAATGATGCTCTTGAAGCCTTGATTCGTGCAGAGCGGATATGCCGCTATCGCGCAATGACCAATTGGCGCACGGCTACTAAACAGGATGCTGCCGGCTGGCAGCATCCTTGTTGAGCAACTATTGAACCCGGCCCTCGTTATCTTTCTCAGGTTGCCGCGACAGTACGTGTCTCGATTCTGCGACAAGTCAGCAGGCGTAATCCAGGGAATATCGCCATCCCAATATGCAGCAACATGGGTTTTTGGTGTGGATCCAGAAACAACTTCGCCTAGTTCTCCGAGTGGTACTAGCTCTATCACTTCAGTAACGCCTCTAATGCGCAAACCTCCGACGCCATCACCTTCTCCAATTCCAGCAGGCGCGAGAGCGTAACCTGCGGCGCGTCGTAGTAAACGTCGTCCTGCTCCATCGGACGGTAGCGACTTGCTGACAGGTCATATTTATTGGCAGCAACCTGTGCCTTCGTTACGCAGAACTGGCGCGACAACTGATTAAACTCGTTCTGCAACGGGTGGATCTCTGCCTCCAAGCCCGCCAACTTCTCGCGGTCAGCCTCTAACAAGGTCAGGGTCGTCTCATCATCGACGGGCGCCTTTGCGTTTTCAAAGCGGAGTCGATTAATGTCCGCATGAAACCGCAAACGCTGGGCCTTCAACGGCTCTAAGGCGGCGCGTAGTTCGGCCAGCCGGGTGGCACGATCTGTTGCGAAAGCCGAGTTGGCGCGGTTCCGCCAACAGGCCAGGATGTCGGGGATGTCGTTCTCGGCGACCGGCTCGCGCTTGTCGTCCAGGCTAAAGCCGTCGTGGTCCATGTCGTAGAACCAGATGTTGGAGGTCGTGCCGCCGCGTGTGAAGAGTAGGACGGCGGTCGAGACTCCGGCGTAGGGCTTGAAGACGCCCGACGGCATGGAGATCACCGCGTCCAGGCGATTCTCCTCGATGAGCTTCTTGCGCGTCTCAATGTGCGCTCCACTGCTCCCAAAGAGCACACCGTCGGGAACGATCGCGGCGCAGCGGCCACCCATATCGAGCAGGCGCAGGAAGAGGTGCAGGAACAGTAACTCCGTCTTCTTGTAACGGCCCGGCAGGGTATCGTTCACGTCACCGGCGTCGATCGCGCCTTTGAAGGGCGGGTTTGCCAGGATGACGTCGTAGCACCGGGCCTGGGTAAAGGCTTTACCCAGGGTGTCGGTGTAGCGGAAATTGGGTTCCGTGATGCCGTGGAGCATCATATTCATCGCGCCGATGCGCAGCATCGTCATGCCGCTGTCATTATCGAATCCGGTCAGGGCGTGTGTTTGCAGAAAGCCGCGCTCCTCGGCGTCCAGCCGTTCGCCGGTGAGGTTGTGCGGGAAGCCCTGCTCATCATAGACGAGGCTGGCGGGATCGGTGTGCTGTTCGAGAATGTACTGATAGGTGTTCACGACGAATCCGGCCGTCCCGGCGGCGGGGTCACACATACGCTCGGTTGGCTTCGGGTCGATCATCTGCACCATCATGCGGATAATATGGCGCGGCGTCCGGAATTGCCCATTCCGCCCCGCCGCGTCCCCCAGCTTGCCGAGCATGTACTCATAGACATCGCCCTGGACGTCCTGGTTCTGCTGCGAGACCTTGAGGGCGTCGATACTAGCGCAGGCGTCCAGCAACAGGGTCGGCTTGTTGATCTTGAACTCGGCATTCTCCATGTGTTGTGCGAAGCCGGAGGTGGTGCCCCCGATCCCTTTGATGAACGGGAAGACCTCGGTCTTGACGAACTGGAGGGCGTCGCTCCCCGTGCGCCGCGTCCAGTGCGACCAACGATACGCGGGTCGCGGCGTGCCGTCTTTGTCCACAAACAAGGACTGGTACGGTATTCCGCGCCGGTTAGCCTGCTGCTCGCGGTGGGTCTCCTCCTCATCGAGCCGCTTCATGAAGAGGAGGAGCGAGAGTTGCTCGATGCTGTCCAGGGGATTGGGCAACCCGCCGTCGCGCATCTTATTCCAGAGAGCGTCAACCTTGCTCTTGAGGGCGTTGTCGGTCAGCACGGTGTGTCAGCCTTTCAAGCGGCGAGTCGTTCCGCAAAATGGAGGAGTTCATCGATCTCGGGCCCCGTGAAGAGCCGGTCGACGGCGTCGTCGCCGAAGGCGGAGAAGTCACCCTCGTAGAGGTCAGCGCGCCCAAGGTGGCGCTTCTTGATTAGGACGGCCTGCATCACACGCAGGAACCGCAATTGATCGGCGGTGTAGGTGTGCTGCTCACTATGGGCGTCGAAAAGCCGCTGGATGACTGTGCCGTAATCGGGCACGTTCTCGAGCGCGAGGACGTGGCGCAGGAATCCCAGGAAGCTGGCGAGCTTGAGCCCATAGGCCTTACGGATATTGTCGGTGGTGAGCTGGACGTCTCGGGCGCCGAGCGTCTCACGCAGTGTCCTCTCGAGCGCGACCAGCTCCAGTTCGGTGACCGTGCGCCCCTCCTGGATGGCCTGAATGGTCGGGTCACCGTCGGCCAGCGCGTTGATGCGCGCCTCGACCCGTTCCCGGTACTGGGCAACATAGAGCCGCTCACCCCCTTCGGAGAGGGTGATGTAGCCGCTCGCCGCGATAAAGTCGGGCAGGTCGAGCGTGAGGAACGCGCTCGGGGTCTCCATGCGGTACCTCATCTGCGGCGCGAGCATGGCGCCTACCTCCGTCAGCTGCGCCGGCGTGGCATCGGCGAGGGCGCTGGACAGGCAGAGATCTATCGATGGCCGCAACACGGGGTCGCGCCGCACGAAGTCCGGGAGGCGGCCCACGTCGTCGGCGATCGCTTGCAGGTCGGCGGGCTTGGGCGTGCCCTGGAGCACGCCCAGTTTCGTGCGCTCAACCTTGCTGATGAAGGTCTCAGCCGCCACGTCCACCTCGGACGCCAGGCGCAGCAGGGGGCCGACCTGCGTCTTCAAGAACTCGATATCCGCTGTGGTGATGCGTGTCCAGAACGCGAGCGTCCAGGCCCGCTCGATGGTCGGCAGCACCTTCTTCACGGTGAAGGCTTCTGTCGGGATACGGTGTATCTGCGTCTGGAGATCAGCCGTCACCTGGAGGGCATCCGAGTTGGTCTGGTCGCGGAGGAGAAACTCCAGCATCCGCAGCCGCGTGTTGAAGATGGTGACCAGGACAGGGACCGTCGACTTGCCGCGCTCCTCGGCCTGTTTGTCGAATTGGTTCTCCCAGAAATCGATGATCTTGAATTCGGACTTGTGGCCGTCGGGCAGGCGATCAGGATAGCGGCAGGCGGCCTGATTACGCGTCCCGCGCCCGATCATCTGCCAGAGCTTGATCCCAGACTGCACGGGTTTCATGAAGGCCAGGTTCACGACCTCGGGCACATCGATGCCGGTATCGAGCATATCGACCGAGATAGCAATGCGCGGCAGGCTGTACTTCTTAAACTTGGTGATCAGGCCGTCGCCGTAGCTGCCGTCGCGTACGTGCTCGGTGTCAGAGGTGATCACCGCGACCATGTCCCGATACTGCGGGTACATCTCCTCGAAGACCCCGCGCAGGCGCTGGGCGTGGGCTTGCGTGATCGCGAAGATGATGGTCTTGCCGGGGAGCTGCCCGGATTGATCCTTGACACACACCTCCATGAACTCTTCCCACTGCTTGACCAATGTATCGCGGTTGCTCACCGTGCGCTCGATGTCCGTGCCGGAGTAGTCGATCTCGTCGGGATCGAGTCCCTGCTCAATCAAGGCGTTCTGGTCCTCTTCCGAGAGGTCCACGCCTTTGATGCCACCGCGCTGGAAGCTGGTCCTCGCCTGGTAGAGGCTGAAGTCGACGAGGTACCCGGCCTGGACCGCCTCGGCGTAGGTGTAGAGCGCGGTCGGCGTCCGGTCGTCGCGCTGGAAGACGCGAAACGTATCACGGTCGATGAATCCCGCAGGCGTGGCCGTAAGGCCGATCATACGGGCGTCGAAATACTCCATCACGTCGTTGACGCGGTTGAAGATGGAGCGGTGCGCCTCGTCGAACACGATCAGATCGAAGAAGGCCGGGCTGAAGGCGCCGTAGCAGCGCGAGAGGGTCTGCAGCGTGGCGACGTAGAGCCGTTTGTTCGGTTCATGTGAGCCGATGGTATGGGTGTAGATACGGTCGCTGGTCTCGTTGGGCAGGAAGGTATGGAAGCCATCCGTCAGCGCCTGGTCCACGAGGGCGTCGCGGTCGGCGAGGAAGAGGACTTTGCGGGCGTGGTTAGCGCGTAGGAACAGATCGACGAGAGCGACGGTGGTGCGCGTCTTGCCCGTGCCCGTCGCCATCACCAGCAGAGCGCGGCGCTTGCCCGCGCTGAACTCCTCGCAGAGTCGCCGGATCGCCTCCTGCTGGTAGAGACGCCCGGCGATACGCGAATCGATGAGTGTGTCAGCAAGGGGCGTGGCGTTCTGGCGGATGTAGAGCAGGCGCTCGAGGTCGTCCGGCGTGAAGAAGCCGGCCACGAGGCGGGGTGCCGTGTGCTCTTCGTCCCAGAAGTAGATGTCGAGTCCGTTCGTCAGGAAGGCAAAGGGCTGGAAGGACTGGCGCTTGGCGATCTCCGTGATATAGTGGCGCGCCTGCTCACGGGCAACGTTGGGGTCGCGCACCTGCTTCTTTGCCTCGACGACGGCGATAATCTCGCCGTTCGACCGGTAGAGACAATAATCGGTGATGCCGTTCCAAGGCTCGGCGTCGTAGCCGTCCACCGGGACCTCGATGCCGACCTGCGCGGGATCGTTCACGTCCCAGCCCGCTTTCGTCAGCGCCGGATCAATGAGCTGGTGCCGGGTGCGGGCTTCATTCGGGGACATTGTCCGTGCTTTCTATCAAGAGAGGCTCTGTGACGAAGTGAGCCAGTGCCTGTCGCATGGTTAAGACCGATGGACTGGACCGCCTGATGGATAACCGTCTTCTAATCGCAGTGTAGTCGGACGCTGCCAGGGGATCAAGGGGTCCGGATGACGGCGAGGCGACGGGCAGTTGCTCGTGCAAGATATGATGTTGTGGCCTCACCTGCAAGAGCGTGAAGGTAGTAGGTCATGATTCGGCTGCCTCGCCACCGCACCATCAGGAGGCGAGGGCGATGACCTCGGCATCGGTGAGGTGAAGGGTCATGGCCGCGACGTTCTCCTCCAGGTGCGCGACCGAGGAGGTGCCGAGTATCTGCAGCATCACCGGCGAGCGGGCCAGGAGCCAGGCGAGGGCGATCTGCGCCAGCGTCTACACGCGCGCGCAGGATTCGGTATCCTCCCTACCTGTCGTAGGCGGCGCCACGCGTGGAGGCGCGCCGAGACCCCACCTAGAACGTTTTCGTGTCGCGCGCGGATACTCCTGTCCAGGAGGAGGCATGAGCGGATGGATCAACCCAGCAACACGCCAGGAGATGGCCGAGGACCTGGGGGTCGAGCCGCTCGTCCTCGAGCGCGACTGAGGTCCTCACGGTGGTGGATGCCATCCAGCGAGCCGCGCCTCGACCATGCGCGAATGGTTCATTCGCAGGCGCATCACTGTCGCTCGCCCTGTCGCGGTCAAGTCAAGAACCTGCGTTCCCTCTTCGCTCCAGCGGAAGTGCTCGTCCAAACGATCGACGCGCGGATTGAAGAGGGAGGTTGCGTCGCCTGTCTCGAGATCGAGCCCTGTACGGAATGCTAGCTTAAACCCGTTGCAGCCCACGCAGGTGAGACACAGATTGTCTGCTGTCGTAGGGCCACCCAGAGACTCGGCGATGCTCCATCTCCACGACGATCGCTTGCGCCGTCAAGCAGTATTCACAGCGTCTGCCCGCCCGCTCGATCACCTGCTCGCGCAGCGTTGGCGCGATGTACGCCACTTAGGCCCCGCGCGGCATCGGGTCGTCACCTACCCACCGCTGGAAGCGGGTGGGCTTGCCCTCACTCACCGTCCCCAGCGGACGGCTTTCGGGCTTCCACGTTGGCCGAAGCCAACGCGCGCTGTGAAGACAGCGGGGCCGGGTGATCTGATGACACGTTTTTCTCGTGTCCGGCCCGTTGGGAGTGACCCCAACATAGGGCAACAGGAGGTGTCCCGTTGACCACTGCGCTGAAGACGTTTCACCCGAAGGTGTGCCTAACCGCGCACTCCCATTCTACCAAATCTAGGCCTAGCGCATGGGCTGAAGCCGCTACAGCCGGGGCCTTCCTCCCAGGGCTACAAGCCCCTGGGCTCCTGGCCCTAAAGGGTGAACATCGTGGATATGAAAGCCGTGCTGCTGGAGCATGAGGAGATCCTGCGAGCGGTGGAGCCTTATGCGATCAGCGTCGTCGATTAACGCAACGAGTTCGGCTTGCTCCTCGTCCGACAACGGTGTCTCTTTGCCCCGGACCGTCAGCTCACGCAGCCGCGCACTTCCACTCCAGGTCACGCGGCGATAGACGATGGCCCAGAGTTGGACGTCGGAGAGCGTGTCTACGATCGTTGCGAGGTGGTCCCCGTCGATGGATGGCCCACTGAACAGCAAGTCCAAACTCTTGACCAGCACCGACTCAACCGGTCGATCGCTACGCGCCGCGGCCTCCCGAATCCGTGCATAGAGATCGGCGGGCAGGTCAAGCGGGATGCGTGGTGTCGTGGACATTGATGCCCCAATGCTCCTGTGGTTGTGATACCTCTTTATGATTACCACTGTACGTCAAAAAACATGGGATGGCATGTCGGGTTGTCACAAAGGTAGATACCGGCTCGATCCATCGCCTGGCCGCGCGTGGGTATAGCGTGAGGTCGTGGCGAGGCTGGCATGCCCCAGGCACTCGCGGACAAGCGAGACGGGAGCGCCGCGGTCGAGCGCGTGGCTGGCGTGGGCATGGCGGAGCCAATGGGGCGAGAGTGCGTCGGCCATCGGCAACTCGGCGCGCGCGGCGGCGGTCTTGATGACGCGCCACGCTTGGGTCGTCGAGAGCGGTCCACCACGACGCGAGCGGAAGACGGGGTCATCTGGACCGGCGTCGGGTGGGCGAAGAGCCAGAAGTTCTCGCCACGTGCCACCCGTGAGCAGCACGGCCCGCTCCTTCCCGCCCTTCCCCCAGACCGTGACTTGGCCGGCCGCATCGCGGCGCTTGAGGTCGCGCCAGCACAGGGCAGAGGCCTCCGACACGCGCAGGCCGCCCGCGTAAAGGAGACGGATGAGCGCATGATTGCGCGGATCGTGCTCGTGCGCGAGCAGGGACAGCACGTCCTCCTCGGAAGGGATACGCTCGGCCAGACGTGCGCGAACGGCTGGGAGGCGGAGGGCACGGCCAGGGTTGGACGCGAGGTAACCGGTCTCGTGGGCGAAGGAGAGCAGGCTCTTGACGGCGTTGAGCATGCGGGCGCGCGTGGCCGGCGCCAGGCCCTCGGTCACGAGCAGGTCGGCGTAGTCGTGCAGATCGACGAGCGTCACGGCCGCGAGTGGCTTGCGGGTGTGGGCGTGAAAGTGGACAATGTCGGCGTGATAGGCGCGCCGTGTGTGGTCCGGCCGCCCGTGGAGCCACTGCACGAGCACACTCTTGTCGTCAGGGGATAGGCGCAGCGCCGGCAATGCCGCGGCGGTGCCTGCCATGCCCTCCGGCGCGCCCATGCCCGCAGGCGTGCTCTTATCCATAACATCCTTCCCTCGGCGAAAATATGCTACCCGTCTTACGGTAATGACCGAGCTTTGGATGAAATATAACGGCACTTATCTTTCAATAGCAAATTTGCGCTACGTTTCCTTTACGCGGGCGCGCGGCGGTAGTACCATGATGGCAGCCTGCTCAGGCTGCTGCATGGACCCGTTCGCGCAAGGAGTTCGCCCGATGGGACCGATCATTCGCGCCTCTCTTCGCCTGCACAACGCCCTCCGCGTTGCCTCGGTTGTCGTCCCGGTGCTCGCCGTGGTCATCACCGTCGCCTCGGGCGGTCACGCCCAGCCCGCCCCCGACCTTGGGAAGTGGCATTAAGGCCACGCCTCTCGACTAGTCACTCGTCGGTTAGGGCGCGCGGACGGATTGAGGACGACACCCTCCGCGTGCCCTTCCCGTCGCCTGCACCGACACACGCGTCTCGCGCGCAGTGCTGCCCTTTTCTGTAATACCCTGCACCTGCGCCACAGATGATGCATTCTCATTGTCGCGCAAATGCAAGATAAGTGCCGTTCTATCATATTGAGGAGACAAGACACACTGTGTCTGGTGAGGGCGTGCGCGTGCAGATCGTCTGTCGCACCGTGACTGCATCGGGCCAGGACGCGCGATGGGAGGCATGTGTGGACGATCTACGGCCGACCCTCCGCCTGTACCTGATAGGCGTGTCCCTGGTCGCCGCCGCCCTGGTCGTCTGCTCCGTCGCCACCCTGATCCTCTCCGGTAGCTGGGCACCGGCGCATCTCGCCGCCGCCCTCGCTTTCCTGACGCTGACGTACGCCGGGGAGCGCATGACCGCGCGGGTCGGCGCCCACTTCTCCCACAGCATGAGCACCGTCATGCTCGTTGCCGCCGTCCTCGTCCTCCCGCCGCCCTACCCCGTTCTCGTGGCCCTCGGCGCGGCGCTGGCCGATGACCTCGTGCGCCCCCTGCCCCTCCACAAGCGCCTTTTCAACGTCGCGCATGCGACCATCGTCGCCGGTGGGTCGAGCCTCGCACTCGCCCAAATCACCGCGCCGCTGCCACGCTGGGAGCCGACGCAGTTCCTCACCCACGCGCCTGCCCTCATGCTCGTCGGCATCGTCTACGCCACCCTTGACCTCGGTGGCCTCCAGATGGTCATGACGCTCTCTCATCCCGAGAACGGGGGCGACAGGGCACCAGCACCGACCGCAAAGGTCCTGCTCCTCGAAGGGGTAGGTATCGGCATGGGCGTCGTGTCCGCTATCGCCTGGGCCTACAATCCGGCCGCGCTGCTCCTATCTCTTCTCCCCGTCTTTACCGTGCGCGCGACATTCAAGACCATCGAGCGGGACGCAGCTCGCGCCGCCGCGCTCCGTCGGCGTAACGCCCAACTGGAGGGGGTGATCCGAGCTGGGCAGCGGCTGCGCTTGCTGCAGCCGCGGATCGATCTGGTACGTCCCGTGGCCGAGTACGCCCGTGACGCCGCCCGTGCGTCCGCCGTGGCGGTGTACCTGACGGACGAGACCGACCCGACGATGATGGGCAGGGCGCTGACTCTCCCGGCCGGTGATGCTGTAGACGCTCCAGAGAGCGTCCCCGTGCCGCACGACAGCGAGGATGGGGCGGCCTACCAGGTCGCGGAGGACGGGACTCTCCTCATCCTGCTGGACGTTGACGGCCAGACCGTGGGCGGGCTGCGCCTGTCCGGCGTCACGGAGGATGACGAGGACACCCGCCACGCCCTGGCGTTGCTCGCCAACCAGGCCGCTATCGCGCTACAAAACGCGGCGCTCCACGAGCGCGTCCTGGCGCAGGTCTCGGTCGATGGACTGACCGGACTCCCGAACCACCGCGCCTTCCACGCCCGCCTCGATGAGGAGGTCGCTCGGTGCCGTCGGTTGGGCCGGCCAGCAAGCCTCATCCTCGTGGACATCGACGGCCTGGCCGCGATCAACGCGGTCGGTGGCCTCGGCCTGGGCGACGCGACCCTCACGGCTGTCGCGGCGGCGGTGCGCCATGCCGTGCGCACGGGGGATATCGTGGCCCGCGACGGTGGCGATGAGTTCGCCGTGCTCCTGCTCGACGCGGAGCGGGAGGAGGCTCTGGCCTCGGCCAACCACATCCAGGCGGCTATCCGGGCGGGGAGTGGGGCGCCGGTCACGGTGCGCGCCTCGCTTGGGGTCGCGTCCATCCCGGCCCACGGCACGACGCGTGAGGAGCTGGTGCGGGCGGCCCGCCAGGCGCTCGTCGGCGCGAAGGCGTTCGGCGGGGACCGCATCGCGGAACCGGACGACGGGGCGGGGCTGCTGGGCGACGACCTCCAGCGCATCGCTGGAGAACTCGCGCACGCCAACCTGGCCGCCGTGACGGCGATGGCCGCCGCCGTCGATGCCAAGGATCCGTATACACAGGGGCATTCCCAGCGGGTTGGCCGCTACGTCGTGGCCTTCGGCCGTGCCCTGGGCCTGGAGGCGACAGATCTTGCGCGCCTGGAGTTGGCCGCCCTGCTCCACGATGTCGGCAAGATCGCCGTGCCAGACGCCATTTTGACGAAGGACGAGCGCCTCACCGATGAGGAGTTCGCGGTCATCAGGGAGCACCCCGTGCGGGGCGAGCGCATGCTCTCGGGCCTGCCGTACCTCTCCAAGGACATCTTGCCCGCCGTGCGGCACCATCATGAGCGATGGGACGGGCTGGGCTACCCCGACGGCCTCGTCGGCGCCGCGCTGCCACCGGACGCCGCGATCATGGCGGTGGCGGACAGCTTCGACGCCATGACGAGCACGCGCACGTATCGGCCGGCCCTCCCTGTTGCAGAAGCCGCGCGGCGCATCCGTGAGGGAAGCGGGACGCAGTTCGCGCCGCACGTCGTCCTGGCCTTCGAGCGGGCACTGGCTGCAGGCGATTTGCACGTTGCCGATGATCGGATGAGGGCGCGGGCACGGACGGCATGAGCAGGCGATCTATCATTCCTATTGCGCGCTGTCTGTGCACTTGGTAAGATAGGAATGAACCTGTTCGTCGCTTCGGCGACGAACCGCGGGGCTACCCTTGGGTAGCCCCTGCTTTTTTGGAGGGATATGGGCCGCACGCCGAAGAAGCGGAGGAGTGTATACGTCGACGGCTTCAACCTGTACTATGGTGCCCTTAAGGCGACATCCTATCGCTGGCTCGATCTCCACGCCCTCTGTACCAAGCTCCTCCCAGGATCGTCCATTCACCGCATCCGCTATTTCACCGCCCGCGTTTCGCCGCGCCCTGGTAATCTGGACCAAGCGCAACGGCAGCAAACATATCTACGCGCGCTTCAAGCGGCTACCGCGAACCTCACCATCCACGAGGGACAATTCCTATCAAGCAAGGGTATGGCGCGTGTGGTGTCGCCGCCGCCGACGAGTATCCAGGTCCATAAAGTCGAGGAAAAAGGCTCCGATGTTAACCTGGCGACCTATCTGCTCGTTGATGCGTTCGACGGCGATTACGAGACCGCCGTCGTCATCAGCAATGACACCGACCTCGTGACGCCCATCACCGTCGTGCGCACAAAGTTCGCCCTGCCGGTTATCGTACTCAACCCCCAGAAAAATACGTCGTGGCCGATGCGCAATGCCGCCACGATGTATCGGCCTATTCGCCAGGGAGTGTTTGTAGCTAAATGCTTCCAAACAATAGTCGCGGGATGCGAACCTCGCACGCAATGTCGCGCGACCGCAGTCGCCGCACGCTGCCATGCGACCGCAGTCGCAGGCTTATTCCGTACAGTCAAGCTGGAAGCATTTAGCCAGCTTCCTGCTGTCCTCACGGACGCACACGGAACGATAACGAAGCCTCCAACGTGGTAGTGGGAGACCATGGCGAACGGCGGCACGATCAAGACGACGGCGAGATGCTGTAATCCTGACGATCGCCACCTCCGGCGATGTCATGACGCGCACATGTACATACCGCCCCGCTTTGCCGATGCTGGAGGCTATGCGAGACATCGGCGAAGGAAGCAGGACACAGGGTGCGTCCCCTATGGTCCTGGCGTTTGAACAGGATCTGGCTGTAGGTGATTTGCTCGTGGCCGATGATCGGAGGAGCGCACGGGCACGAGCGGCGTGAGCCGATGCGCTAGTCCGTGTCGCTCGACTCGCCGGTCAGTTTGGTGAGCGACGCAGCCGTACTGATACGATCGACAAGGCTATTGAGTGTGTCCTGATCTGCCGCGTTGATACGGCGCTCCAGCACCTCCGGCACATCTCCGAAGCGCGCCCGTACTGTCTTCAACAGCATGGTGCACTGCCCCCGCAACTCCCCTTCTTCTAGCCCGATCCGTTCGACGCTTGTGATGTACGGCATCCTATGTTCCTCCTCAATCCGCGCAATCTCGCGCCACATCGCCCGCTCCTGCTCCCGTGGTAGAGCCAGCAACCAATCGATGAGCCGGAACAGCTCCAGAATCTGCTCCCGCTCATAACCCCGCTCGTACAGCTCACGGATCAGTCCGAGCTTCGTTTGCCCCCGTGCCTCCGGATCCTCACGCGTCTCCTGCGCCGTCAGGTGCGCCCGCACGATCACCGCGAAGGGGTTGGCGCTCGTTGCAAGGTCGTCCTCTCGCTCCCGCCAATCGAGGAGCTTGACCACCGGATAGCGCAACTCCACCGCGCAGTTCCAGAGGTCCTGCGCGAAGCGTGCGGGCCGCCAGTCTGCCTGCTCGTCAGCCAGCACCGCCACACTCATGATTGGGCGCTCGTAGCGGTCGAAGATGCGGTAGTAGTACACAAACATGCGCCGCGCGAAGTCACGCTCTGGTTGGCCCTGCACCTCGATGTGGATGAGCACCCAGGCATCAGTCCCATCGCGGCGCCAGACCTGGACAAGCGTATCGGCGAGGCGGCGGCCGAGATCGGCGTCGCGCGTGACCTGCTGCAACTCCTTGTCGAGCATGGTGTAGCCTCGACTCCAGTCGATCTGGGCATAGACCTCCGGGAAGAAGAGGGCCAAGAAGTCCGGCAGGTAGCGGGCAAGGGCCTCCTTCCAGGGGCTGTCGTAGTCGGCTGCTGGCGTCGTCGATTGACTGCTCATACGTCTAGTGTAGAGGATGTAGGTGCGCTGAGCGATAGGGAAACGCGGCGCTGCTTGGTCGCGGCGCGGTCGCACCCCTGTGTCGCTACTCCTCGCGCAGAGACTCCACAAGCTCCAGCCAGTCGACCTTCCCCAGCGCGTCGCGCACGATCTCGCCCGCCTCTCGTGTTTCGCGCGCGTTCTGTTGCTCGTTCTCGTAGAGGTCGGCGGCGAGACCCGACGACGGCACCGTGCCGTCATGCGCCTGCTGGATGTCCGGCAGACTCTCGACGTAGGCACGCAAAGCGTCGGCCCCACCTCGGGCGACGGCGGTGCGGCTCGCGTCATAGCTCTCCTCATCGTTCGTGAGCCACGTGTAGACGGCCCACGACGTGTATTGACCATCCGTTGTAGGACTGATCGGTCGGCTCGGGCGTAAAGCCGTCCGGCGTATACCAGCGCGCGGCGGTCTCCCGGTCCATGAGGCTGTAGACGACACCGGAGGAGAGCGCGGGCGTCCGGTCAAGGATGCGCACATGACGCTGGTCGTCGCGGTTGCGCGCGTTCACGGCGACGACCTCGGCCTCCTCATGGCTCGCGCACGGCAGGATGATCGTGTTCACGCGTCCCTCCGCCGCGCCCCAGTCGCTCATAAACGTGTCGTCCGACAGGACATAGTACGGTGCCGCTGGTAGATCGGTCGCCGCGGTAATTAGGTGTACTCATCAAACCCTCCTCACAGACGGACGGACGGCAGAGCCGCCCCTTTCTGGCCCGTGTCTACGTGCCGTATGGTCGCTCGCCGTCCAGTAACTGAAGATGTTACCGCTATCCGGTCGGTGGCCCCCACTCTATGAGCAGCGACGAAAGGTTTGGCACGCTCGCCATGTGATTCTACAACAGCGCATACACTCCAGACCTTGCTCCTGTTAGGCACCATACGTGTGGTTCAGCTCACGTGCGCAAGGGGCTTCTCAACAAGACGTGCCGTGAGCGTTTCGCCAAGGCGGTCCAGGATTAGTTGTGCCCGGTCGACGGTGATGCCATGATACTCGTTGCGTTCGTCGCGCGACACTTGCGCGGCGCTCACGCCCAAGCGATCCGCCAACTCCTGCTGCGTGAGGCCATTGGCGATGCGCGCGGCGATCAAGAGGCGGCCGATGGCGCTCAGAGAATGGATCGTCTCGAAGTCACGCCGACAGACACGTTCGTACCATGCGACTTCCTCGACGAGTCCGGCATGGAACGAGAGTGCGGGTCCCATTCCGCGCTCGACCTCGTCCGGGGCTAGACCCATGCCTTCTAGGGCGGCTCGCTGCTCGGTGATAAAGCGTTGGTCATCCTTCACGCGACGCAGCGCTTCGTGGTATTCTCGGTCATTACGAATCATGGATGTCTCCTCTTAGGGTCTGGTGATGCGGACAATACCCTTCGGGCTGAATGACCGGCGTGAGAGCCGGAAAGCGGACGGGAACTGCAACGCGTGACCGAATTGATCGGCGATTCCCGACGGCTGACCAAAATGGGGATACAGTTCAACTCGGTAGACGAACCACATCGGGAGTTGCGCCTTCCCTGAATCGGGATCCCATCGCCGACTGAGCGGGTCCCAGGTCCAGACTTTATGCGGGTCGAGTGCATTGAGATCGCGCTCCAGGTCGCCAGAAACGAAGTAGCGCACATCGCACTCGAAATAGCCGTCGATGTCGTTGGGATGCCCCTTATCCTCAACGAACGACCCATCGGTGAAGATCGCGTCGCAGCCGACCTGCCGCAGTTGCTCGACCAGGACGCCAAGGTTCCGTACAAGATGAGCGCGCCAGGCATGGTCCCACGAGGAGTCGGCATTGGGGAAGCCCGTGACTAAGGAAGAAGCAGCAAGGTCTGCGAGAGTAAGGGCATAGTCTCCCGGCGGCAAGACCCCATCCTCGGTAAACGCAGGCAACACCCCTGCATCCTCGCCCATATCGCCTCCAAAATTAACTCATATGTTTATAATAACACATATGTTCTCATAATGGAGAGGTGACGGGCGTTGTAACAACCGTTAGTCGGGCGTGACCGTGTATCGCTCCTGGTGTTCCGCCACACGCCCCATGTGCTGACGTGGCACATCTGGATTGTGTGTTGCCGGTGGGAGTGTCTTCACTAGTCGCCCACGCCGCAGCCGCTCGGCGAGCGCGGTATATCGTCGGCCCGCACCCTCCGTCCGTACCGCCTTTGCTAGGGCGCGCTTGCTCCCGACCAACACGACGAGGCGCTTGGCCCGCGTCACGGCTGTGTACAAAAGGTTGCGTTGGAGCATGAGCCACGCCGATGTGGTCAGCGGTACGACCACGCACGGGTACTCACTGCCCTGCGAGCGATGGATGCTGACCGCATAGGCATGCGTGAGCTCGTCCAGCTCGTCGAAGCTGTAGGTGACCTCCTCCTCCTCGTCCATGAAGACGCGTAGCTCCTGCTCCTCCAGGGAGAGGCCGGTCACCACGCCGACCGAGCCGTTGAAGACGCCGGCTACGCCCTTGTCGTAGTTGTTCCGAATCTGTGTCACCTTGTCACCCGTGCGGTAGACGCGGCCGCCGTAGCGTCGCTCGGGTGCCCCTGGCCTGGCTGGCGTCAGCGCCTCCTGCAGCTTCTCGTTGAGCGCGCCCGCGCCGGCCGGTCCCCGGTGCATGGGGCAAAGCACCTGCACGTCGCGGCGTGGATCGAGACCGAACCTGCGCGGCAGCCGGTTGGCCACGATGTCGACGGTCAGGTCGGCCACACGTTCAGTGTCGTCCTCGGTGAACAAGAAGAAGTCGTCCAGGCCGCGCGTCTCGGGCATGTGGCCGGCGTTGATGCGGTGGGCGTTGGTCACGACACCGCTCTGCTGCGCCTGGCGGAAGATGTGTGTGAGGCGCACGCTGGGGATCGTGCCCGCGCCGAGCAGGTCGCGCAGTACCTCGCCGGCGCCGACGCTGGGGAGCTGGTCCACGTCGCCGACGAAGAGCAGGTGCGCGCCCGGCGCGACCGCCTTGACCAGCGTGTTGGCGAGGAGCATGTCGAGCATCGACACCTCGTCGACCACCACGAGGTCGGCGTCGAGCGGCGTGTCGCGGTTAAAGGCGGCGTCGCCACCGGGGCGGAGCTGGAGAAGGCGATGCAGCGTGCTCGCCTCCATTCCCGCGAGTTCCGACAGTCGCTTGGCCGCCCGTCCTGTCGGAGCGGCCAGGATGATCTTGGCGCGCTTCGCCGTGGCCAGGGCGACGATTGAGCGGACCGTGAACGATTTACCGCAGCCGGGTCCACCGGTGAGCACGGCGACGCGCTCGGTCAGCGCCAGGCGGACCGCCTCGGCCTGTGCGGGCGCCAGCGTGCTCCCGGTTGTCTTCTGGAGCCAGGCGATGGCGGCGTCCCAATCGACGGTCGTGAACCCTGGCAGCCGCTCAGTGGAGGCGGAGAGCAGGCGCTGCAGGCCGTTCGTGAGGGAGACCTCGGCGCGGTGGAAGGGGACGAGGTAGACGGCGGTCACCGTGTCGCCGTCCGGTCCGGGCAGGTACTCCATGACCACGCCCTCCTCCGCGTTGAGCTCGGCCAAGCAGGACTCGACCAGGGTCGCCTCGACGCCCAGAATCTCGGCCGCCGTGGCGATCAGTTCCCCCTCGGGTAGGTAGCAGTGGCCGTCGTCGCTGGCCTCGGAGAGCGCGAACTGGAGCCCGGCCTTGACGCGCTCGGGGCTGTCGTGCGGGATACCCAGTGCTTGCGCGATCTTGTCGGCCGTCTTAAAGCCGATGCCCCACACGTCACTGGCGAGCTTGTATGGCTCGTTCTTCACGACCGAGATACTGGCGTCCTTGTACTTTTTATAGATACGGACGGCGATGCTGGTCGAGACGCCGACGCCCTGCAGGAAGAGCATGACCTCCTTGATCGCTTTCTGTTCCTCCCACGCGCAGCCGATCATGGCTGTGCGCTTGGGTCCCAGGCCCGGCACCTCGACGAGACGCCCCGGCTCCTCTTCAATGATGCGGAGCGTGTCCGTGTCGAAGTGGGCGACGATGCGCTCGGCCATCTTGGGGCCGATCCCTTTGATGAGGCCCGAGCCCAGGTAGCGACGGATGCCCTGGATCGTCGCCGGCAGCACCGTGGTGTAACCTCGCACCTCGAACTGGCGGCCGTACTGTGGATGTGATTTCCAGACGCCCTCCATGCGCAGGCTCTCGCCGGGCTGCGCGCCGAGGAGGGAGCCGACGACGGTAAGCAGGTCAGTCCCTCCCCCACGTGTCGCCACGCGGGCGACGGTGTAGCCGGTCTCCTCGTTGGCGTAGGTGATGCGCTCCAACACGGCCTCCAGCGTCGCGAGCGGAGGTTGGCTGGTCGTGGTAGGGTCGGAGGTAGGCGCACCCATCATGTGTCTCCAGTGACTAGCGTGTCGTCAGGGTTGACGGCCGGGCGAGGCGTGGGCATAACCTCCTCTACCGCCTCTCCGTCCACCGTGGTTGACCGTCAGTCTGACCCCTTCATCCTACCGCGTCGGACGGTGCGACGGCTGCACAGGGTTGCCCAGCCGTCCCGCGTGATGCACGGAGCGACAGCCATGGTGGAGAGGGCCGTGTGCTATAGGTCGTCACAGATCAGTGAGTCGCCCTCGCCAAGCAGTCTTCGATCAGCGCGCTGGATATCGGGCTTGTCCGACGCGCGTCGCTTCGCGTCGACAGTGTGTAGCATCACCAGAACGCCCATGACGATGACATCTCCTCGCGCCTGTTCGTGCGCGCTTGCTACACTATAGAATATATAGTATCGTTGCGGGAGCGCTCTATGATGATTGAGCGCCCCTTGACGACGCGCTTGCCCTGGACAAAGGTCGACGGAAAGGAGGACGCGTGCAGATCGAGATATGGTCCGATGTGGTCTGCCCCTGGTGTTACATCGGCAAGCGGCGCTTTGAGGCCGCGCTCGCGGGGTTCGCCCACCGCGACGACGTGCGGGTGACCTGGCGCAGCTTCGAGTTAGATCCCGGCGCGCCCGCACACTATCCGGGAACGCTCACGGACCTCCTCGCCACGAAGATGCGGACCACGCCCGCGCAGGCCCACGCGGCTAACGCGCGGCTCACGAGTCTCGCCGCCGAGGACGGTCTCACCTATCATCTGGATCAGGCGCAGCCGGGCAACACGTTTGATGCCCACCGCCTCATCCATCTCGCTGGCGTGCGCGGACGTCAGGACGCGATCAAAGAGGCGCTGCTTCGCGCGTATTTTACCGACGGGGCCGCGATCGGTGACCCCGAGACGCTTGTCCGGATCGTGTCTGCGGCGGGCTTGGCGGCGGACGAGGCGCGTGCCGTGCTGGCGAGCGACGCCTATGCGGCCGATGTGCGAGCGGACGAGCGACGCGCGGCCGAGTTCGGGATCACGGGCGTCCCCTTCGTGGTCATCGATGAGCGCTACGGCGTGTCGGGCGCACAAGCCACAGCAGTGTTCCGGGATACGGTGGAGACGGCATGGGCCGCCGCGCGCCCGCTGACGATGGCGGGTGGCGCCCGTGCCGCGGAGACATGCGCAGACGATAGCTGTGCTGTGTAACGGCGTCAGGCCCGTGACGGGCGGGGACGATAAAGACCGTTGGGGGTGCCCCGTCCGTGCCACAGCGTGGCACGGACGGTGTGTTAAGTGTTGATGGGGATAGAGGGATTAGGAGAGGATCGTGGCGATGCGTGATCTAGGGCTCACCGTGATGCGGGGTGTGACGGGCGGACTGATGGCGGGGCATGGCGCCCAGAAGCTCTTCGGGGCGTTCGAGGGTCCGGGGCTGCAAGGGACGGCGGGGTTCATGGAGATGCTTGGGCTGCGGCCGGGGCGCCTCTAGGGGACGGCGGCGGCTCTCTCCGAGTTCGGGGGCGGGACGCTCACGGCGCTCGGGCTGCTATACCCCCTTGGTCCGATCGGAATGCTCTCGGCCATGACGATGGCCACGGCGAAGGTGCACTGGGGCAAGCCGATCTGGGTCGCCTCGGGCGGCGCCGAAGTGCCGGTGCTCTATGGAGCGGTGGCGGTGGGCCTGATGCTGACGGGGCCAGGAGAGTATTCCATGGACGAGGCGCTGGGCATCACGCTGCCCACCAGCCTCACGGCGCTGGCGCTACTGGGAGCTGGAGCGATGATCGGCTACGGCATCCTGCAGCAGCCGTCTCCCCCCGCACAGGCGCAGGAGGAGGCGCGCACGACCCTGGAGGGTGGCGAGACCGCCAGCGACTCCACTATCCCCTAGCCGCACCTTGATGGTCTAGCGGCTGAGCGCGCGTTGTCGACGTGTACACATCCTCTCTTGGCCGATGTCCTTGCCACGGATAAAGGCGGATGTGTCGCCGTGCTCACTAGCACGGTGCGGGCCGTGAACAGCTACCCGTGCGGGGGATCGGACACGTAGAACTCCCAGGCAATCCCGTCGGGATCATAGAAGCTGATATACGGGGCGTGCGAGAGGGGGTTTTCCTGGACGCCGTTGTGGCGCACGCCCGCGGCGTCCAGGGCATTTTTGAGCTCGTCGAGGGCGCCACGCTCGGGCACGGCCAGGGCGAGATGGTCGAGCCCCACGCGGTAGGGGTCGAAATGGTCGCCCTGAGGCGTCTGGGCCTCGTCCCCGCGCATCCCGAGTCGGATGCCATACCCGGTGACGAGGACGAGGGTCGGTATCTCTACCGCGACCTCGAAGCCGAGCGTTTCGGTATAAAACGCCTTCGAGCGTGCGATGTTCGTCACTCGCAAGGCGATGTGATCCAGCCCACTCACGTTCAAGGTCATACGCATGTCCCCCTCTATATTCATCACGCGGTATACAGCAGCGGAGACATGTATCCCGATACTGGCCAAACACAGAGGGTCAGGCGCGGCGAGCGCGTTTCTGACAGATCATCGTCTCTGCTCCGCTCCTTAGCGTACTAGGAGCTGAGCGCCACGTGACGCGTGCCGGCTGGCATCCCGGTCCTCGACCCGAACGCGACTGCCCGCACTTTACGGCCCGATGCGCCTGATTGGGCGGCGACTCAGGCAGAGCGTGAGGCGCTCCGGCTCCAGCGCGAGTTCTTGGAGCGCGGTCGGAGCTTCGCGGTCGAGACAACATGCGCCGGAACGGCCATCCTGTGCCTGATGGAGGATGCGCGGCACCACAGATTCGCCGTCCAGCTGCTATACATTGGCATCGAGGACGTGCAAACCGCCATCGATCGCATCGCGGTGCAGGTGACGCGCGGCGGTCATCACATCCCGGCCATAGACGTGCGGCGCCGGTATAACCGCAGTCTTGGCCACCTACGGGCCGAGATCGAGCGGGCCGACCGAGTGATGCTGATCGATAACACCCCGAGCAGGGACCGCGCGAGGTGCTGGAGATCGACTATGGCCACACCACCGTGCACGCCACTGATATGCCGCGTTGGATCACAGTTGGCACGTCGTTGAGGTTCGACAGCACGTCGGTCGTGGGATTTATCGCCGGTACTGACGTCTCGCCACGATCGCTAGCCTTGTCGAGCATCTGCATGTCGCGCGCCCGCACCTCCAGCGACTGCCGCTGCTGGCCGTCGCGACCGATGTATGCGCGCAGGGCGAGCATGCCCTCGACGTAGACGTAGCTGCCCTTCCTGAGGTACTGGCCCGCCGTTTCGGCGGCCTTGCCGAACAGCGACACTCGGAACCAGGTCGTGACATCGCCGTCCTTGCGCCGCTCGGTGGTGGCGACGCTGACATCGGTCACCTGGTCGCCCGAGGGCAGCATGCGCTCCTCCGGGTCGCGTCCCACGTTGCCGACGATCGTTATCCGGTTGAAGCTTCCCGCCATTGTTCTATCCTCCCATCATCCTCAGATGCTCTGCGGCGTGATGACGCAGAGATAGGCCTTGTCGCCGACATGGATCGGCATGAAGGTCACCACGTCGGCCTCGAAGTCTTGTAGTGCGTCGAGGCGGTAATGGTGCCCTGGAGCCGCGTCCTGCTCGTGGTCATCCCCGATCACGCGGAAGAGCGTGATATGGTGGGGCACGCCGTTGATCAGGCACAGGCCGATGTACTGGTCGTTGTCATCATACTCCGGCAGTTCGGTGACACGGATGTCGAGTGGGAGAGGGGTCCCGACGCGGACGCTCATGATCCCATCTCCTCGTTCGCGTCGTCCGTCGCGGTGTCGCCATCGTCCGGGATGGGGCCGAGCGCCCGCGCCACGTCCCTGAGCCGCACCGTCCGGTGGAGGGCGCTGTCTCCGGCGGCGTAGACCAGGAGCGCCGTTGGCCGCGCCTCGTCGGTGATGTCGAGCACGTCGACCAGAGACCCGTCGGTGAGCTGCACCCGCTGCCCCAGGAGGGCCAGCAGGCGACGTTCCCGCATCTCCCGGTCGAGGGCGGCCTGGCGTGGCTTCAGCCAGGCCGCGACGATGTTACCGTCAATGGTAAATCCCCGGCCCTGAGGAAGGAGAGCCACGACGTCGCGCTTGAACTCCTGGTGCAGCAGCCACGCGCCGGTCTCGTGGATCACGCCGGCTAAGGCGTGATCGTACCGCTCATGTGCCGGGATCGCAGCGGTCTCGCCCAGGTAGTCGGCCAGGATCGCGAGCGCCAGGTCGGCCGGCCCGCTGCCGTGATAGCCGTGACTCATACCAGTAGGACTGTGCACGATCAAGTGACGCAGTCGGTAGGTCTCGTGCCCCTCCTCGTAGACCAGGACGGATGTGGGGCCCGTCGCGTCGCCCTGGTCGCTATAGCCTTTATAGGTCTTCATCTTTGTCTCTCCTCTCCTCTCTGGCATGCCGTGATCGGGCTGAGGCCGACACGGACGTTGACCCCTGCCACTCGTTGTCCTCGTCGTCTTCGACGACCTCCCGGTAGACCCCGCTGGCCGGGTCGAAGACCGCGTTGTGGGGCATCAGGCCGTCTTCCGCCTCCTCCGGCGTCCACCAATCTTCGCCGTAGCGCATCGTCCCTCCTGTTGTTCGTGGCCCGCGGGCGTGACATCCGGCTCGGCCTTATGCCACGCCCCGCGCCGTGCGTGTGCTAGGAGGCCGCGCGCGCGGCCTCCTCCTTCTCTCGTCGCGCTAACGTGCGCTCCGCCGTGACCAGGCGGGCCAGTGCGGTCTGCGCGTCGACTTGCGCCAGCGTCTGGCCGTTCCACCAGTACCAGTCCTGCTCCTGGCCGCTGCCCTGCGCCGCCCGCGCCAGCCCGAGGCAGGAGTCGCGGCCCGTGCCCGGCACGAAGAGCCACGTGCCCGTGTCGCGCGTGGACCAGGCAAACACCGCTGGTTGCTTCTGCTCCACGGTCTCGCGGTCGTGGTAGTAGAAGTCCTTGAGATAGCTCGACGGGCGATGCGTGGCCTCGACCACCGCCACCATCGCTGGCCAGGCGGCGTGTTTGCCCTTTCGCACGAGGGCCTCAGAGAGGAGCAGGTCCAACTCGCCGGTCGTGCGTTTCGTGATCTCGGCCAGCCATGCCTCCAGGGTGTAGCTCTGGACGGCGTACTGCCTCCGGTACGAGGCGATCCCCTCGTCGATGGCCGCGCGCACGAGGGCTGCGATCGCCTCCCGTGTCAGCGCGGCCTGGCGGCGTTCCGCGCGCTCAGATGGTGTCGTCGTCATGCCCTCCCCCGATCCGCAGCGACAGCATCACCTCGGCGGTGAAGTCGTCGTGCGTGTACTCATGGCCGTTCGCGCAGACCAGGACCGGGCGGCCATCCCGGTCCAACCTCTCCTGGGTATCCAGGTCGTTCCCCTGCCAGTCGGTCACCTCCCCGTCCGCAGCGGTGCTCCACCGACAGACCAGCGTATCGATGGTCCCGACCGCGGCGGCCCCGCAGGCCGGGCACGGGAACATGTCCGCCGTGATGGGCAGTCGTGCCTGCTCTGTCCCGTTCATGCCGCGCCCTCTTCCCCCTCGTCGATCACGCCCTTGCCCGTAAGGTCGGTCATGTCATCGTCGTCGGCGTCACCGAGCGACGCGATCACCTCTGCCGGTGTGGGGACTGCCTGCCCCGGTAGATACAGCGCCAGCACCGGGTCGGCAGGCGTCCGACCGGGGTCGTAGTCGCGGACCCGCATCGCCTGCGTGAGCAGCAGTGCCTCCAGCGTGTAGCGCACCAGCGCCACCCCCTCAAACGACCGTAATCGCTCGATCTGGCTCCGACTGGGCGTCGGCTCAGGGCCTGGGAAGCTGCTGAGGTTGTGCCGCTTGATGACCTGCTTGATCGCCTCATGGTCGACATGCTTGAGCGTGAGCGTATAGGCGCACAGCACGGCCACGTCGATGGTGTCGACGGCGGGAATCATGTCGATGGCGCGCTCGATGGCGGCCACGTTCGGCGCGTAGGACGCCGTCTGATCCTTATGCCGTTGCCGCGTCTTCTTGCCCTTCTGCGCCGCCGTCTCAACCGGCGGAGCTTGCCAGGTTGGCCTGGCCGTGGGAACCACGTCGCCTGCCGCCTGCGCCGCCTCGGCCTCGGCCTGAAGCGCGGCCATGGCCGTGTCGTACGTCTCCTTCCCCTTGGCCTTCAGCTCCGCGTAGTGGGTCGGCATCAGGCAGTAGCCCACGCCGTCGTAATAGCCGGGCCGGTAGGCCGCGAACGGGCATGTCGTGCAGATAGCGCGCGTGTCGAAAAAGTTCCCGCCCCAGCGGCCCCGGCCGTCGTTATAGGCGTGCTGCATCTGGAGCACGAGGTTGGGATGGGTATGGACGAACGCGCCGAGCGCGGCGGTGCCGGTCATCCCGGCAGCCATCTCCGTGGCCAGGGCGACGATCAGGGCGGGGAAGCCCTTGTTGTCCTTGCCGCCGTGTGTGTAGTCGTGCAGGTCCTGCGCTTGCCCGAGCGTCATGGTCGCCGAGTGGCGGTAGAGGTCCTGGGCCTCTGCCGGCAAGGCGCAGAGTTTCAGCCGCTCCTTGACCCACTCCTCGCGGCGACCCACTCTCTTGCTGATCTCCTTGATGGTCTTGCCCTGGCCACGCAGGATGGCGATGCCACGCGCCTCGTCCATCGGGTGCAGGTCGCGCCGCTGGAGGTTTTCGACCACCGTCGCGGCGCTGGCGTTCTCGCCTGCCATCTCGTCGTCGACCAGGACGGTGATCCTCGTCCATTTCAGGATGTCGCGCACGGCGCGCAGGCGGCGTTCGCCAAAAACAAGCACCCAGGGCGGGCGTCCGGCGGCGTTAGGCCGCACTTTGGGCGGCTGTTGCAGCCCCAGTTCTCGGATCGACGCGGCCAATTCCTCCAGCGTGGCCTTGTCCTCTTTGTCCTTCCGGTCGAACCGGCGCGTATTGTCCGGCGACGTGCCGATCTCCGCGACCGAAACTGTCTCCAGGTGTGCCATGGTGTCCTCCTTTGTGTGTGCCATCCTCGCGCCGCAGCCCGGCGCGTATATCCTCGATCAGACGACCCAGCGCCGCGTTCTCCTCCAGCCTGCGGACGATCACACCCGCGCCGTGGAGCACGGTGGAGTGGTCGCGATTGCCCAACAGGTTGGCAATGCGCCCCGCTTGGAATGGGATGCCGTTGTCGGGCATGGGCCAGCACAGGTCGGTGCGCATCAAGTACATGCAGACCTGGCGAGCCGTGTTCACCCGCGCCACGCGGCTACGCCCGCACAACTGCCGAACGGTGATCTCATACTCGGCGGCGACGGCGTGCCTGATGCGGCGGGCCTCGGCCGTCTGCTGTCGCCGTAGGCGCTCCAGCGCCTGTTCTTGGTCGGGTGTGAGGGGTGCCCTACGCTCCGTCCTCCACTTAATACTCGTCCGGTAACAACACGGTTGTCTCTGTCCTGGTTGACTCGGTGATGATCCACACCGTTTTTGTTTCGGCCACCTGGTACGCGCTGAGGAGTCGGCTGCCGATCAGGAGCGCATGGTCGTTGTGGGCGCGGTCGTGGCTGTCCATGTCGCCCCAGTCGCCCATCAGATGCCGCGTGATGAGCGCCGCGATGTCGAGGCCTTGGCGCTCGATCAGGTCCACGATGCCCTCGGTGATGTAGAGATCGCCGAGGGGGAAACGCGACGCCCAACGCGGCGGATTGTCCAGCAGGTTCATATCGTCCTCCTATTCGTCGTGATCGTGGTGGAGGTAGGCGTCGCGCCTACCTCCACCCGCGGATACATCTCGTGCCGGTGGGGAGAGGTGAGCGGTGCCCATCTCTCCCCAGTGGTGAGAGCTACGCCGCCGCCTCCGTTGCCTGGCTGCTCGCGCGCTCGACCTCGCTCAGGATTGTCCTGACCCCGACCTGGATGGCCTCCGCGTTTGCCTTGATGACGTTCCGCGTTACACGGTACAGGGCGAGGTACGTGGGGGCATTGGGCGTCGGCAAGCCAAGCGCCTGCGAGACCACATAGCTCACGGCCTCGGCCTGGCACTCGACCTCCTGGAGGGTGAAGCGCGCCCGCGTGATCCGTGGGTGACACACCTCGTGGGCCATTTCGTGGATGAGTGTCTGCGCGCGGTTGCCCACGGCGGCGCGGGCATTGAGCTCGATGCGCCCCTCTCCGTTCGAGCGACCTTCCACGGCCGACGGCAAGTCGTCGCGGAGGATGACGGTCATCGTGAGCGCCGTGCACGTCCGTACCAGCAGAGCGTACAGGTCGTCATAGTCGCCGCTGAGGGTGACCCACGGCGCGTCGAGGGGCTGGGCGTCGGGCCGTGCCGGTTCAACCTGGTCCCGGTCGTAGACGAGGCAGTCGTCGAAGCCGAGCAGGATGTCGCGCGTCTCGCCCGTCGCCTCGTCCTCGACCGCCTTCGTGGCGGGGCGCTTGATCCAGATGCCGTGCCGGACCTCGTCCGCCTTGACGCGGTAGCCGAGCGGCTCCCAGAGGGTGGTGCGCCCGCCGACATGAGTTGCTTGCGGGCGTTGCACGAAGATCAACATGCTGTTCCGGGTGCTGTAGCGCCAGAAACGGGACATGGTGCGCAGATACGCGGTGAAGGTCTCGTCGAGCGCGGCCTGGTCGGTTTCGGCGCCGAGCCGGCCGAGCCAGTCATTGATCAGCTCCTTCGTGACGGGCTTCGGAGTCATCGTCGCACCTCGTTCCTGGTGTCGCGGTCGACCAGCATCGCGACGCGGTAGCCGCGCCGGTAGATGGTCACATGCTTGAGCAGGGCGTCCAGGGCCTCTAAGAGAGCCTCTCCGTCAAGGTCCGGCGAGGTGGTCAGCTCGATCATGCCGTAGGGGTCGGTCAGGTTGAACGTCACGCCGACGGTGATATCTCCGAGACTGTCCGCGCTCTCGGGGGCTATACTGGGGGTGACTGCGATGGCACGTGCTGGCATGGTGCTCTCCTCTCGTGGTCTATCAATGGGGGTGGGCAGGTGACTCTGCCCACCCCCGTTTTGTGTGTCTTGCTGTGGCTCGCCGGCCGGTCGCGCGTGGGGCAGGATGTCGATCGCGGGCGGTGTGGCGTCCCGCGCGGCGACGAGCGTCGCGGACAACATCCGCACGGTGCGCCGCGTGACTGACGTGTTTTTCACGGCCATTATCTGACGACCTTTGGCACGGCGGCCATGTCGTCTGGCCGCTGAACTTCGTGCAGGCCGCGCTTCCTGGCCTCGACCTGCAGGGCGCGTTGGCGTCGCGTCTGCTGCCTGCGCTCGAAGCGATACCAATAGTGCACGGCCCGCGCGTAGTCGCGGTGCCAGCAGGGCGTCGTGTGCTGCCCCGCCTCGCAGGTGCATGTCCACCGGTCGTCCGGGCCATCCTCGGTGACCGTGACGGTATGCAGGCGTCCGCTTCGGGTGGCGCTCTCCACCTCGTAGACCGCCCCTCTGCTCACGACCGTGCCCTGTCGCTGTCTGATCTCTGGATCGGGTTCCTGGCGTGCTGATACTGCCATGTCCGTGGCTCCTGACTCCACCCGTCTGTCGCTGGGACGCTCCGAGCCCAACGTTCCATTGCGGCCGTGTCTATACGTGACCTGATGGGTGCCCTTTCTACCTGTCGTGTGGTTGTGATGTCGTCACTCACCCTACCCTTTCTACTGTGGTTATTCGGTGAGCGGCGGAGACCGCGCCACCGCGTCAACGTGATGCGTCATCAATCGACCTCCTCATTCGTGATCTCTGTCGGTGCGATGGGAGCCGGCATGCCCCTCCTACTCCCAGCCCACGCCCCGCTCCCGCAGGCTCGTATACGTGTCGCCACCGATCACGAGGTGATCGAGCACCTCCACGTCCAGGAGCTGGCCGGCCCGGACAATCTCACGGGTGATGGCTACGTCCTCGGGTGACGGGGTCGGGTCGTCACTGGGATGGTTGTGGACGAGGATGAGCGAGGTGGCGTTGTGGCGCACGGCCTCGCGGAATATCTCGCCGACACGGATCTGGCACGCCGACACGGTGCCGGTGTAGAGCGTGACGATGGCGATGAGCCGATTCTTGGTGTTGAGCAAGAGCACGCGCATCTGCTCGGATTCCAGGACGCTCATCTCGGGCACGAGGAGCCGCGCCGCATCAGCCGCACTGGTCACCCGTGGCCGCACCTGGGGGCGTTCGGCCCGCACCACGACCGCGAGGTCGAGCGCGGCCATCAGCTGGGCAGCGCGGCGCGGGGTAAGGCCGCCCCGGCGCAACGCATCAGGGCTGGCCCGACGCAGCCTGGCAAGGCTCCCATACTCCTCAAGGAGTCCTGCCGCCGTGGAGAGTGGCAGGCCTAGCAGGCGCGCCAGCGCGTCTGCGGTCGTGGGGCTGACCTGTGGCACACTGGCGTCGGCGTCCGCGGGGTGCTGGCACTCCTGGTCCCAGGTCACATCTTGCTCACCAAAAGTCGTCGTCAACATCGTCGTCTTCCTCCTCGTTCATCGTGTGAGTGAGCGTGGGGTGTCGGGACGCCGTCCAAGCGGCGTCCCGACCCACGGTGGGTTAGAGCCCCGCGAGCCGCAGATCCCGTTGCGCGGAGAAGCGCAGCTTCTCGCTCTCGACCTGTGTGCGCCATGCCGCGTTCATCGCCGCCGCGATGGCGGTGGCCCCGGCCTCGGTGGTGTGCCAACGGCGCGTCCAGCGTTGGGTCTGGGTGTCCGAGATCTGCCAGCGTCCGTGACCCGCGTGGAATCGGACGGCATAGCGGTCGCGCTCCTGGAGGTAGGATGTCCCCGTCCGTTCCCGCCGCACGGTCGTGGGACGGGGTGGCCGGGCCGTGGGGTGCGCGGCCAAGTAGGCGGTGACGGTGCGGTCGGCGCAGATTCGGCAGAAGACTTTGCCGCTCTTGGAGCGGCGTGTGAACAGGTCACCGATGGGGGTTGCGCAGACACTGCAGCACGTCGCCGGGCGACCCATGGTCGTGGCCATGGCGGCACGCGCCGCGTCGTCACCTGGGTTGGCCCCCAGCGAGAGCGACGCGCGTCGGCGCGTGGTGCGGTCACGGTTGGCGCGCGTGGGCACGTCGTCGATGTCGGTCAGTAGGCAGCTTGTTCCTAGTACGGTGCTCATTGGTTCCTCCGTCCTGGTCTTTTCGTCCGTGGCGTCTCGTCGTCCGCCACTGTCGACTCCACAGCACGCCCCACGGACTGGTGCAACACAGTGCCGACACGGAGTTTCGGGTCTTGGGGGTGTTGCTCCAGGCCACGGGGTGGGCTACGGTGACGGCATGGCGGATACGGGACGCCTGACGAGGGCGGGGACGGGGGATGAGCATGTGCCGGGGGAGAGCTGCCGCCGCCACGAACGGGCCGGGGCGGGCGCATGAATGTGCCACTTGGTCGTCGCGGAGATGCGTGCCATGGATTGCACGATGGGACAGGCGTGGTTGCTGGGAGCACCGGCGATGTTGCGCGCCCTGCCCAGCCGGCATATTCCCGTCCGTATGACACACGGCTCTCTGGTCGATGGCGTGGCCAGACCCCTGCTATCATGAGCGGAGATACTCTATCAGCGACCACAGGCTACTGAGACGGTTATAGGAGGACCATCCGCATGGACATCGTCCGTCTACACGACCAGGCACTCGACGAGACGGCCCGGCTCGTCGACGGCGTGCGACCCGATCAGATGAGCCTGCCCACGCCCTGCTCCGAGTGGGACGTGCGAGCGCTCCTTGCGCACCTCGTCGGCGGCAACGCCCGGTACGCGGCCCTGGCACGGGGGGAGCCGCTGCGGCGCGGGCCGGCACAGGGGGGAGGACCAGCCGCCGACCTGCTTGGCGACGATCCGGCGGGCGCGTACCGCCGCTCGGCCGCGCTGGTGAGTGCGGCGTGGCGGGACCCGTCGCTGCTCGACAAACCGTTTGAGCTCCCCATCGGTGTCCTGCCCGGGCGCACGGCGGTCACCCTGCACCTGGTGGAGACGGTGACCCATGGCTGGGACCTGGCCAAGGCCACGGGGCAGCACCCCGCCTTCGATCCCGATGTCGTGCGGACGGCGGCGCAGTTCACCCAGGGCGAGCGCCCGCCCAGCGCCGCCTTCGCCGCGCCGGTCCCGGTGGCGGACGATCTGCCCGAGATCGACCGTCTCGCCGCGCTCCTGGGACGCACGCCGTAAGGGCGCAAGGCTACCCCCCGGTCACAGTCATGCAGGGGATGCGCCGCCGACACGCGCCTAAGCCAGCGCGTCCTGTGCAGTCCACTCGGATGCGTGCGACGTCACATGGCGCGGCTGCCTCGGCATGAGCCGAGACGCCCAGTGAGACGACGACGACGGCGTGCTAGTCGTTGATCACTTGTTGCACGACGGCGCGCCACGCCACGGTATCGAGCCGGAGTGTTTTCAGTTGGCCGCCGCGCCGTGTGGCCATGCGCCGCGCCTCAGCGAGGGCCTCGTGCGCATGGCTCTTGTCGGGGAACGTGTCGAGGGTGACGACGATCGACTCGCGCGCCTGATCCTCGCGGTCGACGTCGATGCGATAGTGGATGGGGATCGGCGCATGCTTGGCCATGAGCATATCGCGTATCCGTCTCTTCTCGCCGATGAGCGCCGCGTTCTTCGCCATGAGCTTGCGCACTGCGGCCCCATGCAGCGCGGTTTCTCGCTGCTGTTGGGCCACCAGCAGCTCGGCCTGTTCCGCACGGTGCTGGGCTTGGCCGAGCTGCACCTCCAGGTCGTGGATGCGCAGTGTCATACGCTGGCTCTCGGCCTGGAACATGCGGTGCGCGTGTGCGCCTTCCACGACCAGATGGCGTAGGGACGCGATGGTTGTGTGGGTCGCCTCGTTCTCGGTCGGAACGGGCACCAGGCGCTCGCCGATCAAGGTTTTTTCCAGTCGGTAGAACGGCGCTGGCGCATCCTTGGTCGATCCGTGCGCGGGCGGCGGAGTATCCGAGCGCGTCATCGCAGGTAGTGTCGCACCGTGACGTCGATGCGCTCGTGTCCGAGTGCCCGGCTCACATAGAGGGCACGCTCCCGGTCGATCACGCCCCGTGGCAGCCGCCCCTCACCCGGCGGAAGGGTGCGTTGTCCTCCCTCACAATACAAGCCTTGGGCGTAGAGCCTGCGATAACTTTGGATGTCGAGCCGCGCCGGCACCCGCCCGATGAGACGCTCGCCCGGCAGTCGGTCCGCCACGACCCGGACGACACACTCCTCCAGCGCCGGGAGCACCGGGGCCTGGCGCCGTTTGCCGCCTTTCCCGTTGCGCACGTCGACCACGATGCCGCCATCCAGGTCGGCCTGGATGTCCCCCACGATGAGGGCCTCTAGCTCGCGCCGACGCACGCCGGTCGCGCAACAAAACTGAATGATGGCGATGTACCGCTCCAGAGTGATCGCGTCGTCCATCGCGACGGCATGCCGGCTCCGCGTGATCGCCGCGCGCCGCCGTCGTGGCAGAACGACCGTCGCGCCGAGCGCGCGCACCCGTGCCTCGCGCTCCTCCGCAGGGTAGGCCGGCCGGTAGAACATGCGCAGCGCCGCGCGCGTCGTCGTGAGCGTATAGGCGCTGTCACCGACGTCACGGCGCATCTCCAGGTACAGCGCGACCAACCGCTCGGCCGCCGCGTCGAGGTCGGCCAGGCGGCAGACGCCGTGCGTGTCGCGCGCCCAGTGGGCATAGCGCAGCGCCGCCGCCTTATAGGTCTCCAGCGTCTTATCCGCGTGGATACGGCCCGTCGAGACGGCCAGCGGTGAGATCGTGATGCCCTGTGCGTCGGCGTCGGCACGTACCGTCTTTTTCTCCTCATGCCGCGACACGCCGATGGCTTTAAGCTCATCGAAACGCGCGCACACTTCATAGATCAAGCTGGGTCGTCTGCTGCTCATTCCTCTCTCCATCGTTAAACACGCCCGAGCCACAACGGCTAACGACGGCCTCATAGGGCAGTCGCGCGGCCCATGCTCGTGCCGCTGGTGGCCCTCTCGATCGCATCGCCTGGCAGGCTCGCTCCGGCAATCGACAGGTGTCTCGGTCGGGGACCAACGCGCATGGGACCTGGCACAGCCCATCCACAAGCATCGCCGAGACGTGCCCAACCGGTGATCGTCGTGGCGCAGCCCGATCACCGAGTGTTCACTGTTTAGACTACGAAGCCTAAACAGTGAAGTCCCCTGCGTTGACGCATCGCGATGAAGCACGATGAGCGCAACGCAACTTACAACTAATAGAACATATATCCTACTATTAGATGCTGTTTGTCAAGAGGATATGCGCAACCAACCTCATTTTGGTAAGGTCTCGCTTTCACGGTCGAGATCATGCCGGTGCTGGGAAGACGGACCAAGACAACGCACGATGTGGTGTGACCACAGGGGATGCCGTGGCACGGAGTCGCAGTCCTTACTGTCGGCAACGGCCAATTGCCGGTTTCCGTTGCCTCACGTCTCATAGCCTAGAGAAGATAGCGATAGATACTGGACGTAGATTTTCAGCTTTATCTTCTCATCTCTGCCGAAGTTAACCACGTTGAGCTAGAATGTCGCTGATCACCCTGGAATCCTGAAGATCCCGGTGCCACCAATGCGAGCATCCCAGGGCACATCGGGTCTGTCGGCGCCTTTCATCCGCAATCGCTAGGAGAGCAATGAGTAGCCGAAAAGTTCTTGCGTGCTCCTCCGGTGGAAGCGTGAACGTCTTGGGAAGCTGCATCTTCAGCCGACCACGCAAAAGAATTACGCTTGGGGTACTTGGGGTAAATGTATCTCGCAAGGAAACGCGCTTAATAGCGAATGGCACATCGTCTTCACGGGCGCCTGCCTCCGTCAGGAATCGCCCGAGAGCACGTAAAACACGGCAACCTCTGATCCTGACCAGCAACAAAGCCTTTGGCGAGTGGGGGCAGGTCTTTGGCAATGACCCTGTACTCGCCAGCGCCGCGCTCGATCGGATCTTACACCAAGCAACCGTCATCCATATCCGGGGTGACAGTTATCGTCTCAAGAGCCGTCGTCAGGCGGGCATCGAGTCGTCGCTGCCGGTCTAATCACTGCGGAGAATGGCTCCCGATTCATGCCTGTTTCTGGCTCCGTTTTCATGCTTCTTGACACTGTCAACACCTTGAGCGAACTTATTCAACCGGATCTCAGTATCAAGCTGCATGCGTATCCTCCACCGGCAATTATAGCCCCTCAACCAGCCTTGCCCTAAAAGTACATGCGTTCTAATTTTTTCCGAATGACATCCACCAAAATGGCGTGTATGGGATGTCATTCGGACTAATCGAACGAGGTCGGCAGTTGTTCTACCATGACCGACTTTATGGGCAAAGCCTCCCCCTCAACCTAAGGCTCAAAAGGGTCTCTCGCGCCGCAGCGCGACCAGCGGCCATGAAAAGGGCGAGCCGCAACCAGACTGGGGGCGGCTATTTTCAGGGGAGGTCCGCCGTCGTGCGTGGAGACAGTGTTATGGGTACTTGTCCAGCAGACAGTGCTCCAGATGTTCTTCTCGCAATATGGTCAGAACACGATCTGATACGACTAATCGCCCATCCGTGTCAAGTCCGAAATCATCCTTGCCGGGAATGCCTGTAACATCAAGCCAACGAAATATGGGCAGGTCTCGGCTCACAGATTGATCTTTGAACTCATCCGATGTCGATACTTCCACCTCCCGTAACGTGAAGCCGTTTGCATTGGATTGCTGCAACCTTTCCGCTACTGCTCCGGTAACGATGAAGCAGGGGTAACTTTCAACTATGTCGTCGCCGAGCCATCCATCGAAGACGTAGTGGAGTCGGCTCACGATTGGAGGGACGTGGGTCCGATCCATGATCGTATCCTCACCGAGTCCACCTGCAACTTCCGGAGACAAGCGATAATACTGACCCATAGCTTCTCTACCTTATCGGGGGGTTAAATAAGTGGCCATACTGATCATCGATAAGCGTGGCCTGATCCAGCAACTCCTGCTGAGTCGCACTCGGATGGGCACGATAGAATTCATTCCAAGCCCTTCGAATCTCGCTCAGGTGTAGCGTGTTATTGATGCCGTTCGGGATGCCACGGAGGTTCTCAAGTGAGTGTATTTGTTCCTGAGCCACGATACCAGGATACCGCGTTAGGACCTGCTGCTCCACGGCATGGTGTACGACAACTTGACCGTCCAGGTTCGGATTCGCTTGGGAAAAAGTGCCGCGATAATCGGTCGAGCTTGTCCACCCGAACTGAGCATTGGTCGCTGAGCCCGCGCGCGTCCCGCGTAGTAGTCTGAAGCCACTGAAGCCGACCGCACTATCAGCGCTCAGCTCGGCGGTGAAGATATCGACGAAGGCTCCCCCTTCATCCCCACTCCACACTTTACAGGCGATCGACATGCCGTAGTCCCGTGCCGTGCCGCCAACCGCCCCTGCTGTCCGGCCTGCTTGCCCACCCGGATCACTCACCCAGCCACGGGCGTACTCCGCCGACTTATCCCACACCACACCCGCCACAGTGGTGTTCTGTCGCCAGACATAGTTGTAGTCGTTGGGGTTTGTCCAGGCATTGGCGGGGGAACTGCGGTACAGGCGCCGTCCGACGTGCCAGCCAAACTGGCCAACGCCGGAAGTGATATTCCACGCCTCTCCCGCAGCCTGACCACCCCAACAGAGTGGGTCAAAGTTCGTGCATAAGCCCGTGGGATCAAGCGTGTTCAGCGGATCATCAGCCGTATAAGCGTAAGGCTGTTGAGTCAGACCCTCCAGCGGATCGCGCGTGAGGAACTGCGCCGTCGCCGGGTCGTAGTATCGCGCCCGCAGATACTGGAAGCCTGTCTCGGCATCAGTAAGCTGCCCGGCGAATCCGAACGGCACGGACGTTGTCCCGCTCCGACCCTTGAGATTGCCGTAGGGATCGTATGTTTGGCTGCCAACGAGCGATCCACCACTGTTGAGGACGCCCCGTGTGCTGCCGAGTTGGTCGTGCAGGAGGTACTGCACCGTTGTCCCGCTGATGGCTTCCAGCGGCAGTCCATCCGGCCCTATCACGTACGTCGCCATGCCGTCCTGCAGCAACAAGGGTAGCCCCTCGACCGTGTCCCAGGTTTCTGGGGTTGTGCTTACGCCTTGTGTCGTCGTGACCGTCTTACTCTGGCGCAGCCCGTCACCGTCGTAGATGTAGCTCGCCCGCGTCATGCCGACCGTCGCCGAGATGAGCCGGTCGGCCTGGTCATAGCCGTACGAGCTACTATTTCCATCATTGCTCGCGACACTCGTGCGGTCACCATCGACGTTGTAGCCGTAGGTAGACGTCGCCGGGGACGGGCCGGTCACCCGCATCCCTGTCAGTTCGCCGGCCAGGTCGTAGGTCTCGCCGCTCGTCGCGTTCGTCGCGCCGTTGATGGTCCCCGTGATCTGGTCGGCACTGTCGGGGCTATAGCCGAGCGTGGTCGTGACCGCGCCGGTCGTCTGCTGATCGGCCACGAGCTGGTTGAGCGGGCTATAGCTGTAACGATGGCTCGCCCCGCTCACGGGATCGCGGCTGCCGCTGACCTGCCCGTTGTCGTCACGGCTGTAGCCGAACGTCCAATTCAGACCGCCCGGCTGCTGGTCCGTGATGCTCGTGACGCGATCGGCACCGTCGTCGCCGATCGTGCTCGTGAGCGGCGCCGTCGTGGGGTAGACCTCGCTCGTGAGCCGGTTGCCCGGATCGTAGCTGAACTGGAACGTGTGGCCGACGGGATCGGTCAATGCCGTCCAGTGGTTAGCCGCATCGTATGTCCGCGTGATAACGGAACTGTCCGGGTAGATGAGGTGCGTCAGGTTCCCGGACAGGTCGTAACGGTAGCCAAGCGTCTGCCCCGCTCCGTTGGTGACCGTCATGGGCTGGTCGAGCAGGTCGTAGCTATAGGAGGTCGTCCCAGTCCCGTCGGTCATCGACTGGCGCTGACCACTCTTATCGTAGGTGAACTGAACATCGGGTGTTAGCGCATCGCTATAGGTGACAGTGATGGGCTCGTTGTCGGCATCGTACCCGTAGCGCGTGGTTCGTCCCATCGGATCCATGAGGGCTGTGCGGTTCCCGTCGAGGTCGTAGGTGTACGCCGTTGTCTCGGTGAGCGGATTGGTCATGGCCACGACTTGATTCATTGCGTTATAGCCATAGCTCGTCTGACGGCCAAGGGCGTCGGTCTGGGTGATAACATTGCCGTCCGCGTCGTGCCCCGTGCCGAGCGCCGACCCATCGGGCTGCGTCGCGCTGGTCCGCTGGTTTGCCGCATCGTAGCCATAGACAGTCGTGTGCGAGAGGGCGTCGGTCGCCGTGATGAGGTTGCCAGACAGATCGTACCCGTCGATGGTGGTGTGTGACAGGGGATCGGTGGTCGTGATCACGCGGTCGAGGGTGTCGTACGCTATAGTCGTCGTGTGCAGCAGCGGGTCGATAGTCGCGGTGTGGTTGCCCACGGCGTCGTAGCGGTAGACGGTCGTGTGTCCGAGCGCATCAGTCATGGTGACGCGGCGGTCGAGCGCATCATAGCCGTAACGGGTGGTATGGCCGAGCGGATCGACGGTCGCCGTCACATTGCCGTCGGCGTCGTACTCTGTGTGCGTCTGTGATCCGTCCGGGCGTGTCACCAGCACCGGCCGATGCGCCGCATCATACGTTGTCACAACGTCGCGCCTCAGCGGATCGGTCGTGGTGATCACATTCCCCGCGAGGTCGTAGCCCGTCATAGTTGTCCGCTGCAGAGGGTCGGTCACGCCGACACGCCGATGGAGTGAATCATAGCTATAGTGCGTCGGGTTGCCGAGCGCATCGGTGGTCGTGATGACCTGACCGTCGAGGTCATAGCCGGTCCGAGAGACGCCGCCATCTGCCCGCGTAATGCTCGTGCGCTCGTTGGCGGCATCGTACCCGTAGATGGTGCTGTGGCCGAGCACGTCGGTGCTGGTGATCACATGACCCGCTAAATCGTAGCCGGTGAGCGTGGTCCGACCGAGCGGGTCGGTCATTGAGATCGGGCGGTTGAGGGCATCGTAGTCGTACGTCGTGCTGCGGGCGAGCGCGTCGGTCGTCGTCATCACATTGCCGGCAGAATCGTAGCCCGTACTGGCGATGCCGCCATCTGGTCGCGTCACGCTGGTCCGCTCGTTATCCGCGTCGTAGCCGTTGATCGTCTGCCGTCCGAGGGCGTCCGTCGTCGTGATGAGGTTCTGGTTGAGATCGTACTGATAGGTCGTGACGTCCCCCAGGGCGTCGGTGATCGCCGTCGTCTCACCAAAGGCGTTGTAGGTCATTGTCGAGGTATAGCTGATGGGGTTCGCCCCGGGGACGTTACCCAGTGGCCGGACCATCGCCGTTTTACGTCCGATGAGATCGTACTGATACGTCGTGGTATTGCCGCGGGGATCGCTCGTGCTCACGAGGTTCCCCGCGGCATCGTACGCGTAGCGCGCTGTCTGTCCATTGGCGTCAGTCCGCGCAATAACGTCGCCTGGATGTGCGGGATCGTAGGTCAGACACACTGTGGCGGTCGATGGACCAGCATCCGCACAGGGGATCGACGACGGAGGGGTACGGGTTGCGGTGGACATCGGGGTGTGGGTCGCCGTCTCGGTTGGCGCTGATGTCGCGCTACTCGTTGCGAGTGATGGTGCCGTCGCGGTCGGCGCGGTCGTCGCACTGCTCGTGCTTGTCGGCGACGCGGTTGGTGTCGTCGACGTGCCCGTTGGCGCGGGCGTGCTCATCGCGGTTGGAGAGGCGACCGCTGTCGCCGTGCCCGCGCTCAGCGTTGTAATCGTCGTGGCGGTGGCCGTCGGTGCGGACGTGCTCGTCGCGGTGCTCTCTGCTGTCACCGTAGCTGCCGGGGAGGCGGTCGCGGGCGGCGCCGTGTTCGTCGGCGTGCTCGTGGCCGGGATCATCGTCGTCGTGGGGGTCGCACTCGGCGTGGCGGTCGTCGTGCTCGTCGGGGTCGCTGTCGGCGTCGGGGTCGCGGTGGCCGCTGCCGACGGGGAGGGCGGCGCGGGGATGACCGTCGCGGTCGGCGGCATGATGACCGGCGAGGGCGTCGACGTATGACGCGGCGCAGTCGTCGGTGTGGAGGTTGGAAGGTGCATCGCCACCCGCGTGGCGGTGGTGGCTGGTGGGGTGGGCGTCTGGCGCGGTGGAGTGCTCCTGACCTGGGTGATCGCGACGCGATCGGCGACCACGTAGACATTCGCGCTTTTTTTGGTCTTCCGCCCTGTCACGTGGACTGTAAGCACGTGGGTGGTGTCAGCGAGGTGGGCATATCGGTGGTCCAGCACGTCGCCCGTTCGGCGTGCACTGTAGAGGTCGATGAGCGCGCGGCTATGGCCGTCGAGGGTCATCTCCTCGATGCCGTTGGTCGGGCCATGCACCGAGTAGAGCGCGATGCTCGTGCCCCGGAATCTGAGCGCGTAGTAGGCGCCTACTCGGCGGCTGAAGGAACTCGACCGATCGTACATGCCGATCCTGCCGCCATCGCGGCAGGGGGTACAGTGCTCCCACACGCCGACATAGCGGAAGCGGTTGAGCCCGTTCCCCTGAGCGCTGTCGTCGATGCTGAAGATGGTAACACGACGGGCATCCCGGGGCGATGGTGGCGTAGGCCGACGCGACGTGGCCGTCGAGCAATGCGTGCGAGACGTGGAGCAGGATGGGGCGCCACGCGTGCCACCCGCCTTCCTCGACGCTGGGCGCGCGCGCGTGGGCACACTCGTGGGCGTTCGTGCGCCCCGCGAGGCTAGGTCGTCGAACACACCTACGACGACTTGTTCTCGCGGTACCGAGCGGGCCCCGAGGGCGTTGTCTCCCACCGATCGGATGTGTTCCCCTGTCACACCTATCGCCGAGTCACAGTGCCCCATGCATATAGGTAATTTGTGGACGCTGGTGGTACACGGTGGTGCAGCATCGGCGGCTCGACAGGCCAAGGCAACCATCGAGAGTGAGAGCGAGCGGTTCTTTTGGACGACATCGGCGAACGCCGCGACCATCGCCGACTGGGGGGTCGGGGTCGGGGTGAGCGTCCCGTTATCCGCGCTAGTGGGAGTGCTGGTCGGCGCATCGGTACTGGCGCTCGTTGCGGTTGGGCTCGCGGTGGCCGCGTTCGTCGCGGTCGGGCTCGTGGTGGCCGTGTTCGTCGTGGTGTTGGACGGAACGGCTGTCGGCACGAGGGGCCGCGACGTGCTCAGGAGATTTCCATGCGCGTCGTAGGTCATACGAGTCACGACGCCCAAGGGGTCCGTGATCGCCGTCGTATCGTTGAGCGCGTCGTACGCGTAGCTCGTGGTGCGACTCAGAGCATCGGTGTGACTGAGCAGGTTGCCGTTCGCATCCCAGGTGTTATGCGTGGTGTGTCCGTTAGGGTCTGTTTCAGATGCGACACCGAGAGTGCCAGGCTCGTAGGTATAGGTCCATGTCGCGGCCTGGGGTGTGCCGTAGCCCTTCGTGCGCGAGAGTAGGAGATTGCTCTGGAACAGTTCGACCGTCACGTTGCCCTTGCCGTCCGTGATCGTGGTTTGTTGCGCGCCTATGGCGTCGAGAGTGTAGCTGAAGCTTATCGTGCGGCCCATGGCATCGGTCTGCGCGGTGACGCGCCCTGCGCTGTCGTAGGTGTTCGTCACGGTGCCGCCCCGTGGGTCGGTCATGCGCGTCAGCAGATGGGTGTCGGGGGCATAGGTGAAGTGGGTCACGCCGCTGCCCACGTCCGCGGCCTCGGTGAGGTCACCGTCCGTGTTATAGGTGAAGGCGACCATGCGTCCGATAGGATCGGCGATCCCGCTGATGTGGCGACCGCTATACGTGAGGGTGAGGCTGCGCCCAGCTGGGTCGGTGATGGTGGACAGCCGGCCGTTCGTGTAGCCCAGCGTAGTCGTGTAGCCATTGCGATCGGTCTGGGAGAGGAGTTGCCCGACAGTCGTGGTTGTTGGTGTGCTGAAGGTGTAGTGCGTTTGGTCGCGGCGCGCGAAGGTGAGCGTGCCGTCGCCATTGTTCACGAGCGTCGCCAGGACACGGCTGGGAGGCTGATACGTCGTTCCCGAGAGGGCGAAGGTCACGTCCGTGCCGCCTTCCTCGGTGACCGTGACCGTGCTTGAGGCGTCGGTCGTGAGGTGCATGTCGTAGGAATCGGTCCACCCATGCCCGAGGGGTCCGTCCTGCGCGGCTAAAAGCGCCTTGTACGTGCGCACGAAGCGCAGGGGCAGGCCGCGTCCAGGGATAGAGACATCGGTGAAGCTGTGCGTGAATTCGCCGGTCGCGCAATCCACCGGCTTGCCAGCGCATGGCGGTCGATACAACTCGCTCTCGCTGCCGAGCTCGCTCGCCAACGACCCTGCGAGGCTGAGCGGCAAGAGAGGGTCTTGCAGGCTCGTGCCCATAGTCAGGCCAAGTTCACCGTTACCGTTCTCGTAGAGGATCGCCTCCATAGGATAGATGCCGGGCGCCGGAAAATCGACGGTGATCGACGTGCCACCCCACCCTCCCGAGCCGCCGACATAGGGGTAGCCCGTGGACGGTCCTGTGACCCCTGGGTTCGTCGGCGTTGGCTGTTGGCCCGCCCTATTGGGGCCAATGTAGAGTGCGAAGTTGTCGTCATGGTAGAAGGCGAAGGTGTATGAGCCGGCGGCCCTCACGATCAGACCGGAGATAAAATCGGCGCTGAACTCGCCTTCTGTCCCGGGGAGGGTCTGTGCACGGCAGACACTACCTGGTAGCGGGATGACATCCACCATAGGCCTGCTGTAGCTGCCGGCGCTGAGGGCAGGATCACCGGGGCTGTTTCGAGTACAGTACCTCGCCTGGACGCCGCCGCCCAGCGGGTTGAAATCGATGACCGGGAACTGCCCCATGTCCGCTCCGTTTACCTTGACGGAGACGGGAAGGATACTCACGACCGGAGCAGAGGGCTCACTGTGTGTAGAAAGTGACCGCGCGTGCGCCGTCGGTGGGTCAAGGCTCACGCGCGGTGGTCGTGCATCTAGCCTCAACGCCTGGGCAGAGTGAGCAGGCAGTGCTCGTGCTTGGGGAGCGATAGCGGTAGCAGTCGCCCCTGATGTGGCTACCGTCCTTGGGACAACGCCCAACACGAATGACAGTGCCAGGAGCAGCCTATAACCCCGAATGCGCACGCGCATCATCATCTTCCCCTCGCTATTCAGGTTTGGGCACGCCATCATCGAGCCACGTCTTATTGTTCAAGATGTTGGCTTCATTAGAACGACCAGGTGCACAAGAAAGGTATGAGCGTGCCTAAGCGTATCGGTGCGAGCTACGGTGTGTTAATCAACGCTGGTGGAAAATCGAGCCATGGCAGACCCGTCGTGTTTCTCCTGCGTCATACGCTTTCCGTTCCCGTTAGCCTCTGACGCTACTGGCTGCGAGAACACGCTGTGGCATGTGCCAACCAGCGTAGCGATGCAATGAAAGCTCTGTGCGGATGACAGCGCCCATGACCTTAGCAGATAGCGTATCAAATCGCGGTTAAGATGTGGTTAAGATTGGTCGGAATGAGGTTAAGATCGGTTAAGACACCGACCTGCGTACTGCGGCACCGCTCAGTGCGGCCTCGTCTACCCCCGTGTGGTTCCCCAAGCACTGTGTTCACAGACAGAATGTCACCGTCTGTCAAGAGAGTTTTTGCCCGTTCGTTAAGCGCTCGATCCACGGCCCTCACTGCGCTATTCTGCGCGACGCACTGGGACGATAGTGTCCCCGTTCGGCACTGTAGCTCCATTAAACACCATGAGGCGCGCAGTGCGTACCGACAATACCGACAATACGGACACATAGCGAGGACAAATCACCGCTGCTGCCACGGGACCGCACCTCGCGGCCACAGATCGAGCAGAACAGCGGACAGCGATACGAATGACGCGACCTGGTCGGGGGCACAGGCGTAGCCGGCTGCACCGTGACGACCCTGGGAGATCAATTCACCTACCTCACCATGCAGGCCCACTGAACCTAGAAGGACCTGGAGGACACGTAGCCTATCTTGGCCGAGACAGATCAGCCACATCGTCACCGGTATGGTGCGAGTCGCACATGGCTACAGGCGTAGGGCGTGCGATTATCTGCCGCTGGAACAGCCGCCGTTGGGCGCTCACGTGACCGAGGTGCGTGAGGGCACCTCACGCCCTGTTAGGGCAGGCGAGAGTGACAGGCGTCCAGGGCGGCGGAGATCGCCCGCTCTCGTGACAACGACAGCCCCTCTTCCCATGCTGCCGCGAACGCCCCCTCGCCCAGGGCCGTGCGCACCCTCTCCACGTCACGCTCATTATCACCGCGCGTGACGGGCAAGAGGGGCGCCCCGATCTCGTCCCGCAGTCGCGCCGCCGCCCCCAGGAGTTGCGCCGCGCGGGCCAGGGCGTCTGGTCGCAGCTGCGCCCGGGAATCCCTCGCGCTGCCGACGAGGGCTGCGACCTTCTCCAGGATAGGGATGGCAAGGGCCGTGTCGTCGCTGGCCCGCAGCAAGGATAAGCTCTCGGCGTACATCGTCGCCGCGCGCCGATCGTCGCCCTGCGCAAGGGCGATGTCGCCCAGGCCGGCCAGCGAGATGGCCACACCCTCCTCGTTCCCCAACAGGCGTCGCACGGCCAGGCTCTCCTCCTGGCACGCCTCCGCCCGCGCATAGTCGCCTTGCCGCAACGCCACATCGCCCAGGTTGTTGAGCGCGAAGGCGAGGCCGCGCTTGTCCCCCACCGCGCGGGCCAGGGCGATACTCTCCTCCAATAGCGGCGTCGCTCGTGCGTACGCGCCTTGATAGAGCGCGACCTCGCCGAGGGAGTTGAGCGAGAGGGCGACGCTCGCCGTATCGTCCAGTCCCCGCGACAGGGTCAGACTCTCCTCGTGCAGCGCCACCGCCCGGTCGTCATCGCCCCGCTGGAGCGCCAGGCGGCCCAGGTTGCTTAGCGAGTTGGCGACCCCCCGCGTGTCCCGTAGGTCGCGTTTCAGGGCGAGGCTCTCCGCGTAGAGCGCCTCCGCCCGCCCGTAGTCGCCTTGCCCATCCGCCGCCACGCCGAGATTGTTGAGCGTCGCCGCGATGCCCTCCCTGTCCCCCAGCGTCCTGTACGCCGCGAGGGCGCTCTCGTAGAGCGTTCTGGCCTGCCGAAAGTCGCCCTGTTCCGTGGCGAGCCCTCCCGCTCCGCGTATCGCCTTCGCACGCACAGCATCCCGCTCCCGTTCGGCTCCCCTAGCCCCCGGCGCATCCCCATCGACGGCCCCGTCGTGGCCGCCGATGTTCTCCGTCGTCGCCAGCAGTCCCTCCAGCCAGCCTCGTCCCTCACTCAGGTGTCCGTGGATGAGCCAAAACCGCCAGAGCGCTGCCGCCAACCGCACGCCGACCGTAGGCTCTCCGCCGTCCCGCGTCCAACGCAGCGCCGCCCGCAGGTTATCGTGCTCTGCCTCGAGCCGGCCCAACCACCGTGCCTGCTCTGTCCCCGTGAGTTCCGGCTCGGCCATCTCCGCTAGCGCCAGGTAGAAGGCCGCATGCCGCCCCCGCACGGCCGCGGTGTCCCCGGCGGCCTCCAGACGCTCCAGCCCATACTCACGCAGCGTCTCGAGCATCCCCACGCGTGGCTCCCCCTCGCCCTCGCCATCCACCTCTCCCTCGACGCGCGCCAGATTGTTGCCGATGAGCGAGGCCAGCCCGTCCAGGACCAGTATCGGCGCGGGGCCGGGCATAATAGCGCAGACCTGCTCCGCCGCCTCCAGGGTGCAGCCGCCGGCGAACACGGCCAGTTTCCCGAACAGGTCCCGCTCGTCAGGGGTGAGTAGATTATAGCTCCAGTCGAGCGCGGCACGCAGCGTCCGCTGTCGCTCTGGCAAGTGAGGCGGGCCGCCCGACAAGACGTGCAGGCGGTCATCCAGCCGATCGAGCAGCGCGCGTGGCGGGAGGAGCTTGATCCGCGCCGCGGCTAGCTCGATGGCCAGCGGCAGCCCGTCGAGCCGGCGGCAGATCGCGGCAACGGTGGGCGCGTTCACGGGCGTGAGGGCGAAGTCCGGTACCAGCGCGCGAGCACGTTGCACGAACAAGTCGACGGCCGGGTACTGTGCCACCTCCTCCACCGACGATGCTGTGGGAGCGGGGCTGGTCAGCGGCGGGACGAACAACTCCTGCTCGCCGTCGACGCGGAGCGCCGCCCGACCCGTTGCCAGGACGTCGACCGCGGGACACGCCGCCACCAGGTCCACGATCTGTGGCGCCGCCGCGACCAGGTGCTCGACGTTATCGAGCACCAGCAGCAGGCACCGGTCGCGCAGGTAGACGAGCAGTGTCTCGACCACGGACCGACCAGGCTCCTCGCGCAGACCCAGCGTGCGCGCGACCGTCGGGATGACCAGCTCTGGCGCCCCCAGCGGGGCGAGCGGGACAATATAGACGCCGTCGGCGTACGCGTCACGCACCTCCGTGGCCACCGCCACGCCCAGCCGTGTCTTCCCGACGCCCGGAGGTCCGGTCAGGGTCAGCAGGCGCACGTCGGATCGGCGCAGCAACGCCACGGCGCGCGCCACCTCGTGCGCGCGGCCGACCAGCGGTGTGAGGTGCGGTGGGACGGTGAGCAGGGCCCGCGTGTCCAGCGGTGTCGCGGGGCGGAGCGGGGCAGTCAGGAGGTTGTGCGTCCACGTCTTGCGTTCGTCGGCATCCTCTCGAGACAGCTTCGTTTTTTCATCCGTCACGAGTTCGTCGAAGCGATCCGCCAGCGCCACGGCCAGGTTCGTCAGAGTGGAGCGCGTGGGGCCCCGCCCCGCCCCGCGTTTGGCGCGTACCACGCCGTTCACAATGTTGCCGATAGTATCGGTCGACACGCCGGACGCGGCCGTCAACTCCTGGTGCGTCCACTTGGCCTCCTTAATGAGATACGCCAGCCATGCGCCGAGGGTCGTCGGTTTGCCTCTCTCCACGGTTTTGTCCCCGTGCTGTTCGCGCTATCCCACCATCGCCCGGTCATGTTATACGCCATGACGTGTCCGCAACACAATGTTCTATGTCTCTGGCAGCGATACGTCATGCGACACGTCTACAAGGAACGCGGGCGTGATACTTAATCCACACCTATTCCCACCCTGTCCACAGCGTGTCCCAAAGCCCAATGTGTGAAATAGCGTGGAGGCCTGGCGTGTGCGCCAAAACGACCGGGTGCGACGGTGGTCGCTCGCGCCAGGCGGAGCCACAGAATGGCTCGCCCCTGGCACTATGTAGTAGCCTATAGGCAGGATTCTGACGGTGAGAGGAGGGCAGGGGTGACGAGTGTGCCGCGCGCTGTGCGCGCCTTGCCACGTGATGCCCGTTTGCTGTTGCTCTCCAGCTTCCTGGGCTCCCTGCCCATCGGCCTGTTGTTGGTTTTCTTTCCCCTCTACCTGCATGACCTTGGGCTGCGGACGCTGCTGATTGGAGGTATCTTCACGGCGGCCGGTGTTGGATCGTCTATCCTGCTCCTGGCTATCGGACCCCTGGCCGACCGGTTCGGGCGACATCCCTTCCTGATCGCCGGGACCGCCCTTCCGGCGTTGGGCTTTGCCATCTTCGCGCTGACGACCAACGTTGCCTGGCTCGTGGTAGCCAGTTTGCTCGGGGGCGTCGGCTTCTCCGGTGGCCTCGGCGGCGGCCTGATCACCGCGACCTTTAATCCGATGCTCGCGGGGACCGTCGAGCCACACCGGCGCACCACCGTGATGAGCTGGGGGGAAGGGGTGTGGACCGCCTCCATGGCGTGCGGGTCGCTCCTGGCGACCGTGCCGGCGCTTATCGTGCGTGCCCGGTTTGCCCCGGCGCTCGCCGCCGACCGCGCTCTCTTCATGGGCTGCCTCCTCCTCACCCTCTGTGCCGCCCTGGCGCTCGTGCCGGTCCGCGATCGCTCCGCATTCGCGACGGCTGGTGTTCCGACGGCGGATGCCACGCGGCCCACGCGCGCGCCGGTGGAGTGGACACTCCTCGTCAAGCTGGCCGTCTTCTTCACGTTGCAGGGAGCCGGGCTCGGGCTCGTGGTGCAGCTCCTGCCGCTCTGGTTCGTGCTGCGCTTCGGAGCCGCGACGCCGACAATTGCGCCGTGGTTTGCCGTCTCCCAGATTGCCGGTTTGGCCGTGATCCCCTTTGTCCCGTCGCTGGCGCGGCGTCTGGGTGTGGGGGGTGTCGTGCTCCTGGCGATTGGCGCCAGCACTCTGCTGTTGGTCGGGGTGCCATTCGCGCCCGTGCTCCCAGTGGCCGGACTGTTCTACGTGCTGCGCTCCGCCCTTGTCTCCATGCAGTGGCCGGCGCAACTGTCCTTCCTCCAGGGGGCGGTCGATCCCCGCATGCGCGGTCTGGCCACAAGCGTGGCGTTGAGTTGCTGGAGCATCGCCATGGCCGTGCTGCCCACGCTCGCCGGGTACTTCATGGACCGTCGCCTGCTGCAGTGGCCGCTCGTCCTTGGGATCGGGTGCTACACTGCCGCAGCCGTGTGGTTCTATCTTACACTGCGGCGCACGCCATTGCCTGAGGAGGCCGTCGGCGCGATGACGGTCGGCAGTGAGGTGGAGCCGGAGCGGCTCGTGGTGATGCCCGAACGCGCGTCCTGATCGCCCGGGGACCACGGATGGTTCACGCGGCACGCACCTCGAGGCGTCTCGTGCAGGGCGCTCCACGGGCACGTTTACTCCTTGGTTCTCTCCTGTGCCGCCGCCCCGAGCGCCTTCATCAGCGTGCGCATCACATAATCGGTGCCGTGCCCGGCCTGACGCTCTTCTCATCCGGGGGTATTGCCCGCCCCAGCCTGGCCGTGTCGACGTCAGTGAAGAAGGGACGCGAGCGAGAGTACGATCATCCCGTCGATACAACGCAGGTCCGCTGCCTCGACGCGGTATACTGGGGAGAGATGGACAGGGGGTGCTCGCATGATTGATCCGACCGTGACGTTAACTCTGCCCACCAAGGTGTATCACTATCTTTAGCGGCGTGCCCGGCAACATCAGCGCCCGCTCGAAGATGAGGCGACCCTCACGCTCGCGGCGGCTGTCGCCGCCGAAGACGCCCTGCCGGATGATCTATCCGCGGCCCTTGGCACCCTCGTTACTCTCGACGACGAGACTCTCGAGCGCGTCAGTCACAGCCAGCCCAGGGTTGAAGATGGCGTCTTCCTCGATGCGCTCGTCGATACCCGTCGCCGTCGGACGCTTACCCCGAGTGAAGAACGGATGCTGGTCGCCTTGGTCGATCGGCATGACCGCGCGATGGCTCTGCGCGCCGAGGCCGTGGCCGTGCTGCACGCGCGGGGCATCGATGTGGGAGAGCGCGTCGCCCGCGCATGAGCGTGACGCGGGTTGGACAGCGCCTCCGCGCGCAGGTGTTGGCGGATGCGGGTGGCCGGTGCGGCTACTGCCGGTCGAGCGAGGAGATCATGGGCGCGCCACTGGAGATCGAGCATGTGGTGCCGGAGGCGCTGGGCGGGTCGACGCGCCGCGACAACCTCTGGGTTGCCTGCCGTCAGTGCAACGCCCTTAAGGGAGACCGGACGCAGGCAGGTGATCCCGTGACCGACGCCGTTGCTCCGCTCTTCAACCCGCGCCGTCAGGTCTGAAGGGAGCACTTTTCGTGGAGCGACGATGGCGCCCGCATTGTCGGACAGACGGCGGAGGGGCGCGCAACGGTCCTGGCCCTCGGGCTAAACCGACCGCTCCTGGTCCGGGCGCGCCAACGATGGGTCGCGGCAGGGTGGCATCCGTTAGCCGAATCGGACGCGTAACCCCGCTACCAGTGGACGCGCGGCACAAGCGATACAGGGCATTGGCGACGTCGGAGTCGAGACATGACGGGGCGAGGAGGCCTGCATCGCGTGCGCCACAACGATCCTGGAAAACACGGCGCTCCGTGCTGAAGGGGACCTCAACAAGCCAGCGCCAACGACGGAGGCATCAACGACAACGGCAGACGTCGGCATAGACGCTACAGGTCCCGGTATCCGGCCTCGCGCGCCGTAATCAGTTCCTCGACAGGATCGGGCAGCGTCGAAAAGTTGACACCTTTTGAAGGCACAGTTCCTCGTGGATGGCTGCCGTACGTTCGCGTGCGCGCCGCACCTTCTCTGGCATGAGTGGTCCCGGACAACCGTCGGTCGCGGGTGACGAGCCCTGTGATGTGTCCATTCACGCTGTCCTCCCTCCACTAGACAACGGGGTGTCGCTGATCATCGGCTCATCCTCTTCTGTGCCGCCGCCCCGAGCGCCTTCATCACCGTGCGCGTCACGTCATCGGCCACATGACCGGCCTTGCGCTCGTCCAGGCGCGGGCTCCCCTCGTACGTGGCTCGTGCCAGCTCGGCCGCGTCGGCATCGGTGAACGTCCGTGCCAGGGAGAGGACGATCATCCAGTCGAGCCGACTCACGTCGAGCATCGGGTAGCACTCGGCCAGCCGCGCGACCTCGCGCCGGTACAACTGCCCGAGGGGCGAAATATCCGTCGTTCCCTGCGGGCGCGGGATGGCTCTGACGTGCGTACCCACCCACGCCCCCGGCCTGGCGGGTGCCGTTGCCAACCGCTCCCGAGCGACCTCCAGCACATCCGCGCCCGCGCCCGCCACCCCAACAGTGGGCGTGGCCTGCCTTCCATGATCGCTACGCCTTCTGGTCATCCATCGTCGACTGATGATTGGTGCCCTTTTGAGCAGGCTGGCGACGTGGAGGCCGTCCGCGGCGCCCTAAATGATTGCTCCGATATCGCTCAACCGCCTCGGCGCTCACCATACGCAACCGTGGATTGATCTGCTCAGACTCCAGTGTGCCATTATTGATGGCGTTGCGCACCGTGCTGTGCGCGATGCCGAGGCGCGTAGCGACCTCCGCCGTCGTGTACCACGTGCGCCCTGTCTCCATTCTGGCTCCCCTGTCGCTCTTTTTCTCTTCATCCTACCGCGTCTATCGGAGCGACCATAGGGACGGCGGAGAGGCTCTACAAGCGTACCAACTCGTAGAGCCTCTCCGCATGTGGGAGCTAGGCGGCGGCGGTACCGACCATGATAGCCCGTTCCACTTCACGGAGGACGCAGGCGATGCCAGCGCGGATCGCCTCCAGGTTCTCCATCAGGACGACCCGGTCGACCTGATACAAGGCAAGGTAGCTGGGTGTATTCGGCGTCGGCAACCCCAGCGCCTGGCACAGGCAGTAGCTTATGGCCTCGGCCTGGCACTCCAGCATTTGGTGTGTGAACGTTGTCCGGGCTCCCATATCGTGGCAAAGCTCGTGCGCAAGCTCATGCAGGAGTGTCTGACACCGACTCCCGGCCGTGTCGCGCATACTGACCGCAATGGTGCCCTGGCCATCGCTCCAGCCGTGCACATGCGTCGGCAGGTCGCTCAGTTCCACCACTCTGCGACCCATGAGCCATGCGACATCAAAGAGCCAGCGGTAGAGGTCGGTATACCCTGGCGTCTGCTGCCAGGTCAGCTCTGGGAACGGCCTGCCCTCCGTTTGGGCGACATCGTACACGTATCCCGTGGAGAACCGTGTGAGCACGTTCTTCTCCTCCCCTGTCACTGTGTCGCGCACTTTCCGAAAGTGCGGGCAGACGATTTGCACGGCGTTCCGCCACTCCTCCGTCTTCACCGTCCGGCCGAGACTCTCCCATGTCTTACGGCTGGCCACGTGTGTCGCGTCCGGCCGTTGTAGTGCGATCAAATAACAATTGCGCGCCGAGTACGACCAGAAGCGACTTAGTGTCGTGAGATAGCGTGTCATCTCCTCGCCGTGTGCGGCCATGTCTGTCTCATCAGCCAGACGGCTTATCCAGGCGTCAATTTTTTCGAGGTTGATGGTTGTTGGATTCATGATCTCTTCTTTCTCACTCATGGCGCGGGCCGGGATCTGAGCCTAGCCCGCGCTTCACCCACTCTAGTGACCCCATGCGTACCAGGGGACGGGCAACACCGTTGGCTCGGCGTCCTCATCCTCGGCTTCCAGATAGCCGTCCCGGAAGGCTATAAGCCGGGCGGTGGCGGCGCTCACCACGTGTGCGACCTGGCGCCCGTCGGACGGTTCTGGATCGATGACCACGTCGGTGGTACCAAGCGGGTCGCTCAGGCGAAATGTCACCTGGATTGTGACATCTTCATCAGAGGGGAAAGACGATACACTGGGGATAGCTGCGGATACGATGGTCATTCTCGGGTGTCCTTCCGTAGTTCTTGTGGGGCAGGAGCCTTCTTCTCCTGCCCCCTTTTGTTGTCTCTATAAGGTCGGTCCTCGGTTAGGCTGCCGTTGTCAGGGGGCGCGGTGTAGCAGTTCGTGCTTTATGCTCCGCTTCGGCGCGCGTGTACCACTGTTCTGCCTGTAGTGCCCAGACCAGATGCCAGCAGCGCTTTCCGTTCTGTCCGGCTTCGCAACTGCACCGCAAGGTGAGCGTGTCCGCCGTGTGCGTGAGGCCGGGCCGGGTCCGGCTGGCAATCTGAAAGACGGTCCGGCTAATACGCCGGACTCGGGGTTTCGCCATCGTTCCTGTGTGTTCCATCGAGTGAAGCTCCTTCTTCGCTTCTCACAACTGGGGAGCACTCCGCTCCTCACACCCTTATTATATAGTCTACGTAGACTGTATTCAATAGCGTAGCGGGCCTGGTCGAGATATTTTGGGCCATCTCAGAGGCGTTCGTGTGGGACCGTCGTGTCGCGCTTTCTACCCATAGTGCCCCGGAGAAGGGTTCTCAGCGCGTCCGTGCACCGGACCAGTTGAGCGTCAGGAGCGGCCTGACCACGGGATCACGCGCATGTCTATATACACATATGGATTGGCCGCGACGGCGACGATCGGCGGCGCCTCCCCTGCGACAGCACGACGCGGCGCAGCCGTCCAGCGACGCCTTGCGGTCCGACCCGACCAGTCGTGTTTGCCTCATCGGCCGGCCTCCACCGGCACAATCACACGCCTGGCACCGCGTGGCGATCACATCGGCGCACCGGCCGAGCCGGATCTGGCGACCGAGGACGCGCCCGACGTGCGGATGCCGGCCGCGATGACCGGAGCTGTCAAGCTCCCGGCGACCGTGGCCGCGTCCGGCTAGCCGCTCCGCATCGTTGACCAGCAACCATGTCCCGCGCGTCTGTGGCGCGCCACTGGAGGCACGGCGCAGACCCCAATGCTCAGACACCAGAAGGCCAGTGGCACCACCCGGCATGTCCGCTATTCACATTGGACGAACACGCGCGACGCCCAGCGGGTACGAGCCTGCCGTCAACGTATGCAGTCAGCCCTCGTTATCCACGGCCATGGTACGGAAGCTCTTACCTGGCTCCATCACGGCATGGAGACGTGCGACGAGGCGACGGGCGGGACCACGAGGCGACGGGCGGGACCACGATATCGTCAGTGTGGCGGCCCGATGAGCGACAGCGATGGGCTGTGTCATCGGTCCTTCCGATCTGGGGACAGAAATAACGGTCCGTGTGTGCTATGCCACATTCCCTATCCAGCTGGACGCGTGTTGGACGCGGCTGGGGCGGCGCATAAACGCCGACACGACGGGGGTCAGGGGATCGACTTGAAGGAATGCGTCCTCCTTACACATGTCGTCCACCCATGCCGCATGAACGCCAGTGTCCACGTGGAACCCCCTAGCCACCGGTGTCCTGCCTCTAGCGGATATGTCGCAGTTATCGCCCTCCGCGGCTATAAGCTGCCGAGTCCTACCCACGGAACCGTTTGCACCGATGGCAGAATGGGCGCGATACTGGACGCTGTCACTGTTCCTCTCTCGGGCCACATTGGTTATCCTTCGACCATCGGTGGGAAGCGTCGCTGATCGCCGGCGAGGGGAGAGAGATGGGTCCCGAGGCCGCGGCCGCCTTGGGGAGATGCCTGGGGAACACCTGAGATGGCCGCGTGGTTATGCGCCTCGGGCGCGCCGGTTCACGAACAGAATCGTCGTGCCGCAGATGCGCGGTCCGGTTCTGTTGGCTGACCGGGCAGCAGAGTCGTCGACTCGGAAGGAGCCAACGGTATGGTCGTCGATGCACGGGAGAAGAGGAGGACAGCCACGTATGAGGGGCACTACGGGAATATGGGAGAGACGCCTGCCCATCAGGTGACGGGGCATCTGTTATGGGCGGTGAAGGCGCTCGTGGCCTATTTGATGGGGCTCACGCGGGAGGCGCGGCGGGACGCCTGTCTCGATGCGATCGACCAGGCCCTAGCCTGGTTACCCGACGCAGATATGGCCGCACTCGATCGCCGGTCACGGTGGGTGTTCGCGGTGGAGTGGTTCGCGTACCTCAACGTAATCGACGGGTGGTACCAGGCGCATCAGACCGAGCATCTGGCCGAGCCTACCAACAGGGTGTTGAGCGTGTTGTGGGACATCGGGTGGGACCTCTACGCATCCTACGACCACTGGATGCGCTTGAATGACGACGGGCTGATCTCCGACCAGCTCCTCCGGCGTCGTGTGAGGACACTGCGGGCCGATGACTGCCGGACGCCGGATGACCTGCCCCAGCATCTGCGCGACGCCCGCGCGGGAGTGGCCGCGCTCCCCGTCGCGTAACGGCGCATCGATGTCCTGAGACGGGAAGAGGGACGCATCCAGCGTCTCTCTACCCGGACTTAGGACTCACTCCTAAATAAGTTGATCATCTTATCCGAGTCAACACACCTGACTTGAGCACGACATTGGATACTTTATTTAGGAGCAAGCCCTTAGGAACACACCGCCTTGATGCGACCGAGCCCGATGGTCCCCGAGCGGGACCAATTATTGTCGTACACCTGGAAATAAATCGTCGCGGGGTTGATCGTGGTCAGGGGCTGCCAGACACCCGTCGGCATGTGTGGCAGCGCGATCGTCGCCACCTTCAACCGATGCTCGAAGACGCCGTATTGGGGGTCCGTCGTCCCAACGTACCTGCGACCGCCCTGGAGGAGCGCCGGGCTTTCCCCAAAGAAGGAACACGTTGTATACGCGGATGCATCGGGGAAATCCCATTCGATCACGGTGCAGAAGCTATCGTAGCGGGCGGGCAGGAAGTAGTTGGCGCCGATATGCGCCGGGACCGCGCCGCACCGGTGTCCATGCAGGAACGGTTGCAGATACTCCGTGGTCGGTCCTGGACGCGCGGCATGTAGCACCCACAGGGCATAGATCGACCCGCTAAGCACGAGAATCACCAGACCGATGCCCAGGCTCACAGCGCCGGGTGTGCGGTGGGCCCACACGTGGCGCACAGGCGTGATACGGACAGTCTGTGCGCTCTCAGAGTTGGGCATGTCCCGGGGACCACCGGTCGTGACGTGTGTCGTCTGCGAGATCTCGGAGCCGATACTCGTGATGCGCGCCGTCTGCGGACTCACGGAGGTAGGTGCCTGGGTGGGGCGTGACCGCTTGTCGCGTATCGCCTCCCTCGCCGCCAGCCAACGCGCAAGCTCCTCGTCGTCGACGCCGATACCGGCGGCGATTGCTGTCAGTGTTTCCACGCCCGGCTTGGCTGTCTGCCCTTTTTCGATGCGGCCGATGGTGCCGGCGGAGAGCCCGGTAGCGTAGCCCGCTAGTTGAGCTTGTCTCACAACCTGTTCGGGTTGGACACGCGCTCCCTCACGGCTCCGCCGTATCATCTCCCCCAACGACTCCGATCGTGACGTATCCTGCCCCATCATCTCCCCTTATCGCCAGCAGGATCGCTGTGGGTGATGCCGCGTGGCATGGACCGCGGCAGTGGTGGTGACGCTATCATAGCACTGCTCACACCACCGTGCCCGTGCAGATTTGACCAAATTGGCACGTTTGCAATCTGCGCATTTTAGACCCCGTACTTTGCGCCCCACCGGCCGCTAAACGGTGCCACAACTATAACTGGAGCCTGTCGCATCGCCGGTTCGTCCTGTAGCCGGGGCGACAGTTCGCGCTCCCGTCGAATGCGCCATAGCGCGAAAGGGGACAAGTCCATGGAGACCAATCACCACGTTCATCCCACGTCAGTCGGCCAACGCTGGCGCCGCCGCGCCCTCGCCGTCGGAGGAGGTGGCTTCGGCGTGTATATTCTGACGGCAAATCATATGTGCTTCCTCGGGGCCGTGCTCTCCGTGGTTTTATCCGCGGTGATGCTCACCCTGATGGTTGGCATCGTCGTGGCCGCTCTGGATAGCGCCTATAACCGGGACGGTCACCTCGGCGAGGGCTACGCCCGGTCTATCGGCACCATGCTCGCGGTCAGCTGGGCATTCGCCGTCACCGCTACCCTGTTCACGGTCCAGGCGCTCAGCGCCTGGACGGGTCTGGACCAGTTGCCCGCTGACATGGCACAGCTCGCCGACGTCATCGGGGTGCAGCGTCGGCGCACGGCTGTCCATCTCGAATCACGGCGTCAGCGCGCGGCTGTTCGTCGCCTTCTCCGCGATCCCCGCGAGGACGATCGATGACCCGCCTGCCCCACATGTCGGCGCTCCGCGCGACCGATCAGCGGCGACACCCGTGGCGTGACGCGTCTTCCTGCCGCTTGCCGAGGCTCCTCGGCCCAAGCGTGCTCCGCGACGAGGGTACCGACGCGGGTCGACCGCGTACGCCGGCGTGGCCACGGCAGCCGTTCGCATGTACCGGGTGCGGCGGTGCACGCCGCGCCCCTGATCGCCGTGCGGTTCGCGCCCGTCGCCCCCGTGGCGCATGGGCGCACTGCCGGCGAGGATAACCTGCGGGGAAGGCTGGTCAGGCGATCGGCCTCCCCCGCCTCACGTCCTGGAGACACACCCATGATCACCTCGGTGCTCTCTCTCGCGCTGGCTCCCGTGCCACTCCTCCTGTTCCTCGACCACGCGGCGCATCCGACGCGCCGCCCCTATGGCTTGACCCTCGGGTATCTCCAGATCGTCGTGGGTGCCGTGGGATGGACCCTCCAGGCCCTGATCCGGGCGTTCCTGTCCCGCCGGTAGCGCCGTCCCCATCCCCGCCCTCCGCGTGCGACGCGGGCGGGGATGGCGTGTTCCAACATTGGCGCCAACCCACAAGGGTCGCGCCCTATGCACACACGGAGGCTCCATGGCCTTCTCAGTCATCCAGGTCAGCAAGAGGAAACCCAAGACGTACGACGCGCTGACCCGCTTACAGCAGTACGTCGAGAAAAACCGACCCGAGGGGCGTGAGGATGAAACGCCCGCGGCCTGGCGCGACGTTCAGGCCGATCTGCGCGCGAGCATGACCCCCGAGAACTACGCGCGCTGGATCGGATCGGCCCAGGTCCGTCAGGAGGGGGACCGCCTGATCATTGGTAGCCCCGACGACTTCAGCCGGTCGTGGCTTCAGGAGCGGCTGGGGAACCGCATCGACGCGTCGCTCCAGCGCATGGGGCATGGCCATCTCGCGGCCGAGTACGCGGTGACGCCGGCCGACCCGCGCGCGCCGCGGATCATCGTGGGCCGCGACGATTGGGCTGGTTACACGCGGCACCATCTGGACGAGCGCGGCCTGAAACCCCGGCAGGGCAAAGAGACCGATCGCTACAACTCGCCCCTGGCCATCCACTACACGGTGTCGGCCTCCCATGCCTGGTTTGCCGCGCACCCAGAGCAGAAAGAGGCGTGGATCACGCATAGCGCCGGTTTCATTCGCCAGCTCCACGGTGACGCACAGGTGTTGGGGATGGCCCTGCACGAGCATCAGACCACGCCCCATCTCCACATCGTGGCGATCCCTATCGACGCCCGGGGACGCCTCAGCGCCAGCTCGTTTACCCGCACGCCGGAGCAGTTGGAAGCTCTGCATACCCTCTACAACCGACACCTCCGGGACCACGGTATCCAGCTGGAGCGGGGTCAGAGCGGCCGCCTGGAGCGCCAGCTGGCGGCGGCGACACCTGCCGTGCGTGAGACGGCGCTGCGGGCCGACGATATTCCGCTGGATGAGGTGCTGGAGCGCCTGGACGCGGAGCGCGACGGGCGCGATTCTAACCGGTGGCTGATCGGTGATCGGATCATCCAGGTGGATCGCGAGGACGCCCATCACTTTACCGAGCTCGGCCCCCACGGCGCCGTGGACGGCCACGGCGCGATCGATTTGGTGATCCGGCTCCGTCAAGAAGGCCGGACGCCGGCGGAGGAGTACGGCCTGGCCGTCGGCTATCTCGCCGTCGCGCACGCGGATCGCGTCACCGGCTCGGCGCCGCCCTTGGTCCCGCCCGCACCGAACCGGTCGGCGCGGCCGACAGAGCATCCGGACGGACTGACGTTCGGCGCGGCGAGCCAGTGGGAACCCGGCCAGCTTATCGTGGTCGATAGCCCCGTCGAGGCGCTTCAGGCCACGGCGACGGCCAAGGGATGGGGCCGGATCGTGGTCGCGGATGACCCGGCGGCTCTCCCGGTGGATCAGATGGACGAGGCGATCGCCAAGGGATGGATGGTCGATGTGGCCACCCGGAGCGACGCGCTATGGGACGCGGTCCAGGAGCACTACGCTGACGAGACGGAGGCGGCTGGCCGGCAGGTCTTCCGCAGTCCCGCGCCTGGTGGCGCACGGGCACGGGCGGCCGAGCATGCCATGGGGGCGGAGCGCGGGCCAGACATGGGCCCGCAGATGGTCATGGACGCATAAGGAGGGACAAGCATGACACCGCATGAACGGCGGGCCGTGGGCCAGGCCGTGACCCGCGTCTGGCGGGCCGCCGTGGCACTCGCCGACGATGAACCCCGTGCCGCGCGGCATGACCTGGAGGAGGCGCTCCGCGAGCTGATCCGGCTCCTCCCCGACGGCGACGCGGTCGTGGCAACGTTATCCGCCAGTGCGGGCCCCGTGGGCGCGGAGCTAACCCAGACGATACGACAACAGGAGGGACGACATGAACCGGCACGACAACGACAGCTCGCCCTGGACGATGCTGAGTAGCGCCATCGCGGTCCTGCTCCTGGCGCGCCTGACGATCGGCCTGGCCGCCATTGTTCTCCACTCCGGCGTCCTGACGGTCCTGGTGGTCCTCGTGCTGCTGGGGGTGGCCGTCCGCATCGGCGGCACGGGGTCGCGCCCGCTCGGTGGCGGCTGGGGGCGCCTCCTACGCGGCGCGCCCCGGCCGCTGGGCGGCGAGGCGCGCTGGGGCGCGCTGCGGGACCTGTGGCGCGCCGGATGGATCGGCGGGACGGGCTGGCCCATCGGCGTCCTCCACGCGCTGGGCGGCCTCTTGCGGGTGACCGTGCGCATCCCCGACGCGGCGCAGACGCAGAGCGCGCTGCTCCTGGCGCCGGTCGGCCAGGGCAAGACGGACTCGGGGATCGTCCCGATCGTGCGCTCGGAGGCGCGCATCCGCGACGAGGCCGAGCGCCACAGCCTGATCGTGCTCGACCCCAAGGGCGATGTGCTGGAGAAGGCGCGGGACGCGCTGGAGGCCAGCCATACGATCCTGGTGTGGAACCCGTCGCAGCCCGAGAAGAGCACCGTCGCCTTCGAGCCGCTGTGCTGGGTCCCGTCCGACCCGTCCGATCCGCTCTTCCCGGAGGCGTGCGATACGGCGGCCAAAGCGTACCTCGCGGCGACGTACGGCGACGAGACCGGCGTCGCTAACAGCTACGTCGCCGACCCCTACTGGGGCAAGCAGACTGCCTCCATCCTCAAAGGGCTGCTCCTCTACCTGCGCGCGCTCAACCCGCGGATCACCCTCCTGGACGTGGCGCGGTACCTGGCCGAGGTGACGCCCGAAGAGATGGTCCGGCATTTGACGAGCCATCCCCGGACGGAGGCGGCTGCACTGCGCGGCACCACGCTCCGGGAGCTGCTCTACAACGAGCGGGCGCGCGGCGCGGTGATCGGGGAACTGGTCGAGCGGTTCGTCCTGCTCACGGACCCGCGCCTGACGCGCGTCATGATGCCGGGGATCCTGCCGGCCTTCGACCTGGACGCGTTCCTGGCCCGACCGACGGTGCTGGTGTTGCAGGTCGGGGCGCTCGGCGACGTGATGGTCCCGCTCCTCTCGGTCGCGCTGTCCCTGATCCAGACGGAGTTGGTGCGGCGCACGCGGGGTGGCGGGCGCCTGCCGCGGGGCGTCCGCATCGTCATCGATGAGGCGGGCGTGATCGGGCGCATCCACGGCCTGGACACGGGGATCGCCATGATGCGGAGCGCCGACGTCGGGTACGTGGTGGCGGTGCAGGCGACGGAGCAACTGCGGGCGAACTACGGGCGTGATCGGGCCGACATCATCGTCCGCAACCTGACCCATCGGCTGGTGCTGGGCGGGACGACCGACGCGGACGCCGAGTGGGTGTGCCGCAACCTGGGGAAGCGGAACGCCTACCGCGATGTCCCGGGCACGACCGCGCGCGGCGAGGAGACGCTGCACTACACGCGGGAAGAGTGGCCGCTGCTGCGGCCGGACCAGTTGCGCCACCTGCGCTATCGGATGGTCGTGGACAGCAGCCACATCCCGCCGGTGCTCCTGCGGCTGCGGCGCTACACGGACGGGCGCTGAGATCGGGGGGGTGGACCATGTCACCGTTGGGAGAGTTGTATCGTCGGGAGCTGGGGCGGGTGGCCCGGCGCTGGCCGGCGCTGAGCGAGGGCCAGGCGGACCGGCTGGTGGCGCTCTCCCTGGCGCGCGCATTCCTCGATCTCACGGCCGCGGAGCTGGCGCGGGCGATGGCCGAGGGCGGCCCCCGCCGCAACGGGCGGACGGCGGCGCGGGAGGCCGACGAGGGCGGCCGCGTGGTCCGCGCCGCCCTGGACATCGCCGCGTCGGAACGCGGCCTGAATGGCGGCTAATGCGCTGGTACCCGTGATCTGATTGGCTCACTTGGGCACGAGTCAGATACGGGGACATCGTTATGGCATGGCGTCCCCGCTACCAGGGAGGCGTTGAGGGAGGCGGAACAACCTCAAGTGCAAGTACGGCTAAATGGTGTTTAGCGACAATTAGAGTTGCGCTGTACTTCGCCTCGCCGCTCGCCACGGAGGGCGGCAACTATTCAGGACATTCTCAGGGTGCCTGCTTGCCACTGCAGCATGCCCGACTGGTAGGGCGCATGAACGTCGCTACACGTTTCCTGCGAAAGAGGGGCCGTACCTCCCCCTTGATTTAATAGAACATAAGTTCTAATATAAGGAGACAATAATTGCATCATCTGCGATTGAGCAACCCGCAGAGTACAATGAGATGGAAGAGGTGCGCGCGGCACGACTTCGACGTCTGTCGCAGGTCGGCTGCTGGAGGTCGCTACTATGTCACGCACCATAATCGACACACAGCTGTTCCTTAGTTCCTACGCCCCGCTGTTCGCCTTGCTTGGACTGCGTTTCGATGGCACGCCACTTCGCATCGGATGCTTTGTCATCGCAGGACTCGGTGTGATGGCTCTGCTAGGTATCCTCAAAGGAATCGGCGGCAGCGAGCCTAAGCAATATCGCATCGAACGGATCGAAGATAAGGGGGACGATGTGGCTGGGTACCTTGTTACCTACTTGCTGCCGTTCCTAACGGTCGCTATGCCGTCAGCCTTAGATATCGCTGCATACGCGCTCTTTATTGCGATTGCGGGAATAATTTATGTGCGTAGCGGGCTCATCTATGTTAATCCTCTACTATACGTATTGGGATATCGCCTTTTCGCGGTCACGGCCGCACCGGGCTTCAATGCGATGCTAATCGACAAGCACCGTCCGCGCGAAGGTAGCGACGTATGGGTGGCTCGCTTCCGCTCCCATCTGCTAGTACGATCGACACCGCCTTAGGAAAGGTTGTGCATGGTTGTCTCTCTACCCGGCATTGATCTCGACAGTGAAAGCATTACCTTGCTTGTGGCGTGGACGGATGGCAACGACTTGGCTGCCGGAGAGATTGGTCTCAGCCGCGACGTTGGACTAGACCTGCGGGCGATTTGCCAGGACTTTATGGAAGATCTTCGCGCTCGAAGCTGGCAGTCGGATGGACCGGAGGCGTATCTGCACAAAGATGAAGGAATCTATATCTCGCGCTCTGACATTCGGCCGACACCGGCGGTGCTTGACGTACTCGACCGTGCTACAACGTTCGACAAGTTAGATGTCGCAACGCTGCCAGACACGGTGCTTCGGTTCTATGCCATCATCTTCGGTGCCCCGCCCGACAGGTACGTAGCCTTCCTTCGACGAGTGAATCCTCATAAGACCTATAGGCAAGGCCCGTTCTTTACCGTGTTGCGCGACAACCTGACGCGCCCCGCCGGCCCTGTTTTCCAGTTCGATCATAAAGTCGATCTAGTTATCTCTCCTACAGATGTCTTCGTTCTTTCCACGTATACTCATGACCTTCTCTTCCGAGGGGCCGAGCATCTCTCCGCCCGCATACCCGCCTATGTGGACAAAATCGTTGCATCGTTACCACTCCACCCGGATTCGGCCGTTAACCTACAGATGATGGGTGCCAAATCGTCCCGTCTTCTTAGCAAGCTGCGCGCGCTGTCAGAGCGCGATTACCTAAAGTCAGTGACCGTCGACATGATCGCTGAATCAGCGCGCCGTCAAGGCATCGATCCAGGGCGTCTGATTCAAAGCGGCCAGTTGATCCTTGATGAAGACGATCCTAATCTCCTTGTCCAAATTCTCAACGAGGACCTGTACATAGGCGATCTCAGCCGTAACGCTTATGCCGCTGAACGGAAGGCTGTACGTCCGGTAACGAAACTGTAGCCGTTGGTCGGCTGAACATGGTGGTTCCCTGACAGCCTATTGTGATCGATCGTCGGGAGGCACAGCTTCGCGCAAGGATAGGGATTTTCAAGTTTAGCCTTATGGGTGACATTTCATGGCGGAAAGCGGTGGCCCTGCAACGCAATCAGGTATCCGATATCAAAACTCAATAGCGGCTCTTTATATGGGGCGCTCTTGCGATAGCCGATCGCGTGCCACTAGCCAGCGCGTTGTACACGTACGTGTCGAAGACCTGTCTCACGTGGATGATACCGTTGTCACGTTCGCGGATGATCACAAAAGCTACATCCAAGCCAAAGAGGCCATCAGCCATACAGATGATGCATGGCAAGGGCTGTGGAAAGATTTCGACCATCAGTTCAGGGACGATACGTTTCGCAAGGGAACAGATCAACTCATCTTGTACGCAGGAAGCACCTATCTTGGAAGCGCGCACTATCATCTGCGCGACCTGCAACAGGCTTGTACGCGTGCAACTACGAGTCTTACCTATGCGGACTGGTGGACGAAGCGGCTGACCACCAGACAACGTCGGGTAATAGACAAGATTAAATCGCTCCTCTCGCCCGAGTTGTTGAGCGACGCCGCATTACTCACATTCTTTGGCCACATCGATGTCACGGTTCGGGATCTCGAACAGGTCGAGAGCGACATGGTCCCTGAGTGGATGCCGCCGAGCAACGTGTCTTCCTTGGATCTGTTCCAGAAACTGCGCGACTTCGTTGGGGGTGAGGCGCGCAAGCGCGGATTCTATACCCCCGAGAAGATTCGCGCCCAGTTGGAGGACGAAGGGGTCATTCGGTTACTCTCCCCTGCGGACATCACGGATTTGCACGCCGCTATCAAAGCGTGTAGCGCTCCGTTGCGCCTGCACCGACACACCTTCGCCGCGACCGGACACTCTATCAAGCGCGACATCGTTGATGACATCATCGCATGGATACAACATTCCACCGAGGACAACCGGCTAGCTGTCATGCTCGACCAAGCAGGGATGGGCAAGACCGTGGTCGCGCGTGACGTCCTGCATAGGTTGGAAGGCATCGGCATCCCCGTGCTAGCGGTTAAGGCGGACGTGCAACTCTCCCGCGTCGCGACGCACAACGACCTCGCGGAGTGTTTGCACTTGCCAGATACGGTCGAGGAGGTAGTAGGGCGCCTCGCCGCGCGTGGCCCCGTCGTCGTGTTGATCGACCAAATCGATGCGCTCTCCGCATCCGTCGAACACGATCAACGCGCGCTCGACGTGGTATTAGAGCTAGTCGCAAGGCTACAGCCAATCCGTGATGCGCACCTCATACTCTCCTGTCGCGCCTTTGACTACAAAAACGATCCTCGTTTGAACCGTGTGCATAGTAGCAAGACATTCAGGTTGGTGGGCCTGTCAGACCATGAGATAAACGCCATCCTGCAAGACGTCGAGGTCAGTCTCGAGGCGCTGGCGCAGCCCACCCGAGAACTGCTGCGTGTACCTCTCCATCTGGATCTCTTCGTCCGTGTGTTGGAGGAGCGCCCATCGGGGGTAGCCGCCCGGGGTGATGTGCTTGGGGTACGAACGCTTCAGGATCTCTACGACGCCCTCTGGCAGGCCATCGTCCTGAAGGACGATCGCGATGCCCCGCCAATGGACGAGCGCGAAGACGTGCTGCGCCTGCTCACGGAACGCATGAATCTCGAGCAGAAGACAACGGCTCCGCAGTCCATATTCACATCACCGGACAATAGTCGCCTCATGCGCGCCGCGCGTTGGCTAGCCAGCGCCGGCATCTTGATATCGACGGGAAGCGAGTGGGGGTTTTTGCATCAGACTTTCTTGGATTACTGCTATGCAAGACGCTTTGTAGAGCGTGGCGCGAGCCTCGCGGATGTCGTATTGCAGGGCGAGCAAGGCCTCTTCGTACGCCCACAGATCCTACAGGTGCTCGCTTATTTGCGCGGCAGCAATCCACCCGCCTACATACGGGAACTGAATCGGCTTCTCAACGAGGGCGGTCTGCGCTACCATCTACGTGATCTCGTCTTGCGCTGGTTCGGTGCCCTGTCCACCCCGACCGATCACGAAGTTGTCGTCGCGCGACGGTTGCTAGCACAGCAAGCGATGCGGCCCCGCTTGTTGGCGGCAATGCAGGGCAACGGGGATTGGTTTGCTCGCCTCCAGGGTAAGCCGCTAGGTGATCTTCTCGCAGTCGATGACCAGACAATTGACGCGGAGGTGATCCCGTACTTGGCGTCGCTCGTGGACATGTCACAAGCAGAGGTTGTGTCAGCTATCCGGCCATACGTGGGGCGCACTGATCAATGGAACGGACGCGTTGGGCGGCTGCTGTCCAGCATTCGCCAATGGCAGGTGCCCGAGGCCGCCCAACTGTTCGAGCACCTGTTGCGTGCAACGCCAACATACCCTCTTCATGGCATGTACCAGATCGCCGACGTGACCGCCGCATTTCCGCAGATCGGGTGTTGCTTGATCCGTTTGATGCTCGATCGCATCCTAGAGAGCTATCTGGAGAAGCAAAAGGGTGAGATGGATCGTTTGGGAGAGTCTTACCCATACCATATCTCGATGCTTTCCCTGCTCACCGAGCTCCAGGAGCTTAACGGCGGGATGTTCCATGATGCGCTCGAACGGGCGAGTCGCAGTGCCCCGCGCCCGTTCGTCGATGCTCTGCTGCCATGGATCGAGGCGGTCATGCGCCGGATGCACGAACCGCGTGGCTTACAGCCGATCTACGGATCGGACGATCTGTCCAGCGGTTGGGACGATACTACCTTCGGGGTGCATCACGCGTTGATGCATAGCCTCATCGCGGCCCTATCGACCCTGGCGCGCGACGAGCCCAGCATATTTCGGGAGTGGGCGGCGCGCCTCGCAGCGATCGCGCAACAAACGCCGCAGCAACTCCTGGCGCGTGTCTACCGTAACGTACCCGACCTATATGTCGGCGATGCGCTTGATTTCCTGCTCGGTGACCGGCGTCGTCTCCAGCTCGGTGACCTGCAATGCTACGACACCGTACGGCTGATCACGGCCATCTACCCAGTTCTCTCCGATCAGCAGCGCGATGCACTCGACGACTATATCCTCACCGAGACGGAGCGACCACTGGCACGGTCGCTCGATGAGCTTCGCTGGCAAGCGTTGGATAAGCTCCATCTCCTCCAAGCCATACCCGATGAATACCTATTGAACCGTACGGCCAAGGCGTTGGGTGAGCTGAAGCGCCAGTTTCCCCAGGTGACGCCGCTCACGAGTCCTATCAGGAGTATAAGTGGCTATGTGGGCTCACCCATCTCCCCGGACCGCATGCAGTACATGTCGGACGACGATTGGCTCGGTGCGATGCAGACATATCACGGCCATGTGACGCACCAAGAGCCCTTCAAAGGAGGGGCTCGCGACCTGGCGGCCGAATTGCAAGTGCTCGTACAGAGCGACCCTGAACGCTTTTTTGACCTCATTCAACGTGTCCCCGATACGATCGATACGCCGTACGTCGCTGCATTTATGAACGCCCTGGCGGCGTCCAACGCTCCACCCCACCGACTCTTCGACGTGGTTCGTCGCTTTGTCATACGCGGGAAACATGACATGAAGCGAGTGGTTGCTTGGGCACTGGAGAAACGCGTCGAGGCGGGGCTCCCCCAAGACTTGATCGATCTCTTGGAGAGCTACGTGCGCGGCGACTCTGATGACCCGTACGAGCATGACAAGGACCCGTACACCGGTTACATCAACTCCGACCGTGGGAGCGCGTTACACACCCTGATGCGCGCGCTCGACCAGATCGGGACGCAGCAAGCGACCGATCGAAAATGGGAGCTACTCGAATTCGTTGCGACCCACCCCTCCTCGACCTTGCGAGCTGGCGCAATCCAGGAGCTCCTGTACGTCCTGCACGAGGATCGCGGACGAGCGATAGGCCTGTTCGAGAAGCTCATGGACGGCCATCCTTCCCTGCTACGCGCGCACCCAACCCAGGACTTCCTCTACCATTGCATCTACAAGCACTACACCCGAATACAGCCATTCATCAAGGCATTGATGGAAGGGGGTGACGATAGCGGGGAGCAGCGCGGGGCGGAGTTGGCGTGTATCGCTGCCATTTCTCCGCGAGCCCTGTCGTCCGATGAAGAACACATGGAGGCACAGGCGTTGGCACATGCCGCCTGCGCCGGTCGCCCGACATGGCGGCGAGGTGCGGCACATGTCTATGCAGTTAATGTTGCTGATGGCCCGTCACGCATGTGCGCCGAAAGGCTGCTTGTGTTGGTGAACGATGACGACGAGGCCGTGCAGAGGTTTGTCAGCGGCGCGTTTTCGTCCTTGCGTGGCGAGCACCTAACCGAGATCCGTGACTTCATCGACGGCTACGCCGCCTCGCGCTCGCTCCATAAAGGCATAGATGCGTTCGGTCAATATCTCTGGGAATATGGGTGGATAGATCCCGCAGGAGCCCTCTCCCTGACACAGACTGTTCTGGACACCCTGCATTCTACGAGCACAATGCCGTTTTTCAGTGGCGATCATTTCGTCAGGCTCGTGCTCCGCGTCTATGCAGATCCGACCACTGACGATGACACCCACCATCGGGCGATGGATATTTTTGATCGTGCATTGGAATACAATGCGTTTGCCGCCCCACTCGTGCTAGGAGAGTGGGATCAAAGATGAAGTGCAACGCCGATTTAAAGCCCTATATATTTTGCAAGGGGCAGGGCGATAGGAGACGGAGGTTGACAATCTGTCTGCCATGGTCAAAATCAGTGTCCTGGTAGGTTGCGGCATAGGGCAATACGGGTCAGGCATTCAGGAGCTTCTCAACGGCCGCAGTTGCAGTCGAGCATGATTGGTAGGAGGGTTGTATTCACGGTGATTGGGGCTCAAGACGCGCGTTGCAAACGCGTCCAAAACGCGTCCAAACGCGGCGTGATGAGGCGTCACCCGGCGACTTCGGACAGCACGAAGGCCTATGAAATACGGGTGGGACGGTATAGAATGATGCGTAAAAACACCTACGGGTCGGACTCTTAATCACTAGGTTGCGGGTTCGATTCCCTCCGCCCTCACCCTCTTTCGTGCGTAGACGGGGCCGAAAATCAGCTCCACCCTTGCTTGTCTGACCCAAATGCGTTCAAACGCCGTCAGCCTTCCTTATCCTTGCGCGCTCACGGACGGACGATTCAATACCCGGCGTCGCGCGCCACGCGCGCGGGCCATTCCCACTCGTTGCGCAGGACGAACCTTTCTCTCGTGGGCCGATGCTCCACCTCTACCTCCCAATCGGGGGAGCCCTCCGGCTGGTACAGGCGGCGCACGCGGTACAGCGCGGCCTCGCGCTCTACGTCGCGCCGCAGCGCGCGCGCAGGTAGTCCATGCGCCACTCGTCACCCCACTTGTCGGCCTCATCGTTGGTCATACGAGAGGTATCGGCGCGGTGGGCTAGCGTGACCAGCCCCGAAAGGGCGCCTTGGGGCTACACCATTGTGATGAGGCTTCCATCTACGGCGACGCCGTGGCTACACTGGCGTCGAGCTATGAACGACGATCAGATGGCGCCAGATCCACTAGCTTCGCTAGATCCGCCGCGCTGGGCCGTGCGTCGCGGCGCGCCGCTCGGCGTGTTGGGCTTGATGGTCGTCGTCACGGGTATGACGGCCGTCGTGGAGTCGGCGCGCGTGCGCGGGGCGGCGTACACGGTCCTGGACGTGCGGGTGACCACGACGGTCACGGCGGCGTCGCCCCTCTCCGCCTCCGCCGGAGGCGCCTCCGGCGAGTCGTGGAGCGTCGCCGCCCCGGGCGTCGTCCGCGAGGCGCCGACCTCGGCGTCGGGACCCGCGGGCCGCCCGGATTACTACGTGCGCGACCGCTCCGGCGCGTGGTCGCACATCGCTTACGTGTCGCGGGGGACGTCGGGAGACTGGCGGCGCGAGGCGGCGCCGGACGGGCCGCCGACGAGCGTGCTGACCGAGCGGGACGTCGATAGGCTGTTTCTGCGCCTGCGCCGGCAAGCGAACAGGAAAGACGTGTCGCTGGTGGCGCTCGACAACCGCATGGCCGCCACCTTTACCACACGCGCGCTGACGTGGCCCTTCCGCTACAACGGCCTCGCCCGCGTGTGGGTCGACGATATAACCGGGCAGCCGCGCCAGATCCGCATCAGGGGCGCCTCCGGCGCGTCCACCGGCGCCGTCACGGTCCTGACCAAAATCGACAGCATCCGCACGATCTCCACGGCCGTCCTGCCCGACGACTTCTTCGC
>JAABUZ0100000694.1_pt1 | contig 77863 bp, 73 predicted proteins | sample 5562091 | NCBI WGS metagenome assembly JAABUZ01 (sample SAMN12813069, study PRJNA571459) | rock metagenome | isolation source: Antarctica rocks | place: Antarctica: Victoria Land, Linnaeus Terrace sud | collected 2015-12-21
CCACTCGGCAATGTCGTCATATGTCTTCATCGGTACCATCTACCTTCCTGGTTCTGATCTGCTCGCGTTCGTCACAGGCTCTAGCATACCACATTCGCTATCACCTTTGGTGGAAATGCACTAGGAGCAAAATTACAGGCTCGTTGCTGCGTTTTATATCTGAATACCAAGCAAGGAAAGAAAAAAACCAGATGAATCCGCGAGAGCGACTGCCAAGTTCGGTCGTCACACGGTGTCTCGTATCAAGGATACCTCCCCAAATGTTGGTGCCTGAACGTAGTTCTTCTGGGTCGCCTGGCATTGCTGGCCGCACGTCGAAGGTCATTTGCAAATGTTTATTCTGTGACCAGTATTTTAACACTTGCTTCGTGAGGTGGTTGCTGGCCCCTTCTAGTTTGCGTCTCAAATTAATTGTACTGCCGGGATTAAGAAGGTCTGGAAGTTGGAGGCGGGCAAGGTGAATTAAGCCAAGCATCGGATAATCAGACGGTCTAAGCTGATTATTGGCCTCACGCGCAATCAAGTTACCAATGTTTTCATGACCAGTCATCTGGTAATATTCATCGAAATAAAGAAATTTTGGCAAGCGATGCTGCAATACATTATCATAAATATAGCTATTTACGTCTCGATCTTTGACGTCATTTAGGATTGAAAGAACTCGCGCTACCTCGCGAGTTTGTTCCTGCGCTTGCAGAGCCTCCATGAGTGCATCCACGGTAGTTTCCGTTAATTTTACAGCCTCATATGTCTGCTCCGAGAAACCGGCCTTTTCGATCAAATACTTCAAGGACTCGCTGTCATTTACATTGAGTGAAAATGTTCGGTTGTTTTCATAGTTTTTAGATAATATTAGTTCTGGAGATTTTATGCATTTATCGCCGAACAGTTCTTTAATCTTTGTAAGTTCATCTTCATCAAGACTGTAGCAAGCCTTGATTGGTATGGCATGATCACGTTCGTTTGCTTCAACCGCAATGCGGTAATCCTCCACATCCATACCAGGATAATCGGCTGTTACATCAAAAGTGCTCTCCGTTCCGACAATCGGGTTAAGCCGATATAGGGCCTTGAGTAGTGCGGTTTTGCCTGCCTCGTTTTTCCCTACGAGACAGGTAATGTCATCAACGTTGACAATTCCAGAATCCCTGACGCTTTGAAACTCCTGAACATGGAACCACTTCAATCTCATTCTATATACTTTCTAACAAACTTTATAGTAAACAACCGTGCCAAATTAACAGAAAATATTATGCCATAGTATTTATGTTCTAACAATGTGTTAGGAGTTTTGGGGGGGAGTATCACTCGCTGTTTTGCTCAAAATACAAAGCGTTGCAGTGTCAAAAACCAAGATTTCTGAGGAACAGCGGAACGCATACATTGTATATGGATTACAGATCACCAGCGTTAATAAGGAGTTTCGATAGTATCCTACTCTACTTTCTTTTGTGTACGCGTGATCCGTGCAGACAGCAAATCATCGGCTAGCAAACCAAGTGCCTGAGTCAGGCCATCTTCAAATTCCAGCGTCTCATCGTCTGCTCTGCTCAATGCGTGGGTATATTCGTGAAGCAATGTTGCTGCGTAAAGGTCTCGCCGACGCAATTGCTCGCGTTTGATGACGATATGCTTCTCTGTTTCTTCCCATACCCCGACTGCTTCATTATTATCGTAACGGTTTAAACGCATTGTTTCAGATATAAGTACTTCTTCCACTTTCGTGATACGGGGAGAGAGGAGACCCATAAGAGGCTTGGTCTGCTCGTAAATAGCACGTTCCTCTGGTGTAAGCTGATCTGGTGAAACAAAGGTAAACTGAAAACTCTCGTTCCATTCACTACGGTAGACATCCAGCGTCCGAACCAGTTGCCCATCAATATCCTGAAGGGTTGGTAGTTTGGAAGCAAGCGTGTAGGGAATAACGACCACTCGATAGCCATCTCGTCGCGCATTGGGAATGAGAGAGCCGCCTAGTTGCAGTTGCTCAGAGGTGACAAAAACCACACGACCATGAGCATTGAGGATACGGCAAGCATGGAGTTGAACGTCCAACCACTGTAGCTCATCGTGCGCTGTACCCCGTTCCAGATTTTGCAAATCCTCGGCTAGGGCATCGGCTACAGTGGTGTTATCGCAAGCCAACAGGATTGCTTTTACCCGATCAGTATAGGCGCCTCGTCCAACATTGGTGCGCTCACGGTTGAGTGCTTTGCGTAATTGCGCGGTGAGAGAGGTAATATTATAAGAAAAGAGAAAGTTTTCTTCCTCGGCGACAAAAAGGCCATTCACATAAATACGTGCTTTGCGTTTCTTTCCCTCCTGACGTAAGATGGAACCGTAAGGTGTTTTCGCGACGATTTCATCCCCGCTGTACTGCAAGAAGAAATCTTTGGCTTTTGCCATATCCTCATCCTTGATCCCTGTCAGAAGGAATTCTGTGCCCACCCGTTGAGGATCAGAAGCAGGCCGGATAAGTGCGTGGAGGGTTTTGAGGTCGTCAAATCCATGTTTCGGCTCTGTTCCAATGGTAATATCGCTATACGATGAAAGAATCTGGACTTGGATACGATGCCGGTCAAAGGTTGCTAGGGCATCTTTAAGGCCAACGCCAAACTTGCCGATTACTAATTCCGGATGGTGCAACTTCTCCTTATTTTCTTTCTGTGTGAGGTGCGTATAGCGCAAACCACGACCAGCATCTTTGATATGCCAAATATTATCCTCATCTTTGAAAATAGACGGCTCTATGGTACTCGTGAGTGCTGTCTCGTCCAGTGCATTGGCAATCACCTCTCGTAAGGCATACGCAATGGTCCAATGTTCCAACACACGCTCAATATTGAGATCGAATTTGCGAGTAGGTTCTGCCATAATTTCCTCCTGGACTCATACATCCATTCGAGTAACAATACAATGAGCAATCCTTTACAAACACTTGACCCGCCTACTACTGTTTGGCGAGGCAGGCAAGCTAAGACAAAAAACGAAGAAGGATGCTTAAGAATCAAGTTCTTCAATCGGGCAGGTGTAAAGAACCCAAAACCGAGATACGTGTAAAATAGGACAGAAGGGAAACGGGTAAAAAGCCTCTACGTGAACCCTGTCCTATTGTGCTAACAAACAAATCTATTTCTACCATAAGTATGGGCCTCCTTATGGTTGAGGCAACCGTCTCACAACAACATCATCTAGCAGTGAATCATTACCACTTGTCCTATTGAGCAGAATAATGCCATTGTCAGTATGGAGTTTGATACGCTCTCTTTCTAGTCGTTCAAGCTCACGATTGTTCTCGCCCTTCGCGACTTCTACCACAATAGGGAGTTTTCCTCGGGTAATCTGTAGATACAACCACTTCTGAAGATTGGGTTTACGTGCATCACGTAAGTGTGCTCTCACACGTTCTTCAAAGTCCGTCGTTTTCCCAACATAGACGGGAGTATCCGTATCAGGGTCATGATATTCATAAATCACACCAGGTTTGTCGTGATAGGCAGGGTGTATAACAATTGTAGTTTCAGTCACTTTGGTTTCTTCGACCCTAGTTTGAGCAACAATGATAGGAGACAACGGAACTTCTGAGAGAATAATCTCGTTATCGTCATCTTCCTCCTCTTCAACGGATACTACTCCTGAAAGGTGTTTGATGGAAGCGATGATGTCATCAATTTCCCTACGCTCCAAATCATCTTCAAGCATGACGATTAATGCGGAACCCATGATGCCTCTCTCCTTTTATAAAACCTGTATGCTTAATGAGACCCCGAGTAGTAATCGACGTTTTAACGGGAGCAACGCTTACGTATGTTGTAATCTTGCTCATTCGAGACTCTGTTAGTAGCACGGCTGCTAAGGTATAGCTTATTCAGCTATATGGTGGTACCATTATACTACGTCTAATAAGTCTTCTATGTTCCTAAGAAGCTTTGTGCTATACTTTTGTTCCATTCCAGCATTGAGCATCTGGGCATACGCATGCTTTTCTGTAACCACAACGTCACAATACGGTATGGCAACAGCCAGTGCATCCATGTCATGAATATCATTCTTTTTCCAGGTTCGATTAAGATTTCTGAGGTTTGCTTTCGTGAATGCAACTAGAACATTTGCGGTCGGAATATCATGTACAAATTGCGTGATGCCTTCACGTCCCCGTGCCAGAAAGTCATCTAGGGTCATACCAATTTTTGTTAACGCAGGCATGAGTGGATCATATAATTCCCACATTAAGTAGCGTGCTGTTACTATATTATCGAGTTTCCTTCTTTGGCTTGGATCGGCAATCAGTTGCTGGGCTAGTTCTTCTTCCCGTGCGGCGCGTTTACGGGCAACTTCTTCTGCCGCTTCAGGTGCGTAGCCATACTTATCACGAAGTTCTTGAACTTGACTTTCGTGAGGACCACGGAGCACTTCAAATTCAGCTAGAGCAGTAAGTTCACGCTCGAGTTCTCTAAGCTTTTCGATGCCTCCCATGGCAGCGGCTAATGACTCTATAGTGGAACTATTACTACAAATCTTCATCATCCTGTTCTCGCCATCTGCTGCGAATGAGACGCCAGTACCAAACGGTTGAGTCTGCATTGGCTCTTCTGGCTTACCGAAGTGCTTATGTAATGCTTGCTCTATTTCAGCACGTCGTACTACTGACATTGATGCAATAGTTCTAAATTGTGATAATTCAACCATCACCGTTGCGACATCAGTGCGTTGTCGATAACTGCCCGTCGCAGAAAGCTCCATGTAATGGGTAAGCGACAAAGGGCAAACTATCGTATCAGCCTTTCTCTGTTCGAGTAGATACTGGTACACTTCTTTATACTGTTCGCCATTTTTATGTCCTGTGTGAGCCTGTGCTAGATGTATCCAATGCAACTGATCTAAGTAAATTGAGACTGGCATACTATTTATACCTAGAGTAAACACTTACAAACACAACAAAAGTTTTAACTACAGTTCTGCAGGTACTTTTGTTTCTACTACTGATTTAGTTCCACCTCTTGTAAAAGGATGGACAAGGTAACACTCATGAGCGAGCATTTGATTGATGTCGCTGGAATTGCTTCTCGAGTAGTATACACCACCTCATCAACTCAGAAAAACAGATCATATTCGGACAGTTGCATCATGGCCTATCCGTCCACCGATCAAGTTCCTCCTCCGTATAGGGCAAATGCTGAGCAGCAAATGCTGCTGTTTCTTCCAACGCAGCGGTAATAGTCTCCCTCAACCACGGATAGCGGGAGGCTGTTGTCGTTGCATCAAGCGTGAGGTCCATACCCCATGGCTTCACAACAAGCGGAGGCTCATTGAATGAGGCACCGAATGGGAGGGCAAATGGGTATTCGGTAGTGCGTCCTGCAAACGCTACGCGATGTGCTAATACATTGCGGATCTCGCTCCACTCCTTGTACCTTTCGTCTTCCAAAAGACGACCAAGAAGGTTAGTTATAGACAACCCAGAAAACGTCCGTCTATACGCCTCATACGTCGTTCTCGGAGTAATAAATCTTGGGCTGAGCCGCGGGTGATCGGGATCAACGAGATGAGTAAGCAGGGGGAATTGAGTTGATGGAGGTATACTTGGTTCCTCAGTTGACGTGACGATAAGAGCACCTAATGCATACAGACTGTAATAGAAACTTTCCAGTGCTGATAAGCCCTTTACAAAGAAACCGAACAGCGCATCATTTTCCTGATACATCTCTTCGCCCTGAATGACTCCCCGCGTGCTTTGGAACGTCTTGGTAAAATCCTCATTATGAAGAGCGCAAGCACGCAAGCGATACGCAACTCCGGCCCAGGCACTATAAAAATGCTCGTATTCAAAGCGGTGAAGAAGGTGCCAGTCATCGTGATCTTTGTTTGTGATCTTCTCATAATTAGTACGCTGATCCGAAACCTTGCTCGCGTGAACCACTGCATGCCGTATTACGTTAATCCAAGCTGTTACGGCCAGACCTGGAATCTCCACATTGAGAAAAGGAAGGTATTGCGAGTTTGACATAGTTATCCTCCTCTCAAAGAACGTTTTGCTGCAAGGAGTAGACCTTTGCTGTAGCGGCTATACACGCCAAAATGGTTGCCCCCCTGGAACACCAACGAGAAAGCTGATCACGCTACAAATCTGATGATTACTCCCTGCAAGTGGAGGAGCTAGTTAGTCAGTATTTTTAGTGAAGTTTGCTTCAATATTTAAGCATGCAAGGGCCATTTCCAACCCTCGTAGGTACGTCCAAGCATGCGAAATAATGAAAGGTATGATCTTGAATGGGGCCAGTGCCCTTTTCAGTGTAGTAGGAGTTATTCCAATATTGCTCCGAGCCACCACACCCAACGTGAACGTTATACATACCCCCATATTGGAGGTTAAAGTTGAATACTACTTCTGATCCCTCGCTATTGGTTTTATTCTTAGTGGCGAATCCAGAACCGCCATTAACACTTTGAACCCAAACACCTTTTACCTGCTCGCCCCCGACGCATGAAACTTCGCCTGATATGTTTACGCTCAGTAATCGTAGGGTAACAGTTAGAGTAAGAATTGTAAGCAGCAAAAGCGAGACCTTGATGGAAGCTATACGGTAGATTACCCTTTTGCTATTGGCCGCTTCGGGGAGTCTAAGCCACTTTTTCAGTCTTTGTTCTATATCATGGGAATTGAGTAAAGGAACAAGAGCTATATCGTAGACAGCCAATACTCCTAATACTGAACCAATGATATACACCACAACTCCTTCTTGTAAGAAGAAATAGACGGCTCCAACAGCGAATGTAACATTGATGATGAAAAGGCACAGTAGAACCTTATTTTTCGGCTTCCACTCCATAGAAGAGGACGCTGTAGCTTCAGCGGGATCACCTGGTGTCGAAGTAACAGTCTGATCGTTATCAGGTGGACTGTTAGTAGCATGAACGGTATCAGATGCTATCCCATCACAACATGCTTCTTTAAGTACCACTACATCGATACCGAATGCATTCGCCAAGCGTTGAAGGGTTCCAGAAGTAGGACTTTTTATTATTCCTTCCTCGATCCGCTGGATAGTATGAACAGGGACTTGTGATTTTTCAGAAAGCTCTTCTTGGGTCCATCCTTTTGATAGACGATGCCTAGTAAGAGATCGAGAAAGTTCTGTATCCTCTTTATTCTCCTCGTACAAAAAATCACCTGCTATTGGGAGAACAACAATATCTTTTCTCGGTTGCTCTAAATTTTCTCGAGGTCGCTTTTGTTCAGCAGCATGATGGTGGGTAGCCTCTAATTCCATCTCCATCCGCTCACCCTCAGTTTCAAGCAGCTTCAGCGGAAAAGCATCCCAGTCAGCAGGGCTGAAATCAGGAACATCCATGAGGGTGAGCAATTCCTTTGCCTGACTCTTTGTCGTGATACCATTATGTCCAGCTAATGCTTTAACAATCTGCTTCATTAACATTGGGGATATGGGTGATTTCCCATTCAGTTGCCTGTTCAATTCAGATCGGGTATATCCACAAGCATCAGCCAGCTCTTGTTGAGTCATTCCTTGTCTTGCTTTATCTTTTTTTTCCTTAGATTCGATTCCTGCCTGAAATCTGTAGTCATGTACTTTTTCTCGAAATGCCTTCAGATCAGCCATCAAAGTCCTCACAAAAGCGCACAACGCTGCACTAGTTCTCACAACCTTGATCAGTACAATTACCAGTAACAAGTTATTGGGAAGTACAAAGTAATATATCACATTCGCACAAGCAAGAAGTCGTTCTTAAATCTTTGTACTGCAAGTTAGAGGATGGGAAGGGCGATACGAGGCTAAAAGCCTAAAGCCATTACACTTTCTGTAGAGACCATCCAATAACATGCTCCAGCTGTCTTCGTAGTTCGTTTTTCTTAGACTTTTCCGTATTCAGCATTGTACGGAAACGGGCGTTCTAATCTCTTGCTTATAAGAGATTATACAGCGTACCGTATATAGTGGGAATGCTAACAGCCATTTTTGAAAGCAAAGTTGGTTGTGCATATCAATGCAAAGGAAGGTAAACAATGAGAGAGTATGTGTCTCAAAATTCAACTGAAGCTGAAGAAGTAACAGTGGGTAGACCTGCTGAAAAGCAGACTGGCAAGATGACTGTCCTAGAGGCGTTGGCAGAAGAGACAAATGCCATAAGTCCTAATCGTTCTAATGCATCTACCCGTATTGCGAACAGCGATGCAGACCCTGACGATCAATAAGCAACAAGGTGCTACAACAGATAAAAACACATGTGCTACTGCTTTTTATTAAGACCGTGCATGTGTTTTGTCTGTTTATGGAAAATATTTAAAGTTCATCTATAATAAATAACAATGGCATACCCGCACTATAGGGACAAGCTGGTAGCAATGCTAGGACAGGACCAGCGAGAGGTGCGGGCACATGCTCGAGCATATAAGCACTCGCCGAAATCACCCGACATCATTACGAGCAGAAAGCAGTTGAACGAGCGCTGTTTGCAACGTGCCAAGAGAATGTTGAAAATCTTAGATGAAATTGGTGCGCCTACCATAGATAATATTGGCACTGATGGGGCCCAGGCCATGTCAGTCATTGCCCTTCATTCCAAATATAGCATCATGAAACAAGTACTTGCTGCATTCGAGGCGTCCTATAGAAATGATCCAGCAAGCGTTTATCTGGAAGTCATTCCCTCGCTCACGGATAGAGTCCTACTATTAGAGCGGAAAAAGCAGCGGTTCGGCAGCCAATGGTTGATGGGAGTAGATGGCAAATTCTTTTTATATCCTGTCGCGGATTTCAAGTACATGAATGAACGCCGCACACAGTATGGTCTAGACAAGGCTCGCCATCCACGTGACCTCACCTATGGTATCCCGAAAGGTCCGCTTCCACCCGAGACGCAAGAGAGCGACCAGCGCCAGCCTACGCAAGAAGAATACGACGATCAAATGAGTGAGGCGTTTGATTAAGTAAAGCTAGTACTAGAAAGGACACAACGCAGTGAACAAACCTATCTTGATCGCCTCTGCACGTGTCGATGAGCCAACGTACAAGCCTGTAAGTGAAATGCTTGAACGAAACGGCTATCCTGTTGTTGTATATCAAACCGACAGAGTACTATCCGGTGAAGATCAATATACCCTCGACCTAACCAGTGACGGTGAGCTTTCTATAGACTATAACGGCGTTTCCATTCTACCCGAAAGGTTAAGTGCTGCTTGGTATAGAAAGGTTGGCAGCTTTGGTCTGCCCTATGAGGAACCACAAGTTGCTAAACAACTTTACATCAATAATGAGGTACGGCATCTACATGACATGATCTGGACGCTGTACCCAGAAGATATCTGGTTGAGTTCACCCGGGAATTTAGCTCGTGCAGATCGAAAACTTTTGCAGGCAATTGTGGCGCGTGAAGTCGGCTTTTCGATACCCCAAACCGTTATTAGCAGTGATTGGGATACCATCAGCACAAAACTACTACAAACTGGCGATTCTCGCATGGTCATTAAAATGCTGCGCGGTGTTATAAGTGACAACAACCAGTTTAAAGCAATGTATACCCATGTAACAGACCAACAAAAAGTAGATAGCCTTAAGGCATATACCTATCCATTCCCGGCCTTCTATCAGCCGTACATAGAAAAAGCGCGGGAATGGCGAGTGACTGTAGTGGGCGAAAAGGTTTTTTCAGCGGCAATTTATACAGATGAAAATGCAAAAGACGACTGGAGAAGACTTCAGATGACATCAGCAGTACAGTTCAGGAAGGAAAAATTACCTGAAAGGGTTGACGAACGCTGTATACAATACTTAGGCAAAATGGGCTTAAAATTTGGTGCTTTTGACTTTATCGAGAAACCGGATGGAGAAATAGTTTTTCTTGAATGTAATCCCAATGGGCAATATGGCTGGCTAGAGGAAGAACTCAGTCTTTCTATATCAGAAGCAGTTGCGTCAGAGCTTATAAAGATAGCTAAACAAAGGTAGTATACTCAGTTGCTCTTAGCATTACGACTATCTCTCTTGAGTATAGGCTTGCGCTGTTGAAGATAGATAACTAATTTCATAGTGCAATAAAGAATGTTCGTGCCTGAAATTACGTCCTCCCTGGGGTGACCATTAGCGAGACTACTATTAACGTCTTTCGATGAGGATAACAGTATCCTTATCGTTTTCTCGAAGAGGTGAGCAACTATGAAGCTCCAAGGTAATAGGATTGTAGCGCGTGTAGCTCTGAGTATCCTTGCCCTTATTGGTATCCTCGGGATTAGGGAGGTAGCGACTGCACGGACGGCCCACGCTGATAGCCCTCTGATATACACGGTTGAGCCTATCGTCGCAGCCGGAGGTGTCTTTGCTCGCTTCGGGCCACACACCAGTGCAACTACCAGTACTAACGGGTATGGGGTCTACCCAGACGACACGGTCGAGCTGCTTTGCGGTGTAACTGATGGTGATCCAGCCGGGCCTTACAAAAACACCACGTGGCATTTCATTACTGACTTGAGTAACCCCGGCGAGGGTAACTTTTGGGTGAGTGATCATTACTTGGATACGCCAAATCAACCGAGCCAGTTGACGCCTTTGGAGAGCCAATGTGTGAATGAAAGTTCCAATCCGCTCTATGATCCAGAAGATGTGCAGCCGAACTCTCCATCCGCTGTATTCTTTGAGCCGATGCTAGGTATGCCAGACGTCAATATCAATGGTCTGACCGATAACTCACTAGTTTTGAAAGTGCCATACAGCCAATGGGGAGCTGGTAGTTGTTCTGATGCGAATGTCGTAGCGCAGATTCCATCTACGGCTAACACCTTAGCTGGCTGGAGCAATGGCCGCCTTGGCGTGATCTACTTCCTCGCGGCAGCTACTCAGGAACAGATAGGCAAAATACACACAATCATACTGTTTGATCCCGGGGCTACGAGTGATTTCGCTAAGATCACTAACCCAATCAAATTAGTGTATGAGCGTCTTAGGTATGGTGGCACTGGCCAAACCTGCGACTCGCAGTATGATCCAAACACGCTCCTCGCTAACTGGCTAGCTTCCAACTCTATAAACAAACTGATCGTCCTTACTGGTAAAGACAGTGAAATGAAGACTGATCCAAACAATTCGAAGTCTCCATCCCTCTACAACGGTCTATGGCAGTACTACTTTGCCGGTATATGGCACCGGAACCAAACATTGGGACAGCGAGCACAGGTGTGCGACTATAACGACCTTGACCACGCGGCCGTCATAGAGGATTATGGATACATTGTAGCCAGTCCACCAGTCGGCTGTCCGGCAGCAACCGATAGTCAGCACCCGCTGACACCATGGAATCCATAAGAGCAGGAGAAGAAGCGGCGTTATATGGTACGAAATGTCCTGTTGCAATTAGGTAAGGCCGGGTGCGTCTGCTTTATCATAGGACTAGCGGCGTTCGGCAGTCTGGTTGTTACAGGACATTTCCATATTGATACCTATGACGATAACGCACTTGGGGTGTATGACTCGGCATTAGTAGGGCTTCCCGCCTACTATAACGATGGCATCGCGACTATTGAGGTTCTCGAAGCCATAACACTCCTCGCCATGCCACTCGTTCTTCTTGTTGCCCGGCGGTATGTAAAAGTTCTGCGGGACGTTTCTGTCATACCATGGCTTACGGTTGTTGTAGCATTCTTCTTTGCCTTATTCGTATGGCCTAGTTCGGGGTATGCGATCTTCGATCAATCGGTATCAAGCATATTTCCGCGCTTCTTACATTTGGAAATTCCATTGGCAACCGGTCTTATGCTTGGCTATGGGTTGCTTATGTGGAAAATGGCGTATACACGTGCTTCTCGTAAGGCCAGCTAGCATCAGTAACTGATAGTAAGCCGTAAGCCCTGCCGATCCTTAACAGTTCCAAAAACGACCGTTTTTGAGGCATTCTATTTTCACCCAAACTTACAGAAGGCATATTGAGGTGATCACAGTATTAAAACTCGTCTCAAAACCTACCACTTCTATTTACAAGGTTTAATCGCATCCCTAAGCCGTCGTTTATCTCCGGTTATAGTCCGCAGCTTGCCAACTTCATATATTTTCTCCGCGCATCTTCCCAGGTCAATTCGCTCAACCCAATTTTATGTAGTAAATCCTCAAGCTTAGCTCCCTGCTTGAGGCTGCGAACCACGAATGTATCACGGAGGACTCCAGCCGTCACTTTCTTCTGAAGTTTGGCATTTCGTGCAATGGCCGTAAGCAGCTGTTCAATAAAACGGGGAGTGTAGGGAAACAGCGTTTCAGCGACGGCATATTGCTGGATATAATCAGCATACACCGGCGCGACTTCTGGTGGTAGCTTTACTTTTCGGTCTTTCCATACCTGCTTGCCAGTATGCTTGATCCATAATTCAGGCGCATAAGCATCTGAAAAGTCAAAGTGCATGAGTTTCAGACTAAAGAGTTCTGCTTTTTTCATGCCGGTCTCTAAAAGGAGCAGTAGCAACAGGTAGGCACGCGGATCCGGGCTGGCGGCAACGCGAAGCTGTCGACATTCGCTCTCAAAGAGGACATCTGACAATGGCGAGGTAACTCTGACGTAGGGAATCGACTCGGTAGGGTTGACCGTGAGCACGCCCGCCTGTACCAGCCAGTTAAAGTAATTGGTTACTGCCGAAACCTTCCGGCTCACGGTCTTAGCGGACATAGTCTTTTTTATCTCGCCGATCCATTGCTGCACGTCTGCAGTCTGTACTTTACAGAGTGGTTTGTCTCTAAGGAACAAGCCCAACTTCTTGAGGTCGCTGGTAAAATCGGCTGGCGTATATTTGGAATAGTTCCCGCTCTGCAGATAGGCATAGTAGGCGGGGAGGGTGTTAAGAACGGTCTGGTCTATGGTGGGCGCTTCTATCTGATACGCTTGCGGCAGCACTCCGGCATATATCCGTTGGTCAAACAGGGAAGGCTGTTGTGAGGCCATACCACGAGTATACTACTTCGCAGAGTCAGACGCACTCTCCACTCCACCCACTACCATATCCAGCCGCTCTTTTTTGTATAATATCGCTGACTATTTGTCAAATAGGTGGGGCAGGGAGAGTCAACCGGACTCTGCGAAGTACATAGATTAGGTTAAGTTAAGCACAGTTCTCTACGCTGGTTAATGGTCACCACAGAGGAAAAGATTGCTAAGCAGAAGGTACTGTGGAGTGGAATGCGGTATTCTGAGCTGTTACTAAGGCGAGCGTAGTTGTGTGAAATATGATTATATATTAGTAGCGATACACTTCAGACGTAAGCTACATGAGAGGAGGGTATTTAATGGGTAATGAACAGCCGTTATATCAAGGAGAGATAAATTCAACTGGCGGAATAACTGAAGAAAGTCTTGCGTTAAACGGGGTAGAGGCGGTCTTAAACAATCGGGAAGTTTTACCGCCACTCCCGGACATAGATGAGGTGGAGCCTTTCTCTGAAAAGGATCAGGTGTGTATGCATGCGGTTCGTGAGGTACTCCAACAACACGGTGCATTAGGTCGGTTTGGTTTAACCTTGCTCCACGAGCATTTCTCCATAGCACATGATGAGGTGCTTATGGAGACGGTTGACACAGAAACGCGCACGCTTATCACGCGTCCAGTCAAAATTGATGAGCAGTCCGTCAGCAATTCAGTTGAAACAAGTTGGAGACTTGATACCCCAAACGGGATGGGACGATGTGAGACACGTTGCAACAAGACTTGGGGGCCAAATGGTCCGCACATAAGGCAACACTTTACTACTGGTTAGTTTGTACTAGGTTCAGAATTCGCAATGAACGCCGTTCCATAACGGCGTTCTGCTATATCAACATAATGACGCATATAGCACCAATGATACGTATCTTCTATAGAGGAAGGCAGCTTGATGAGAACGGGATCACCAACCTGCGGTACTTTCAATTGATAACCAGCAGGCTGCTCATGCTGTCCTGTCAGCGTTGGTGCAGAATGCTCTTCGTCGCTGAATAAGTTTTGTCCATCGGAATACTGAAGTTGGTACGTTTTCCCCTCCGAAGATTTGGCCGTACCGATTTGCCGTGTATCGTCACATTCTATAATGATGGCTTCTACCATATACGCTCAACTTTAACTTATGATAGGTGCTTTATCAATTTTACAACCTGCTATGCGTCCTTATTATTTTGAATGTCAGAATGTTATACTACCCCCTAATGCAAACCGACTCCCCTTCATCACCGCAAAACCTTGAGCCGATATACAAAAAAGTAAGCACCATTCTTACCGAAGCCCGCAATGCTGCATGGCAAACGATCAATGCAACAATGGTTATCGCTTACTGGGAAGTCGGTAAGGCCATTATCGAGGATGAGCAGCAGGGTAGTGAACGCGCTGGGTATGGCGAGCAGACCCTTAAAAATCTTTCTAAACGGTTAGCGAAAGACTTCGGCAAGGGGTTTGATATTACCAATCTTCGGCGAATGCGGTCATTCTATTTTGCATACCCAAAACGAGACGCACTGCGTCACGAATTGTCCTGGACGCACTACCGCCGTCTACTGCAAGTAGAAAAACTGGAAGCCAGAGCGTTTTATGAGAAGGAAGCGACCAATGCCCGTTGGTCAACCAGGGAACTGGACAGGCAGATCAGTTCTTTGCTCTTTGAACGGCTGGCACTCAGCCGTGACAAAGAAGGGCTGCTTGCGCTAGCGAATAAAGGCCACGATATGCAGCAACCGACTGACCTCGTGAAAGACCCGTATGTTTTAGAATTCACGGGTATACCTGAGAGTACGAAATTACTTGAATCAACGCTAGAACAGGCGCTGATCGACCGGATGCAAGGTTTCTTACTTGAGCTCGGTAAGGGGTTCTCGTTTGTCGGGAGACAACAGCGGCTTAAGATTGGCAATGAGCATTTTTACGTTGATCTTGTCTTTTACAACCGCTTTACGAAATCCTTTGTGCTTATTGATTTAAAGGTCGGGCGACTTACTCATCAAGACATCGGCCAGATGCAAATGTACGTCAACTACTATAAGCGAGAAATCACTACACCAGAGGAAAATCCACCTATCGGTATTGTGCTGTGCGCGGAGAAAGATGCGGCAGTTGTCCGGTTCACCCTTCCCGAAAATAACGATCAAATATTCGTCTCAAAGTACAAGCTATACCTTCCGACAGAAGAAGAGTTGCAACGGGAGCTTGCGAAAGAACAGGCAGCACTTGAAATACTAATCGAGTCAGACAAGTAGGCTCGTCGGAAAATCATGAGTAGCGTAGGGAATAAAACGTCATGAGCAACGCAAACGACAACTACATCAAAGTGTTACTTGAAGGAATTCGTGACCAGACCAAAGCAGTGCTTGAGGGCATGAAAGATTTGCCAACCCGTTGGCAGTTCAACGAACTTCGGCGTGATGTTGATGGATTGAAGCAGATCACGAATGTTTTAAAGGTTGCTATTGCTGATGTGAGCCAGGATGCAAAAGCTATCAAGACTGGAGTTAGCGATAGCCGTGAGCTAGCCAACCATGCACGCCGTATCTCTCGACTTGAGGCCGCATAACCTGCGAGAAGAGCTGATCGTTCACTGCGTCGATACCGTCATCAACAAACAACATGCGGTTGTCTTTGAGGTGCTGTAGGATCGGACACAGCACGGGCCGCCATTCACAGCACTCCAAGAGTTTCATCGCAAAGCTCCCATACCAGAGCATCTGATCTTACAAGCTTTTGTGAACGACTGCATGTCGTTCGGCTGATGGTGACTATAAGTCAAAACCTTAGTGACGAAAAGTTCTCCATTGTTATGGGAAGGTCTTAGTGACTTATTACAAATCATTGAGCTTTTTGATAAGTGACACCTGCGTCGTGCCCTTGCTCTCCTCCTCTAAACGTTCGCATGCACTATTCGCAATGAAGAACCGCTGTATCCGATCAAGGCGATTATGGCATGCCGCTGTTTGATCCGAGGCACTACTATAGAGCTTGAAGAGAATGCTTGCGGCTACCTGGACCACAGCTCCGGCGAGGGCAGTAATCAGAGGAGCAAGGTACGACGCATTTCCTGGCAGTCGGAGCGAAAAGAGAATGACTGCGGCAATAAAAAAGGCAATCACAAAGCCTTCGCCCACCAGTGCCCAGGAGAAACTACGGCGCGATTGGTTGAGCGTGTTGAGGTAGTAGCTGTTCCCCATTTCCAAATTCGGCGCGACAATCGCCGCCAGGTTCGATGGATCGACTTGGGCAATTTTTTCGATTGCAAGGGTAGGATCGGCGATCATCCCGCCTCCGAACGCCCAACCACTGCGTTCACGGAAATTCCCTCCAATAACACTTACACCTTTAGGCACGCCCAACTGTTGATATGTTAAGTTCACGTCTTTCTTATCGAGCCAAGCATCCGCATAGGTCAATGCGAAGGAGATCGTCGTTGGATGCTCCTGTAATTGAAAGACTAGTTCGCTTTCTGCTGGTTTGGTCTCCATCTGCGGAGTGGCTGTATACAGGGAAATGGTCGCCTGCGATAAAAGTGTCCCTTCACACTGACAGCGAGCGATACCAGTCTCTTCATTGATCTCAATATTTCGGAAAAAGGCACGATCATCTTCCAGAGAGATATCGACAAGAGGAAGGTAATTATTCGTATTATGTAAAGCTTTCTCGTAGAGATACCATGCCTGGCCATCAATAGGCGCGGGAAAATAGGGGGCACCGGTACCAGACGCGATAAGTGACTCCTGTCCCTCGTAGACTTCCGGCCAGAGATTCCCGCCGAAATTCCAACAGGGCAAGAGGCGGTCAGCTAACTCCCGCGTCGAGTTTCCTCGCATATGACCGCTAAAGCTCACATTAACGACCTCATAAGAGATATCCCAATTGTGCATGTTCAATTTCTTGAGCTTTTCCTCTTCACTATGGGAGGCTTGCTCCTCTAGTGGAAAGCGCCGGGTTGTTATCTCATTAAGGAACTCTATGAAATCCGCTGAACGCATTTTCTCACGAAAAAAAAGATAGGAGGGGTAGAGTACCTGCTCCGGCACCCCTGGTTCGGCTAGGAAAATGGTAGCTCGCAGACGCTTTAAGAACCACTCTCCCTTGTGTTTGATGCAAATGAAGCGAACATCGAGATTTTTTTCTTCCAGTAGTGCTGGGGGCAATTCCTTCCAATCCATGATCGCATCGACTTTCTTAGTAGTTTGTGTGTTTCGGTGTATTTTCCTACTCGTTCACTAGACTATCAAGGAGGTGATACTCGTGCCACCTATATAGCCTGCGATGTATACCCGTATCAACACTTCTGTCTCAAGCCACATTTCAGAGATAAGCCATTCTTCTATGATATGCTCATTAGGTCTACTGCCCACAACATTTCTTGAATTTTTTCCCACTTCCACAGAAGCAGGGTTTATTCCTATCTCTTCCCTTCATTGGTGGCGCAGTTAGAGTAGGTGATGACTGCTGCAATCCCTCACGTTGATAAGGGTATTCCCGTACAACGTTAGAGTGCTGCGTCAAATTTGTCAGTAAGCTTGTATCTTGCTGGAGACTACTCGCTTCTTTTTGCATGTCCTCTGTCCAATTGCGTGCATCGAAGTACAGCACGTCCTCGGAACGATCTGCAGTGAAGTCGGGATTTGCTTCTGTAGCAATACCAACAATATCGAGTGCTTGGGGATACATAAGTTTCGTGATCAGGCAACACGCTTCCAGAAAGTGTCGTCGTCCCTCACGATAATCCTCTTCACAGACGCTAGGTAGATAAGGAAGAAGTAGAAACACATAGTGAGGCTCTCCTGGCCGTGAGGGTAGCACAACCGCCGTTCGTCTCTGGGTAGGTGAGGTAGTTTCCACGATGTCCACAAGGACTTTTGCCAGCATCCGTCGCCGAGTACGAGGCTCACGAGCGAGAAAGCGCATAGTTTGTTCGGAGGACTCAATACCGGGACGCGATGTGTAGTATTGAGTACCATCCAATATATGCATGTTAAATTGCTCAATAAGTCTATCCCAGACATAGCTCACGTTATCGGCCTGTACCTGTGAGCTGCGTTCTGGGCTAGACAGGTACTCTTCCCAGTGTCCTTCTTCGATACCAAGCCCATCCACATCAGCAGGTATGAGAAAGTCATGCTCACCTTCGCTATTTATATCTTTGAGATAAAATGCGAGAAGCTCCTCCTCCCCGGTAACAAGGATGGGCCGTCTACTCGTCATGAAGCGTTCTTTTTTCGACAAGTAGCCCACAAAATCAGTGACCGTATCCAGTGTACCCATGATAATTTCCAGCGAGGTATCATCGAACACATGGACATATCCCTTTGCCGGGTCAATCTGTCCAATAGTAAACAGTTTGCCATCTTTTGCCATGTGAGCAGGCCCGATAACGGTCGAATCCATTATGAGACTGCCGCTTCCTCCCCTAAAAAACTTTTTGCATCGCTCGGATGCACCGTGAGCAATGACGATACGGTGGAAGATAGCAGTAGTAGGATCGGGAAGCGGAAAAGGGAAGGGCTGAGTACAAGCAGGATCAAGAAAAAGCCGGTGCGTGTTAGCCTTGATCCATCGTTCAGCACCCCATATTTGTTCAGCTGATTTACGGACAGCACGCTTGAACCACCTCTGCCAGTTAAGTTGCTCATCGTCCCCATCAGGGTAGACACAGTCCTTATCAGAAAAAATAATGATATGGTTCTGAAATACCACAAGGAGGTCACAAACCTCCTTGCCAATTTTTGCGGTTGGACAATCCAATTGGTCGCGATAAACGCCTGCATGACTCCAGAGTGACAAAAATGAGCGATCACTGAGTTGCTTTAGGTAGCGTTCTGAAGTAGTTATTCCATCACGTCGTTGGATAGGAGACTGGATATATGTCGTGTCCAAATCCTCAGTGCCTTTCTTATGGCTGTATCACTCTCAGCTAAGGGCATGATCGTAGCAGAGCGTTTGCAATTTGTCAATTCTTAGCAGGGTGGTCGTCCTAAGCGAATCAGTTTTCAGCAGATGTTAAACACGTACACCACCATCTATAACCCCACCTTCGCCGCCGCGTTCTCAGTGAACAGCGACCCTTCACGGATATAGCCGCGAAGAACCGGCAGCGATTTGTGCCCCGTCTGCTTAGCAATCACGCGTTCGCTTACCCCTGCCTGGGCTGCTGCCGTCGCGAGACCCGCCCGCAATGAATGGCCGGAGTAGTCCTGATAGTCCAGACCCGCATCCCTGGCACGCCGCTTAATAACCTCCGCTACCGCCCGGTCAGACAGGGAAGCACCCAATTTTGCGTGACGGGTAACTGATCTGAAGGCGTAGCCGTCCGTGATGCCTGCAACTTCCTGCCATGTTTTCCAGGCACGCACCGGACACGTTTTATCTTCATGGCCGTAGGGAATACCCTTAATAAAGCCCTCGCCTTCCTGGTCGGTCTTGGAGTGCCTCAGTCTCACACGCAACCCATCTTCAGTTTCGGTGATGTCGGTAAGACGCAGCTGCGCAAGTTCCGAACGCCGGAACGCCCCGGCAAAGCCGAGCAGGATGAGCGCACGGTCACGCCGGTCAATCAATGAGGCGCCCAGTGGATCAACCAGCTTGTAGATGATACTGGTCACCGCAGGCTTCACTTTCCGCACCACTTGCAGAGGGGCATGGGTTCTTCTGATACCCTGCATGGTGAGCCTCACAATGGCTGAACGCGTCGGAGATTCAAGGCCAGCCGCTGCGTGTTGCTGACTGATGGCAGACAATCGCCGCTGGATGGTCGTCACTTTGCAATGCTCTGCTAAAACGGTGAGGTAGGCCGCGAGGGTGTCAGGAACTGCTGGCAAGGATGAGAGACCGTAACCTTCGCACCAACTGCGAAAGTCCCGCAGGTCAGCCTGGTATGCTTTCCACGTCTGGGCCGCTTTTGAGTGTGCGGCATAGGTTGTGATTTGTGCTTTTGCCTGCTGCAAAAAGGCATTGGTTTCGGCTGCCTTGATTTCGGGCAACATGCTGTCATCCATGCTTGAAAAACCCTCTTTCTAACTTCCGATAATAGATGGTTATCGGAAGTTAGTCAATGGATGTTGGGCGATGCTTTTAAGCGTGTGAAATGAAGGAGGCATGGTATTGGTAATGTTAGAAACATATGATATCGAATTAGCCTACATAGTACTATGTAGGCTATACTCAATATATTATGGTCAAAGCCCTGAGTATCGATTGGGATAAACTCTATGATAAAGGTAATGACTATCGTCCAGTGAGCGTAAAGGAAATCGAATTATACGTTGCTCACCTATCAAACCCTGAACAGCAACTTTACCTTGACATCGGTTGTGGTACCGGCCAGCTTACCCGCGAGATGTACCACAGAGGTTTAGAAACAACGGGTATCGATCCTTCTGCTTCTGCGATCCGGCTGGCACAAGCGCGAACCACTCGTAATATTCTGTACGCACAACAAGATTTGCATAATTTTCGCTTGGAAAATCGAGACCAGAAATATGACGTTATAACCTGCCGATTAGCATATGCGTTTATAGCTGACAAAAAATCTTTCCTGCAAGCTATAAAAAGCAGCTTAACAACTAAAGGCAAACTGTTTATTCTGACGCCAGTTATTGAGCGTACACTCCTAGAAAAAGCATATACTGCCATAGTTCTGCACGCTGAATTACCCTTAATCAAACAGTATTTTACAGCCAGCACTGAAGAAGTTGAAGAGCTTGTGCTTGTTACATGTACCACATAAATCAGCCGTAGGGTGAGCGACTCATGCCATTAGAACTATAGATTCATTCGGGTTTTATTAGCTGTATCTGATCACCAAATCCTAACTCGCAATAGCTCTCGTTCATTTCCGCTAAAAGGCTCCCGAGCGTGCATAATGCGATAATTGTCGATGATAACTAGCTCTCCAGGGGTAAGAGTAAACCGCACGTTACTTGATGACGTGTCGATCATCTCGTCAAAGGTACTGGCGATTTCGAGCAGATGAGGCTCCTGATTCTTTAGTCCATGACGCCACCACCTAATACTTCCATCTTGACCCAAAACCGCTTGGGGAGAAGATGGCCCTTTGCCAATCCTAATAGGTCTTTGCCAGACCCACTGGTTCTTGCGTAGCTCCGCGAGCGTAACTCCGTCGATATGTGGGATAATCGCTCGTATATCTGATAATTGCGTAGCTCCGCCACGTTCCGCTGATTTTATGCAATACATGGCTAAGTATTTGCACGGCGTCGGCAAATAGACATTGTCGGTATGGAAGCCCATACCTTCATTTGTATTCGCTAAGTATCTTTCGCTTTGGTAATTGTTTGGGCTGATCGTTGATATTTCAGGGGGGTGGTCAGCACGCATCGTAAGACCGAGGTGTCCTAAATAGTCCATCACCTCTTCATTCATTAATGGTCTGTCGGGATGGTGCGTATACCAGCCCCTATTCTCAAGAAATTCGGCTAACTGCTGATTTTCTTCGTTAAAATTTAGCCCGCCTGTATACGCACTAGACGCCATCGCATCCACCATCGCATCTACCACCACCGCCACTCCCACCATCACAGCCGCCGTCACAACGAGATCCGGTCTGAGTCCATACCCTCTCGTCAACCTCATATCCTAACGTTACAAGTACCTCGAAAGTTTGCTGAGGCGTTGTACTGCTTCGATGACCAGGGGTAGTAGGCCGGTGATGTAGAAATCTCCCCGCATGCTTCTCGCAATACCTTTGGTACTCTTCAGTATTAAGAATAAAACGGTGCCAAGCTGCATCTACTGCTTCTGAGGGGCTTAGTTTTAAACCTAGATTCCTTGCTAGGGCATCCAGGAAAGAAAGTGTATCTTCTAAAGCAACTGGAGCTAGTTCAGGGTTTACCCCCTCCTCGACAATGTGGGCTAGAATGTCCTGCTGTACTTCTTCTGCTACCCTAGCGCTACGCCTTGTTCTACGCTCAGCTATCTGAGGTATGGTGCCTCTGCTCATAAAATTGGGAACGGTAAGGTCGGGATTGTCCCCCAACGGTGCAATTGAGCCGCGCGTTTGCTCATTAGTTTCTGTGTTTCTAATTGTCAGAGCAGCATCCAAGCCTGTTTTTAGTGTTTCCATTGGACCTTTCCTCCTCACGATTCTACGTTATAACCTTTACGGTTATAACCATGACGAATTTTACTGCCGACGATAGTTCTTTAAGCCCCGACACAATCAAATTTTAAGAAGGTACTAGTGCGGCCAGTAAGATGATTTGCTTGAACCGTTGCTAGCACCAAAACTTTTATGCTTCTCTTATAAAATATAATACAACATATGAGGATGACTCGTCTTACCCTGCTATTCCGCTCACTTAATTTTTAAAGGATGAACGCGTCGAGTAAAGTGCTACGCTAGTTATATGAACGATAGTGATGTTAACCATTTTAGTGAGCTGCTAGAAAAGATTGTCGATCAGAATAAGGCAGTACTAGAGGCGGTTGGCGATATGCAGCGGAATGTTGCGTTGATACCCTCGATGCGTGATGATATAGCTGAACTGAAGCAGGACATACAATCAAGGCGGCCGCTGACGTAAGCCAACAGTTAGAAGAGCATGAAAGCCTCCATTCGCACGTTGCACTAAGTCACAGTCACATTGGCCTTAGTACAAACAGTAAAAGCCAAAGTGACTATCGTGTACCTTACGCCCGTTTTACTAACAACTCAAAACACCACATACCGCCAAATGGTATTCTCTGTTTGACGATCTTTTTTCCCTCTAAGGTACTAGCTGTATGAATCATAAAGGTGCCATATCGTTCATTTATTTCATCCGTCGCCTCTGTCAGCCACTCTTCCCTATTCGTACTGTCCAGCAGACTGATTTGGCTTCGCGTCGAAGGTGTCAGCATATAGCAGGTAAGGCCGAATGACTGGATGATCATATGCTTTGGCCGGTGGTTCAAAAGGTACAACGCGCGGCGGTACACCTCTTGATTCGTGTAAAACGTAGACTTGAACATCTTGCGTTGTGCCCAACTATCCCCTGTCTGGAAATGCGCCCAGACGAACATGCCGCGTGCATCAACGTTGTTATACCGCAATTTCATCGCCGTAGTTTCACAGAGGTAGTGGAAACGCGGCAGCAAGAAACTATCATCAGCCGACGGATTATCGAATACGTACTGGCGGCCAACGTTGCCGAGTTCTGTTGGTATATGATCAACCTCATACCCCCGCAGCCGTTGGTGCCAGTACTCCCCTATCACGCTATGGAAGACGAGCCGACGCAAGGTGTCAGGTGACGCTTTCAAGAACTGAAGCGGTGTAAATATGTTGGCAGCATTGAGACGAGCTTCAAAGTGTGCAGCAATGCCGGTCAGGTCGGTTAGCTTTAACGATTTGTATATAGCAATCAGGGTAACTACTCAGGTAGGGTAGATACAACATGTTGTAATTTCTCGCTCTGAGTACACAACATATGGGTATCATTTGACAAGAAACACTTGTTGTTCAGCTTCTGATCCTCCTATGGTTGGTCTTAAAACACAACATGTTGTGTTCTGCAAACATCAAAGCTACTACATAAGTACCTGAGTAGTTACCAATCAGGTTTGTATGGTCGATAACATCGAGGCCGTCAGGCTTATGCAGACCTGCCGCTTGTTTTGCTAGAAAACGGTTTGTGCCAATGCCAATATTAACGCGCATCCACTTCCCTACCTCGTCGCGCATTCGCTGCTTTATATCTCTGCCCATGTCTACGAGGGGCCGCGTGTGAATAGTGCCAAGCGTACCGTGGAAATCAATAATGCCCTCGTCGATGCTTTTCATAGTTATATCCGGCGAGTAGTCTTTCATGATGGCAGCCAGTTTCTGGTAGACGTAGTGGTACTTCGCTGGATCGGTCTCAAGCATGATGAAGTCCGGGCAGATCGCCTTCGCCTCATCAAGCCGCATGCCTACTCTGATGCCAAGTGCCTTCGCTTCGTATAACGCGGCTATCATACAGCAGTGTGGTGAAATGCAGTTGGTCACCCCGATAGGGCGACCGCGCAAGCTTGGCTGAGCTTGCTGCTCAGTGGTAGCAAAGGCACTGTTCAGGTCAATGTGCATGATTTGTGGCGGCTCAGTGTTAATCCCGTACATCGTGCCCTTCCCTGATAGCCGTAAGCGTCCACGTCTGGCCTTCGGCGTCGAACTCCTGCCGGTAGTCGTTGACGCACGTCTGACATATCAAAGACATGAATCATGCGTTTACCTTTGGACGTGGGATGGCGTAAGCCCAGCTCGGTAAATTCAATCACCTGCCCTTGGTACTTCATTTTGGCGGGATAGCAAATTTGGCTTACATCAACAGACGTGCAGTAGACGGGTACCACCTCGACGCGTTCATGTAAGACAACAGTGTTATTCATATTCAAGCACTCACCAAATAAACCAGTTAAAAATTACTAGAGTAACGGTATTTGGTTGTGAGAGTTGCCCGATAGAGTATCCGCACCGTTATGCGTGTGCTCGTGACGGGAAACTGATGCTTGAATAGGCGCACAGGGACCGGAGTGTGATTGCCTGGATATACAGCTTATAGGTAGGATACTTTGATCACTTGCATAGCTAAAAGCGTATTATTCCATAGCTTCATATGTATTGCTGTAGAAATGTTCTTCTTCATGTTTCATATGACTATTATCAGCTTGAGCGAGGTGCTGGTTGGAGTTACGCTGTAGGTGCCTATGAAGACATCCGAACAGCCATCACCCTCAGCCCAGGAAGCATATGAGCGGAACCACGCAGAAACCTATGAGCTGATACTCCGTATCGCGAGTAAGATAGAAGCCAACTACAACGCAAACAAACCGAAAGATTGGGCGGATGTCGGCAGCCTCGCACACGTCAAAGAACAACTTACAAACATAGCGGAGTTTATCGGCGCATGAACCAAGAACGCTTGCATCCGGCATACCGTGTCCTGTATGAACTGGAAGCTATGCAAGGCACGAGTCTGTAAGGGCACCTGACAGCGTCATACAACCATCTCGTCGGCCTCTTCGGTGAACCGCTGCAAGGCGATGACCGCAAAGTGACTGTGCAATGGATAATCGAAACTGACGCAGGCGTCGGCACCGTCTACAACTACAACCTAAGTGAACAGACCGAAGTCATTGAGGACATAACTGACTGGCACGTTGGCGGCAAGGACGAAGAAACCTACCGGACCATTGTGGAGATTGTACAGGAAACATAGGAAATGAAAGAGTGACTGATGCGTGAACATCTATCGCCCAAAGAATGGAGACAATACGGCAATCATTACGAGCTGCAAGGCGATGGCTTCCATATTTCGTACAATCCTGCCACTTCTACCCTTGGTGCAGACCGACTGACCGGCATCAATTTCGCTGGCGAGCAGGAGGAAGAAACAGCACTGTGCCGCCGAGTGGCAAATGAGGTCAATGCCCTGATCTTAAACGGCGACTGGCGTGAAGCCTATGCAGCGCATATCAATGATGGATACGATGATTGCCTCCAGGTGTATCTGGGCCATAAGGCTGAACACCGAAGTATCTGGTCGAACGACTACGGGAAAGACGAGCAATGACCGAGTATGCGCCACAACCACAGCCGGATATGTTCACCGAAGCGCGAGGTTATGATAATTTCGATGACTGGCTTACTCAGATTCCGGATGAACGGTTGCAGCAGATAGTAGACGCCATTCGACGGTTAGACACCCAAGAGATGAAAGACGAAGAGACGCTCAACAATCTCATTGGCGTGGCAATGCACTTTAAGGGAAGTGAGCCGGTGACGGTGCCGGAGATCACCAAAGCCTTGCAAGTACTGACGATGCAGGTGGTCGTAGAGGCATATGTTCGTAACGACGTCATTATCAAGCAGGGAGTGTACTCGATGACACCGGATGGCACCAATGCCCTGTTCACCATTACTGACAAAGGCAAGGAACTGTATGGAAATGGAGGGAAGACGTAACATAGGTCAAGTGCATCATGTCTGAGGAACGCTACGCAGCCTTATCACATGCACACTTTTTTAATAGTGGCGGTGGATACACGGTATAACTCCACCAAAATAGTACAAGCCCCCTTCTAAACCGCATGACTAACATTGGCACCAGAGGTATAGTCTGGCCATGTCGAGAGAACGATCATCAGAACAGCGCACGATTGACTGGCAGAAGCTGATTGAAGAAGCACTGACTACACCTGGCAATATGCATGGGATTTATGACCGCTTTTACAACTACTCATTTTTCAACCAAATATACCTGCGAATGCAGGGTGTCCGTGAGCCGGTTGCAACATACAATCGTTGGCAAGAAGTCGGCAGACAGGTAGTAAAAGGTGCGAAAGCCAAAGAAATCGTCCGGCCTATTCTTGCAAAGAACCGAGTTGAAAACGGCGAAGAAGAGCCGGTTCTTCTTGGCTTCAAGCCTGTAAAATGTATCTTTACTCTATCAGAAACGGAAGGGCCGGAACTGCCACCTTTGGAACTGCCTGAATGGGATGAGGAAACGGCACTGGCAAAGCTCAATGTCCGCCGCGTCCGTTTCGATGTACTGAATGCTAATATCCAGGGGTTCTCTCAAGGCAGGGACATCGCGATTAACCCTGTCGCCGTTAACCCTCGCAAGACGCTCATCCATGAACTTGGTCATATTATGCTCGGACACACGATGCGTGACGCGACGCCGGAAATCGCGTCGCATAGGGGCCTAAAGGAGTTTGAAGCCGAAGGTACAGCATACCTGACATTAAAAGAGCTCAACCAATTAGACGAACAGACCGCAGAGATAAGTCGTGGTTACATCCAAAATTGGCTAGACAACGACCGGCCGCCAGACCATTCCATACGGAGGGTATTCGGAGTCACGGATAGAATTTTAAAGGCAGGCCGGTTAGTAATGAGTAATGTAATGGAAGGAGATAGTTAATTGCTCACTGGTGGCTTAATATGCACCCACTGCAATATCCTACTTCATCAAAGTATCAAGGAAGTCTTTAACTACTCTGTCTGGTTGTTGATAGCACTCACTGGCATCAAAATGTTCAACTTGTATTCCATATTTACGAAAATCACGGTCTCGTTTGTGATCCTCTACTGTACGAGTAGGAGGGTGAAAAGGCTCACCATCGACTTCGAGGATACCCCACCGTCCTTGATAACACACTACAAAATCTGGTTCTTTGTTTTTTCTTCCTTCCGGTGTTGTGAGTCGCGCTAGACAATTGGGAATAAAAAGTAATCCAGCGCGGTCTAATGCCTGTGCTATTCTTCTCTCACTCTCTGATCGAAAACGGAGGTTTTGCCAGATCATAGTTGCTTGGTTGTTGATAGTTATTCCCTGATTGTGAACCACTTTCCCTAGGACAATATCTAACATTTCGGCTTTCCATCCTGGTGCGACATCAACCAAATTTGATTTGGCGATAACGCATTTTACAGAGCAATTCCAAGGTAGTACTGCGTCCAGAGCCGCAACAACAGATTGCGTTATAGGGTGGTTATCATCATTAAAAACTTCATATATTTGTCTTGGGCCACGTAGTAAGACATTGTAGCGAGTATAATCTGCGTTATCCCATACAACTAGTTCAAATGTGCAAGAAAGTAGTGCCATAGCAGCTTCTTTCTCGTTTTCTTGTATCAGAAATTGTACGGCACTAGCATGTATTTTTTCATCAAAAGAGACTTCTGGCTGTTCCATTCTTTTCTAAAATCCCCACTTTGAAAACTCTTCTCCATACTATGGTTGGTCATCCGGTGTCGTTCGTGACTCCCGTATAAACTTCTCAAAATCCTCCCGTTTGACTAAATACACTTTTCCCGGCCGATACGCCGGTAACTTCTTTGACCTGATCCATGCCCTGATAGTATCTACCGGTACACTTTTATTAAGCAGCTCGTAGATATTTTCGACAGTAAGCCACGTCTTATCCTCCACGGTAACACCTCAAAAACAGATGTAAATAAGGTAAGTATACGGCTGTCGTCAAATGCAAACTATCCCATGTAACTCAATTAAACCTTGCTAATTCTAATAAAATATGTTATATTCATTTAAAACAATCTATATTAAGCAACACAAGTATCGCAAGGAAAACCGTGTATACTCACTATCTCTTTAATAATGTAGGGGAGCTAACACTATCCGGATTTCGTTATACGTAGCCTTACGCGGTATGTAACCCGCGCAGAGATGCTGATGTCAAGGAGAGGAATATGGCCCAGCACGAGAAAAGCCTCTACGGCGACAACTTTATACCCGTTATCCCGACTGATCGTTTGATCCACCCCACATTCCGCAGAAGGGTTGACGGAAAAAAGGATTTCCGGTAAGGTAAGAAAAAACGCGGAGGAGCCAAAGAGTGTCTCAAGAAGTGGAGTACCAAACGGAGCGTCTGGATCATTTGGGGATCGTGGCTGGAGTGTGTCAGGAAGCGGGAATAGCAGAGTGGCTGGATACACAGGCAGGAGAGAACCGCCGAAGCGTGAGTATAGGGACGGCCACGGTCGCCATGATCCTCAATGGGCTGGGCTTCAGCAATCGACAACTATACCTGGTGCCCCAATATTTTGAGAACAAGCCAGTTGAGCACCTCTTGGGAGAAGGGATCACGGCAGATATGCTCAATGATGACTGTTTAGGGCGCACCTTGGATTGGCTCTACGAGCATGATGTGACCACATTGTTTGCGGGATTGGCCTTGCAAGCCCGCCGCCGCTTTGGTATTGCCGCACACCACCTGCATATAGACACCACCTCGTTCTCGGTGAGTGGAGACTATGCGAGCAAAGAGGAGGGGGATCCCGTTCCAGTAGCGATCACGTATGGCTATTCACGCGATCATCGCGAGGATCTCAAACAATGGATGCTCGCCCTAGCCACCACCCATGATGGAGATATTCCCATCTTTCTACGACCGTTGAACGGCAATAGCTCGGATAAAGAGCATCTGAGTGCCGCGGTGAAAGAGGTGATGACGCAGTTGCGCGAACACCTGCCGGAAGAGCATGAGCAGCGGATCGCCGTTTTTGACAGTGGGGGATACAGTGAGGCCAATATGCAGAACTACAACGACGCCAAGATCAGTTGGATCAGTCGTGTTCCAGAAACCTCTACGACAGCGAAAACTGCACTGGAGGAAGCAGACGAGCAGTAGCAAGCACTCTCAGATGGGTCAGGAGACTATGTGGTCCGCACCATGGATCTGCCTCAAGGGAAAGAACGATGGGTGATCGTGCGAACACATGCCCAGCTGCAAGCAGCACAGCAGCAGATGGAGAACAAGGTGAAGAAAACCCAGCAGGAGTGGGAAAAACGTCTCTGGCACCTCTCCAAGCAAGCCTTTGCTTGCGAAAACGATGCGCAGCAGACCTGGAAACAGGCGATGAAAGGCAAACCGTCATGGCTCATTGCGACATTCACCATGAAAGAACAGGGACAGTATCAGCAACGGGGTCGCCCCAAAAAAGAGGCTACGCCGGATCAAACGGCTTGGTATCTGGTGCCCAACCTGGAGGTAGATCAGCACGAGGTGACGGTTCTGGCCAGAAAGAAAGCGGCCTTCATTGTGGCCACCAACATCCTGGACGCGCAACGCCTTTCTTCTGAACAGGTGATCGCGACGTATAAAGAGCAGGGAGGCGTGGAGCGGGGGTTTCGTTTTCTCAAAGATACTTTGTTTCTGGCTTCCTCGGTCTTCGTCAAGAAGCCAGAGCGCGTGATTGCCTTGAGTTTCGTGATGGTGCTGTGCTTATTAGTGTATCGGCTGGCCGAGCATCTGTTACGTCGCCAATTGCTGGCAACGGAGCAAACCCTTCCCAATCAAATCAACAAGCCGACCAATCGCCCCACGATGCGCTGGATTTTCCAATGTTTTGAGGGCATTGATCTCTTGCACATCCGCATGGGGCCACGCTGGCAAACCCAGGTTCTCGGCTTGCAAGTACTTCATCAGCGAGTTCTGCGTCTGCTTGGTCCTGCGTATTCGCAATTCTATTTTTTCTCTCCCTAAACTGCGGAATGTGGGATCCACACCGGCCTACGCCCGTTTTGCGACAATCCGACATGCCCTTGCCATGAAGACCAGGACAACGTGGATCAGGTAAACCGGTTCGTGCAGGACGGTGCGCTGACACCGTCTGAAGCCACGCGTCTGATTCGCGGCAAGCAGTTATAGGAGGCACCTATGGCACCACCCGTACAACCGCCGCCGTTCAAGCCGTCCGTTTTACGGACGCACCGGCAGGTACCAGACTACAACAAGACCACACCGCCCTATGTTGCTGCCGCGCCGATCACGACGGGACAATCTATGAAGATACGGCGGCTACATACCCGTACTGTGTTCTTCGTCGGCGTCGGCATGGTCGCGATGCTGGCCGTCTGGCTGGCGTTCCAGCTGGTTATCTTCCCGTTCGCTGCTGATACGTCCCAGCACTGGAACTATGGCAACAGCCGATTGTCACAATTCGATTTGAATGTCGGGCACGATGGTACTAGCCACTTTATCGCCCAGTATTGGCACCAAGAGGTTATAATCATCGAATTTCCCGCTGGCAGCGCCGCGCACGCCAAAACGTATGTTACGCCGCTCCTGATCCAGGACGATACTGGTAAACAGCATAGCGTTTCGCTGTCCACGGCCTATGTGAACAGACATACCTTAGTCGGTAAGCCCGATCTGATTGTCAGCGTCTCGGGCGTCACGCCACCTATCGTGTTATATAATACTGGCAACGGCTTCAGCATGGAGGTACAGTAATGGAACGGCAGCATATGAGCACGCTAGCCTGGATCTTTGGCGCTCCGTCACTGGCAGCAACCCTTTGTCTTACGACGGCCGCCCTTTGGGACTACCACATATGGGTTGGTCTCAGCCTGCTCGTACTCTTATTTCTGATCGTCGGGGTCTATCTGCGCGGCCTGATTACCGAGCAGAACCTGCGCGTCTACCGTTTCGACCACCAGACCGAAACACCTTTAGACCAATATGGCGAGCCGCGCTTGTGGCGGCCGGACATGCAGGAAAACCCGCACCGCCAGTAAGTGACGAGCCACGCGACAAACGATGCGCATCATTGTCGCCGCCGTTTTCGTATGGTATGAATTTGATAAAATACCTGAAACAGAGTGTCATCCCGTGCCTGCGTAGTGGTAAGGCGGTGGACTTCGGATGTCCTGTACTCGAGAAAGGTTTTCAGCATGGTGAAAAGAACCCAGTCGATCCGCAGCATCGTGAGAAAGAAAGAAACTTACGACACCAGCCGCGATTTTCCCAAAGACGAAGCGGGTGTCATCTACGTCAGGCAGTCAACTTTGATGCAGATTCAACGGAACCTGCACAGTTTTGAGATGCAGACGAACGACTTCGTGCAACATTTCAGGGACCGGGGCGTCACCGGAAAGATAGGGATTATCGCGGACGACGAAGGGAAAAGCGGCACGCTGGATATCCATAAACGAGCCGGACTCAGCCGGACTGTGCGTTTGATTGAGGGAGCTGAGCTCCTAGAGGGTGAGCGTATCGGCTGGGTTGCTGCCGTGCATGTAAGCAGACTCACCCGCGACGAGTGGCTGATCGTCCCCGGCGAACTGATGCGGGCGTGCTATGAACACAACGTCTGGATCAGCACGCTGCGTATGGATTTCAATTTCCAGGACGAATACTGCCGCCGGGTGTTCATGCTGGAAGCGGAAGAGGCCGCCCGACATCTGAAGTGGATGAAAGAGATTCTCGGCGGCGGGTTGCAAACCGCCAGCAACCGGGGCGTCTATGATGGGAGGGACATGCACCCCGGCTACATTATCGATTATCAAGAATATCTTGACGGGTATACTGCCAACCCGAACTATAAGAAGTTCTGCGTCTATACGCCGCATGCCGAAAAAACGCATTGGCTTTTCCAGAGATATTTTGAACTCGACGGCAATTTCCCGGCGTTATGCCGCGAAGTCGAGGCCATGCACCCTTATTATCCGCCATTCGATAGGGCGCAGGTGCATAGCAAGAACCTCAGCGAGTTCACCGGGCGCACGACCATAACTGAGCACGGTTACACGCCGACGGCACATGGTCTGCTCGGTATTTTAACGAACCCCGTGTATCTGGGTTGGTGGATTCCCCGTAACGGCGGTCTCATTGAGCTTCACCATGACGCAATCGTCTCGGAAGCATTGTTTACCTTTGCACATAAACGGCTCAGCACGCACGACTTCTCCGGCAACAGGGTTAAGCCCGTAGGAAAGACCCGTAACGGCAAATCGGAAGCACTGCTCAAGAAAGTCATCGAAGCGCCGGACGGCAGCCCGTTTTACCCCTTTATGGCGAGCAGAGGCTACCTGGTCTATCGCGGTCGGAAGTACAACAGACTGAGCCGTGAAGAGTACCTGTCGGTGGAAGTTTCCCGTATCGACGACATCTTCGTCGAGAGGTTTTTTCAACTCTTTCAGGAATGGATGACCTGTGGCGATCTGGCAGAGTGGAAAGAACGAGAAAAGCAGGCGCATGATAGCAACGAGGCGCATAACAATGACGTCAGGAAGTCCATTAAACAAGCGCAGGCCAGGCGACAGGAGATGATGGACATTCTCTCCGATCCGGAGATACCCAAAACGAAACAGATGCGGATCGACTACGCCCAGCGTGTCGCTGGTTTGGAGGGAAAAATAGCGGAACTCGAAAAAGAATTGAAAATACTCCCCGAAACGGAAGACAACGTCTCGCTCTACCGGATTTGGGAACTGGTACCGATGCTCCAACAGAAGTGGCAGATGATGCCGTTTGACGACAGGCTGGCGGTTGTCAGCGCTTTTACCCGTCGGGTAATCGTCAGCACCCCGAGTTTGGGATGGTTGAAGATGGAGGTTGAATGGACAATAGGCGGAACAGATATCATGCACCAACGACGGTTCACGAACGGCAAAACCTGGACGGAAGAAGAAGACGCCATTATCCGAGAATTGTGGCCGAGAGGTGATGGCGGCGAGATTTTGAGCCGGTTGCCGAATAGGTCGTATGGTGCCATAAAGAAACATTGTCAAGATTTAGGCGTACGAAGAGAAAAGAAAGGAGGCAGTATCAAGCTCGAAGAGTATTTTGATATATCCATACAAGATATGGAATACGCACGGGAAAACCAATTGGATACGATGAGTAAAAAACCACAGTGGGATTCGATGCAGGCGGACGGACTCTTGCCGTATTAGCCAGCGGTCTGGACACGATCTATCCACCCGCGAACTACAATCTCGCCAAACGCATCGTCGAATCCGGTCAAGGAGCCTTAATTAGTACATTTCCTCTCGGTGTGCGACCTGATGCTGGGAATTTTCCGGCTCGCAATCATATCATTTCCGGACTTTCACTTGGTGTGTTAGTGACAGAGGCTCCCCCAGCGAGCGGCGCCTTAATTACAGCAGGTTCTGCTCTTAATCAGGGACGTGAGGTTTTCGCGGTGCCAGGGGGTATTTTCTCATCTTCAAGTGCTGGCGTAAATAAACTCATCCAGGATGGCGCACATCCAGTCACAAGTGTACGTGACATCCTGGAGCGACTAAATATTCACATGTTTCCACATCCGGAAGAGACACGTGAACATTTAAAAACCATCTTACCTGACAATCCTGAAGAACAAACCTTGCTCAAATTTCTCAGCCTCGAAGCATGCCATATCGACGAGCTTATCCGCCAAAGTGATTTAGAGGCAAATATTGTCTCCTCAACATTGACGATGATGGAGCTAAAAGGTATAGTACAACATGTCGGTGGTATGCAATATGTATTAGCACGCTAAGAAAGAGCTAGAGCATCAACACCGCATAAAATTTCCATCAATACAAAAGGATTTTCTTCTATGTCATCAGATACACCAAACGCGCCATCACCTGAAGAGCCGCAAACCGTCTCATTCTCTACGCTACGTTGGGCGTCGACAGGAGTTGTTCGTGTCCTCTATCGCATTTGGACGCGTATAGCCGCAAATCTTTTTTCAGAGAACTCTAAGGGTGAACAGATTGCGCATGCGCTCCACATTCCTTTGCCTGATAAATTGAATATGAGTTGGGTCAACACTCATCTCGCTGTTGGTGGACGTGTACGACCAGCAGATATTCATGCGTTGAAACTGAGTGGTGTGACGCATGTGATTGATACACGCTCAGAGTATCATGATGATGAAGAGGCTTTGGCAAAAGAAAATATTGCACTGCTCTACCTTCCCACACCTGATACATACCCCCTGACTGTTGAGCAACTTACAGAAGGCGCGCACTGGGCGAACGGGCATATCAAAGAGGGTGGACGTGTCCTGATTCACTGTGAGCATGGCGTCGGGCGTAGTGTTCTACTCACATGCGCAACATTAGTGCAGGATGGTATGTCAGCTCGTGATGCACTGGCATTAGTACGACAGAAACGCTGGCAGGCTTCGCCAAATGAGAGACAGGTTACACGTCTGAAAGAATTTGAGTCCGCGCTCCGTTCACAGCGTAGTGCGTGAACGGAGCGCGTATCGTTCAATCGCTAGAGCGGCACCGTCTTCCGCATTGCTGGTAGTAACAGTGTCAGCAATGGACTTGACAGTATCAGAAGCCTGGCCCATTGCAACACCCCAGCCAGCCGCTTCTAGCATTTCGATGTCATTGTTATTATCGCCGAGTGCCATGACCTGGGCAAGGGGAATATCTAGCTGTCGTGCGAGCGCGGCAAGGCCGCTCGCTTTTGAGCAATGAGTATGCATAATCGCCATTTCAGCATAGCCATAGTTGCCCTGCTTGATGGCATTCCATGAACACTGCAACGCCGATACTTCTGGTATCAAGCTCGCAATAACGTCTTCGGATGCGAACGCGACAACGCGCAGCGGGTCTTCTCGTTTAGAACAAAGCATGGTATAAGGCATGCGCCGTATCGTGTCTGGAAATGCTGCGAAATAATCGGCAACCCATGCATTGTCAAATTCGGCTTGCCCTGTCCATATTTCTTCTATAGCGTCAGTGATATAATGGACGACGGGCTGAATAGCATGACAAACGAGTATTTCCACCGCTTGTTGTGCTACCCGTGCCTGCAATGAATGCATATGAAGAATCTTCCCCTGTGGATGTTGAATGACTAATGCACCATCATATGTGATAAGTGGAATTGATAGTTCCAGCGTCTCCGCAATTTGCGCCGTGTTGAGATAGCGACGCCCGGTTGCCAATGTAACAATTATTCCCGCTTCTTGCGCCGCTCGTACCGCGGAAAGTGTTCGTGGTGTTACCTGTCTTTGTGGGGTGAGCAATGTTCCATCAATATCAATTGCCAACAGTTTAATTTCTGGTACGTCCTGCATAAAAATTCTTACATCCTTTTGTAATTATGAATGCGACGAACGAGTTTCGTCCGTCGCATCGCTCCCCGGAGTAGGGAAATTATGTGCGTGTTCATTATACACATATATTCTTCTAGTAGCTAGCTTAGCCATCGAAGCTCAAATTTACCGCACAGCAATTCTATAGACAATATTCCTATCAGTCTGTTACAATCAGAGACATGAGCATGCAACGTTCCAAAGGCGTTCGTACAAAACGTCCTTCTCTACATACAATACAAACAGCACAAAATAACAATCATCATACTCCTGAAACCACCGTGCAATCAGACATGAATGCATACTGGACTGATGCTGATGGCTTTCCATTGTTACCCGATGCACAACCCAGTAGTACCATCCGTGACAGTCTCTATGATCTCATTCCGCTTGGTCCACGCGAAGAGAAACTTATTGGGACGGCAGCTTTTTTGCGTCTTCAACAGGTTAAACAGCTGGGTTTTGTCTATCGCATCTGGCCGGGCGCAACTCACACACGCTATGAGCATAGTCTTGGTTGCTACCATTTAACGGTGCGAGCCTTACGTTCTCTGTTACAACGTGGCGACAATGGTGGGCTACATGGCATTTCGATCAGTAGCATACAAACATTGGTTGTAGCAGCACTACTGCATGATATCGGGCATTACCCTTTCTCGCATACGGTTGAGGAGCTTGGACCACCAATAATTTTGCATGAGCAGGTAGGGCGTTCCATCATCGAGAGTGGCGAGGTCGCTACTATTCTTGAGCAAGACTATCATCTCTCACCTGAACGCGTTGCGGATTTTATCGATCCACCAAAGACAAAATCGTTGCCACCCGATGATGAACTATTGCGCCATCTTCTGAGTGGTGCGCTCGATGTGGATAAGCTGGATTATTTGCCGCGTGATGCACGCGCCTGTAATGTCCCTTATGGCGGCGTCGATGTCTCACGTTTACTCAGTTCGCTGCGTATCAACGCGAATGTCGCGGATGAGCGCCGCATGGTCGTAACACAAAAGGGAATTAGTCCATTGCACTCCTTGCTTCACGCACGTCAGGAGATGTTCGATAATATCTATTGGCACCATACCAGTCGTTCATTTCAAGTGATGCTAGTTCGTGCTGTACTTGACGCGTTTACAGCAGAGGTCCTTCGACCAGAGCAACTGATGGGACTGAATGATAATTCTCTTCTCACACTGCTAGCTCAAACAAACATGCCTGCAAGTGTCCGTGCCTTAGCAAATGACCTTGAGTTACGTCGTCCTTATAAAGTCGTCTTAGAGGTCAGTCGTCCGGCAGGTCGTCTCTTCAACCGTCTCGATGCACTCTTCTGGGATGCTGAACGTCGCCGTAGAGTTGAGCAATCACTTGCAAGTGAACTTGCCCTAGCATTAGAGATAGATATCGCGGACTATGAAATTCTCTTTGATATTCCACGTCCTGAAAAATGGGAAATGGACGTGTGGGTACAGTTTGATCATCCGCCGGTTGGTATGGAGCCACTTATGACGTGGGTTGAGGTTACAGGTCTGCAATCAGATGATCTTGCCCGCTATGAGCAGCACCAACGGCGGATTCGCGTTGTTGTAGCCGAACGTCTCCGTTCAATGCTACAAAGTCGCAAAGATGATGTAGTGATACCAACACTTGAAAAGCTTTTGTGAGTATGAGTGATAACGCAGGTATGTTTATCGCTTTTTTATGTTAGTATAAGTGTGAGTTAGGGTAGTTGCAAGATCGCTGAAACAAGAGTTTAGAAGAGCAAGAGATGCTTTCAAGAATTGGCCTGGCGGGACACGTCTTCTCAACTTTGTGCTATGATTAGTGTACAACAAATATACATTGCAAGCCATGTATATTGCCCAGACAGGCATATACATCTTGATATTAGGGAGACAAATACTACTATGAAGGCTGTTAAAACACATGTTGGACGTTGTGATACGTGTGGCGAGCCAGCAGCATATGCACAACTATTACCTGGTGGTCGCAGCTTTCGCTTTTGCGAACAGCATACCCCACTTATTGTGAAAAAGCAGGCTGACGCCGCAGAGAGTACGAACAAAGAGAATCTGAAGAAGTAGACAACATACACTATCACGCTACAGACAATTGTATATGAAATATAGAGCCGTCGCCAGGAATGCCCTTACTTTCAATCCAGATTTTACCACCCATAGACTCGATTAAACGCCGTGAGATATAGAGTCCAAGCCCAGAGCCGCGTACAGGACTGTTGACATCACCCTCTAATCTGACAAAACGTTGGAAGAGCCGTGAGTGATCTTGCGGCTTAATGCCTTTTCCTTTGTCGGCGATACTGAGTACAACCGAGGGTGTATGAGTCGCATAGATGGATGCAGAGAAGAAAATAGGAGTGTGCTGTGGAGAGTATTTCAAGGCATTGACACTAATATTCATTAAAATTTGGCGTAGCCGTATTGGGTCAGCCAGTACAAAGGTACGGGCAGGAATGGAGACATGTATCTGACGTTGCTCTTGTTGCACTTGCGGCTCAATAATAGTAATCACACTTTCCACCATTTCCCATACATCAACACGTTCTAAAAATGCTGGTCGTATCCCAGCCTCCATCTCTAGCCGACTCGCATCCATGACATTACTAAGCATTACCACTAACTCCTCACAGCTTCGTCGCGCTTTTTGTAAAAATTCGCGACGTTGCTCAGTGGGAAGAATATCGTCGTACTGTGATAACAACTCAATATACCCCTGCACAGCTGTCAGTGGTGTTCGCAGTTCATGTGAAGCTGTCACCATAAATTGGTCTTTCAGGGCGTCTAGCTCTTGCATTTGTTTATGAGCACTTCGTAGATGTTGATAAAGATGCGCATTCGTTAACGCAACAGACGCCTGTTCCGCGAAGTCTTGTGCTAGCGGCAACGTTTCTTTATCGAACGATTGCTTCTCGCGCGAGTTAGGAGGCACAGAACGTCCAAAGACGAGTAGACCTACAGGTTCTCCACCAGAAATAAGTGGAGCTAGGATTGCTGTATCGATGTTGTGCAATACAAGCTTCTCTCGTAGTGCCGATCCATAATTTCTGCGTTGCTCACGTGTGCGTGAGGGTATTGCATAACCGTTGGTTCCTTGTCCCACACTGTACAAGCGTGTAAAAGAAGTTCTCTCGTTACTTGTAGCTTGCATTACCTGTGATGTGAGATGAATGAGCACGGGTTGTAGTGCATAAAATACCTGAGCTTCACTTTCATGAGGTTGAATAGGAGGCCACTCACTGGAAAGCGGCTGTTCCTCTGCTGAGGCATTATAGGATGCAAGCGAAACGAGTTGCCCACGATCTCCTGGTACATAGAGTATTGCATGGTCCGCCTGAATCGCGTTCGCACCTTCTGTACAAATTAATTGTTGTATCTCGACTGGTGCTACCACGGCGGAGTTTAAACGAGTTGCGATATTCGCCATTGCATGCGCGAACGCCTCATGCTCACAGGCATCCTTGTATAGATAAGCGTGCTTAATAATAGTTGCCGCTTGTTCAGCATACGTTTTCGCCAGTGAAACATCGTACGTGCCAAGTGAACGTGATGTACGATATGCAACTCCTAAGCAGCCTAAAATGGTTCCTTGATGGACAAGAGGGAAAAATCGCATCGTCGAAATGTGTTGCTCCTGTTGCCACATATGTATATCTGCTGGCACGTCATGTGTCAAAGTATCCCAATGTATCTCAGTAACATTTTCATTCAAGACGAGATAGTAAAAAAACGTATCGCCCTGTAGCCGCCATTTTGTTGCGGGAGTTGTCGTAGATGATGTATTTACCAGCACATGTGATTGGGGACCTATATCGTGCGAGTGTTCTTCGAGAACGATTAAGAGAGCGGCATCAAACTTTAACTCTGTTGTGGCTAGGGCAGCAATATTTTCGAGTAACGGCTCAATATCGAGAAAGTTTGTCAGGGTTGTACTAAGTTGACGCAGGTGCTCGGCATCCCGACGCTCACGTTCTCGCTCTTGTAGTAATATCTCATTCTCGTGTGTCGCACGCAGATAGCGCACAGCAACAAGTATGCCGATGATCGCAGTAAGTACAACCAGATAATCGGTACGTTGGTCCCGATAAATGAGTTCACCAAAAATTGTCAACCCCAATAAGAACGTGAGTGGAATATAGATCAGTAAGCTTTGAAAGCGTCGCCATACATCATTCACGACTCCGTTTTCATCTCTAACCATAGATGAATGTGAGGACAATGTAACCTGACTCGCTTGCACCGCTTGCTCACGATATGTTCTACGTGCGATTGTGGTATATTGGTATAAGCTCGCTAATCCCATCAAGATATAGCCAATAAACCAGAACGGATCGATCCAGGGCGTTCCCAACTGGTATGTATGTGTAAAAATACTTGTATAAGCATACCCTGTATCAGCCCATATGAGCGATACAACACCGACTGCAAACAGGAGAAACGAAGGATGTAACACGAGCTCTGTACGACGTTGTATCAGCAAAGCTATGGCGAGAATAAGCAAAATATCCCAACAAGGATAGGAAATTCCAACGAGTAAGGCTAAGAGGTCTGTTACTGATGACGCACGCTTTATACCTACAAAACACAGTGGGCCAATCACAAAAAACCAACTCACACCGAGAAAGCAAAGTGTTGTGATAAGCGCATCAAGTCCCATACGGAGGCGAAAGCGCATTTCAGTTGGCATAAGTAGTAATCCTATGAAAATGAGGGGATAGAGCAGTGAGAAACCAAGGTCAGCGTACGAAGGAAATGACCTCTGGTGAATAGCTTCCAGATACACATAATAAATTCCACCGAGACTATTTGCTAAGAGTCCAGCCCCAACGCATAACCATCCCATCTGGTAGTTCAATGGCAGAAGAACAGGTCCTTTTCGTGCTCGATACGCTGTTCTACAAGTGTAATATGCACCAAGGCATGAGAAGAGAGCATACATGACTTCAGCAAAAAGGACGGTGCCTTCGTTACCACCAAGGCGAAATAGCGTCCAGAATAAACTAAGCAACACAATGAGGAGTGCAAATACAGTTGCAATATACGTAGAGCGATCAAGTCTCTCAAGGTATGCACGTGTTAACTTTTCAGTAGTAGCCGTTTTCATGTGTATATTTGACCTGCCTATTTCTCTCCTTATTGGATATGAATGGTGCGTGCGGTAAATCTAACAGCCATAGTAGCGTCAATGATAAAAGAACACAAGCGGTTGTAATGTAGCTACTTTCCATTTCTCAAGGGCTACTACTGTGAATCTACCAGGAATCTAGTATATTATGCTCTTATGAGAAGTCAGAGCGCACGAGATCGAGATACCAGAAAGGTTGACGTTTGCGCAACATAGGTTTGCTCCGCACTACATTGCCGGGAATGCTATCGAGAACGTCATAAGCCAACTCGCCGGTAAGCGACCCTATCATGTCACCTGGACTATAGTTGAGAGATTGTGTTGTACGACGACCGGTGCGTTGCTCACGTGTATCTATCGTCATCATGGTGAGCAGAGTCTCGTTTTCATCGACGACAACCTCTGACCAGGGATAGGTTACAGCGAGTGGTGCAAAAATGCCGCTTTGCCCATTCGCACGTACATCTCCTTGTTGCCCAGTCCAATTCGCCACGGCCAGGTACACGTTGTGTTCAGCCGCGCGTACGCGCCAGATCAGGTAATGAGCGGAGTCGTATTCGTCAGGTGCAACGACTGACTTGTGAGGAATTGCCGTGGGAGCTAAGCCAATGGGGTCGGGAAAACTGAGCAATGCGGGTGCGCATACAAGGTCTACCCCCTGACCTGCAAGTATACGTAGTGTTTCTGGGAAAAGCACGTCGTAGCCTGTTGCTAAACCAATGCGGCCCGCAGGAGTGTCAAACGCGGGTAGACCGCTATTGCCAGATTGCGCCCATAGCCTATCATGACGTGTGAGGTGAAGCTTGCGATACTTGCCATACACACCTCCTGGGTCTATAAGTAGAACAGTATTGTAATACACCGGATTGGGCGTACTATTGTCACGCTCTGCCACCCCAAGCACCATGCTAATTTGTAGTTCATCCGCAAGTGCAGCTAATACATCAGTTTCTGGCCCTGGCACTTGTATTGCGCCCCTTTGCATATGTGCAATGAGCGTTTGCTCACTTTCTCTTGATGCCACATATTGCGGCCCTGGCAACATCAATTCGGGGAGTACCAGCACATCGGGTTGGGCGGGACCGGCATCTTTTATGAGTGTACGTACGGTCTCCTGAAGTACCTGTATTGTCTCGCGCTGCGACAGAGCAGCAAAATCCTGTAGACATGTCTGGATAACACCTGTACAGGAGAGTTGGCCTGCGGGAAGCTCACCTAGCGCATATAAGCTATGGTAGCGTAGTGGCTCCCATAGATAGGAATTGTGTGTAAGTTCTGCGTACGCATCTGGTCTGCGATCAGCGAGCCGGTCTCCACTGTCTTCATGGTCATCATGGCTTTGACTCCCCCAGCGTTTTTGGCGAGAACGCGCCAAATCGACCTCGCCATAGACAATACCTTCGCCATTATCGATATATGCCTGGATGGAGCCATCAGGGTTGAGCACACAACTTCCCCCACTAAACTGCACGCCTCGTTCTTCACCATAGCGGTTCGCGGCAATGAAGTAAACACCATTCTCAAAAGCACGCGCCATCCACCAGCTACTCGGACTCTTTTCATCTAACCAATTTGTTGGGAAAAGCAATACATCCGCGTGATGGAGAGCGGGAATACGTGCAGCTTCAAAATACATCGCATCCATACATATCAGCCCACTCAAGCGGCCAAGCGGCGTATCCCAGACGGGCATCCCAAGATCGCCGTCACGCGCCCAACGCGGCTCCGATATAAATGAGTGAATTTTTCGATACGTGCCTACGAGTCCCTCAGGACCAAGTAGCACCATACTATTGTAATAGACGTTGGTCTGAGGGTCTACCTCTGGCAAACTTAAAGCAATATAGCAGGCATAAACTGTTGCAAGCTGTTGAAAGCTGTTAGTAGTTGGGCCAGGAAGAGGCTCTACATATGGGGCGATTTCCGCACGTGATTGCCAGCAATAGCCAGTCGTCGCAATTTCAGGAAGAACGATAAGTTTTGCACTTTGCGTTGCAGCCTCCTCAACTAAATGAAGAAGACGCGTAACGTTTTTTTCTTTTTCCCCCAGTGTTGGCTCATATTGAATAGCGGCAACACGATAAGAGGGTAAAGGCGATGAAAGCGTACTCATGGTCTCTCCTGCTCTGTTCTATGATTCCAACCTCTTTGATTGGTTGAGGCAATACTCCTTAAATCTGTACAAACGATACCACTAGCCACAGAAATAATCAAGAGTACGGTATATTATAGGCCGCTAGTCCTATAGGAATGTTTGTTTTACGCTTCCATAGACGATTAAAAAGGAGTGTCCCTGCTGGATAAGTAAGGACACTCCTTTTTAATCGTCTATTCTTTTTTATGCCCCATGACACTTCTTATACTTTTTGCCACTACCACATGGACATGGGTCATTACGTCCAATTCTGCCGTTTGCAGCCGGACGCGATGAAGTGTTTGTACCATTCGCACCATTCGCACTCGGAGCTTTGCCATTGCCATTACGCCGTGCGTTTGCCTTTGCTTGTGCATCAGCATCACTCTTAACCTGTCCGCTCGCTTTAGCAATCGCATCAGCATTGGTACGCATGTTGCGCGGAGCCTTACGCTGTGGCTCTGGCTTGTTCACTGTAATTGTCAACTCGCTACGCAATAGCCTGAGTAGCGCATCAACCGTGTAGTGCTGGATAGCCTGTTTCAGATCCTCGAACATACGGAACGCTTCATTTTTGAACTCAACTAATGGGTCGCGTTGTCCAAGCGAACGGAAGCCGATACCTGCGCGCATCACATCAAGTGAGTCAATATGGTCCATCCACAAGCGGTCAACCACCTGTAACAGATAGGAACGCTCGAAGTCGCGAAGCAAGTCAGCATCTTCGGCTCCTTGTTCATGAGCCTGGCGTTTCAAATCCTCGTCCCGTTGCTCATAATGATTGAGGACAAGCGTGATGAGCTTTTGCTTGATATCTTCACGACGTACCGCGTTAAGATTCTCCGGTACAATCTCTTCTGGCACATGCACCCATACCTCCATAGCCTTAAAGAGCGTCTCTAGTTGTTCCTCTTCTGTGACCATAGTGCTGGGGATACAGATATCGACAAGCTTAGCGACTTCCGCACGTATCATAGCAATGATACGCTCACGCATATCGCCACGCTCAAGTACGGCGCGACGGTCCGCGTAGATTACTTCACGCTGCTTGGCAATTACGTCGTCGTACTCTACAACATTTTTACGAATGTCGAAGTTATAGCCCTCAACCTTTGTCTGTGCCCCTTCAATGAAGTTCGAGACGAGACGGCTCTCCAACGGCATGTCTTCTTCCATACCAACGCGCTCCATGACCTTCGCCACTCTATCAGCAGCAAAACGACGCATCAGCTCATCGTCAAGTGCAAGGAAGAAGCGCGACGAACCTGGATCACCCTGACGGCCTGCACGTCCACGTAGCTGATTGTCGATACGGCGCGACTCGTGTCGTTCAGTGCCAACGATATGTAGGCCGCCCAGTTCGATAACACGATCATGGTCTTCCTTACATTCACGTTCTTTTTGCTGGAACAGCTCGTTTTTCTCTGCATCAGACATTTCCGAGAGATATTGCTTGATGGCCTCTTCCTTCTCTTCACGCTCGTCCGGTGTACGTGTTGGCATATCACGAATGAAATTGGCGTGTTCGGCATGCGTGCGTAGAATACTCTCAAAGTAACCTTCTGGATTGCCACCAAGTAAAATGTCGGTACCACGACCTGCCATGTTCGTCGCAATGGTGATGGCTTTGCTCCGTCCCGCCTGCGCCACAATCTGTGCCTCGCGTTCATGGTGCTTGGCGTTGAGCACATGATGCGGTACGCCTTGTTGATTAAGCAATTCAGAGAGATGTTCCGAGGTTTCTACTGAGGTCGTACCAACGAGTACAGGCTGTCCTATCTCATGTCGTTCTTTGATCTCTTCGACCACCGCTCGAAACTTTGCATCGGTTGAACGATAAATGAGATCAGCCATATCTTTACGTATCATAGTCTTGTGTGTTGGAATGACCATCACATCGAGTTTGTAGATTTTGTGTAATTCTTCCGCTTCGGTCAAGGCCGTACCAGTCATGCCCCCAAGCTTGCCGTAAAGACGGAAGAAGTTCTGGAAGGTGATGGTTGCCAACGTATGGTTTTCGTTCTGAACCTTGACGCCCTCTTTTGCCTCAATTGCCTGGTGTAGACCCTCGCTATAACGGCGTCCAGGCATCTGACGACCTGTGAACTCGTCGACGATGATGACCTCACCGTCTCGCACGATATAATCTTTGTCACGCTTAAAGATGACTTGCGCCTTAATCGCGTTTTCCATGTAACGCGTCAGGTCAAGGTTGTTCTCATCGTAGATATTCTTGACGTTCGCCAATTGCTCAATCTTTTCGATACCGGCATCGGTCAAGATAACAGTTCGTGTCTTCTCCTCGATGGTATAGTCAACTTCAGGATTGAGTCGTGGTGCCCATCGTGCGAATTGAACATACTGGTCGGTTGATTCTTGGCCTTGACCAGAGATGATGAGTGGAGTACGTGCCTCGTCAATCAAGATGTTGTCGACCTCGTCAACGATGGCGAAGTTTAGTTCGCGCTGCACCACCTGCTCAAGCGATGCCACCATGTTATCACGTAAGTAGTCAAAACCAAACTCGTTATTCGTACCATAGGTGATATCAGCCTGATACGCCGCTCTACGCTCCGGTGTTTGTGGCTCAACGCCGTTCACAATGATACCAACAGTGAGACCAAGAAACTTGTAGATGCTGCCCATCCACTCAGCATCACGGCGGGCGAGGTAGTCATTGACGGTGACGACATGGACACCCTTACCACTGAGTGCATTCAGGTAGGTGGGCAGAGTTGCCACAAGCGTTTTACCCTCACCAGTACGCATCTCGGCAATCTTGCCCTGGTGTAGTACAACACCACCGATTAATTGCACGTCATAATGACGCATCTTAATACGACGCCAACCTGTTTCACGCACAACGGCGAATGCTTCTGGCAACAGGTCATCTAGCGTTTTACCGACGCGAAGGCGTTTCACCATCTCTGGAATACGCCTATCCATCGCCTCGGCTTTGAGTGCCACAATTTCTGGTTGGAGTTGCTTGAGAATGCCACTTAGCAGGTCTTCTAACCGCTCGTCCGCTCCGTCGTCCTTATTGGCAGCCTTATCGCGTGCCGTCTGAAAGCGTGACCATGCCGTGTTAAAAGCTTCAGACAGTTGGTCGTCGTCAATCTCTTTTAACATCGGCTCAGCTTGTGTCAATAGCGCAAATGTTGCCTTTTGTGGGTCAGTTGACTCATCAGGCCACTCCTGACGCTCTTCGGCAATGTCCATTGCCTTTGTCACGCGTAGTGTGTTGAGTGTAGGTGACAACTTTTCATAGGAATGCTCAAAAAGCTCTGAAAGCGTCGCCTGCAAATTGTCTTTCAAATCGTATTCGGGGTCGCGTCTTCGCTCAACAATCTGACGATACTCGGTAACAGCAGCACGAATATGAGTCTCAGTACACTGTTCTGCCAGCGGTTCAACGCTGCTCAGAGCTTCACGAAAGAGCGCAATCAGATCATTTTCTAGTACGAGACCACCTTTGAGATAGAGGTAAAGTTGTGAGCGGAACTGCACAGTTTTCGCAGCAAGTTCTTCGTCGCTTAGCTTCTTGATGGTTGGTTCAAGTGCGTTAATTTTTTCTATCACGGGGTCAATAGCTTTGAGGTCCCGCTTATTGGGATCCCCCAAAATTTTCCCAAGTAACTGCATAAAAATCTATTCTCCTGCCACATGGCATATGCTTATACAAATGGATTGGTATTAAATATCTTCACGCTCTTATGCTTAAAATATTTCATCTCATTATACCATACGGCTACCTTCAAACAGAGTTAGAAACTATGATACTGTAGAAATAAGCTCAAATTATTTTATCGTCATTATAGTCGCTTCATCTTCTATTCGTATATCCTGTGCTCGTAAATAGTACAAAAAATTTGTCTTAGCAAGACGTAATGCATCCACTAGCTCATCGTCTACCACAACGTCGGGTTCCCACCACCAATGTATAGTAGTCCATATCCCCTTCTCAAGGCGCGAATCAAATCTGGCAACAAAACGATTTTTATAGAAGACAGGCAAGACATAGTAGCCCCAGCGACGTTGTGCGGCTGGCTTGTAGACCTCCCACATATAATCAAAATCGAAGATGTGCTGGATGGCTTTGCGGTCCCACAAAATGCTATCAAGCGGTCCCAGGAATATCATACGTGCCGGAAGGAGTTCTGCATCAAGCAGGGGTACATGCTCAGTGAGCATGTAGTAGGTCCACGTCTTTCCCTCGACGTGTACAGGGGTTAGTGTGCCCTCTACTACAAGATGGGCGAGGGCACGTTTACGTATTGCCGCATCGCCACAGGCACTCCAAATGCATTGTTCGGCCATGGGACGCAGTAATCCCATAGCCTTGACGCGTCTCGTCATCAACCAGCGATGGTAGGCATCTTCATCCAGGAGGGGGAGTTCGTTGTAATAGTGAGCAGGGATAACGCGCTCGGGACGGTCATAGTAGTGCCGACCACCTTGACGATGATGAGTGACAAGACGGCCACTGGCCCAGAGCGCACGCAAGATACGTTTTGCGGTGGTCGAACCATACCACGAACCGTGCTCACCATAGCTCACACGATCTACAAATTCAAGTGATGAAAGGGGACCGCGTGCATCAAGAGCTGCAAGTATAGCTGTAGCTTCCACCGCATGGCTCTTCAATATTTCGCGATCATGATACGGCTCATAGCGTTCACGCATCAATGCACGTTTAGACCAATCACTCATTGGCACAAGGCATGCCTGCTTATCCCACGAATCGTATAGAACACGTTCTGTATAAGCAGCACGTTGCCAATCATCGACTCGATAGTCAGGGATACGTGCCTGAAAGACAAGATCAGGGTTGCGCCCAACGGGGTTGAGCGGGTCGTACTGTACAGTACTTAGCCGCTCAAACACGCCTACCATATCTGTTTGAGTGAAATGATAGTATGCGAGAAAACGTCGTGCCTCGTGCCGTGAAAGCTGGAGACTCAAGAGAATGTGACCTCGCTTGTTGGCTTGACTGTAATACCATGTGTGTCGGCTTTGAAGCCATCCACAACATCGTTATGATAGGCGATACGTTGCGCGGCTGTCAGCAAGGCTTCGTCATAGTCCTCTGTAGTGTGGGCGTCACCTACCAATGTAACATCGTACCCTTCTACCGTCGCAGGACGGATAGTGGTATCGACGCAGTACTCTGTCTGACCGCCCACAACAACAAGATGTTTGATGCCTTGTGCCTCTAATTCACGCTTGAGAATTGTATCGTAAAAAGAGTCCGATGCACGTTTGTGAACGATCAGATCTCCTGGACGTGGTGCAATTGCAGGATGAATAGACCAGGTCGCTGCCCCAACCTCTAAGCCATCTCCCTTTGGACCGTCGTGCTGAACGTAGATAACAGGAATGTGGCAGGTACGCGCTTGAGTCAACAGAACATTGATATTCTCAAGTACCTCTTTGCCCTTGTATGCAGGCTCAATCAAACCTACTTGTGTGTCAATGATAAGTAAAGCAGTGTTCTTCATAGGTAATGCCCCTCTTTTCTAAGATACTATCATAAGTTTACTATGAATTGCGGACATAAAACGCCCTGATTTATCTATTTTTTTGCTGTTTATAAGGCTGGTTGACTGTAACTTTTTAGCTCGCCACTTCCCAGTAAAATTGTGTATAGTATGAGTATGTATTTTCCAACAACACGTGTACTGACCGTTTTAGAAATTTTGCAGTCACGCCAACAAATAAGCGGTATCGAGCTTGCGGAACGTCTTGAGGTAGATCAGCGTACCGTGCGTCGTTATGTGACGATGCTGCAAGATATGGGCATTCCTGTGGTGTCGAAGCGAGGCCGCTACGGAGCGTATAGCTTACGCCCTGGCTTCAAATTACCGCCGCTGATGTTCCGTGACGACGAGGCATTCGCGCTGACAATTGGACTTATCGCGGCACGCAAACTCGGCTTAGCAGTTGCCGCTCCTGCGGTTGAAAGTGTGCTTGCCAAGATTGAACGTGTACTCCCTGTTGCCCTGAAAGAGCATGTACGGGCGGTACAAGAGACACTCGTTTTCGACTTCAATCCCGCGAGCAATGCGCCTTCAAGCGAGATAGTCACAACGTTGTGTATGGCGGCTCTACAAAAGAGACGTGTTGCGCTGAAGTATCATGCATGGCATACAGAGGTAACAGAACGTGCGCTCGACCCATACGGTCTTGTATGTCGATCAGGCTTCTGGTACACCGTCGGCTTTTGTCACTTACGGCAAGACCTGCGCTCATTTCGCCTAGACCGCATTGTCTCCGTCACGATACACGATGAAACGTTTACGTCACCGATTGATTTTGATTGCCTTGAATTTGTGATGCGTTCATTGTCCATGATGCCTGCCCAGTGGTTCATCGATGTGTTACTCGAAACGACATTAGAGGAAGCTCGTGGCATGGTACCGCCTGCTGTAGCAATACTTGAGCAGGAAGAACACGGAGTGGCATTACGCGCTTATGTTGGCAACCTCGACTGGATAGCATATGTGTTAGCGGGCTTGCGTTGTTCGTTCATCATCCGTAATCCGCCAGAGCTGCGTACTGCTATGCAGCGTTTAGCAAAGAACATTGTACAAATGGCCGAACGCGTTCCATAAGCGGTGGTTGCTTATGTGAAGGTAATGGTAAGGAAGACGAGCAACGGTTGATATCTTAATGACAGGGTGTTTGTGGCGGCTCAATATCGGAGAGGTAACGTTCGCCAAAGTTCTGCATAGCTTTGATTATATCTACGAGGGCATACCCTTTTTCGGTGAGGTGGTACTCGACACGTGGCGGAATCTCAGCGTATGCATTGCGCTCCACAAACTTGACCGCCTCTAGCATCTTAAGTCGTTGTGAGAGCGTCTTGGGGCTCACATTGCCTAAGGCTTCTAACAACTCGCCAAAACGTCGCGTCCCATTCATAAGATTGTAGACAATCATGAGTGTCCACATATCTCCGATAAGTTGAAGGGTACGGCTCATCGTGTGGCTCATCGCACAGTCGTCACCATGTTTTTTTGTTGTATGAAGATGCTCTGGTGTACTCATAGAACAAGTATATCATATTTTTAGAAGAGGATTTGACAAATTATATTTCTCTACGTATCATTAATTCCGTAAAGAAAACAATGATCTACTTACAGAGGATTGAAGTATGCCACAAGCACAAATGGTTAATTTTCCTTTTGGTACACAGCAGCGTCCTGGCTACCTCGCTCGTCCCGATGGCGAAGGGCCATTCCCAGGTGTTCTTGTTATTCATGAGATATTTGGTCTCAATGAAAATGTTAAGGATATCGCCGATCGGTTTGCTGCCGAAGGCTATGTCGCTCTCGCGGTTGATCTCTTTGCGGAACGGAACCGTGTAATCTGTGTGTTCAAGGTTCTGCGTAGCCAGTTGTTCAGTCCGCTTGAGAATGGGAACATTCAAGAACTGAAGAGTGCTCTAACCTACCTCGGTGAGCAACCGGGAGTGGATAGCACGCATGTCGGCGCAATTGGCTTCTGTATGGGTGGCGGTCTTGCGATTGCCTGGGCCTGTACAGATAATCGCTTACAAGCAATTGCACCTTATTATGGCTCAAACCCACGCCCTCTAGAGGCTGTTAAGCGTTCCTGTCCTGTTGTTGGCTCCTATCCCGGAAAGGATTTTACAGCAGGAGCGGCACGTAAGCTCGATGCGGAGCTAACGAAAAATAATGTTACGCACGACATCAAAATTTATCCCGGTGCGCTACACTCCTTTTTTAACGATAAGGGAAAAAGCTACAACGCTGAGGCAGCACATGACTCCTGGGGACGCGTCATCGCGTTCTTCGGAGAGCATCTTAGCTAGCTCCTGGACACCTATAGAGGGATAACGCATCTCTATAGGGGCAGGGTTTAGCACGCGTCTGCAAAAACTTGCTCCATTTCTATCGTATACTCTATACCTGGGATAAAAACGCGAAAGTATAGAGGTCAGCACCATTGGGTATTCTGTTAGGCTTAACCGCCGCACTCGGCTGGGGGTCAGCCGATTTTCTAGCTCGTTACGCCACACGGCTTATAGGAACCTATCGCACGCTTTTCTTCATGCAGTTCTTTGGTTTTGTTTGCCTTAGTGCCTATTTACTATTATCGGGTACATGGCGACATAGCCTCTTCAATATAAGTTGGCAAACATGGATTTGGACTTTGCTTGCAATCTTTCTAAATATTAGCAGTTCACTAGCACTCTATCGGGCGTTTGAAGTTGGTGTACTCACCATCGTCTCGCCAATTGCATCAAGTTATGCAACCATTACCGTGCTACTCGCAGTACTTACGGGCGAGGTCATCAGCCGTATCCATAGCTTTGGGATAGTTGCATCACTCGTGGGAGTTATATTAGCTGCAACGCCAATCACCTGGAAGTCATATGCAAAAGCTCTTGGAAGTCCATCCACGACTGCTCATACATCCCGATGGGCAGGTGGAGTAGGTTGGGCTATTATAGCTTCTCTTGGGTATGGTATAGCTTTTTGGCTCTTTGGCTTTCGCGTGACGCCCGTGCTTGGCGGTATCACTCCTATCTGGCTTGTTCGTCTCATCACACCATGTATGCTCGCAGCGTTTGCTCCTATCACACATCAGAGTATTAGCATTCCACCTGGACATGCCTGGTGGTATCTTACAGGACTAGGCATCCTCGATACTACTGCGTTTGTTGCGGTAACTCTTGGTTATACATTTGCTCAAGTCTCCATCGTCAGTGTACTGGCATCCCTCTTTAGTGCCGTCACAGTACTGCTAGCGTGGATATTCCTTCATGAACATCTACAATGGAACCAATGGCTCGGCATAGGAATTATTTTCGTGGGTGTCATGTTGGTGAATATTTAATATTTCGCAGAAGACTTTTTGTGAAAAGAGCATCAGCTTTTCCTGACTGAGAAAAGCTGATGCTCTTTTCAACTAACCTTCTACTAAAGATGGACCACTGTTGACATTGATCTACGAAGTGGCCTCGGCCATGCATTGTTACATTGCTACAAGAGAGGACTTTTGCCCCCTACATTAAGGACTTGTGTCAATATCGCTTTGCCCAAAATCTTTCTACACTGAAAGTATGGAACGAGGGGATGCGCGGAGATGAGGAGGAAGTACACAGTATTACGCAGTATACAGAGAGAAGGATATTTAGTATGGGAATAGCAAGTACAACGGTTGACGATATTTGGGTGGAATTTGTCACAACGAAACACACAAAGCTACGTGATGAGTTGATTACGCACTATGCTCCACTCGTCCGCTTTGTGGTAAGTCGGTTGGGTATTCCACCAACGAGTATGCTAGAAGCAGAAGACCTTGTAAGCTATGGCATGATTGGTTTGATTAATGCAGTTGACCGCTTTGATCCAGCACGGGGGTGCGTTTTGAAGCGTTCGCGACGGCTCGCATTCGCGGATCTGTGATTGACCAATTACGTACGCTCAACTGGCTGCCACGTTCAGCGGTTTCACGCGTGAAACAGGTTGAAACGGCATTGGCGGCCTTAGAACAGCGTTTAGGTCGACCTGCGAAAGAAGAGGAGGCGGCTAAAGAGCTTGGGACAACGATTGAGCGCTATCGGCAGATGCTTGTAGAAGCAGGACTTTCAATTTTGTCACTTGACGCTCCTCTATCTATGTTTGGACAGGATGATGAAATGATGACGTTGGGTGATCTTCTAGAAGATCATTCTACACCTGGTCCTTCAGAGGCAACGGAGAAAAAGGAACTGCTTACCATGCTACGTTCCTCTATTGATAACCTGCCAGAACGGGAACAGATTTTGCTCTCCCTTTATTATATAGAGGAATTGACAATGAAGGAGATTAGCAAAATAATGGATGTTTCAGAGTCTCGAGTGTGCCAGTTACATACACAAGCACTTGTGCGTTTACGTGCGTCCATTGCAAATCCGGCGGTGGAAGGCGCACCAAAGAAGCTTAAAACAGCGGTAAGTAGCACGAGCAGTCGACGAATGGGTAAGGCTGCATCATAATTATACAGTTGTATCTGTATTTATAGCTTTATTGCATCAACACGTTACACAATGGTAACGTTGTGCCGATAGAAATAGGTAAGATAGCAAGGATGTTTGATGGCTATAGTCATCTACATGCCCATTATGTGCATTAGGAGGGGTTTTCTGTGAAAGGTAATATGGGTGCGCAGCTTCAGGTGGTCAACACGAAGTATGTAGCGCGATCAAGGAAGTACGCAATGGTTGAAGAGGCTATTTCTTCGTCTCGACTGGACCCCACTTTTGGGACAGGACAACAAGCAGTGATGAAACGAAAGGCGCGAACTACCCAGGAAAGTCGAATTGCTCGTGTAGAGGCGCTCAGGGCGCGGGTACGAGCAGGCACGTATGAGGTCGACAGCACGCTCCTGGCACAGCGTATGTTAGCGAACGAAAGTAGCTTTATGGAAAATTCTGAAGGCTAAATATACCCACTCTACGCGGTCCTAGCGTCTGAAGTAAAGATTACTCTACACCGCTGCTACACCTTCTTGTGTATACACATCACGTGTATGAATTGCAAGAGACGTCTCTACAGGCACTGTTGCAGCACGAGGACGCTCTTAGGACGCGCTTCTGATGAAGGAGACCATACATGCTTGTATTACGACGGAAAGTCGGTGAAAGTATTGTGCTTGATGGCGTGATTAATATTTCCGTGTTGGCCGTGGAGGGCGAACGTGTGAAGATTGGAATTAGTGCGCCGCCTGATGTAACGATTGTACGTGAGGAGTTGCTACGTATAGTAGCAGAGGCGGTCAATAACCCTGCCACTATCCAATCGTAAACACTCATTAAAGTGTATTAAAACGAATGATGAAATGGTCACAGATGTATCCGTGACCATTTCATCATTCGTTTTAATACACTATGCCTGTTCTGTTACAGCCTCTACTTTATGACCATTAGACATCACCGCCTAGTCATTACGAATAAACGCTTCGACCATCTCACGTGCGACATCATCGGCATGTTGAATGGGGGGTGACTTCATTAAATAGGCACTTGGACCTTCCAGAGTACCACTAACACCACGATCAAGTGCGAGTTTCACAAGGCGCACTGCGTCGATGACTACACCTGCCGAGTTAGGAGAGTCCCACACCTCTAGCTTCAATTCGGCATTGAGTGGCACATCACCAAAAGTGCGGCCCTCAAGACGGATATAGGCCCACTTCCGGTCTGACAACCACTCGACATAATCCGAGGGTCCGATATGGACGTTCTCAGCACCAATGTCATAGTCAAGTTGGCTTGTGACCGCGTTGGTCTTGCTAATCTTTTTTGACTCCAAGCGGTCACGCTCAAGCATGTTATAAAAGTCCATGTTGCCACCAACATTCAACTGCATTGTACGCTCTAGCTTGACACCACGTTCACGGAAGAGCCGAGCTAGCATACGATGCACAATCGTCGCGCCTACCTGGCTCTTAATATCATCACCAATCATTGGCAAACCCGCCTCTTTGAAACGCTGCTGCCAGTAGTTCTCACGGGCAATAAAGACAGGAATACAGTTGACAAAGCCAACTCCGGCTTTAAGAATCTGCTCGACATACCATTTGGTCGCCGTCTCAGAGCCGACTGGTAAATAGTTAATCACGACATCTGTACCCGTCTCTTTAAGAATGTGTACGATGTCATCTGTCTGCCCTGGCGCCTTTTGAATAACTTGTGAGAGATATTTGCCAAGTCCATCATGCGTCATACCACGATAGACTTTTGTGTTCATACTGGGAACTTCGGCGAAACGATAGGTATTATTTGGTTTTGTATAGATTGCTTCACTTAGATCTTTTCCAACCTTGTTTACATCTATATCAAAGGCAGTGGAAAACTCTATATCGTTGATGTGATAGCCGCCGAGGTTAACGTGCATTAACCCAGGGACAAAATCCTCCGGCTTTGCGTCTTTATAATAGTGGACACCTTGTACTAAAGAACTGGCGCAGTTGCCAACCCCAATAATTGCAACACGCACCTTTTTACCACTTACCATTGTTATCGTACTCTTTCGTTGTACTTGTCGTATACCTGTTTTGTATGGGTACACATAGTCTACATAACATAGGTATATCATACCCCTATTTGGGTAGAGTTGCCATATTAGGTATTGATTGCAACGTTTAGGCAAACCTGATGTTATACTACAAGTAGTTTCTTGCATGTACAATTTTCCTAAAGAGGCAACTACTGTTACCTGGACGATATTTATTTGCATACCTGTCGTCATTCGTCTGTATATAGGGCAAGTCTTATTGTTTCTGTTAGTGAGGAGAGTTAGGAGAGTTAAAGGATGTTAATCGCACGCGCACCTATGCGTATTAGCTTTGGTGGTGGTGGTACTGATCTTGAGGTATACTATGCCAAATATGGTGGAGTAGTTATTAGCACGGCTATCAATAAATATTTTTATGCGATACTGACAACAGATGAGTTGGATGATCTCCAGGTGATCTCAGCCGATTATCGTTCGCTCTTCCGCCATTCGCCCTATAGTGACCTATTCTGGAATGGTGATCTCGCTTTGCCAAAAGCAGTCCTGCATCACTTCGGTATTCGTCGCGGCGTCAACATATTTATCGCTAGCGAGGTTCCACCGGGGACCGGATTGGGATCGTCAAGTGCCGCCGCCGTGACGATGGTACGTGCCATCTCTACTCTCGTCGAGCAACCAATGACGAAGCAGCAGATCGCCGAACTCGCCTCTTCAATTGAGATTACCAAAATGGGTATGCCTATTGGCAAACAAGACCAGTATGCTGCAGCTTTTGGAGGACTTAACAAAATTACGTTCACGACCGAAGGCGTTACCGTCGAGCCTCTTACTATTGCTTCCGAGGTACGCAAAACACTAGAGCGACGGCTGATGCTTTTCTTCACTGGCAGTTCACGTGAATCGACCTCAATTCTCAAACATCAGCGTCAATCAACACAGAATCGCGATGAGGCCGTGCTGCAAGCCTTGCACAACATAAAACAGGTCGCGCTAGATGTTCAGGACTGTTTGGAGCGTGGCAACCTCGATGAATTCGCGCAACTACTGCATTATTCGTGGCAAGAGAAGCGACGTCTCGCTCCTGGTCTCTCAACAGGGTTTATCGACGAATGTTATGAATTGGCGTTACAACGCGGAGCTTCGGCTGGGAAGATCACGGGCGCAGGTGGTGGTGGTTTTATGCTCGTCTATTGCAATGAAGACGCACAAGAGGCTGTGACTAGCGCGTTAGAAGAACGTGGCTTAAAGCGTATGAACTTCCATTTTGACCACCAGGGAGCAACAGTGCTCCTGAATGTTGCCACATTCAACACAGACTGGGTTACACCTTACAACGAAGGAAAACAACAATGAATGACGTTACCAAGTACTTTTCCGAACTGAAACAAATGATGCATGCTATCTCACGAGACAATTTACAAAGCGTCCTACGTTTACTAGAGAACTGCTATCATGAGGGCCATCGTGTCTTCATTATGGGCAATGGCGGCAGTGCAGCTACTGCGTCACACTTCGCGCTCGACCTAGCAAAAAATACAATTGTGCCAAAAGCTCCTCGTCTCAAGGCAATTTCGCTCACCGATCACGTCCCCTTGATTACAGCATGGAGCAATGATACCGCTTATGAGCATATTTTCGCAGAACAACTCGCTAATCTCATTGAACCCGGAGATGTCGTGATCGGTATTAGTGCCAGTGGCAACTCGCTAAACGTTATCAACGCTCTCATACTCGCCAAACAGTCCCACGCCTTTACGGTTGGGTTGTTGGGGGCAACAGGTGGCAAAATCAAAGAGATTGTCGATGCGTATGTGCTTGCCCCAGGTCAAAACATCGAGCAAGTAGAGGACGCACATATGATTCTCGCGCACATCATTACTCGGCACATGCGTGATATCGTACGTTCGCACGCTGCGACACTCGCACTCGTGCGTATGAACTAACCTGCTCGCTCGCGCTCGTATATATGAGTAGTGTCAGCTTCACCTTCACATAGCGTATTAAATTGCTCTGGACGGAGTAACGAATTTATGATTTTCCTCGACCTTTTACTGCAAGCGACACAAGGGACGTTGCATTTTTCTGGTAAACAGCATACATTCTCCGCATTCAGCCACGATACACGTCAGATTGTCCCTGGTGAGCTATTCGTTGCGGTACGTGGAGAGCATAGTGATGGTCATACATATCTGCTCGATGCCCTACAGAGTGGTGCGGCTGCCGTCATGGTAGAAACGCGTAACTTTAACGCGCTCACGGAAGAGGTACAGCAAAGAGTTGAAGATGCTGAGGTTGCGACCATCGTTGTCGAGGATACACGTCTCGCCCTACAACAGTATGCTACGTTTATCCTGCAACACTGGCAGCCAATAGTAATTGCTGTGACTGGCAGCGTAGGCAAGACCAGTACAAAAGAGGCGATTGCTACTGTACTCGAGAGCAAGTTTTCGACATTTAGAAGCTGGCAGAACTACAACGACCTACTTGGCATTCCGCTCTCGCTTGGTCGTCTGGAAGAGCACCATCACTATGCGGTGTTAGAACTGGGCTGTGACCATCCTGGTGAAATTGCTGATTTGTGTCGTATTACACGTCCAAAGATTGGTGTTCTTACGCATATTAGTCCAGCACAACTGCAATACTTTGGGACAGTGGAACACCTGGCAACTGAACTAGGAACACTCCTCAACAGCCTGCCACAAGGTGGAAGTTTCTTTTATAACAACTATAACCAGGCAATCTACAACCTTTTGCTCCGTCGTGATACATCACGTCCAAGAGATATAGCACTCTACCCATACATAGCACATAATATGCCTGCATTTACGAAGGACGAAGCGCCTTCCCCTGTACAAGACGTACATGTCACAGCGCAAGGTGTGCGGTGCTCACTTTTGACGATGAAGCCGACCACACCGGAATCGCCGACTGTTCGCTCAACAGTGTTAGCAACACATCTTCTAGGTGAACATCATGTCGCTACAATGCTTGCAGCATATGCCGTTGGTCATCATGAAGGTATCAGCTTAGAGGAAATTGCACAAGCACTAGCATCTATGTATCCCTTGCCGGGCAGACTCAATCCCTTGCATGGTGTTCACAATGCGTTGTTGCTCGACGATACACACAATGCTATTCCAGTATCCGTGAACGCGGGACTGAAAACACTGGACGCACTCACACCACCAGATGCGCAACGTATCGCGGTTCTAGGTGACATGCTTAACCTTGGCGATTATACGGGCGAGGCGCATGCCATCGTGGGACGTGACGTTGCCCGTTTTGCCGATTATCTCGTGGTGAAAGGCGATTATGCTCTGCTCATTGCTGAAGCCGCACAGCAAGCAGGGCTTCCTGCCTCACGTATTACCATCACCTCGACGCATGAAGACGCTGCACAAGCGGTTCGTCACATTCTCGAGCAAGGTTCTTCTTCCTCCACACTGCGGAATGTCGTTCTCGTTAAAGGATCGGAAGCTACACGTATGGAGCGTGTCATAGAGCTACTGATGGCTGAACCCTGGATGGCTTCGGATAAGTTGGTACGGCAGACGCCTGGCTGGAAACAGATTGTAGTGGCTCGTGCTGAACGTCCCACATGGGTGGAGATTGATCTGAACGCGATTGCCAACAACACACGCCGTATCAAGTCGATGGTTGGTGCGGAAGTGCAGGTACTCATCAGCCTTAAAGCCGATGCCTATGGACATGGAGCATTGAAGGTTGCACGAACAACACTTCAAAATGGAGCCTCAATGCTTGGTGTGGCAACACTTAGTGAGGCAACGCCCTTACGTGAGGGTGGAATTACTGCGCCTATTCTCGTGTTCGGCTATGTTCCTTTATGGCAGATGCGCGAGGCCGTCCGGCAGAATGTGACGGTGACGCTCTATGCTAGTGAGTCGGCACAAGCTCTTTCGCACGCCGCTCTCGCGCTGGGCAAAACGGTCAACGTCCATGTGAAAGTTGATACGGGCATGGGTCGCCTGGGCATACGTGAAGAGCAGGGAGACGATATCGTAGCCCTTCTACGTGAAATACATACACTACCTGGCCTTGTGCTTGAGGGACTCTACACACATTTTGCGATGGCGGACACACACGATAAGACCTACTCGCAACAACAGCTAGAGCGGTTTCAGCATGTATTGCGCGTACTTGATGAGCAAGGGTTACGCCCCCCATTGGTACATGCGTCAAATAGTGCCGCAACGCTTAGCTTTCCAGAGGCACGCTTCGATATGGTTCGTCCTGGTATTGCGATCTATGGACTCGATCCCTCGCCAGAGGTTCGAGTACCTACAGAATTTCGGCCCGCCCTGGCATTCAAGGCACTGGTAGCACAAGTCAAAGAGGTGCCAACAGGTGAGTGTATCAGCTATGGATGTACCTTCATCACCGAGCGTCCCATACGTATAGCCGTGCTACCTGTAGGTTACGCTGATGGCTTCCGACGTAGTCCGAACAATTGGGGATATGTTTTGATTCATGGGCAACAGGCACCCATACTTGGGCGCGTCTGCATGGATCAATGTATAGTTGATGTAACGCATATTTCACAAACACGTATGGGTGATGAGGTCGTGCTCATCGGGCAACAAGGCGGGGTAACGCTCAGCGCAGAACAAGTTGCTACACGCCTCGGTACAATCAATTACGAAGTTGTCGCCGAAATTTTAGCACGTGTCCCACGCGTCGATTGATGGAGTAGTGGAATAGGAATTGATGTATCAGTCCACAAGCGAAAGTTGCTTCTGTACAAGCATGCAATACATCGGTTTCTACAAATATCTCATCAAGTACTACCTTGCAACTGTTCATGCTGCCATTACGTAACAATGTTGAAGGTTATCTAAAAGGTGAGAAAATACGAATGCAAGAAGAGACACTTGAAGAGATACAGATAGAAACATCATCACTTACATCGCCAACAACTGCCATAGTTATCGCTAATCCTACCTCTGGAAGTTATATGCAAAACAAGCAACAAATAGAGGAGACCATTACCTATTTACAGAAGCATGGATGGCAAGCGGAATTACGCCTCACAAAAGCCGCTGGCGATGCTAAGAGAATCGCGAAAGAGGCAGTCGAGCAACATATCGGAGTCGTTGTTGCGGTTGGTGGGGATGGCACAATCAATGAGATTATTCAGGAACTGGCACATACCGATACTGCTTTGAGTGTTTTACCAAGTGGCACCGTAAATGTTTGGGCACGTGAGACAGGTATTCCATTAGAAAATGCAGGCGCACGCGATGTATTGCTGCATGGTCGCACTCGACAGATTGACCTCGGTCAAACAGGCGACCGCTACTTTCTGCTCATGGCAGGTATTGGACTCGATGGAGAGGTGACGCGAGCAGTCGAGAAACAATCGGTAAAACGCTTTGGTGTGCTCGGCTACTTGTTTGTGGGCACATGGCTTGGCCTCGGCTACCCCAGTTTTCGCGTTGTCATCCAAATAGGAGAGCGCACCATTCGCACAGCAGCATTACAAATTATTATCGGGAATACACAATTGTACGCGGGTGCAATTAAATATACATGGCGGGCAAAGTGCGATGATGGATTGCTCGATGTGTGTATTTTGCGTAAACAAAACGTGTTTGGACGCATTGCTGTTGCCATAGATTTTTTGTTACGTCGTGAGCAACGCCGCCAATGGGTACAATATGAGACGTGCAAAGATATCAAAATACGCGCCCGTCGCCGTGTCGCGATGCAGATTGACGGTGACTCAGCCGGCAACACAACACGCAGTTTTCCCCCTGTCGATTTTTGCGTTGTCCCTGATACGCTTAAAGTAATTGTTCCTCTTAATTCACCGGAAGGATTATTTTCAAAGCCATAACAGAAAAAAAATCCAAGTGCTTGCCGTTTCCTTTTATACTCTCTTTTCGTATTACTATTATAGTACAGAGAGGGTGAAAGCATATCATGGTACAGGTCATTTTACAAAATCAACAGCGTCGTCTACTGCAAGAGGAACGGCGTATCGCCAGTCAGCTCCAGTCGTGTCTTGTTGGGTTCGAGGGCGCGGATGCTTACGCAACAACTCTACGCCAGGTGACAAATGCGCTGGACGATCTTTTTCTACTGGTCGTCGTAGGCGAGTTTAACGCGGGAAAATCGGCCTGTATCAACGCACTCCTCCGCAGTGAGGTTTTGCAAGAAGGCGTCATTCCTACAACACATCAAGTGACGGTGGTGCGCTTTGGGCAGCAAAACGTACAGCACCAGGTCGAGCAGAATGTGTTGGAAATTGATAATCCGGCTGAGTTCTTGCGCGATATCAGTATTGTCGATACTCCAGGCGTCAATGCGGTCCTACGTGAACACGAACGCCTGACAGAGGAGTTTGTACCGCGCAGTGATCTCATACTCTTCATCACCTCCGTTGATCGCCCCTTCACACAGAGCGAACGTATGTTTATGGAGCGTATCCGTACATGGGGCAAAAAGGTTATCGTCATTGTCAACAAAATCGATATGCTACGCACACCTGTTGCACTCGAAGAAGTTTTGGCATTTGTGCGCGACAATTGTAAAAACTTACTTGGCTTTCAACCCGAAATCTTTCCAGTCTCGGCATTATTAGCACAGCGTGCGCTCACTGCAGTTGGACAGGACGCTCTACAGTTGTGGGAGAGTAGCCGCTTTGGAAAGCTCGAAGAATATCTGTTTCATACATTGGACGAGGGTGAACGTATCCGACTCAAACTGCTTAGTCCGCTTGGTGTGATGCAACGCTTGCTTAACGAGACACGCAACTCGGTTCAGCAACGTGCCGAGCTGCTCGCAGAAGATGCACGGACCGTTGGCTCGATTGAAGAACAGTTACGGCTCTACCGTGAGGATATGGAGACTAGTTTCAGGCATCGTTTAGGCGAGATCGAGAATATTATCCTGGATATGCGTGGGCGTGGTGATCGCTTTTTTGATGAAACCATTCGTATCGGGCGTATTCTTGATCTGGTACAAGGCCAACGCATACGTGAAGAGTTTGACCGAGATGTAATTGGAGATAGCGCGAGTCGTATTGATCATGCGGTGCAAGACCTCATAGACTGGCTGGTCCAGAACGAACATCGCCTCTGGCAGGATGTCATGGAATACCTTGATCGCCGTCGACAGGTGAGCGTGCGGAGAGATGACGAGATGATCGGCTCAGTGACGCGCCAATTCGATTATAACCGTCGTACACTACTGCAGTCGGTGGCACGAACAGCAGCAAGCGTTGTTCAAACCTATGATCGACAGGCAGAGGCAACAGAGCTCTCACAGGATATGCGCAATGCGGTGGCACAAGCAGCTATCGCGGGAGCGGGCGGCATTGGTCTTGGCGCGGCAATCGTAGCCTTTGTGGGTACTGCAGCCGCAGACGTGACAGGCATTCTAGCTGGCGTCGTATTATTAGGTCTAGGACTCTATATCATTCCTGCACGTCGTAAGCGTGCGAAAGAGGATTTCAATGTCAAAATGCAAGAGCTACGAACGCGCTTACGTACAGTTATGCAAGAGCAATTCAAGAAAGAGCTAAACAACGCTCTGACGCGTGTACAAGATTCTATAGCACCGTACACACGCTTTGTACGAGCCGAGCAAAAAAAGACGGAGGACATGCAAGGACAGGTCCTGCAACTTGACAATGCGCTCGTCACCTTGAAAAGCGAGATTGAACTTGTGCGATAGCAGCATCTTTACGGGTTTAATATCGTGAAACAAATAACCATATTCAACTGACTCGGTTATCTTGTTTCACGATATTTACAATAAAGGATCATTAGAGCAGCAAATGTGTTCACTATGGCTATGAAACAGGGTTCAGCTCTAGCTCCTTGCTTTCTATATTTTGCTTGAGCCTGTTGCGCTTGAAAGGCCAGCCAACCTGCATACAGAGGTAACAGAGTACTGAAAAGAAAACCGAGATAATCGTTGCGTGTAGTAGTTCAGATACCATCTGGCCGCCGGTAATTACGGTTATCATACCACTGGCAGCCTGTAACGTAATCAAAATGAAGGCCCACCACGCTCCTTGTACGATATCACGATGACTCCGATAGTTACGAACAACAACGATCAGGACGCCAAGTACCAGGAACCATAGTGACGCGGCTGCATAGCGATGAAGCATCTGAATACCAGCTAACGAAGTGAGGTTGGGAAAATATGTAGAGCCACAGCCCGGAATTTGGTAGCCACAACCCATAATCGCGCCAGCATGTTCAACCAGAGCACCCGTGTACACAATAATATACGTATAGACTAATAAGCCCCATAAAAGGTATTGCAGCCGCTCAAAAACTGAACGCGTCTCTACTGCTGGTCGCAACTCTGCTTCTGCATGTTGTTCCTTATGTATCTGGAAGAGACGAATCGTAAGTAATACAACGCTGGCAAGCGCGATTAAGGAGAGGCCAAAATGGACTGCAAGCAACCAGGTCTTCATATATGTTCCCTCATATACGACAGTGAGAGCTCCCAGCGCACCTTGTAGCACCACGAAGAACAGACTCATAAACGTGAAGAGCTTGGCCCGAAAATCCCTTCTGTACAAAAGCCATACACAGGCTGTCAGAACAAGTACTAAAAGACCATCAACGCTTGCCATAACACGGTGACTATATTCGATCACACCTGCAACGGTGATTACGCCTGGAATTATTTGACCATGACAAAAGGGCCAGGACTTTCCACATCCCTGACCTGAATCTGTAGTTGTCACAAGTGTTCCCATTAGTAAAATTAAATATGAGCCGAACGAGGTTATGATGGCAAGTAGTCTCACTAGACGCCGTATATTCACTTTTTTATTCCCTTGTTTCTTCAGATACTTTTAACATACCAATAAGACTATGATAGCAAATCTTGTCCAGTAAGACAATCTTTGTGACACTGCGTTTATCTGATACTACGGAAGTATTTTTACCTCATGTTTATCCCTTGTTTGTTGACGAAAAATATAGCCTTCGTTAGTATACTGTATGTAATCAGGGTTGTTATGTGGAAGGGGGAATATCATTTATATGGTATATGTACAAAGCAAGCAAAAAATGCCGCAAGAAAATTTGGTTGGGAAGACGCTCTGCAACGACGAGTATTATGTCCATCGTGTTATTGGACATGGAGGTATGGGCAAGGTATATCTTGCCGCGCATAGTGAGCTTACGGTACCAGTAGCACTCAAAGAGGCACGCGCTGATCAGCCTCTACCAGAGAGTGTTATCACAGAACTGGACTCCATCTTGCAAGATGACGACACGTCGCACCGTCCCGCTGCCTTCTCAATGCAAGATTTCCCTAGTAGTGGCGGACCCCACACAGATCGTTTTCTACGTGAAGCACTCTTTCTAGCGCGTATGCGTCATCCTGCACTGCCGTCACTCTACGATTATTTTTTCGAGGATGGCTACTGGTATCTGGTGATGGACTATATTCCAGGGCAAACACTCACTACCTACCTACGACAACAAGGGCCATTGCCACCATTAGAGGCACTTAACTACGCGATACAACTGTGCGACGTGTTTGATTATCTGCACAAGCAATCACCGCCCATTATTTTCCGCGATTTGAAACCATCTAATGTCCTTGTGACGCCAGAGGGGATATTGATGCTCGTGGACTTCGGCATCGCACGTTACTTCAAGACAGGTCAGAGCAATGATACAACTGACTTTGGCTCCCCTGGTTATGCCTCGCCTGAGCAGTATCAGACCGAGGGGCAAACTGATGGACGCTCAGATCTGTTTAGCCTCGGTGTCTTACTCTATGAAATGCTTAGTGGTCAACGTCCTCCAGCGTCCAACGGAAATCCAACGTCACCACCGGATGTATCTCGACAAAACACTCCTATGTTGTCAGCCGTTCTAAGTGGCCTTATCACGCTTGCAACTCGAACTGAACCGATGTACCGCTTTCAGTCTGCACATACCTTCTTTCTAGCATTAGAACGCGCTTATACAATTGAAGAGCAACGCACCTATCAACAACGCGTTATTTTGGAACAGGTGATGGAGGTTCAGGGAGAGAACGAAGCCACAATAGCCTTATCCACTCGTGCCAATGCAACCACAGCAGTAGATAAACCAGCCAAAGCACAAGAGGAACAGCAGATGGAAGAGGAGCTTGAGCAAAAGGCACCTCCCATCAACCAGCTCGACCCTATCCAACGACAAAAGATACGCGAGGTGCTTCAGGATATGCGTCGTAGCCGTATGGAGGAGGAGGATCTAGAAACAGAGCTTGCAACCGTTGACGAAAGCTTGAGCCAACGTATATCAATGGAGCTTTCACAATTTACGCTTCCTGTTGTGCCAGACTCGGTATCACCAGAACCTGAACCAGCACAACCATTTCGTTTCAGCGCACGACGTATTATTCGTGCGAGTTTTGTTGTCGTCCTGGTGCTCTGTCTGTTATTAGCATCCTTACTCTTTGTTGCCCATGTGAGACACCGTACTCCAAGCATCACGCAAGGTCAGCACACAGTAACTCTTGTACCTCCCAAAAGCATAGCTACAACAACAATACCAGCAACACCTGGCTCATGGCAGAAGTTGCCCTCACTCCCTGCTGCACAGGCTGATAACACTGCCGTGTATGTGCAGGTGCAGGGACGCGCGTATCTTTATGTCAACGGTGGCTATCGCGGTGCCAAGGCATCGCCACACTATGACCATCATCTATACCGCTATGATATTGCGGCTGCCCATTGGGAGACTTCGGCAGACGCACAATTTCCTGGCATGGTTAACAACGCTGTCGCAACTGATACATCTGGTCGCCTTTTTTATACCTCTGGCTATTCCACCGATACCTATGCCGTGACCTCGTTACTCTATATGTATCAACCGGCGAGCGGTACAGTACAAAAGATTGTGCCTCCGTCGCAAGTTCTATTAGGCTTTGGCGACAGTATTGTTGCAGATACGCAGGGTCACCTCTATATCACCCAAGGCTTTACACAAAGTGGAACAGGTCAAAGGGCAGGAACTGGCTGGTACCGTTACGATATTGCGACAGGTCAATGGCATGTGCTGGCTCCACTTCCCATAGGACTGGGTTATGTTGTACTCGCCTCTGAAAGCGACACAAGTATCGTACTGATTGGTGGCGCAACCGATACTGGTCAGCACCAGCAAACGGATGTTGTATACAAATATGATACAAGCGCGAACACGTGGCAACAATCACCTACTCATGCGCCAATGGTACTTAGCGGGACCGCGAGTTGTGTTGTACGGCCAGGACAGGTAACTATTATCGGCGGCTATGATGCGACACATAACAGTGGACTAGATCAGGTATGGCTTGTTGACCTGCATACTCTAAAATGGACGCAGTTAACACATCTTCCAACAGGTAATTCTGTCTTAGGTGCTGCTGCTAGCGATGGACAAGGCCACGTATTTTTAACAAGGGGGGCCAATGACCCCAGCCAACCAACAAGTGACTTTTGGGAATTGTCGATACCATAGGGCAAACAGCATAGCGAAGTTGAGGGAGCATGACAGAGGTAAGCCTTGCCACTGTGTGATGGAGCGTGCGAGTCCGTGTATAGTAGTGGCAGGGCTTGCCTCTGTCATGATCTCACGGACGAATCACATCGTAGATCAGCGGGTCCACTACTACGGGTACTTCGCTCCATTGATAGCAAGCGAAGAGCATGTCTTGCAAGGCGTTGGCCTCCTGTTCCGTTCGAGCATGTATCTCCATAAGTGGATCGCCCTTATGCAAGTAATCCCCAACCTTTGCTTGTAACATTAGGCCGGTACGATGATCAATCTGGTCGCCTTTTTTGAAGCGGCCAGCCCCAAGATGCATACTGGCAAGGCCAATTTGCTCGGAATGAATACTCATGATATACCCATTTTGTGGGCTTGTCAGCATCCGTTGTACAGGTGCTACTGGCAACAGGTGTGGCCGCTCTATCTGACGGGCATCACCGCCTTGTGCGGCAATTACTTCAGCAAGTTTCGCGACTGCTTTTCCTGAGCTGACTGCACGTTGTATTATCGCCTCTGCTTTGGAGAAGCTATCCGTCCTTCCCGTCATCATCAATAACTCTGCCGCTTCATGATAGCAGAGGTCAGATACATCGCGCGGTCCCTCGCCGTGCAGAATAGCAATCGCCTCTCGTAGCTCTACGGCATTCCCCACTGCACACCCTAACGGTTGCTCCATTGCAGTTATCGCGGCGACAGTATGCATATTTGCAGCACGTCCAATATCTACCATCGCTGTTGCTAACGCACGCGCCTGCTCAAGTGTTTTCATAAAAGCACCTGCTCCAACCTTTACATCTAAAAGCAGATGTGATGCGCCAACCGCAAGTTTTTTGCTCATGATGCTAGCAGCTATCAAAGGAATGCTTTCAATTGTCCCTGTTACATCGCGTAGCGCGTACATTTTACCATCGGCGGGTGCAAGTTCGGCTGATTGACCCGCAAGCACAATCTGATGCTTCCTCAAAATATCAATGAATGTATGACGCGAGAGATCAGAACGAAAACCTGTAATTGACTCCAGTTTGTCAATAGTGCCGCCTGTATGCCCTAGTCCACGTCCAGTCATTTTGCCAACCGCTACTCCACAGGCGGCAACAAGTGGCGTGACAGCCAGTGTCACTTTATCCCCAACGCCGCCTGTACTGTGTTTATCGACGACAGGCGAAACGATATCGCGGGCATGGAGTTCCTCACCTGAATGCATCATAGCGAGGGTAAGATCACTTGTCTCGCGCATCGACATACCCTGCCAGTAAACCGCCATCAACCATGCCGACATCTGGTAATCGGGTAGCTCGCCGTGTGTATAGGCATTGATAAACCAGGCAATCTCTTCAGTCGTTAGCGTGTATCCATTCCGCTTTTTTGTAATAAGTTCTACCGCTTGCATGTCTTACTTCTCATTCTGACAACACTATACGTACCGAAGTAATTTCAAAACCATTGCCCGTTTCGATCTGATAACGATTGAGAGTCTGGCTACCAAGACGCACGTTGCGATCAAATTGTAGTTGCCCATTCGTAAACGGATACGGTGTAGTGTCATGCTCAACAATGCCTTGCACGATAACGATATCGAATTTCGCCGTCGATTGCTCATTGAACGCTTTCAGTAGTGTAACGACCTGTTGCCAGGCTGTGCAACGACGATAAATGATACGTATAATCTTCTTGCGGCCATCAGTGACAGCATCGTTAATCAGTGTATATGGTACTACCTCCGCTTGCAATTCTTTGAGTTGTGTCATAGTCCGTGGTGGAAAGTTTGCAGGCGGTGGCTCTACGTCCTGTTGTAACTGTGTAGTAGGTTGCGGCACGAATGGTACACGCGGTGCCTGTATTGGCGGGGCAGGACGTGGAACCGAGGCTGGAGGGCGCTGTGGTTGTAGAGTTTGTGGTGTCTGAGATGGTGGTGCAGGTCTTACGACAGCACCCGGTTGTGTTGGAACAGAGCGTGGTACAGGTTGATAGGGCATTTGTTGTGGTAAGTGCTGGAATGAAGGTGGTGATTGTTGACGTGTCTTTGACTGTGCCGATGGAAGATCACGCCCACATTGTACACAGAAACTTGCTCTTTCGGAGTTCAGACCTTCACAATAAGGACAACGCATGCTTACATTCTCCGTTTGTTAGAAATGACGTTCCCATAGTATATCGCATCGCAACCTATTATAAAGAGGTATAGGCATTATAGTTTGATGCAGCTTTGCCACATGATACTATGATGCTTCTATTTATTATGCTTGTTTAACGATAGCTTCAACAAGATGAGCATTCGTGTTGGTCTTCTCAAATAAGCGCACCACCTGTTCGGCACCGTCACGACGTGGAAGATCAGCCATACGTCGGCGCACAATCGACATGGCACGTAGTTCGTCGGGTGAGAGCAGACGCTCTTCCTGCCGCGTACTCGATGACATCAGGTCAATCGCGGGAAAGATACGACGGTCTGCCAGTTCGCGTGACAGACGCACCTCTAAGTTGCCGGTACTCTTAAATTCTTCGTATACAACTTCATCGAGCCGACTACCGGTCTCGACAAGACAACTTGCAATGATGGTCAGGCTTCCACCTTCTTCGAGAGTACGCGCACAGCCGAAGACGCGACGACCAATCTCCAACGCTTGTGCATCAACGCCGCCTGACATCGTGCGTCCTCCACCGCGCGGATTACTCCACATATCGTTATTGAGGTTGTGGGCGCGTGCGAGTCGTGTAAGCGAGTCGAGGAGGATAATGACGTCGCGTCCTTGCTCTACCTGTCGTTTCGCATCCTGCAATGCTTGCTCGACGATGCGCCCATGTTTGCCGGATGCCTGGTCAAAGCTGGACGCATAAAGTTTGACGTTCGGTCCTTGTACCTCTGTGCGCCACTCTGTCACCTCTTCCGGTCGCTCATCAACGAGGCACAAGAAGAGGCTAGCTTGTGAATAGTTCTTGATTACAGCGGCGGCAATCTCGCGTAAAATAGTTGTTTTCCCGGCCTGTGGTGGTGCAACAATCAACGCACGTTGACCAAAGCCAATTGGGACAAACAAGTCCATCAAGCGAGGAGCAATTGGAGTTGCTCCTGTCTCCAGCGTAATACGTTTATGTGGATAAATGGGTGTTAGCTTATCAAAAGGGGTTCGTATTGATGCCACTCTTCGTCCCTCGCTCCCTTCGCGTGGAGGCCATACCTTGTGCTTCAACAGCACTTCCCTTTTAATGTACCACACGAGGTCAAATGATAAAACTTCTTTATTTGAGAATCTCTTTCATGAAATTATCTACCTCTTTTATAAAGTCATACCATGAACCCTGGTTATTTATCATCCTGGTTTTTGCTACCATGTCTTTATTTTCAGGAAATTTTTGTTTGACATAAAATTGTCTGAACACCTTTTCCGATATATAATGGTCGTCAGGCGTTTCAGGTCTCACCATACGTTGCTCGACACGATAAATACAAGTATCTAAATTTACATCTATAAAAAGAAAATAAACGTTTTGCATAACCTCAGATGAAAAATGCTGCAGCGCTTCAATATAATCCTCACGTGCAAACTCTATCAAAATTAGTGTGTCTGTTTTCGCATCGGCCATATATCTACAGATGCGATCATTGAGTTTGTCCATAGCCTCGTCAAGTACTTTGCCATCGATAACATCGAAACCACCAAATAAAGAGGGTTGGAAACGTCCATGTGTATCATTTTCGAACATATCCTGAAGAATGTCGAAGTCTTTGAAACGAGCGGTTAAGCGTTCTGCATCTTGTTCATGGAAATATTTTATAATGTGCTTAGCAGCACTCGATTTCCCGCACCCCGGTCGTCCCAACAGAAAGAGCTTTACAGTCATGCCTATACTCCGATTGGCTATAAAGTCTTGTTGAAATCTATTGATTTTTGTATGCAAAAGGAGAAACATGACATACTATAACACATATTGAGATCAATAGTATCTGTTGTGCCTGAAGTAAAAATAAGTAGAGGAAAACGTAAGAGATTTCTCAATAATAAGCATAAGGAGTATACGTATGATAAGGGTGCTTCTGATCATACGTATACTAAGCTAAAAATAAGCTAATCTATGATATTATTAATTCAGATGGCTGGGGTTTGTTACTTATCATGTACCACGTCTATTGGCTCAGCTGCTATAGACTGTTGGTTAGTGATTAGTACAGTAATCCGTTCAATATTCTCATAGAAGGCTTCTATTGAGGTTGTCTCACGGTTATCAACTACAGCTATTTTCCGAGCATCTACATTGTAGGGTACATCGTTAGAATCACGTAATTCATTGAGTCTTGCAGCAACACAATATTCTCTTCCCTTATTATAGTATGCTTCAAAGATGTAGTCGGACACATAATGATCATCACTGGAAGATGGATTGATATTCCGCTTACGAGTACGCTCTTTGCATATGTCGTTTTCTGCGTCGATAAATAAAATGTAGGCATCCTGTAAAATTGACGCAGAAAACTGCTGTAGTGCATGAATATAATTATTGCGTGCGAACTCGATAACAGTAATTTCTTTATCGGAAGTCGACTCCTTTTGAAAGACTTGTTGTTCTAGTTCCCTCAAAGAGGTATCTAAAACAGTGTAGTCATGGACATCGAAACCATTGTTCGCGGCACGACTGAACTGAGGTCCATCAGGTGCTAGTTCAAACTTGCTACGAAGAATATCGTAATCGTTGAATGTGCTAACCCGACAATTCCTATCTCTTGCCACCATTGATATATGTTGGGTAGCAACTGACTTACCACTTCCCGGCAACCCTAATACGAAAACTTTAGCTTCCATAAAATGTACTTCCCCATCCTGCCCACTCCTCAGAGTATAATCGTGGACACTGTTTTAAATATTAAAAGCTATAAGCTAAGGCTATATCATTCTGGACGATAAACAAGTAAAGGTGTAACAGGTACTACCCTGACACTAAACTATTGTTCTACTTTTGAAGGGCGCCAAAGAGCCATACGCCCATGCTCATATTCTGGGGGTTCTTTTGGATAATAGGAAAAAATACAATCCCCTCCTTGTTGTTTCCCCATGTTAAGAGCAACATCGAGCGAATTTAGTATTATAGCTCTTACATCAGCGATTTGTGTCTGCTTAGCATTTCGGCCAATTAAGTCATACAGTTTCTCATGCATATACGAAGTCACGCCTAATCTAACCGTAACATTCTCTAACTCAATTCTATCTTTAGGTCGATCAACAGATTTTGGTGTAAGAGGAACAGAGTAACTTCCTTTTAAAACCTGCCGCAGTTTTTCAGCTGTTTCCCTCGCCTGCTCAAGTGTTGTATCGATTAACCGAATATAAAAACGATCTGAATAGGCGTTGTATATTTGATAACTAGTCTTCTTACTAAAGAACAATCTTACCTGATCTTGAATGCGCTCACCAAGAACTTTACTCAAATTGATTGACATCTGATCACCATATTTGAAAACCAAGCTTGTAAGATCATCTATATCCACGGAGATAAAAGAGGTAACACCACTTATACAGGGATTATTCGTATCTCTAATATCTCTTAAAAGCTCTTCTACATCAACAATAAATTTGTTTTCTGAATCATTTCCTTTGTTCTCTGAATCGTATCCTGCGAGCGTTCTGTTGACAACACGAGGCCGCGCAATGATATCTCGTAATCGATCTTCACTTAGCTGACGGACCTGCACAATCAACAACAGTTCTTCTAGGATACGCCCCATTAATCGGAGGAAATGCTGATATTCTTTTCCAAAGGCCTCTGTCTGTTCGGATACTATATAGAGTACTCCTAGTGGTGGACCTTCTTCCCCTCCAATTGGCATTGCCAGAGCAGAATTAATTGCGCCATCTTGAGCTTCCTCCTCACGAAACACAATAGTTGTATCTTGTTCTGATATTTGCGCCCGAAAGAGCACATGAATACTCAAAAATGCACGGAGGCTAAGACTAAGAATCGGAGCTTCAGGAGAGACAGATGTTTTATTAATAGTATGTGGCGAACGTTCACTTTGTGCTTGCACCACTAGAGTACGCATTTGTAAGAGGGCGTCAGGATTTCTTGGGAGCAGAATACAGCAAAATTTCCAATTGTCCTTTCCTTCGGCATTTTTCCCACCGAGATGGATAACCTGATTTGCTAAAAATGTTAGCAAAGAGTCTGGATTGTTAATTCCTCTAAGCACATTTGTCGTATAAACTATATCGCGCGAACCATTTATGAAGCAGGGCAACCATATTTCAATAGAATCATAGATTGGGTTGAGTAGTCGTCGTACCGCTACGACCACGTCAAGTGGAAGCTGGAGGGGTCGGGCCTTTCTTTGTATCACAACAAATGTACGATCTTTCGGCTCATTTTCCTCCTCGGTGGCATAGAGACCACGTACTCGAAAGTCGCTAGGGAAAGCAAAGAATAGTTCCTCTTCATAAAATGTATGAAAGGTCCGATCCTGATCACGCCACCCTATGAGACATGGACCAAGTTTGGACACCTCTCCTGCTTCCCAATCTTTTAGTGCATTCTCTTTTCTTTTGAGAGGGATGATAATACCTGCGATAGTTTCAGGAATATCTTCGCAGATTAAATTGAGTGCGATACGCAATGTCTGAGATACATAGTACTGCCAAAAGTTTTCTTTGTTTGCCTCTTCTACACGAGAGTCTATAGTGTGACGTTGGCTCGATACTTGCTCAGATTGTACCTCATTCTCAATAAATGACTGACCTTGTTTATTTGAGGAGTAAGAGATGAGATTCCAGATTTCATCAATGTAAGGAGAAATATTTCCGAGTGAGTAACCACTTACCATAAGTTCTTTAATAATAGCGAGTTTATCTAATTCAGAAAGTGCATATTGGCGTTGTCCACGATCATCTTTTGAACGACGTGGGTTCAGTAAACCTCTGTTCTCCCAATCACGAAGCTGACTCTCACTAAAGCCGAAGAGCTTAGCAGCACGTCCAATTGTAACAGTTGCATCTTCCCTTGCACGCGTTATATCTTCATACACACGTTTTTGAGCGTTCTTGTCTTCAAAATGTCTTCTTATCCTGTCTATATTTCGCTCTTCCATTTTATGACTCCCTTAGAAAAATGCAAAAACTAATGTTTTCTAAGCAACCACGTCATAATATCACAATTATACTACGCTTACTAGTAATTATATTCTCACATATCTTTAATTTTAAAATGATTTCCGCATATAAAATCAAACACCTAAGACTCATCAATTTTTATTACCTATATATCGGCCGTTTGGTTACACTTTCGTGAAAATCTATTATACTAATTCCATGCATATATTACATCCCATGCAAAAATCTGATATATGGTATTGACATAATGCCTTTTCTTAAGTATCATTTGATTAAGCAGTTCATATATCATAGGTTTCATGAACTCTCGGCGATTTACCCTTAAAGAATATAGTCTTTTGAAAACCAGATTACTTAGTACGCTTACAGGATACCTACGGAGGGAGGTTTATTATGAAAACCGCTCCTTGTTCCAATGCGTCCCCTGTACAAGATCGTATTCCGACCACGAATAGTGAATGGCATACACTTGATAGTAAACTTCATGCCTATATCAAAAACTGTCTGTACAAATACAGCGTTACACTTTGGGTAGGCGACGAGCAAAATCTGGTTGACGATGTATTGCAAGAAACGTATCTACGTGCCCTTTGCTTTGCCGCTAAGAATGCTTCTTCGATTGCCTGTTTCGAGGCACTCTGTAAGACCATTGCCAAGCGCTATATCCTAGACCTGCGTCGCAAGGAAAAGCGTTTTGCAGGTTCGCTCGATAATTCAGCATTTACCATCACATACATGATCACATCTACAGCAGTAGACCCATTCGAGCTTGTACTAGAAGACATAACGTACTTCTCTAGTATACTCATGTTTTCTCAGATAATCAAGAAGTTTCCTGAAAAGCAAAGAACAGCTATCTTGATTGACCTGGCACGTAACGTAGATTTCGATAACGAATGTCCTGGCCCATTAGAGCGTGCAATGTACGCGGTTGGCATTGCGCTCCGTGAATATGATTGCCCACAACCTCATGACCCTGTACTTCGTAAACGTCATAACTCTTTAGTGTGTTTAGCCTATAAACGCCTACGATTGGCCTTCAACAATATAATGCCTCAATGTAATTCTGCAGCGTAATGCAACTGACGTTAGTGCGTTCCTGTACTTTGTCTGTAACTACTGTGCTCATTTCTCGATGTTTGACTAGAGCACAGACAGCAAGGAGGAATTGCCATGAATACGCTCAATCGACTCGCTAAGCTTCTCTGGGCTACAGGAGGTGTCCTCTGCTTGATGGTTTTTTTCTACCAAGCTACGCCAATTCTGCTAAACGCATTAGGAAATGCATGGCTCAAACCTCTGGGCATATGTCTAATGTACACAGTTCTCTTCATTCTGATTGCGGGCGCGCTCTTCCTTTTCGAGTGGCTACGTATCAAGTTGAGAGAGCAGAGGGATTTTTACGAGACTCGTAGAATTTACCGCGCATTGAGTTTACAGTTTCGTCGACAAGAATTGCAGAAGAGCCAGAAACAGAGCCACCATCGCACACAGCGAGAAGTTCATCGTCAGCGACGTCGTCCACTATATCGTCACTGACGTTAACAAGTAGCACATAGGCTAATGTTGAGTATGAAAATTGTAGATTTTGTTGAGATCAAGTACATCATAAATTCGCTTCTAGGGCCACACATGTATAATAAGGACGTTATTATACATGTGTGGCTCTCTTTGCACTAATATTAGGCGCACTCTATGCTTAAGAAGGAGTCTTCGCTATATAGAAGGAATACAGAGAGAAGGAGGAGCAACTATATTGCTGCCACTCCTTCTCTCTGTATCGACACAATTTTTATCGAATTCTGGCTTCGATAGCCGCGAGTTGCTCTTTAAGTTTGCGGTTCTCTTCTCGCATCGCGTCGAGGTCCTGTCGCAAGCTCTTGAACTGCTCATCGTCTTTGTCGCTTGAACGGAGCGCATAGGCGGAGAGACGCATCTGCCTTTGAGCAGAGGATTCGATTTCGTGACTAGCAACACGCTCTAATGGCTCAATTGCACGTTTGTCATTGAACGAGGCCAAAGCCATACCAGCAGTCCTACGTACAGGTGCCCATGAATCATGCTCTACCGCATCGCAGAGTGCAGTTACAGCTCGTTGACGCGCATCCTCATTATACTCGATACGGTTGCGCCCAACGGTCCAGAGACCATTAGCGGCGGCGAGACGGAGTGTTGGATAGCTTTGTGTATTACGAAGATAGCTCGTAATAACGTCTACAGCGCTGTTATCAGTCGACTCGCCTAGACCAGCGAAGATACCACGCTGTACAATACTCATCCAAGAAGGACGTTCAATCAGTTTTGTGAGCAACGCAACGCCTTCCTCAACGCGTGTTTTACCAAGTGCAGCGGCAGCGGCGGACTCTACGCGATAGCTTACATCACCATTTTCGAGTATATCACGTAACGCTGTTGCCGAACGTTGCGCCAATTCAGGTCGTAGAGTTGCCTGGAACTTGCCAAGCGCGTCAGCAATGGCGATTCGAGCGCGAGAGAATTGTGTTGGGTCGAGCTGCTCAAGAGCCTCAATCAACACCGTTTGTGCCTTCTCATTGTTCATCGTACCCAATGCAGCGGCAGCAGCGGCACGCACACCCCAAAAGGGGTCGTTATACAATGCTATCTTGAGGGCTTCGAGGCTCTCATCGTCGTCTTTGTCGCCTAATGCGGTTGCCGCATCGCTTCGTCCGAGTGTGTCGGGGTCGTATGCAAGCTGGTAGCGCAGCATCTTTGTTGAACGCTCGAACTTGAGCGATTTCAGCAGCCAGCTTTCGGGGTCAATGCGAACCATGAGTGGCTCACGCTCTAATGAAATGTAAAAGCTCTGCTCAACCTGACCATCTTCACCAACAGTTACACGCATGGGAACGGTGATTGTTGCTTTCGTATGTTCATCTTTTGCAGCCTCGTCGGAAGTGGGTACAGTGAAATCAAGGTCGACAGGAGTCACAAAACATGGTGTTAGCTCATCGACTTTCTGTGTCTGCTTGATCTTCACCTTCGCCAGCTTATGCTCACTGTCCCACGCGTAATGCAGCTCGAACTCAGGGTAGCCACCACTGTAGACCCACTGTTGGAAATACTGCGCAAGGCTGCGACCAGTAGATTGCTCAAAAGTGCGTTCGAGATCGGCCGTGATAACCTCTTTTTCGCGAAATCGCTCAAGATAGGTTTTGACTGCACGCTTAAAAGCCTCTTCACCTAGTTGATGCCGTAGCATATGCAACACCCAGGCACCTTTACCATACATATGCCCATCGAATAGCTCAAACCCATCATCGTGAAAGACATGATATACAATTGGACGGCGATAATGTTTATCCTCGTCCATATACCATTCTTTCATACGGAGCATCGACTGTTTGAACGCATCACGCCCAAGATCATGCTCGTTCCACATATTCTCAAAGTAGGTGGCAAATCCTTCATTGAGCCAACCGTTTGACCAGTCGCGACACGTTACAAGATCGCCAAACCACTGATGCGCAAGTTCGTGGGCTACAACGGGCACCATGTCGGTATCAAGCGCGGCTTTTTTGTCCATCAACAGCATAAAGCTATGAGTTGTCGCGGTTGTATGCTCCATCGCGCCCGTATATATCTCGACAACAGTTTGAGCATACTTGTCATAGGGATATTCGGTACCTGTAAACTCCGAAAAGAATTGCATCATCTGGGGCGTCTTGCCCATTAAAAAAGGTGCATCATCCTTACGGTCTTTGCGTACATAATAGGTAACAGGCTTTCCATTATAGGTATCTTCGATTACAGCAAAATCACAGACGACGAGTGAGATCAGGTAGGCCGCGTGTGGAATATCATGTAACCAGTGATGTGTCTTCGTCGTTCCGTTATCGATCACCTCTAATAGGTTGCCGTTAGAGACGGTCAGGAATTGTGAAGGAACGGTGACGATAATCTCGGTTGTGGCGCGATCATTTGGCGCATCATGACAGGGGAACCAATGGCTATGATAGCGAGGTTGTCCGAATGACCATGCCTGCCCAGGACGCGTTGGGTCTTCCGGTGCTGGCTTGACAAAATGCATACCAGTGCGCGGCTTGGCATGATAGGCCACGGCCACGGTAAAGACCTCACCATTGAAATACACGCGGTCGAGCGTTACAGTCAGCTTTTTATCAGTGATCGTATAGGAAAGTCTTTTGCCGTCAACGGTAATATTCTCAATAGAAAGTTCAACAGCATCAAACGTGACGGTTTTAACCTCTTCATAAAGAGCGGCAAACGTGGTATAAGCGGTTCCACTCACCGTCTCTTGCTCAAAATCAAGTGTCAGCACGAGCTTGACATGACGGACATCAGCTGGTCTATCCGGCGAATATTGGACGGTATCATCAGGCAACTCGAATGAGCGCGATTTAGGGAAGGGCGCTCCTGTCACACTATTCATAAAAGACAAACTATAGCCATCCCCAATGTCTATAGTATTTTTGCGGTTACAGCTATGCACGTGGCACCTCCTACGATATCTACAGTATTTATTTTCGGATATCTTCTATCTAATCACGCAGTTAAGCAAACATGCAAATAGCGTTGGCTACGTGTCAAGTCAACTGAAAATGTTACCGAATGATGATGGTTCCCTCAATTGAAAATGTTACCAGAGGGCGGTACGCGCCTCCCTTCCCACCCTCCCCTGCCAGTT